>Ga0307978_1000378_pt1 | contig 37562 bp, 29 predicted proteins | sample OrgLakmetage1056_FD_203151 | JGI IMG/M metagenome (GOLD analysis project Ga0307978, IMG submission 203151) | Saline water microbial communities from Organic Lake, Antarctica - #1056 | ecosystem: Environmental > Aquatic > Non-marine Saline and Alkaline > Saline | place: Antarctica: Organic Lake... | reverse complement strand
ATTTAACGTTATGACATTCATTGTTAATAAGATAAGCGTAAATGAAGACTTTGATAAGTCGTTATTTACGTGGCTGTTGCTCAGTTTTTTGGGGCTATTGATACAAGAAAGAATAAAATAACTAAAGGAGAGTGCATTGGATTTTTATCTGATACATTGTGGGATAATTTCAATTAAAGGCAAATTGTTGTCACCTCGGTTGATTGTCATGATTTGCGCGATGGAGGTGCCAGCCATTTCGTCAAGTGCATCAAACACATCCGCACACAGGGTCCTTATCGCAAAGGCTTGCCTGGGACGAAGTTGAAGCAGACCTCGTCGAGCTCTTCTAGTAACAGCGGCTCGCTGGCGAACCCGCAGGCATAAGATGTCTGTTCATCTCGGTTGCAGCCATCGCCTTCTAGGTATTGGCAAGAAGTGCAGGTGCCGAAAGGCGGTTTGCCTCGCTCGTGCGTCACCTGACCTAGCATGCGCTGCAAGGCACTGGCGAAGTGGCCCTGCATATTTTGGGGTAGGGAGTCAGCAGCTCGGACCAGAGATTCAAACGGATCGTTGGCAAGAATACCCCTAGCTTTTTTGGTCAGAACGAGCCGGATACTGCGTCTGTCGCTTTCAGAGCGTATGCGCGTCAGATAGCCCTGTTTTTCGAGACTTTTGATTGTCTGCGACGCTGTACCCCGAGTTGTAGCATGGAACGCAGCGAAAGCGGATGGCGTTCGTGAGAATCGGTTGGCGAGTGCGAAGTATCTGAGCACTGCCCACTGAGCTGCCGTTAGCTTCTCATCGAGCCTGTCGCCAGAGGCTATGCGCCCCAAGTGAAAGAGCATCTCCGCAATAGTGCGACTGTTCATTTTCAACTCCTTTAGTGTGATAATATGATAGCGTTTAAAAACCATGTTGACAAGAATATAGTTTTGAACCGATACTAGTTTAACCGTGTTAAATATTATATGGCCTAACATGGAGTGGGTGCCGCAACCTTATCGAACTTGGGAGTATGAGCATGAACATGAACGTCACACAGAAACTGATCCAGTCGCATCTGATGCACGGTGATATGAAGCCGAACGAGGAGATTGGTATCCGCATTGACCAGACTCTGACGCAGGATGCTACCGGCACGCTAATTATGCTCGAGCTGGAGGCAATGGGCTTAGACCGAGTGAAGACTGAGGTGAGCGTCCAGTATGTTGACCACAACATCATTCAAGAGGACTTCAAGAACCCAGACGACCACCTTTTTCTGCGCAGCGCCTGCCAGCGCTTCGGCGTCTGGTACTCGCGGCCTGGAAACGGAGTGAGTCATCCCTGCCACCAGGAAAATTTCGGTAAGCCAGGCAAGACACTTCTTGGCTCTGACAGTCACACTCCGGCGGCAGGAGCTATTGGTATGCTTTCTATCGGCGCTGGCGGGCTAGAAGTGGCGCTAGCAATGGCGGGCGAACCGTTCTTTACACGTATGCCCTTGGTCTGGGGCGTGAAGCTCACTGGCAGCCTGCCGGACTGGGTGAGCGCCAAAGATGTAATCCTAGAGATGTTACGCCGCCACGGCGTGGAAGGTGGAATTGGCCGGATCATCGAATATTATGGACCAGGGCTAGACACATTAAGTGCGATGGATCGGCACGTGATCGCCAACATGGGTGCCGAGCTTGGCGCGACCAGTACAGTTTTTCCTTCCGATCAGGAGGTGCGCCGTTTCATGCGCGCCTGGCAGCGTGAAGGGGATTGGACCGAATTGGTTGCCGATAAAGGCGCGACCTACGACGTACACGAAGAGATCGATCTGGCCAGCCTAGTGCCACTGATCGCTATGCCGTCCAGCCCTGGCAACGTGCGTCCTGTCAGCGAAGTCGCTGGCGAGCGGATTTACCAAACATACATCGGCTCGTCGGCCAATCCCGGCTATCGTGACTTAGCGGTTTCCGCGATGATGGTGAAGGATCGGCAAGTAAATGACCGAGTTTCGTTCGATATTAACCCCACGTCCCGAGCGCAACTTGAAACCTTGATGCGCGATGGACATGTAGCTCGATTGTTGCATGCTGGTGCGCGGCTTCACCAGGCCGGCTGCAATGGCTGCATTGGCATGGGCCAAGCGCCGGCTAGCAATGAACTTTCTTTGCGTACAGTGCCGCGCAACTTTCCCGGTCGTTCCGGCACGCGCGAGGATAAAGTGTGTCTGGTCAGCCCAGAGACTGCAACGGCGTCCGCGCTCACCGGTATGATCACCGATCCACGCACACTTGACATACCTTATCCACGCATTGCGGACCCAGACTATCCTATTATCAACCGCGCGATGTTCATGCCGCCGTTACCACTTGAGGAGGCGCAGCAAGTAGCTCTCGTCAAGGGCCCTAACATTGCTTCGTTGCCGAACTTCGAGCCACTGCCTGATGAGATCGAAGTGCCGGTGATACTAAAAACAGCGAACGACGTTTCTACCGACGAAATCATGCCGCCAGGGTTGCGCGTGCTGCCCTTCCGCAGCAACATTCCCATGATTGCCGAGTTCTCCTTCGACAGAATTGATCCTACCTACGCCGAGCGAGCGAAGCAGATACCGGGCCACGTTGTGGTGGGGGGAAGTAATTACGGACAAGGTTCGAGCCGTGAACACGCTGCACTAGGCCCGCAGTATCTTGGGCTGCGCGCTGTCTTGACTAAGGGCTTTGCGCGAATACACGCGCAAAACCTGACCAACTTCGGCGTGCTGCCGCTGACTTTCATCGATTTTGCTGATTACGACGCTATTCAGGCGGACGACGTGCTGCGCCTAACAGACCTAAGGCGCGTGCTGGCTGAGGGAGACGAGCTGGTTGTTGAAAACGTCACCCGGGGGCACTCGTTTCAGGTGCGTCACGACATGTCACCACGACAAGTACAGTTCTTGCTTCGTGGGGGATTAATTAGCTGGATGAAAGAGCGCCTTTCAGGGCAGTAGGAAATACGGAACTCGGCCATGGTTGGCGATACTTACACGCCGCTAACTAATGGCCGCTCGACTAATCCACGATTTTGGCCGTTGAGAACTGATATCTCATGTTCCGATAAACACAAATATCAGTAATGCTGTCAGCTGCTTGGCGCGGTGTAGCTCGATAGTTGGTAGACACTCGATATTTGCCCTTAAGTTCACCTATACGATGCCAACAATGACCATGCAGCAATACTATCGTGCCTTGTTTTGGCGACAACACAATTTGGTCGTCAAAATCTTCAAACAATGGTCCTTTAGTTAATGCGCCTAAGCGATGAGAACCGGGACGAATGTATACCTGACCTCCCAATGCATGGTCCACATCCATTGAGTAAACCAAACGGTTGAGATTAAACTGTGTGCTGGTTTCTGGCGGACAGTCTTGGTGCCAAGCTTGCCCTTTACTCCCTTCTTTGGAAAACATCACCATGCAATATTGATTTTTCCAGGCTTCGCCCAAAATCTGGCTTGTTAATTTTTGTAAGCGCATATCATTTTCAAGCTTATCAAAAAGTTCATGACCTTGATTTTGCGGAAACCATGGGATCACCTCGGTTTTTGATAAATCAATAAAACGCTGGTCGTGCTCGTAAGCGGGCGAATTACCAAAGTGAGACATAATAGAAGATTGTGTTTCAGACATTAACTTAGCGTCAAAAAAGCCTTCAATAACAATGAACCCTTGTTCCCAGAACAAGTTCGCCGATGCTTCATAGTCAAGATTATTTGCAGTTATAGTCATTTATTTTACTCTTAAGTCAAAGATTCAATAATCCTGGAATCCATAGCCAAACTTAAATAACGCGTGTTCGGCGTAGGGTGCAATCGGAATATCAGCAAACTCAACTGGCCATGAATAAGGTGATTTTCCAGTTGGTTTAAATCCATCGGTGGCAAATAGGAAATCCGCTATGCCGCCACCTTCAGAACCAGGTAACCAGGCTGCAACAAACGCATCACTATTGTTTAAATCTTGGTTAATCACCAAAACTCGACCAGAAATCAATATCACGATTACTTTCTTATTGAGGTTTTTACATCCTGTAATAAGTGCCTTGTGCTCATCACTTAACCATAATTCATCGCTGTCACCAACGCCTTCGGCATATGGATTTTCACCTACAACAACAACTGCTTTTTGAGCTTGCATGCCGGCATAACAGCCTCCTTCGGCGTATTCAACATTTGAGCTGACGGAGTTTATACCCTCAAGGATCGTGGTGGCTCCCGCATAACTGTGTGTTTGCCCCTGCCAGTGAATAGACCAACCACCGCTTTGCAAACCACTATTGTTGGCGTGAGTACCGACCAACGCGATGGGTTCGGAGGGATCTAAGGGTAATGCTTGATTGTCATTTTTGAGCAATACCAACGATTCTCTTACGGCCTGACGGGCCACTGCTCGGTGTGGTTTTGAGCCAACACTGAGGCTCAATTCTCTTTTTGCAAAGGGCTCAGAGAAAAGTCCTAAACTAAATTTCATGGCTAAAATTCGCTGCACTGCATCATCAATTCGACTCATGGGCACGGTTTGGTCGATAATAGACAGCTTCAGTTTACTCATGAATTCTTCATGATTTCCCGGTTGCATCGCCATATCAATACCGGCATTGATAACCTTGTGAGGCTCACCAAACCGCAATCCTCCATTCCAGTCAGTAAGCACCACTCCTTGAAAGCCCAACTCATTTTTCAACACATCGGTAACCAAATGCCTATGTTGATGCATATTCAGGCCGTTATATGAATTAAATCCAACCATGATCGCAGCAACCCCCTGATCAACTGCGGCAGCATAAGGAGGCAAATAGCGTTCTCGCATTAACTCGTCGGTCATGACTGCATTGCCACCTTCAACACCACCTTCGGTTGCACCGTCGCCAATAAAGTGCTTTGCTGTTGCGGCAATGGTATTTCGGTTTGCTAAATTGCTACCCTGATGTCCGCGAACTGAAGCAACAACCGCTGCTGTGGTAAGATCTCTGTCTTCTGTAAAACCTTCATATACCCGTCCCCAGTGCTCATGTTGTGGCATAGCAATACAGGGTGAAAATGTCCAATTAAAACCGGTGCCAGCGACTTCTGAAGCGGTAATTTGAGCAGCTTGTTTAATCAGTTTAAGGTTCCTAGTGGCGGCCATACCGATGTTGTGTGGGAATATCACCGCACCTTCAAAGGTATTTTGTCCGTGCACGGCATCCACCGCGATTAGCAAAGGAATACCTAAACGGGTTTGCAATGCACTGGATTGAAACTCATCAAACTTATTCACCCAGTCGATAGCGTTAGGACCCGGAGTAGGACCTTGTGTATGAATGATAGAACCGATGTTTTTATCACGGATAACCTCAGGGGAGACATTGTTATGCCAGACTGATTGGGTCATCTGACCAATTTTTTCATCCAAGGTCATCTCGGCTACTAACGCTTCAATCATATCGTCATGAGACTGGAACTGACACAAATCGAATTTTTGAGTGCCCCATTCACAGATGACGCCTACCTCAGATTGAGTTTTATTTGAGTTTAAATTAGTGCAGCCAGCTATTGTTAATAGCAAGCCTAGTATTAGTACTGTTCTCATGTATTTTCCAGTGTTAATTTATTGTTCAATAAAAGCAGTTAATAAAAGCAGTTAATAAAAGCACTCCACAAAAGCACTCCACAAAAGCACTCCACAAAAGCACTCCACAAAAGCACTCCACAAAAGCACTCCACAAAAGCACTCCACAAAAGCACTCCACAAAAGCACTCAATTCGAGTATGCAAAGAATAAATTCAGCTAGTTACTTACTTACTTGCTGATCAATATATCGGATTTGGGTTGATTAATCGCATTTAGCACTAATATTTTTTCATGAGAATTAATTTTAAAGGTATTTGCTTTTATAAACTCAGGTGACTCCTAAAATTCCACCAATATACCGTTGAATTTGTCTAGCCGTCTTCATTTAGAGGATCAATAGGAGAAGCTTGCATTGCTGTTCCTAAATAAAGCCGATTGGTCGACAAAAAACTGATTGGTATTTTACAATCAATACAAGTTTCCATCCAAGGGTAATAAAAGTAGGGTGCTAAGATGAAAAAGATAGACTCATTTACATTTTTGTTTTAGCGTTTAATTTAGCTTAATTAATACAGTTCACGTGTTTCAATCACATTGAAAAAATAACAAAAATAAGGGTTATAAAGTGTCTAGATTTTTAAAGTATGGTTTGTATCTGTTTTTAATACTAGCAGCTTGCCTTGCCGCTTATATCTATATTCACAGTGCCCCGGACAAGTCTGTAGAGGAACTCAGCCAACGATGGGCTCAAGAGCCTTCGCAATTTATCAATATTGCGGGTATGAATATTCACTTAAGAGACGAAGGCCCCAATAATGACCAAGACCCCATTGTTTTAGTACATGGCACAAGTGCGTCATTGCATACGTGGGATGGTTGGGTGGAGGCATTAAAAGAGGATCGTCGCGTTATTCGTTTTGATTTACCCGGATTTGGTTTAACTGGACCGGATCCAAAAAATAATTACACAATTGAGCATTATGCCGATGTGGTTGTCGCAGTACTAGACCAATTAAAAGTTAAAAAATGTGTATTAGCTGGCAATTCTTTGGGTGGTCATGTTGCTTGGGCAACGGCGGTTCTGCATTCTGAAAGAGTATCTTCATTGGTCTTAGTCGATGCCAGTGGATATCCTTTTAAGCCTGAATCTGTTCCGCTAGCCTTTAGATTGTCACAAAATCCGATAACCAGTTCTTTGTTAAAAAACGTTCTACCTAAATCACTGGTGGCGCAAAGCGTTAAGAATGTTTATGGAAATCCAGATTTGGTAAGCGATGAATTAGTTGATCGATACTACGATCTATCTCTTCGAGCGGGTAACCGTGATGCGTTGCAAGCGCGTTTTAAACAATTATCCCCCGGGCTTTTAGTTGATAAGATTACAACGATTAATTTACCTACGCTGATTATATGGGGAGGGATGGACCGATTGATCCCGCCAGAGTGGGGGAAACAATTCAATCAAGACATAGCAAACAGCCAATTAATTGTCTTTGATGAGTTAGGCCATGTACCTCATGAGGAAGACCCTCAATCAACCGTATTGGTGGTGAAACGTTTTTTGGAAGACATTAAGTCGGCCCCCACTTTACAGGTGCCAGCAGGATGATAAACCAGACCAAGGCGTCATAGCACAAGTAACACAATTAGTTGCTCAAGCTTAAAACGTCTGTTTGAGTAAATTCAACATATCGTCTACCGATAGCTTAGTGACTGCTTCGTTCCCCGACAGTAGCTTGTCTGCTAAGTCTCGTTTATGTTTGTGCAAGGCGACAATCTTCTCTTCAATCGTATTTTTGGCTATTAATCTGTAGATGGTAACGGGTCGTTTTTGCCCTATACGGTGGGCACGGTCCGAGGCTTGTTCCTCCACTGCAGGGTTCCACCAAGGGTCCATGTGTATGACATAGTCAGCGGCGGTTAAGTTTAAGCCTGACCCACCTGCTTTCAGGCTAATTAAAAATATATCTCCTTCACCACTTTGAAATGCATTAACGCGTTTTTGTCGGTCTTTTTGGGGAGTCGAACCATCTAAGTATTGGTAGCTAAATCCTTTGGCTTCAATGTGTTTTTTTATTAATCGTAAGTGCCCAACGAACTGACTAAAAATAAGTGCTTTGTGATTGTTGACCTTAAGCTCATCTAATAATTCACTGAGCGCTGCTAACTTGGCGCTGGGTATGTCGGTTTCGGCCATGACTAATTTAGGATTGCAGCAAGCTTGACGCAGTTTCACTAACTCGGCGAGCATTCGAATGCGCTGCTCTCCGGTGTTCGCTTGCTGCCCACTTTGGCTAATATTGTCTATCGCGTTGAGTCGCAATGCTTCATAGAAATCGCGTTCTTTGGGGCTCATTTCTACTTGAATATTAATCTCTGTACGCGATGGTAATTCAGTTAATACTTGGTTTTTCATTCGGCGTAAAATAAAGGGCTGAATCAAGGCTTTTAGCCCTTGGCTGGCTTTGCGTGCAGCTAATTTGTCTTCTTTTGCGTTTTCAATAGGGCTTGAAAATCGTTCACCGAAGCGCTTTAGGTTGCCAAGTAAACCCGGGTTAATAAAACGAAATAAGCTCCACAGTTCGGTTAGGTCGTTTTCAATGGGTGTGCCGGTGGTGATCATTTTAAAGTCGCCTTTTAATGCCATAGCGGCTTTAGTGCGTTTGGTTAATGGGTTTTTTATTGCTTGGGCTTCGTCGGCCACTATGGTGTGCCATTGTACCGTTTTGAGTATGTCAGTTTCGCGCTGTAATAGTCCATAACTGATGACTACGCAGTCGAAGGGGTTCAAATCGTTTAATAAGCCTATTCGTTGCTCAGTATTGGTTGCGTCTGCAAATAATTTTATGTTTAGTGTGGGGGTGAATTTGAGTGCTTCTTGGTGCCAGTTAAAGCAAACTGAGGTAGGTGCAATAACTAGACTCGGTCCTTGGCCAGCCCGAGATAATAAAACTGCAAGCGCTTGTAAGGTTTTACCCAAGCCCATGTCGTCGGCCAAACAGGCGCCTGCACCCCAGTGCGCTAAACGCGATGCCCAGTCGAAGCCCGCTAACTGGTAGTCGCGCAATTGAGCTTGAAAGGTTGACGGGATCTTTGGTTCAATGGTATTTGCTTGACGCATTTTTTGGGTTTGCTGATCCCAAGCATGAATCGTTTTCATGCGCATGCCAGTGGCGGCCTCTTCCATTTGCAAGCTAGCGAGTGGGTGAAATTTACCGTCGTCGGTAAGTTGATTGATTTGATCGAGTTTATGGTGTAACTCGTCAGACAACGCGAGTATTTGATCAGCGCTAAGTTGAATAAAGCGACCGTTACTATTTTTAACCAGTTCAAGCAGTTTTCTTAGTTCAATTACTTGCTCGTTGTTCACGTGCAAGTCGCCTGTAATATCAAACCATTCACTTTTTTTACTGACTGACAGCTGCAAATGCTCACTGTCTAGTTTTTTAGTTAAGCTTACTTTTTTACCTTTCGGCCAACGCAGCACGACGTCAAAGTTCGCTCGCGTAATGGCCTCTTCCAACTGCTGGAGAGCGCCAAGTGCAGTTTGTAAATCGTCTAATAATAAAACGTTATCCGGCATATTCAAAAAGGCTGGACACGCTTGGTCGAGTTCATCCAGTAATGTTTCTTCGCGCATTAAGTCGCGCTGCGTAGCGATGCGCTTACCGTTTATATCGGTTGTTAAGCTGGCATTGCCAGCCCCTGGTTTAAATGCGGGGCCGTTCTGACCAAATGGCATCACCACACAAGTAAATGCCAGCCCGCTTTGCGTTGGCTGAATATTAACCACTAAATTAGGATCGCACGCATGCGTTTCTAAGCCGGTATCAAGTTCTGAAATATCCGATTGTATATTCAAAAAAGGCGCTACAGCTGATATGCCAGCTAATACCTTTTGTTTTGCACTGATGGGAATTAATAAACCACCTTCACCAATTATTTTAGCCACCTTCAAATGTTCAGGCGAAAATACCGTGAGCTGATAGTGGGTATCTGAAATAGACTTTAGTTTGTAAACCTGCTGTGCTTGATCATATTCGTTTTCTTGGTCATCGTCTACATCGTCGGATAAATCGGCAATACTTAAGCAAAGTTGGTCGCCCTGCTGGCTAACTAGCAGTTCTGGTTCATGCTTAGTAATCTCAATTGATTGCGTTAAGTCGTCAGCTTTGTATAAATTATCTATACCAACAGCCGCATCGAGTGCCGATAACCCCTGCAGTGAATATTCAAGTTTTGAGTAATAACCCCAACTCTGATGAGCCTCAATGGCACGACAAATTTTCTTATCGCTATCACTGAAATAGTCAAATAATTCGGTTTCTTCTTTTAAACGTTTTAGCGATATTACGCGTCCTTTGCTCCAGCCCGCTTTATTTAATTTTTGCTCCCGGGCCATCAAGCTGTTGCCATAATCTTGCACAAGTTCCCAAATTAATCGGACCGGCTTAGTTACTGTTTGAGTAACGGCTGTTAGGGCTTTTTCAGTATTCGGGTTAAGCGCAATTAATTTATCGAGGGCTAAATCCCATTGTGATTTGGTTTCAACAAGAGCGGTAATATCGATCAGCTTTGATTCCATGATGACTTGTTTATTGCTGAAACGCGTTGCCATTTGCTCACATATATTGGCAAATAAGGGATAAGCAAGTTGATTAAAATGGGCCTGGTATTTTACTGCTAATTCATTAAGTGTCGGGTCTTTACTTTGGTTACACCAAATTTGTGACAGCAAATAATTAAAATAACCTAGCTGGTGGCAAAAAAAGTCAATTTCTTCATCAGCACAATTGTATTTTATATTGATATTATATTTTTTGCCCGTCGATAAGCTTATAATAGGTTTAACAACACCGCGCCCGATGTTGTAAAAATCGCTGTTAACTTTACGGTCACTTTCTTCAAATTCGACTTGTTGTAGTGCAGTTGCAAAATAACTAACATCCTGCTGGTTAGCGTGAACCATTAATGCCAATTTATAAAAATAGCCTAACACTTCGTTTAAATACTGCTTTTTGCGTTTGGTGAGTTTGTTTTTAGCCAGTATCGCTTTTTCAAAATAGGCAATAGCTTGCTGATTGTCCCCAGTCAAAAAGTAATAAGCACCTAGTAATTGCAATCCATAACTACTGCTGTCTGTTGCAGCTTGTATACGCTCAAAATCGTCAAAACGCATTTGATATAAGTATTGTTCGGCAAGTAAATGATGACAATGAACGTTAAATGAAGAGCTTGTATTTTCGGGATGAGCTGCGCAAACTTGCGCTAATAAGTTGATAGGATATTCACAACTTTGCCCGTGTATTTGAAACGTTCTGATAAGTGTTGCAAACGCCTGGTACTGCAACATATTAGGTAATTGTAAAAAGGTATCTAAATTAAATGGTAAAAAAAGAATCTCAACTAATATACTATTTTGAATATGCTCAATGATTTGTGGGTTTTTATTAAATGCTAAGGCGTCTTCAACCTGATCTATTTGATCCATATAAAAGAGGTCTCGAATAACTCTGCACCTATCGACTTCTTTTATCCGCATATGATAACTCGTAAATACAGGTGAAATTTGCTCTGCAGCCATTATTATTTCGCGTAATTTTTCATCCGCCGTGCACTCATGTGCGGTGCGTAACTTGTCAATTTCAATAGTTAAACGATGGGCTAGTAATCTATTAATTTGCACGCCATCTTTGCTTGAGACTAATAGTGAGGACTCAATCAAGTGGTCTCTTTGCCGCACATTTAAACGATATTCTTTTTTTGTTTTTAGTACAAAGCCTCTACTGTCTAATATATCTATTACTTGTTCTAACTTGGCAATGCCAATAGGCTTGTATACGACAGACAAAATCATTAACGTATTTTTTTCGGATTCACTAAGCTTTAAAAAAACCTGATATAAAAGTGCTATCTGCTGGTGGATTTGTGGCTGGATCAAAGCAACAGGATTCATGTTAGGACGATTCTTAATGTTTATTCATATTTTATATACACCGAAATTAGCAAAAATACTGAGCATAAACAATCATTCCTTAATGTCGTTAAAAATAGTTTAAGTGCGCCAACATTATGCTTTTTTAAGTTTTCTGATGGCAGACACTCGTCTATGTTAAGGTTTCGTCAGCGCTAAATTTGACTAATGAGGATACAAAATGAGTAATAATGTAGATATTAACAATCGCCCCGATTACGATCATGTCATCCAAGATATTGCTGATTACGTACTCAGTTATACTGTCTCCAGCGAAGAAGCTCTCGACACTGCACGTAACTGTTTACTCGACACATTAGGTTGTGGACTGTTAGCTCTGCGCTTCCCTGAATGCACAAAACACCTTGGACCAATCGTAAAAGGCACCCTTGTGCCAAATGGATCCCGAGTGCCCGGAACATCACTGTCACTCGATCCGGTAAAAGCTGCATGGGACATCGGCTGTATTATCCGCTGGCTCGATTATAACGACACTTGGTTAGCCGCTGAATGGGGTCATCCATCGGATAATTTAGGTGGGATTTTGGCTGTGGCGGATCATTTGTCTCAAGTTAAACTATCCAAGGGTGAACAGCCTCTGATGATGCGAGAAGTGCTTGAAGCCATGATAATGGCGCACGAAATTCAAGGCGTTATAGCCCTAGAGAACTCTTTTAATCGCGTTGGTTTATGCCATGTATTATTAGTACGCGTTGCCTCAGCTGCGGTTGTTACTAAAATGATGGGCGGCAATAGAGAGCAAATCATGGCTGCAATATCTCAAGCTTGGGTCGATGGTGCTGCGCTGCGTACCTATCGTCACGCACCAAACGCGGGTTCTCGTAAATCTTGGGCTGCGGGAGATGCCACCTCACGAGCGGTTCGCTTAGCTGATATGTCAATGCGTGGCGAAATGGGCATACCAAGCGCGTTAACAGCGCCGCAATGGGGCTTTTATGATGTCTCTTTTTCGAAAACCAATAAAGACCAAGCACTCAAGCTTGAGTCTGAACGTGAGTTTTCGTTTTCCCAAGCCTACGGCTCTTATGTGATGGAAAACATCTTGTTCAAGATTTCATTTCCTGCTGAGTTCCATGCGCAAACCGCCGCCGAAGCATCAGTTATTTTGCATCCTGAGGTAAAAGCTCGCTTATCAGAAATACACAAGATCGTAATTCGCACCCACGAGTCGGCTATTCGCATTATTTCAAAAACCGGTTCCCTCGCCAACGCTGCTGACCGCGACCATTGCCTGCAATATATGATTGCTGTTCCGTTAGTGTTTGGGAGTTTGACCGCCGAACATTATGAAGACGGTTTTCATGATACCAATCCGATTATTGATGAACTGCGTGAAAAAATGGAAATATTCGAAGATAAACGTTTTAGCGCAGAGTATTTAGAAGCAGATAAACGTTCTATTGCAAATGCCATTCAGGTTTTCTTTAAAGATGGCAGTAGCACACAAGAAGTGGTTGTAGAATATCCTGTGGGGCATCGCCGTCGCCGTGAAGAAGGTATTCCTCTGTTAGAGCAAAAGTTCAAAGCTAACTTAGCATCACGTTTCCCAAATCAGCAGTGCCAAACGATCTTCAGTCTTTGTAAAGATCAAGCCATGCTCGAAAGCACATCAGTAAACCGCTTTATGGATTTATTTGTTATAGCTTAAGTTTGCATAAATAAGTTGGTGATTAGTGGCCTCAGTCATATAGGCTTGGTTACTGCATGTTGCGAAAGATATGCCTGATTTTTTGCATTTTATTTTTTAAATTTTAATGGCAGTAATTATATTATTAAATAAGATGATAATGTTGCTGCGAGGCCCGAAATTCATGACAAGTTCTACATTATGATAGCGCGCATTTTGCGAAGTGTAATTTTCTTTATACACCAAATATAAAAGTTAATTTAAAAATATCAAATAAATTTTAAACTAAATCCGTGAGTAAGAGTAAAAAACGTGTTACTAATTAACAATTCGACAACAACTTCAAAGCAAGTAGTTATCGAAGTAGTTAAAGAAGTAGTAGCAAAAGTACTACGAACCACACCTTTTCTTTAATAACAATAAGAGAAACATTATGACAACTAACAATGCTTACACCAAAGCAAAAGGCTTTTCATTAAGCCAGACTAGTGTCAGTTTAAAAATGATCGTTACTGCATTATTTTTATTGGCACTACCAAGTTTTGCTCATGCCGCTGCTAATCTGGCTGCTGACGATTTTGTCGGTATTTCATTTTGGATCATTTCAATGGCGCTAATGGCGTCGACCGTCTTTTTCCTTTGGGAAACACAAAGTGTGTCCGCTAAATGGAAAACCTCTCTAGTCGTATCTGCTCTCGTGACTTTCATCGCGGCTGTTCACTATTTCTATATGCGTGACGTATGGGTAGCAACGCAAACTACACCTACGGTATATCGATATATAGATTGGTTACTCACAGTGCCATTACTAATGATTGAATTTTATCTGATTCTACGTGCTATTGGCGTTGCATCTCCTGGCATATTTTGGCGTTTGCTGCTCGGTACGCTAGTTATGTTGATACCAGGGTATATGGCAGAAGCTGGTTATATCAATGTTACTATCGGATTCGTTATAGGTATGTTGGGTTGGTTCTACATTCTGTATGAAATCTTTTTTGGCGCAGCCGGCAAAGCAGCAGAAACTGTCACCAGCGAAGCGGTCAAATTTGCATATAACGCTATGCGTTGGGTCGTAACTGTCGGTTGGGCAATTTATCCTATCGGTTATGTATTAGGATATATGACAGGAACAGCAGATCAAGAGTCGCTAAATATTATTTACAACTTAGCCGATTTCGTTAACAAAATCGCATTCGGTCTATTAATATGGTACGCGGCAACTAGCGAAAGCCAGGCAATGAGTGTAAAACAAAGCTGAATATAAACGTATATTTTTTAATGTACTGGTGAGTCTGTAGTCACTATAACGGTGACCGCAGGCTCCTTTTAACATACGGCCAACATTCATGAATCAAACTTACGCAAATCCTAATTTTGACTCGTCTGTCTTACTTGAACAATGCGAAAACCACATGCTTGGTTTCATAAAAGACAACGAGCCGTCTCGCTTCCATTTAGCGAGTGGCGGCAGTCGAACGCGCGCGAAACTGTGTATTGACGCAGGAACTGCGCTTCAACTCCCCACATCATCCATCATTGCGTTAGCTGGTGCAGTAGAATTACTTCACAATGCTTCGTTGGTGCATGACGATCTGCAAGACCAAGAAAGTACTCGGCGAAATCGAGAGGCAATATGGAAAAAATATGGTAAAGCACATGCCATTTGTGCCGGCGATGCTATGATTTCGGCCGCCTTTGCCTCACTAGCACATGTCGGTTCTGCCCCTTCATTATCTGCTTTATTGATCCATATGCATGAAGCGGTCGCGACGACAGTCAGAGGACAGTCACAAGACATTGATGCGCACAACAAGATAACTGAGCAAGAATATGAAGACATCGCAGCAATGAAATCAGGTCCATTGATTCGTCTTACTCTGGAATTACCGCTATTAATGGCCGGTTGTAATCAATATATATCCAACGCAAAGTTTGCCTTGAGTCGTTTTTCAATTGCTTATCAAATACTAGATGACTTAGACGATTGGCAGCAAGACGCGCAGCGCAATCAACTTAATTTAGTTAATTTAATTGCGTCTAAAAGCTCGATCCAAGAGGCTATAACGATATCTAAAAATCGTGCCCAATATTTACTAAAACAGTGCGAAAAAGAATTGGCACTACTTCCCGCAAACTGCGCAAGTTCTTTTATCCGCGCATCCAAAAGTTTGCTTGCAAAAACAACAGGTACTAGAAATGAATAAAGCAGTTGTCATCGGGGCTGGACTCGGCGGTATTGCCTCTGCGCTGCGCTTAAGAGCGAAAGGCTATGACGTGGTCATTATTGACCAGAGGGAAAGGTTAGGTGGGCGAGCGCAGCAATTTAATATAGAAGGCTTTATTTTTGACGCGGGGCCTACAGTAATAACTGCGCCGTTTTTACTCGAAGAGCTATTTTCACTTTTTAACAAACAAATGTCAGACTATATCGACCTTGTGCCAGTTGAGCCTTGGTATCGCTTTGTTTACTCGGATGGGACGCATTTTGATTATGGCGGAACAATTGAAGATACGCTTGAGCGTATTGCACAAATTGAGCCGGATGACCAAGCCGGATATTTGGCCCTTTTAAAACAATCAGAAGCGATTTTTGATGTCGGATTCACTCAGTTAGCAGATAAGCCATTTCATAAGTTCTCAACTATGCTTGCTCAGGTGCCGGCGCTTATCAGACTTAAATGTTACCGAACCGTTTGGCAGATGGTAAGTGCATACTTGAAAAGTGATAAGCTCAGGCAGGCTTTTTCAATCCAGCCATTACTTGTCGGTGGTAATCCTTTTGCCACGACCAGCATTTATAGTTTGATACATTACCTCGAGCGTAAATGGGGTGTTCACTTTGCGATGGGCGGCACAGGTGCTCTGGTCGACGGTCTTCAAAAACTGATGAAAGAGCAAGGCATTGAAATTATGCTAAACACCCAAGTGACCGATTTAACCATTCTGGATAATCAGGTTACTGAGGTGCATACCAGCGCTGGCAAACTTGCATGTGACAAAGTGATTTCAAATATAGACCCTAAATATCTGTATAGAAAATTAATACCGAGCAAGCAACAAAAGTTGAGTGCAAAAATCAAAACAAAGCACAGCTCACTCTCTATGGGGCTATTTGTATTGCATTTTGGTACTACCAAGCAATATCCTGATATTGTGCATCACACTATATGGTTAGGTAAGCGATATGAGGATCTGCTGAGTGATATCTTTGATAAAAAGATATTGGCTGACGACTTCTCATTATATTTACATCGTCCGACAGCAACAGATTCTAGTATGGCACCACAAGGATGCGATTCATTTTATGTGTTGGCTCCGGTGCCAAATAATCTTTCTGGCATTGATTGGTCAGTCCAAGAGAAAGACTATGGAGATCGCATCATTGCCGCATTAGAAAAGACCATCATGCCAGGTTTGTCATCACATATCGTGCACCGATTCGCTAAAACGCCTAAAGACTTTGAATATGACTTTAGTAGCGTTGAGGGTAGTGGTTTTTCTGTTGCTCCTTCGTTTCAACAATCGGCTTGGTTCAGATTTCATAATCGCGCCGAAGGTCCTGATAATTTATTTTTATGCGGTGCTGGCACTCATCCAGGCGCAGGCGTTCCAGGAGTGTTATCTTCAGCCAAAGTAGTTGATCGACTAATTAACCCTGTCAATGCATAGACCAGCGAGGACATCATGCAGGACAATCCTACAACGCTGTTAAAAAAGCATGGCAAATCATTTAATTTTGCACGTTTTTTTTTAGGTTCAAAAACCGGTATTGCGGCGGCTCGTCTATATCGATTTTGCCGTATTGTTGACGATATAGCAGACGAAAATGAAGATAAAGTAGAGGCAGCAGCGCAGCTCAAGCTGTTAAAACAACAGATTATTCAAAATCAAGAAACGGACCCTGTTGTTGGTGACTTTCTGATGCTTTGTTCAGAGTATGGTATTGATCGAAAGCATGGCATTACGCTTATCGAAGGGGTAAGCCAAGACCTAATTCCTTTAGCGCTGAGTAGCGATAAGATGCTCATTCAGTATGCTTATAGAGTTGCTGGCGTGGTCGGTTTGATGATGGCACCAATCCTAGGTGCGCAAAAATCAGGTCATTCTTTTGCGGTCGACTTGGGCATTGGTATGCAACTGACCAATATTGCTCGAGATGTGATGGAAGATGCAAAAATGCAGCGCCGATATATTCCTCAAAACTGGGTCAATGGTTTATCCGCAGTGCAAATTGCAAAAAGTGAAGTAGCTGAAAGAGCAGTTGTGCAAAAAGCCATTCAAAGGCTGCTGCAACTGGCTGAAACATATTACCAAAGCGGTTTATCTGGTTTGTATTATTTGCCACCACGTAATCGACGAGCCATCGCCGTTGCGGCTTTTGTTTACCGTGACATTGGTCGTAAACTTCTCAATAAAGATTGTATTTATTGGCAAGGAAGGGTAATGGTGCCAACTTCAAGAAAGCTACAATTAGCCAGCCAGGCTTTGTGGCAGTTAACCACCTCGAAACTAGCCTACACTGATTGTGTGCATGCTAGAGAACTGCATTTGCATTTAGCGTCAGAGATGCAGACTAAGTGACGCAGTTATCGACCAAACAAAGTGAGGTTGATTTAATTATTATAGGGGCTGGGGCAGCGGGTTTATCATTGTTGCTAGCACTAGACGCTGCAAACTACTCGGGCAAGGTAGTTGTGCTTGAAAGTAGGCAAGGGCCCCAGAACGATAAAATGTGGAGTTTTTGGCATGTTACTGAAGCCAATCGTAGCAGCGAAAGAGGAAATAGCTTACCGGCTTATATTGAAGCAATTTTAACTCATCAGTGGCAAAGTTGGAGTCTATCTGCCGATGGAAGTGAGTATTTAATGCACGATACTCTTTTTCAATACTGCTGTCTTAGATCGGAGTCGTTAAGTGCGCTGGCGTTGGAGAGAACAGCTGCCAAAGAGAACTTTCATATTCGTTTTGATAGTCAAGTTGATTCTATAACTGCGGCAGGGTTTGCGGCTATTGTGACTACAGAGAGCGAGCAACTGTCGGCTAAGCAAGTGGTTGATACAAGACCTCCGCCACTGCAGAGCGAGCATGAAGGCCTTATTCAGTGTTTTTATGGTGAGGAAATTGTATGTGAGGCCGATATATTCGAGCCGTCCACGGTTAAATTGATGCATCAGCTAAGCCATTCAGCACTTGGTATCGAATTTATTTACATCCTGCCTTTTAGCACCAAGCATGCGCTCGTAGAGTTTACGTGCTTTAGTTTAACTCCTGTAGCGGCGTCTGTTTTAAAAGCACGCCTAACTGACGCCCTCTACAAAATAGTAAAGCAACATCCCTACACCACACAACGCACCGAATGCGCAGCTTTACCAATGTATTTAGTCAATCAAAATACACAACATCAAAAGCAAGCTATTATTTATGGCGGGATTGCGGGCGGCGCGATGCGTGCTTCAACCGGATATAGTTTTATTGGAAGCCAAAAATGGGCCACACAAAGTGCGCATGATTTAATTAAAACAAGTACGATATCTGTCAATACGCCTATTCCTGCTATCTATCAAACAATGGATAAACTGATGTTAAGTGTGTTAAGAGATGATATGGAATTGGGTATTACGATTTTTATACAACTTTTTAAGACCGTTCCAGCACAGAGATTTGTGCGTTTTATGTCAGAGAAGGCCACCCTTATCGATTTTGTTTGTATTATTTGGGCGATGCCTAAAAAGCCTTTTTTACGTGCTTTATTTCGACGTGCCAGAGTTAACATAAAAAATGGGTAAATTACACTTCACGCAAATCTATTTGGTCACACTCGGACTCTCGGTACTTGCTCTGCTGCTGAATATTGAGTTATCTAATGTCACCGGCATAACAGCCTTAGCACTTGCAGTGGTTATTTTAGGTTTACCTCATGGGGCACTAGACTTTGCCGTTGCTAAATCGTTAAATTATGTTACCGGTGTTCGCACTGCGTGTAGTTTTTTAGTTATTTATACTGCAGTGGCGGGTGTGTCGATTGCTTTTTGGACTGTATTACCAGGTACTGCATTATCTCTGTTTTTAGGTATTTCGATTTTTCACTTTGCATCCGACTGGCGAACGACGATGCCATTCTACGCGCGCATTTGCCTATCGGCTATGCTGCTCTGTGGCCCTTCTATTGTGCATAGCGCTATCGTATTAACTCTTTTTACCGCATTATTTGTCAGTAGTGAAGTCGCTGTTTGGATTATTCAATCCATGCAAATCATTTTCACTGTGGCTTTTTTGGGTTTTGTATACTTTGTTATTGCGGCTGTTACCAGTAAAAATATAAGAAGTGGATGGCAAGTAACGGAATGGATTGCGCTGATAACAAGCAGCGTGGTGCTTACCCCATTGCTTCACTTTGCACTTTATTTCTGCGTATTGCACTCTCCAAAGCACTTGCTTGATGTTAGTAAAACGCTAAGGCTGAGCTTTGTAAAAGTGATTGTCATCAGCCTGCCTTTTGTACTACTTACATTGCTTTTAGCCTGGGTACTTTTTGCTCTGGTAGCAAGCGATGACATAGATACTGAGCTGCTGCGCTGGATTTTCATTGGCTTATTCGGTCTAACTATGTCGCATATGCTACTAATTCATCTGTGGCATCGCGTCAGATAGCGCCTTTGAAACCGCAATATTCGCGCGGGCAAACGCAAACACTTGCGCAAACCACGCAGTAAACATCTCGGGGTTATCATTTAGTTGCTTTTCAATTTCGTTTTCTTTCCACCAACGGGCCTCCATAACCTCATCTGCATTATTCTGCCATTGCAGTTCAGTAACTTCAGATACGAGTATGTGGTCGAACTCGTGCTCAATTAGACTGTTATCAAGATGGTGCTTATAACGTATTTTGCCAACTGTTGATAAGTGTAAGGGAGCTTGTATACCAAGTTCTTCTGAAACTCGACGCTGTGCAGCAGTATTGATGGTTTCGTTTGGCAGTGGATGCGAGCAACAGGTATTCGTCCACAGTCCACCACTGTGATATTTTTGCAGTGCTCTGCGTTGCAGCAGATACTCAATACAGCCTTTTTTACGACGGATAATCATGACTGAAAAAGCCAAATGCAAATCTCCGCGAATGTGCGCTGTCATCTTATCTACGTATCCGGTAATGTTGCCTTCGACGTCTACTAGTGGTACTAAAATCACGTTATCTTTTTTGCTCATGATATTATAACCACTATGGTCATAAAAAGGATCATTAATACGCCTTGGGTAATTTCCTATTCTAAATGTTGAGGACTGATATTTGTATCAATAACAGACTTTTTAATAACACTGATTAACCCATTATCTGTGAATCGACGCTGAGAAAAATTAACCGCCATTGTATATTCTTATTGATCAATATTTTGCCATTCACTTAAAAATTGAAGTGCTTTGTTAATCACATATTTTCCAATGGGGATAACTAAACCAGTCTGTTCGGCAATTGGAATAAACTTTTCTAGGGGTATATTGCCCACGATTGGATTATGCCAACGAAGTCAAGCTTTTGCACCCGTAATATTAGCACTTTTATTACGTAATCCAATAGTAGACCTTTGCAGTGGTTATCAGCTTAACATCTTAATAATATATGAAAAATTGCATAATAAATCATAAAATTTACAGACCGATTAGTTGCATTCATTTATCATGGTGGTATTAACCCACATTATTTCTATTTAGGTTGTTCATGACACTGCCATTTTCACTCTTAGATCTCGCCCCGATTGCCGAAGGAGCTAGCCTTGCTGACGCGCTCGAGAATTCGCGTCAATTAGCGGTTCAAGCCGAAGGAAGTGGCTATCATCGGATTTGGTTAGCAGAGCATCATGCTATGCATGGCGTAGCAAGTTCGGCTACAGCCGTTGTGCTTGGGCATATTGCGGCTGCCACCAAGAGCATTAGAATTGGCTCAGGTGGTGTGATGTTACCTAACCACTCGCCGTTAGTCATAGCAGAACAATTTGGTACGTTAGCAACGTTGTTTCCAGGTAGAGTGGATTTAGGCCTAGGTCGTGCTCCTGGGACTGATATGGCGACTGCCCAGGCACTAAGGCGTAACCTCAACTCTGATGTGGATAGTTATCCTGAGGATATTCGAGAATTACAGCATTATTTAGCTGCACCGCAAGACGGGAAAGGAATAGTTGCCGTTCCGGGCGCCAATACGCATATACCACTTTGGTTATTGGGCTCGAGTTTATACAGTGCGCAACTGGCTGCTAAATTTGGTCTGCCTTATTCGTTTGCCTCTCACTTCGCGCCGGATCAATTATTTGATGCGATCAATATCTATCGCTCAACCTTCCAAGCATCAACCCAATGCGACAAAGCCTACGTTATGGCAGGTGTAATGGTCGTTGTGGCTGATACAGACGAAGAAGCTACGTACTTGTTTACCTCAGTACAACAACAATTTATGAATATGCGCCGGGGCGTCAATCGTCCTTTTGCAAGACCCGTGCATGATTTATCACAAATTTGTACTGCAGCAGACCAAGCGATGTTGTCACATATATTACGTTATGCTGTGGTTGGTTCTCCTAACACAGTGGCACAAAAATTAAACCAGTTTATCCAAGCTACACAAGTCGATGAGTTAATAGTGTCGATGCCCATACATGATATTCAGGCGCGTTTAAAGAGTGCTGAAATGTTAGCGAAAACAGGGTTAATGAGCATATAAGTAGTCCCATTTACTTCCTGTTTGCTTATTCTCTGGGGACTTTGGCGCTAGCAAAGTAATAGTCAAGGCACTTAGACTTTTTTATTAAAAACTTCATCTTTCCAGTCTGTGCCAAGTTCTGTTTCGATATACTCCCTAATAAACAGTCTCACTTTCTGTGACGGCGTTACATCTTCTTGCGAACAAAGTTTTTCAAACATCGCCTTCTTATTCGGATCAATTAACAGTGTCAGTCTAGCTGTTCGATTTTCCATAATTTACCCTTTTTTAAAAACATGTTAATTTGATTAGCATTGAAATTGTATTTTATAAGAGCATAATGTACATGTAAGTATAATTCAATAATTTTTTGAGAACAAAATGTCTCATCGTGTTCACCTTTTTTCACTGAGAATTGCTCACGCTTTACGTGAAACCTTGAACGACGCGCCTTATGGGCTTAAAACATTCACTAAAGATTTAATGGCGGGGATCACTGTTGGGGTCATTGCGATTCCCTTAGCAATGGCATTAGCAATAGCCATTGGTGTTGCACCTCAATATGGTCTTTATACCGCCATTATTGCAGGTTTTCTCATCCCATTGACTGGCGGTTCTCGTTACAGCGTGTCTGGGCCAACCGCTGCATTTGTAGTGATACTGTATCCGGTTGTTCAGCAGTATGGAATTGCCGGTCTATTGATTGCCACTATTATGGCTGGCATTATATTGGTCATGATGGCACTGCTGCGCTTGGGCCGTTACATAGAGTATATTCCCGAACCGGTTACCTTGGGTTTTACCGCTGGTATTGCCGTGGTCATTGCAATACTTCAGCTTAAAGATTTCTTCGGTCTGACTATCACAGCGATGCCAGAAAATTTTACAGATAAGGTCATGGTATTGACTCAAGCGTTACCAGATTTCTCAGCATGGCCGCTTATCGTTGGCTTGGTCACATTGGCAGTGATGCTCTTATGGCCGCGTTTAAAAACCCCAATTCCAGCGCACCTACCGGCTGTAATGTTCGGGAGTTTAATCGCCTTCACTTTTAATAGTCAGGGGCTAGATGTTGCAACTATAGGGTCGACTTTTAGCTTTACATTACCCGATGGCACTCTTGGTTCTGGTATTCCATCGGTATTGCCCAACTTTCAATGGCCATGGCTGCGAACCCAACCTAACGAAGCCGTTTTGATCTTAAGTTGGCAATTGGCGAAAGACTTATTATCCGCAGCATTTGCTATCGCGATGCTTGCTGCTATTGAGTCACTGTTGTGTGCAGTCGTACTCGATGGCATGTCGGGCAAAAAACATAGCGCCAATAGTGAACTTTTGGGGCAGGGTATCGGAAATATCATAACGCCTTTTTTTGGGGGTATTACGGCAACCGCTGCCATCGCCCGATCTGCCGTCAATTTTAAGACAGGCGCAAAAACCCCCATTGCTGCGATGGTGCATGCCGTTGTCGTCTTTGTTTCTTTGCTTTCATTGTCTTCTGCGCTGGCTTACTTGCCGATGGCGAGCATGGCAGCCTTGCTTATTATGGTTGCCTGGAATATGAGTGAAGCGCCAAAAGCGCTTCACTTGTTAGCAAAGGCACCTCGCAGTGAAATAGTTGTGTTCACAGTGTGTTTCGCACTCACTGTGCTATTTGATATGGTCATCGCGATAACTGCAGGCATAGTCCTAGCTTCTTTGTTGTTTATGAAACAAATCGCCGAAATGACCCAAGTACATGACATAACCGAACACAACAAGCTGGTTAATCTGCACGTTCCTGATGGTTGGAAAATATTCAAGATCAATGGGCCGCTATTTTTTGCTGCAGCTGATCGCGTCTTTGGTGAGTTGTCTCAGCTGTGTACTAAAGAGCAAGGAGTAGTGTTGTATTTAGATGGGGTATCGATTCTTGATTCTGGTGGTGTGGCGGCACTGAACAAATTCATTGATAAATGTGGTAAGTCTGGTACTCGCATATATTTGGCAGATTTCCAGTTTCAACCATTAAAAACCTTAGCAAAATCAGGATTTCGCCCAGATGGTGTTATTTGTGAAACATATTCAACCTTGTCTGCTGCACTGAATGCCCTGCCAGCTTCTAGAGTTAAATAAAATTAGATAAACCACGTCTGTTTATACTCTGAAGCAAGAAAATTTCTGCGTGGCTTAATCGTGCGTCGTAAAATGACGGTAGTTGCAAGCAAATATTATCAAGGGATTTTAAAGCTTGCCGCCAAAAACTCTTTAACAAAAATTGCTGAACAGTTTTATGCTGGTGAACGAACCTTTCCCAATATGTTTCTCTATCTTCAGTTTGGTGTCCACGAAGTAATACATTTTTCCACTCTTGAACTTGAATTTTAAACTGTAAGTTGAGCGCACCAATTTGCGCCACTGCATTGTTCTCGACGGCAACGAGCTGTTGATATTTTGCTATTTGGGACCAGAGCATGATGTTGGAAATAATCGCAATCGCCCCAATCGTGAAAAGACCAGCAGTAAAGAGTGCGATAATTTTGGCTTTTAGTTTCTTAAATGAGGATGTATTGGCATTTGTCATAAGCAATTATATTCAAAGACCCAGTTAGCGAAACTCAAGTTTGATTATTGCACTTTTTATACTCTTCATTTGTTACATATTTATTTTTTACTGCAGCACCACTTAAATAGCACCTTTGTGAAAATTATGTTACTACTGGTAACGGATTAACTCCGAGCTTTCAGACCTAACTCCTAATGACAAGGTTTGCTGGCCGCGATACAGATGTTGACATCGATAGTTATCGCCAGGGTTGCAAGAGAAATCGCGCTGCCTCCCCTAAGTAGCGCATAATTGTGTGTCGTTACTTCATTTTGGAAAGGTGTTAGTGATATGTTAGAAGATAAATTTGGGCGTCGCTTCCACTATTTGCGGCTGTCTATAACAGATGTATGTAATTTTAGTTGTGAGTATTGCCTACCTAATGGGTATCAATGCGATACCCCGCGAGACTTCCTGAGACTCGACGAAATTCGTAAAATTGCCAAGGCATTTGCTAACCTCGGTACCAGCAAAATTCGCATTACCGGCGGTGAACCTTCGTTGCGTAAAGATTTGCCAGAAATAATTCAGGCCTGTGCCAGTACACCAGGTATTGAGCATGTAGCGATTACTTGCAATGGTTACAAGTTACCAGAGCAAATTAGTAGTTGGGTCGATGCTGGGTTAACGTCGTTAAACGTAAGTATTGATAGCCTAGATCCACGCATGTTTGCGGCTATTACCGGGCATGATAAGCTAAAAACTATTATGCAGGGTATTGAAATAGCGCTTGAGTTAGGTATCAAGGTTAAAGTCAACGCAGTGTTGATGCGTCATTTTAACCAAAACGAACTCGACAGTTTCTTGGATTGGATAAAAGAAACGCCAGTCACGTTACGTTTTATTGAACTCATGCAAACAGGCGATAACAAGATCTTTTTTGACCAAAATCATACCTCAGGTTTACCCATAAAAGAGCGTTTACTGGATAACGGCTGGCAGCAGATTGAGCAGAATAAATCAGCCGGCCCAGCGCAAGAGTTCACCCACAGTGATTATAAAGGAAATATTGGGCTTATTATGCCCTACAGTAAAGATTTTTGTGCTACTTGTAATCGACTACGTATTTCAGCCTTGGGCAAATTACACTTGTGTCTGTTCAGTGAACAGGGCCTAGATGTTAGGCAATTCTTACTGGATAACTCCGGGCAGCGTTTGCAAGATGAACTGGTGAGTTTACTGGCGGATAAAAAATCAACTCACTTTTTGCATGATGGCTACACGGGTGCCACCAAACACCTAGCTATGCTTGGCGGATAAACAACCTTGCCCCGGCTCTGCACCGGGGTTTCACACCAGAGTTTCTCTTAGGCTAGATTAATTTGCGCTATTGTCTCAAATAACGCTAAACATCACTTAATGACGGCTTAACCAGTCCATTATTTTGCATAATCGTTGTAATCTCATCAATACTTGCTGGATCATCGATAGTTGAAGGCACAATAAAGTCCTCATTTTCAGCTATTTGACGCAACAACTTACGCAGTATTTTACCGGACCTGGTTTTTGGTAAACGTTCTACAATAAGAATTTGCTTCAAACAGGCAACGGCACCGATTTTTTTACGGACCATGGCGACTAGCTCGGCTTGCAGGTCTGCTTCACTTATATTTGCGCCGTCTTTTAATAAGGTCAACCCGACCGGTATTTGGCCTTTAAGACTATCGTAAACGCCTATCACAGTGCATTCTGCTACTGCATCATGCGCTGCTAAAATCTCTTCCATTTCACCCGTTGATAAACGATGACCAGCAACATTGATGACATCATCGGTGCGGCCCATTACAAACAAATACCCGTGGTCGTCTATGTAACCGCCATCGCCCGAACAATAATATCCGGGATATTCGGTTAAGTAACCAGAAGCAAAGCGCTCAAAGTCGCCCCAAATGGTGGCTAGGCAGCTTGGAGGCAAAGGTAACTTAATCGCAATCGCACCTTGGGTATTAGGTGGTAAAGGCTGACCACTTGTATTGAGTATTTGTATATTAAAACCAGGCACTGGTTTGGTTGCTGAGCCAGGCTTGGTAGGTAGTCTTTCAACACCTATCATATTTGAAGCAATGGCCCAGCCGGTTTCGGTTTGCCACCAATGGTCGATGACGGGTTTTCCGGTTATTTGTTTTGTCCATTCGTAAGTTGGAGGGTCCAGACGCTCACCCGCCATAAATACGCTTTCTAAACAGGATAGGTCATACTTGGCCAATAATTTAGCGTCAGGATCTTCTTTGCGTATAGCCCTAAACGCCGTTGGTGCAGCAAAAATAGCTTTTACTTTATACTCTTCAATAACACGCCAAAATGCACCTGCATCAGGTGTTCTTACCGGCTTTCCTTCATAAACTATGGTTGTGCAGCCGTGTAACAGTGGTGCGTATACAATATATGAATGACCGACCACCCAACCAACATCTGAAGCAGCCCAAAATACATCACCTGGTTGCATGTTGTAGACTGCTGACATTGAGTACTTTAAAGCAACGGCGTGCCCTCCATTATCACGCACAACACCTTTAGGCTTGCCAGTCGTACCTGATGTATAAAGTATGTAAAGTGGGTCTGTGCCGCTTACGCTGACACAATCAGCTTTGTTCGCGGCTTTTACGGCTTCAGCCCAATCAATATCTCGACCTTGGTGCATGCTAGCAGTGCACTGTTGACGCTGCAGTAAGACAACCTTTGAGGGCTTGTGAGTCGCAATCTGTATGGCTTTATCAATCATTGGTTTGTATTCAATGATGCGGTTAATTTCAATTCCGCATGACGCTGTTATTACCATTTTTGGTTGGGCATCATCAATACGCACAGCAAGTTCATTGGCAGAAAAGCCGCCAAATACCACCGAATGCACAGCGCCTATTCGAGCAGCTGCAAGCATTGCAATGACCGCCTCGCTAATCATCGGCATATACACTACAACTCTATCACCTTTACTAACTCCGTTGGCTTGCAATAGACCGGCGAAGCGAGCCACTTTTTCTAGTAACTCAGCGTAAGTCAGTTGCATTTTTGTGTCGGTAACAGGTGAATCATAAATGAGCGCTGTTTGCTCGCCACGTCCTTGTGCTACATGGTGATCCAAAGCCATATAACACGTATTCATTTGACCATCAGCAAACCATCTTTTGATTCCGTTTTCGTCATCAGATAATATTTTTTCAGGTGCTTTAAACCAAGGTAATTGCTTTGCTTTTTGAGCCCAAAACGTGGCGGGAGCGTCAATTGATGCTTGATATTCCGTTATGTAAGACATTCTATTTACCTCATTAAAAAATTATGTACGACGACGCTAGAGCAAACTGAGGTTTGCGTCCTAAACTTTGTCCTACCATAGTGCAAAGCATCAAGCGGCGCTATGCTACTTCAGTTGGATTGGACGATATTTATTTGCATGTTAGCATCAGTTCACCAATATCTGTGGGCAAGACGCTTGTGCTTTCAACGCTAAAACCTTTTTATCCTGTTATCTTTTTATTCGTGTGGAGTGCCGGTTATGCCATGGCAAAACTGGCATTGGTGTATACGCAGCCATTAAATTTACTCGCATTTCGATTTTTCGGGGCTTTTTTAGTACTAACGCCTTTGGTTATATTATGGCGCTTACCTATTCCTAACTTTCGACAATCTTATGCCCTTATGGGGACCGGTTTGTTTTTACATCTAGGTCATTTTGGTAGCATTTATGTAGGCATGAAGCTAGGTGCTAGTGCCAGTATTATGGCCTTGTTTGCAGCTTCGCAACCGGTCTTAGTGATCATTGCAAGTGCCTTACTTGCTCGCAAAGTACCTGCCTGGAATATATGGGCAAGTCTGTCCTTAGGGCTCTTAGGTGCAATGCTTATTATTGGTGTAAATATGCAAGGAAACGGAGGGTATTTACTCGGTGCAATTCTTGGTTTTACCGCAGTTGTTGGATTATCAATTGGTCAAGTAATTGAAAAACAGCGTAAATTAGGTGTACACCCCATTGTAGCAACATGGGTACAATACGCGTTTGCATCTGCTATATCTATTCCATTTGCCTTAGTATTTGAAGGGCTTATTTTTGAAAATGCAGTACCCTTTTGGGGAGCTATCGCCTTTTTAGTATTCGGTAATTCGATCGTAGGCATTCTGTTAATGTTCAGTATGGTAAGGCAAGGCTCCATTGCCAAGGTAGCTTCGATTATGTTCATGGTGCCCGCAGTAGGCACACTTATTGCGTGGTTAGTCGCTGATGAAGTACCAAAATTAATTGCTATTCCTGGCTTTATACTCGCCATGCTAGGGGCACTGTGGACCAATAGAATTGCTAATAAAGCACTGATAAAAAATGACATTTAGCCGACGTGCTTGGGCTAAGCTGTAAAATAGGTGTAAACGCGTCCAAAAGTCACGCGTACTGTACTTTTTTAAAGACAGTATCTTAGTGTATAGTCGTGTTTGCAATCAACAAGAAGCCCAGACTTAAAAATAGGAAAACCTATGAATCTTGGATGTGACGTTCCTGGCTTGATGCCTATTGAACAAGCCAAGCGCATAATTGAAGATACGGTTTCGCCGATTACAGATATCACTTTATGTGACCTCGGCGATGCAATAGACCGCGTTATTGCAAAAGACATGATTTCACCAATTAACGTGCCGGCCTATGATAATTCAGCAATGGACGGTTATGCGCTCAGATATGATGACTTTTTAGCATCTAACACCCTTACTATAGTAGGTAAAAGCTTTGCCGGAAATAAATTTAAGGGCTCGATAAAAAAGGGTGAATGCGTGCGCATTATGACCGGCGCTGAAATTCCTCAAGGTGCTGACACGGTCGTTATGCAGGAAAATACCGTGGCTAATGACGATCAAATTACGTTCAATTCAGCGAGCAAAGGAGATGCCGTAAGACCTGCTGGTGACGATATAAAGCAAGGTGCAGTTGTCTTGCGTGTTGGCGATCGAATTAATGCGATCGATATCGGTTTATTAGCCTCATTGGGGTTTGCACGTATTCCTGTTTACAGAAAACTAACCGTCGCGGTCTTTTCTACGGGAGATGAACTGTTGGCGGTAGGATCGCCGTCTCGCAACGATCGCATATTTGATACCAACCGCCCAATGCTCCTAGCGATGCTCTCAAAGATGGCTGTCGATACAATCGACATGGGCATTATTGAAGATAACAAAGTAAAAATAAAAGCTGCGTTTGAATATGCTAATGAACATGCCGATTGTGTAATAACGAGTGGCGGTGTGTCGGTTGGCGATGCTGACTATACACGTGAAATTTTAGAACAATATGCTAGTGTTGATTTTTGGAAATTAGCGATTAAACCCGGAAAGCCTCTTGCCTTTGGACGCTTGTCTGGGAGTCTATTTTTTGGTTTACCTGGCAATCCTGTATCATCTGCTGTCACGTTTGACCAAATTGCTGCTCCAGCACTGTCTATTCTAGCCGGATGTAAACCACAAGCCCCGGTTATGCTGCCAGCAACTGCGGCAAGCATATTTAAAAAACGCTCAGGACGCACAGATTATCAGCGAGCGCATTACTTCATTAACGATAATGGGCAAGTCAGTGTTGAAACGCTTGGTTCACAGAGTTCCGGTGTTTTATCTTGCTTTAGAAAAAGTAATTGTTATGCCGTATTGGAAAATAAGCGAGGACGGGTTTTTATAGGTGAAACGGTTAATATACTGCCTTTTAGTTCGATAATTAGTTAACATTTTGAACTCCCACCGCTCTGGTAGCCATTGCAGCGGTAAACCTCTAGTGTTACAACTATTGCCATCAAAACCAAATAGACAACTATTAATGAAAGACAAAGTGATTACCACGGAGCAAGCTCTCCGCTACAGTCGTCAAATATTATTGGCAGGTTTTGATCTCGACAAACAAGAATTGCTCATCAATAGCCGTGTGCTAATGATTGGAGTCGGCGGTTTAGGATGCGCTGCGGCTCAATACTTAGTTGCAGCGGGCATTGGTCAACTAACACTGGTTGATGACGACATTGTTGATACAACTAACTTGCAGCGCCAAGTTTTGCATTTTGAAAACAGCATAGGCGATAAAAAGGTTAAATCTGCTCAGCGAACTTTGAACAGTATTAATCACTTTGTTGATATTAAAACTATCGACACAAGGCTGAGCTCGAATGAGCTTGACGCACTGGCGCTGCAACATGACCTAATTCTAGATTGCAGTGATAATCTTGAGACTAGAAATTTACTCAACGACGTTTGTTATCTTAGCGGTAAACCACTTGTTTCTGGCGCTGCAATAAGAATGGAAGGCCAAATATTCTGTGTTATTCCGGCCCTTAAAACCGCATGTTATGCTTGTGTGAGCCACTTTTTTGGAGAGCAAAACTTGAGTTGTGTCGAGTCTGGCGTGATGTCCCCCGTTGTTGGTATTGTGGGTGCATCTCAAGCCAATGAAGCGATTAAAATTTTGACTCAGTTTGGTCAACAGTCAGCTAATAAATTGCAATTTTTTGATGCTATGACCTCCACTTGGGAGAGCTTTAAGGTAAACCCTTTACCTCAATGTAAAACCTGTTCTGCAACATAACAAGGAATGCTTTTGCGCTAATGCGCTTATTCTGTGACACCTATAATGCCATTAACAGCGTAAATTTTACCTGTATCGCGTTGCAGTGCTTCAAACATGACGTTGTCGACTGACTGCAACAATGCTGTTGGCGAACCACCGCCAGCAGGAGCGGCAATGGCATAACCAATAGTACAACTGAGTTGAACCGCCGTATTTGCTAGCTCACTGTGATCGAAGGTGCTCATTATTTGATTGGCTTTGAGTGTCGCGCCATCATGCCCACAATCACAAAGCAATACCGCGAATCTGTCGTTACTTAAGGTTGCGACCAAATCACCTGGACGATTCCCCGCACCGGCAAAACTATTAGCGACGGCCGCGACGGTAGAAAAATATTTATCACTACCATCGATCTCTCGAACAGCATCTAGATTGTCTATACGTATCATTAATAGGGTTAAGTGCTGCCAATACCTTGCACAACGGAGCCATTCAACCGCTAACACCTCTTGAAATTTTGCCGCATTGGGCAAATGAGTCAGCGGATCGATAAAAATCAGTGATTCTAGTTTTTTGGTTTTACGGTACAGCGCGATATGTCTGCGCAGACGGACAATAAGATCGGTCATCATGGGCGGTTTTGTTATAAAGTCAGCACCACCGAGTTCAAAGGCTCGGGATCTTATTGATGGTTCAGTTAGTGACGAAACAAAAATAATCGGAACATCTTGGATGAACTGAGTTTCTTTAATACGGCTGCAAAGTTGCAAACCGTCTTCTCCCGGCATCATAATATCGAGGATAATGGCGTCAGGAAGTGGTACGCTGTTCAATAGTATCCACGCTGCGTGTGCATTTGCTGAAAACGACACATCGAACTGTTGACCAAGGCCATTACGATAAAGCGTTAATTCTATCTCGTTGTCGTCAATGACCAGCACTCGATAGTTAGTTTGCTCGGGGATGTCTTCTCTATACATTGCACTACTTATGTCAGCACGCAAATCAAATTCCTTTTTACTACCTTAAGTAATGACGACTAAAAACTACTCTAGACCACTAGCAAATTATTAACACCACATATTTCTTGTCAAGATAGCACGATTTTTACAATTCGTTTACATATAAATGTTGCTAGCAGCTAAAAAATAGACTAAAAAATGCAAAACGATTAGTAACACAGCTAAACTTCATTATAATACGCGACCTACCTTTTTTAAGGATTTAGGTTTTTTTGTATGTATTGTGATTTTTGATGGGGTAGCGCTGTTATGACGACAAACAATGTTGAATGGTCGATTGAAGACGCTGAGCGCACTTACGGCGTGTCTAGCTGGGGCGGCGGCTACTTTAAGATAGGTGAAAATGGTAATATTCAAGTTTTTCCTGATCCTAAAAATGAAAATATAAAAATCGACTTTAAGTCGGTAATTGATGAAATTAGCCTAGAGGGTATTCAGTTTCCCGTGGTTATTCGATTCCACGACATTTTGCGTTCGCAAGTTGTAGGTATAAATGAATGCTTTAACAAAGTAATAGCGGAAGCTAATTATAAAGGTCAATACAACGGTGTTTATCCAATCAAAGTCAACCAAACACGTGAAGTGGTTGAAGAAATTGTTGACGCTGGTGCACCTTATGATTATGGCCTTGAAGCAGGTTCAAAGTCAGAACTATTAGCGGTACTTGCTTACAATACTAATGCAAATTCCTTAACTATCTTAAATGGCTACAAAGACCAAGAATTCATTCGGCTATCATTGCTAGGCAGAAAGTTAGGCCGCAAAGTTGTTGTTGTTATCGAGAAATATTCAGAACTACACTTACTGATTAGAATATCAAAAGAATTGAATATTGAACCTATCATTGGTTTACGTTCAAAAATGTCTGCGTTAGGCAAAGGCAAGTGGCAAGATTCGAGCGGAGATAGAGCTAAGTTTGGACTCACTATCCCTGAAATTATTAATTCTGCTCAGCTTCTTGAAAAAGAAGGTATGGCTCATACCCTCAAGCTATTGCATTTTCATATTGGTAGTCAATTAACTGATATCCGTGCAATTAAAGACGCAGTCAACGAAAGCGCGCGTATTTATGCTGATTTACATAAGATGGGTTTTGCCCTCGAGTATGTCGATGTTGGTGGTGGTCTAGGGATTGATTACGACGGTAGCAAATCAACTAACGATTCGTCGCGCAATTACAGTTTGAATGAATACGTTGCCGATGTTGTTTACGGTATGAAAGAAATATGTGACCTTGAAGGTGTGCCGCACCCGAATTTGGTCACTGAAAGTGGTCGCGCAATCACTGCGCATCATAGTTGTGTGGTTACTGAAATTGTAGGTGAAATTAAAGCCGACGGCGCAATGTTGGACACCTCAGTTACTGAAGGTGAACATATATTGTTAAAGAATATGCGTGAATTACTGCATTTTTTGCGCGCCGATCAGAACCTTCAAGAAGTATATAACGATGCTTGTGAATGGAAAGAAAAAGCGGTCAGTGCGTTTAAATTACGTGTTATATCTTTGCAAGAGCTTGGCAAGATTGAAACCTTGTATTGGCAAATAATGCGCCGCTTACAAGTGCTTTATCGTGATGTCGAGTTTGTGCCAGAAGGGCTACAGCATTTAGATTTCTCATTGTCGTCACAATACTTATGTAACTTTTCGATTTTCCAATCTGCAGCTGATACATGGGCTATCGACCAATTATTGCCGGTTGTGCCATTAACGGGTATGCATAAACGACCTGATATTAACTGTTCTTTAGTCGATATTACTTGCGACAGTGATGGTAAAATTGACCAATTTATTGTTGACCGTCAGTTGCAAAATATCATGCCCATTGCGTCCTTAGAATCAGGTCAAAAAGCGTATTTGGGTTTGTTCTTAACTGGCGCTTATCAAGATGTTATGGGTGATATGCATAACTTGTTTGGTCGTGTGAATGAAGTGCATATTTTCAGCGATGATGATGACCCTGAAGACTTTTACATTGAAGAATTCGTGGCAGGCTCTTCGGTGCAAGACGTACTGACGATAATGCAATACAACCCAAGCACCATGGCCGTTGATGTTAAACGTCAAATTGACAAAGAAGTGGCTAACGGACAAATACCGCCACGTGAAGGTGTTAAGTGGACTGACTTTTATGAGAATTGTTTGAAGGGCTACACTTACCTAAAAACCTCTGAGTAAAAAATAAACAAGAGCTCTTATTTTTGAGCTCTTGTTTCCAATCTTCCCAACGTACACATATCAGGCTAACGAGTTAGCATAAACTGGCACTACTAAAGTTTATGCTAGCTCAATAGTGACTCGTATTTACTTTTTTAATGTCTGCCAAAGTAACTATTTTATGTGCCTCTATTTGATCTTTCCAAAATGTGGCTGTTAGCTTATTGATTGAGTTAGACTCTGCATTCATTAACAAGGCATAGCCGACCCCCAATTGGGGTGAGAACGCGATATCGGCACGGTAACCTTGAACCCAACCACCATGATAAATAATCTCAATATCATCAACGTTATAAATGCGCCATCCTAAACCATAGTGTGCGTCTGTAAGTTGCTTTCGCCACTCACTGCGATATAGTTCACGCTTGGTCTTTACACGTGGCTTTGTGAGCGTCTCAATCATGTTTTTATCAATAATGTCCGGGTACTCTAGCAGCATTGCTTTCAACCAAATTTCCATATCGGCAGCACTGGCATTAACACCCGCAGCAGGTGAGTACTTGTAATAATTGTCTTTGACTCGAACACTCACCCACTCATTTTTATCGATAGCTGCATGAGGCTTTGCCCATTTCTTTGATGCCATAAGCGCATTTCTGCCGACGCTTGCTGTTGGCATTTTCAAGGGTACAATTATGCTTTTCGTTATCTCGTCTGCAAAAGTGGTTTTTTGCTGACGATAATACTCTTCAAGTACACCAAAAAAAGTATTTTGATATGTGTAGCAAATACCGGGTCTGCATAGCGAATCTAGATTTTCTAAATGTTCCAATACGCGCGGTAGTTTGTAATTGGCTTCAATTAAATTGTCATAAGCATTGGGTATGAAACCCGTGGATTGGCCGATAAGGTGCTGCAATAAAATAGGTGTGTTAATGTAATTATCAAACTTGTAGTCTGGCAATAACTCTTGTAATGAGTTTTTCCAAGTCAGCTTTTTCTCTTTTACTTGCTGCGCTATAAATACAGCGGTGAATGTCTTTGAAACCGAGGCTAATCTAAACACAGTTTCTTTATCTATTGATGTGCCAGACTTTTCTGTCCTTCCATAAAACTCAAATCGCGTAGGCTGATTTGGAGCGACCAATACAAACGCTAAGCCCGGCAGTTTCTTTTTCTTCGCAGTAGCCTTCAGCTCATGCGCAAAATCATCCACCCAAGTGTTAGCGCAAACAGGGAATGAAAGAGAGAGAACTAGCACTGTTAAGGCAATGAAAGGTTTAAAAAATTGCAAGCTTGACCACTTTTATTATTCTTAAACCACCATTATCAGCTAAATGGCCCTACGAATTCAATAGAAGTTTAATTCCCCACCAATTCAAAGTGATGACTTGTTCCGAAAACAACGTGTTTTAATTCACACACGGGGTAAACTGTGATTCAAATATTGCTAAGGTATATTTAGGGGCCTTCGTTTACTCGGCATTTATCAAGTAGCTCGCCAAGCTCGCAAATCAAGCAGGAAACTTAATATGAATATACAATCGGTGCGTTACCCACAATATGCTGATTTGAACAAAAGTATCGTACTAACATCGCACGGTTTTTTAACTGTATTTGCGAATGATAAGGTGCTCAAAGCAATTGATTTTACGGACACCCATCCGCTCGCCAATGAAAATAAAATATCAAAGCTTGCAGCCAAACAACTATCGGAATACATTGCCAAAAAACGTGATCACTTTGATTTACCGCTTGATCCAGATGGTACCGATTTTCAGAAAGAAGTGTGGCAAGCGTTACTTGATATTTCTTTTGGGTCAACGGCGAGTTATCTCGACATTGCCCTAGCGTTAGGCAACAAAAATGCCTGTAGGGCAGTGGGCGCAGCGAACGCTAAAAACCCCATTGCTATTGTTATTCCTTGCCATCGAATTATCGGCAAAAATGGTAAACTAACAGGATATGCCAGTGGCTTGGAACGTAAAACTTATCTACTGTCACTTGAATCAAAGGTAAGGTCATTAAAATAAAAGGACGACATTGAAAACTTCTCACTTAATTGAATTATTATTTTTAGGCGCAATTTGGGGAGCTTCATTTATGTTAATGAAGTTCACTGTACCCGCTTTTGGCGTATTTGCGCTGGTTGAAGTGCGGGCAAGTTTAGCTGCCTTATTTTTATTACCCGTTGTCTACTTTACTCGCCAATGGGTTGATTTATCAGGGAATTGGGCAAAGTTACTCTTTGTGGGAGCAATAAACACTGCGATCCCATTTTGTTTATTTTCCTATACTAGCCTTCATTTGGATGTCGGATTAACCGCTATATTGAATGGAACTGCGCCTATGTTTGGCGCTGTTATTGCGTACTTTTATTTGCAAGACCGCATTGGTGTGCATGGTGTTATTGGCACTTTCCTTGGTTTTTTAGGCGTTGTGGTTATTAGTCAAGATACTCAGTCTGCCAGTCCTGTTTCGTTGCTGCCGGTGTTAACTGCGTTAGGCGCAACTTGTTGTTATGGCATTGCGGCCTGTTTTATGAAAAAACATTTAAGTGGCGTGAAGCCTTTTGCCATAGCCGCTGGAAGTCAGGTATTCGCTGCTTTATTATTACTCCCTTTCGCCTTATATACTTGGCCAGAAGTGAATCCCGATGCTAGCACTTGGGGAGCTGCTTTGATCTTAGCCATCCTCTGCACGGCCGTTGCCTACATTATGTATTTTGACCTAATTGCAAAAGTCGGCGCATCACAAGCGATGACGGTGGGCTACTTAGTTCCCATGTTTGGTATTTTGTGGGGTATGGTTGTCCTCGGCGAAGTGCTCTCAACGTATGCCATGATTGGTGGTAGTTTAATTATTATTGGGTTGATGATTACGACGGGTATTTTGAAGCGCCTGCGCATGAAGGCAAGTTTATAGCTTGTCTCAAAAATCGACGACCTTGTTTAAAGTATCGATTGTTGTTAAATTATCTAATGCTGGTTTTAAGCGTAAAATAGCAGAGACAAAGGTGTATTCTTCGCTTAATTTCACTTTGCAGGTTGAGAATTTGAGTACCTCTCGCTGTTGTTCACATTCGGTTTGAATGGTGGCCAAGCCGTGGCGGATATTGTCTATAAACTTTGTGCTTTCTTCGCTATTCGATTTTTGCAATAAGACAAGCCATTGGCTTTCATTCACCTTTCCAAACTCGCTTTTAGTATTAAACTGATGCACTGAGTCTAGCAAAAATTCAGACAACTTCGTGCCTAGGGCAGCGAGCATGGCTGCATTTTTGTTTGCCCAGCGAAGCTGGCAAACCCGTCAGGTTGAAAGAAACCTGAGTCACCCTGATTAAGGGGAAGACAATCCGAATGGCAAGTGCGTCACTGGCTAACGGTGGGGTGTGAAGGAAGCCA
>Ga0307978_1000375_pt1 | contig 37720 bp, 42 predicted proteins | sample OrgLakmetage1056_FD_203151 | JGI IMG/M metagenome (GOLD analysis project Ga0307978, IMG submission 203151) | Saline water microbial communities from Organic Lake, Antarctica - #1056 | ecosystem: Environmental > Aquatic > Non-marine Saline and Alkaline > Saline | place: Antarctica: Organic Lake... | reverse complement strand
CCGACCAGAACCGCTTCTTCTGACCCTTCTTGCCCACCATAACTGCCCTCAAGATGTCCACTATCGTTGGTGGACACTATCAACACACTCTATGGCGCGTCAGTGCAGGCAGGCCGGACGCTTACGATTTACATTGGCCAGACGATCAACAACAGCGGAATACTGACGACGACCACGATAACCTCGACCAGAAGTCCCAACCGCCAATAATCACCGAACCGGAAACCACCGGGGCCAAGGATGAGCGTGTTGTTCTGATGCCCGATTGGCGTGAGAAAGGCGCAGGACGCGCCAATCGCGACAGCCATCAGGAAGCTGTCAGGATTGACGCCAAGTGTTGCGGCAATGCCAAGGGCGATGGGACACAAGATGGCCGCAGTAGCGGCGTTGTTCATCACGTCTGACAGGAACATGGTGGTGATCAACACCACTGCCAACGCGGCGACAGGGTTACCCTGCGCGATGGTTTCGACCAGAAACCGCGCCAGTTGATCGGCGGCCCCAGTCGTCTGCATCGCCCCCGCAACTGGGATCAGGGCTGCTAGCAACACGATGATCGGCCAGTCGATAGAGGTATAAATCCGCCGCAAAGGTACAGTGCGCAAAAGCATCGAGGCCAGAACCCCAAGCGCAAAAGCCACGGCGGCAGGCAGCAGTCCCAGCGTCACAATACCGACCGCACCGAACGTGATCACCCCGGCGATGACTGCCATACGCTTGTCAGGGATGCGCAATTCGCGCTCGCCCAGCGGCACGCAGCCCGTATCTTTAATGAATTCAGCAATCATCTCGACCGGGCCTTGGATGAGCAGCAGATCGCCGGATTTCAACTTCAGATTGCGAAGCCGCGCCTGCGGCGGGCGCCCTTCGCGCGAAACGGCTAACAGATTGAGCCCATAGCGAGTCCGCAGCCACAGGTCACTGGACGAACGCCCGACAATGGTCGAGCCTGGCAGAACGGCCAGTTCTCGCAGCACAATATCCTCATCGCGATCATCGCTCTCGTCTGTGTCCTCGGCCTTGTCATCCTTTTTTGTAGCCGTTTCCGCTTTGGCCGCTTGCGATGTCTTTTTGGACGCGCCGTCTGTCTTCTCGCCTTCTCCGTCCGATGACGTTTTCTCCTCTTCCAGCTTAATGCCGAAGACCGACAGCGCCTCGGCCAGCGCGTCGACATTGGCCTGCAGCGCCAGAATGTCACCCGCGTGAATACGACGCCCGCCATGTGGCGCTGTTATGCGCACCTCATTGCGCACCAGACCGATGATCTGTGCACCACTGTCCTCTATTTCGGCCTCGAAGTCTCGCAAGGTCAGGCCGACTGCCTTGCCTTTCTCGGGTATGCGCACCTCGGTCAGATAGGCACCGGTGTCAAAACCGTCACCAACGTCAGATTTGCGCGCAGGCACCAGCCGCCAGCCAATGACAGCGACGAAGAGAACGCCCAAGGCCGCAACGACCACGCCCACAGGGGCGAAGTCGAACATGGCGAATTGGCCCAGCCCGGCCTCTTCCCGAAAGCCCGAAACGATAAGGTTAGGCGGCGTGCCCACCAGCGTGGTCATGCCCCCCAGAATTGTGCCGAAGGCAAGTGGCATCAGCACCTGTCCAGGCGTTAGATCCAGCCGTCCCGACAGCTGCACTGCGATTGGCATCAAAAGCGCCATCGCCCCCACGTTGTTCATGAAGCCTGACAGCGCCGCGCCCAGCCCAATCAGCGCCAGCATAGTTGTCATCCGCCCTGCATCGCGCGGCAGGATGCTGCGCGCCAGCCAATCCACAGCACCGGTATTTCGCAACCCCTGGCTGAGCACCAACACACAGGCCACCGTGATCACCGCAGGGTGGCTGAAGCCCGCAAATGCCACGCCCGCCGGAACTAATCCTGTGATGACGCAGGTCAGGAGTGCCGCCAACGCCACCACGTCATGGCGGAACCGCCCCCACAAAAACAGCGCCATCATAGCCGCGAGAATGGTGAAAATCAGGAGTTGGGAGCCGGTCATGGAAATAGCTTTCTTGCTCGGGTTGCCCTGCAAGAGTCAGAACAAGGCTGTTGATTCAAAGGCGCGTTTAAAAGGCGGGGCACGCCAGAAGCCGCCAAAATTGTTTCAGGCATGGCCAGCACGAAAAGTGCAATGACCCGGATCGCCACTGCAGCCATGACGATGATTTTACAGGCTGCAAGGTTGTAAACTCGTTAGCACCGAACTTTTCCTTTCGGATCATGTGCGTGGTTCCGATCCCGGCGAATATAGTGGTGGCCGAATGGAAGGCTTTGAAGTGAAGCATCGGGCTGGTGATCCGCATCGAGGATGTCGTTGAGATATTTGACCTGCAGAGTCTTGATGTCCCGTCCCGCTTTTGTGAGTTTCAGGATCACGTTCAGGCTCTGTAAGCCAGCCAGATTGTGGCTGCATTTATCAATGAAACCGCGCTCTGGAACGCCACTTCCTGCAATTGCACGCTCGAAGAACCGCTGAGTGGCGACCGTAACGCAGAGCTCAGCGGGGAGAACTTTACCACTCGACGGCTCACGATGCATGACTCCTCCTGCCAAAGTGTGAACGGGTCCTGTGAGGAATTCTCCACATAGCACCGATCATGCTTTCAATGCGCAAGTGGGAGGTTTGCACGCATCTGATAAACGCCGCCCAGAGCGGTCCCGAATATGATGTGCAGTACCAATGTCATAATCGGTGCTATGACGCCTAGATTCATTCCAAACAGGCCTGCGCCTGCCATTGGCATCACAATGATCATCATGCCAAGCCATGCTGCCACGTCAAAGACGATGCCTTTGACGACCGCGTTGCCGCCAGGGATCAGTCCGTAGAGCAGGGCAAATCCGACGCCCCAGGCAATTGTGCCGATCATGAAGTGCACGATCCATCCGACCGCTAAGGACGAGCCCACCATGTTGCCGATCATGGCGGCGACATCCAGCTCGGGCATCACGCCCATCATGCCTTTTACAATCATCATGACCGACAAGACGACAGTCGCAATAAATCCGGCGACAAGGCCGGCTGAGATATTCTGCATTGTGGTATTCCTTTTCTAAGAGCCTTAGCCCGGTGTCCATTTCTCACCGTGAAGCTGGGAAAAATTGTATTGATCCGGTTGTCATCGCTCGCAGATACGCGATTATCTTCCGCCTTCGTGGCGGCAAGGGGTCGACAGCGCGGTAGCTCCAAAATCCCTACAGCAAGTTTCGCGACCGAGTGCTGATCGGTGTTAGGCTAAGGCGGCCTCAATTCTGATTAGATGGAGACATGCTGGGTGGATCCGACGGGTACATGCGAGCTTAAGCAGAAAGGAATTCTAGAATGACAATTAAAGGAAAAGTTGCGCTCGTGACTGGCGCTGGCCAAGGGATCGGACGAGGCATTGCTTTGCGCCTGGCAAAAGACGGCGCCGATATCGCTGTTGTCGACATCAATACCGACAAGATGGCAGAAGTCGCTGCCGAGATCGAAGAGCTTGGCCGCAAGGCCACAACATTCAAGGCCGACGTCAGCGCCCGTGCGGAGGTCTATGCCGCGGTAGAGCATACCGAAAAGACACTCGGTGGGCTCGACATCATGGTTAACAACGCTGGTATCGCACAGGTCGATCCAATCGCAGATGTAACACCGGAGGACGTAGAGCTCATCCTGAAAATCAATATCCAAGGTGTTCTCTGGGGGATCCAGGCTGCCGCTGCGAAATTCAAATCGCTGGGCCATAAGGGCAAGATCATCAATGCGTCTTCGATTGCCGGACACGATGGATTTGAGATGCTGGGCGTCTATTCGGCGACGAAGTTTGCAGTCCGTGCGCTGACTCAGGCATCGGCCAAGGAATACGCCAACGATGGCATCACGGTGAATGCCTACTGTCCCGGCATCGTCGGCACGGATATGTGGGTCGAGATCGACAAGCGGTTTTCTGAATTGACCGGTGCGCCCATCGGCGAGACCTACGAGAAATACGTGGGCGGAATTGCATTGGGGCGGGCGCAGACGCCGGACGATGTTGCCGCACTGGTCTCATACCTCGCCGGACCGGATTCCGATTACATAACAGGGCAGGCGATCATCACCGACGGCGGGATCGTCTATCGCTGACGCCGCGGGCGGGTGGAGCCGCAATTGACCCGCACCTGGTGTTCGCCAGCTAACAAAAGGTTCCCAGTATGCCTCAGATGCGCCCTCGGGTGATCGAACAAAGGTTTAAGAGGCAACTTTCGGACATTCCGGTCGTTGCAGCAGGCTCGTTCAACTGATGGTATCGGCCGACGGCGGATATTGGGGTGACGCCGAGTGATCGACCGTTCAGTCGAGTGATTGCTGGTCGCCAAGAAGCCTGTTTCTTGCTTCAGTAATCTGGGCCGTCAAGGCAGCTGAGCCGCCACGATCAGGATGAACCCGCTTGATGAGCCTATGATATGCCTCCCGGATATCCGCTTTGCTGGACCCAGCCTCAAGCCCTAGCAACCGATACGCTTCATCCCGGCTCAGCTTTCTTGAATGTGACGATGCATACTCGTCGCGAGCCGCACTCTGTTCCATTTGATCGCGCCAATCTGGATGGGCGCTGTCAAGGAAGGTCTCGAAAAGCTTCGCAGTCTCTTCATCAGTCTGAACTTCGGCGTGAAATCGGAGTAGTTCCTGCAGCGCGAGGTCCGACAGGACTTGACCTTGGAAGGTCCCAGTCAAGATCTCCCCATCGATACTCCCAGTTTCATGGTCGAGGATCATTTCCAAATGCGCGGAACGCACTTGGGATGTTCGCGTCGTCGATCTCTTCGCAATTGCCGCATTTCTTGACAGCAGCAGAACAGCTCCCAAGATTAACATAGGAATTGCAAGTGCGACCAAACGAATGAAAATCAGCCAAATACCGGCCGTGATCAGCAAAACACCAAGTGAATTCTGGGTGATCGCAGGAAAAATAGAGCGCAGCACACTGCGAACAATCCAAAGAGAAATTGCAAAACCAACAGCACCTGCGAGGAAGGTCAGTAACGGTTGCATCAACGCATATCAGCAAGAAGCCGCTTCGCCGTTGCGCTGCTGGCCGCTTCCAGTGCCTTTCGACCGCCCGCTGCATATGTGGCCACGGCTGCGAGCAACGCCTTCAGGTCCCCAGCCGAGTTCCTGTCAAAAGGTAAATAGGCACCGCCGGTTAGCCGCGCGATCTCGCGAAATGCAATTTCGGCATGTGCGTCCCTACCATCGTGAAAGACAAATGCTTTGACACCGCGTAGGCCCAGTTCACCGGCGATTCCGCACAATTCATCCATGTTTTCTTCCATTGAATCGCCGACGTAGACCAAAGCCGCCAAAGGTTGTTTTTCGGCTTCCTGCTTGGCATGCGAAAGAACCTTTGCGATCTGCGTCAGACCGCCGCGGCAATCGATTCTTTCCATCAGACCGCGCAGGCCTTCGGCGTTGTTGACCCAGCGAGAAGCCTTGGATTCCCTGTGACCGCGAAAGTAGACAAGCTGTACCGATAGATTGCCAACCGAGGCAGCAGCCGAGAACATTTCGCCCTGCAGGGCGCAGGCGATGTCCCACGTCGCCTGGCGACTCATCGTTGCATCAAGGGCAAATATCATCCGTCCCCGCGCTGCGTCATGAGCCGGAGCGAGTTGTCTTACCTGTTTCAGAAAGGCATCGATCTCGGAGCCGCTTGACTTCGACTGGGCCGCGAGGCTCATTTCGCCTTGTCGTGAGAGTTTGGTCTTTTTCATATCCATATTTTACCGTCGTTGCGCGAAACTGGCTTAGCATGAGTATTCCACTGCATGTGGCATGCCCGCGTTCGGGGATGTCCCAAGCGCGGTGCAAATCGTCAACATGCCAGACTTAGTCAATCTCTTCAGACTTGAAAACGTTAGCGGATTTGCAAGAATACTGTAAGTCGTATTCACCACGTCTCACGGCTTCGCAGTCACTCGGACTGCCCGCCTTTTTCGTCGGATTTCTTGACGCGGGTTTTGCCTGCGGGGCGTTCGTTGGCGCGCTTCAGTTCATCCTGCGTGCCGATGTCACGCGGCAGACGTCCACCTGAACGACCTGCTTGAGATATGGTGCCTTTAGCACCAAGGGCGTGGTCGGAGGTGTCGGGTTTTGGAGTTTTATCTTGTGTCATGGTATTACCTCTATTTTCTCATGTTACGGAATGAAAGCACCCGAGCCACCTCTATTTGGTGCTACTGTGTGAAGCCGATGCGGCAGTTCTTGCCGCGTGCCAACGTCGACAAGGGACCTTTAGGGTGCGCACCGGTAGCGTCGAGCGTCCAAATTACGTACGACAAGATGAGCGCTCCGGTGCTGATCGAGATTAGCCTTGGTCATGATGAGCCAGGCAAAGACGCAGCGAACGAGGTCCTGACCCAATGCGCCCCGGCGCTTCAGACGGGATAGCGGAGGATCGCCGCCACTGCCGCGCCGTCAGGCATATCTTCCCGGCGCACAGCCAGAACCTTGCCACCCGCGAGGATCACCCTTCCTGTTATCTCGTCGATTACGCCGTAACTGGCCGCGCTCGGCTTCGTTGCAAGAGCAACCGTGCCGTCAGTGTCATCCACCGTGCCGGGCATCACCTCGTCGATATCGACGAGCAGCAGATCCACCGCACCGAAGGTCGCGGCGCGCGCGACGGCCTGCAGATCACTGATGGCGCGATGCGACCCGATCCGTTCGTGAAAGAGTGCGGTCGCGGCTTCGATCCGGGCGGCGTAGTGCCCATCCAGAACCGACCTTGCGGCACTCGCCAATGCGCTTTCGCTCATGTCGTCGGGGCTTGCGGAAATCCCCTCGGCCAACAGACCCGGATAGCTGTTGAGCGACCGGAACATCGGTCCAACCGGCTCGGTCGCAGCAAGGATAAGCGGCGTTTCCCGCCCCGCCAGAACCGTGCGTAAGGCGGCGTCCACCTTGCGCAAGAAACTGAGCAACAGCTTCTTCCGGCCTTCGGAATTAGTCTGTGTGGTATCTTGCGTGAGGTTGTTGACCGGAGAACGGCCAGCGGCATCGGCGGCGCTGGCGGGCAAGCCGGGCACGTTGACCGCCGAGGCTGGTTGGTCGGCGAAGACCTCGACCAGACGGGCATCGTTCTCGGACAGGGCCAGCACGAATGCATGCTGGGGAAAGGCCATCGCGCTCATCAGCGGCTTGAGATAGAAGCGGTCCGACACCTCGACCGTTTCGGTGACCTCTGTCGCCAGACGGAAGGTCCGCAAGCTGTCTGAAGTGGCGAGAACCGCAAGGCTGTTGGCCTGAAGCCGCCAGAACTCGCCATCTTCGTCCAGTGCAAGAAGGTGTTCCTCCAGAGCTGCGCGACGGCGTTTGTCGAAGCCTACAGCGTCGAGTTGTTCGAGTGCCGTTCGCGTCAGATTGCCGAACGAGATACGGCTGAGAGTGACATTCTGGGTCTCGGGTGTCGTCGGCAAATAGATCGACACACAGGCATCTGCACGGGCCTCAAACAGCGCCCGGATTTCGGGGTGGGTTGGAATATCAATATACAGCATGAATTGTCCTTTCGAGAATATTTCCGGGTCGCTTCACAGATACCGGAACCGCTGTCGGCCGGTTCTGTCACACGCTGACCCGGCAATAGGAACCCGTTGCGATGATCGTCGGAAATTACCGACGGCAGCGACGGCCGAGCTTGGTGCGGCACCAAGCTTTCCGGACCGGCGCCTTGTTCGATGCCTCAGTTCGACGAAGCGACAGAGCTGGCAACGCCCAGGAGAGGATCGTTCGCTCCGGCTGGGCATCGGAGCGTCGCCCCGTCAGCGTGCTTTTTTTATCTCTGGCGTGGATGGGGTTTTCGCGTCTGCGGTCTTCTTGTCAGGTGCGGCCGTGTCACGGCCTTTGGGCCCACTCCATCGCGGTATCGTCAGATCGTTGTCAGGCCGCCGCCCCGGAAGCCGTCTGTCGCCCGGTTTGTCGAACGCATCTTCGCCAAGGCCCAAACCCGTGCCGGCATGTGTATCGCCAGAAGACCCGCCCAGATCAAAGCCGGGCCTGTCGACCCCTTGGTCAAGGTCGTTGGGCGTAGGGGGACTGTCTTGCGCTTGTTTCTTCGCCGCAGGCTTTCCGGCAGGATCGGTCTCTGCGGAGGATACTGACGGCGTGGATGGCTTCTTATTTTTCTTCATGTCTTTGATCCTTCGGATATCTCTTGTTTTGCGACTTGCCCTCGCGCTGGACAGCGCGACGATTACCAACGGAATTGCAGGATCCATTGGTCTTTGGCTGGCCCGAGCGCCTAGTGCATCACGAAACCCAATACACTTGGCTGACAGGAATTTCGGACGCCGCAGTCATTCCTTGAACTTTAATTCAGGGGTGCAACCGATGTATTGATCCAGATCAGTAGGCAGAAAACAGATCAGCAAGGTTGGGGGGCTGCGTCTGCCATGCCCACTATCTGGCAGTTTCCATCGCCTGTCGCCCCGGCTAGCCATCTTTGAGAGCGCTGCCAGAGAAAATGCGGGCAGGGCGGCATGATCGATATCAGTGCCGTGTCTGGTCCGCGTGTTATCCTGAAGGCTATTGAACAGGAGATACCGATGGCTGCGCTGCCCTTTAATGATACCCGGATCGAAGAACTGGTGTTGCGGTTCAACGCCGTGATGGCGAAGGAAGGGACGGATATTTCTGACCTTGGCGGCAATGCTTCGGATGACGAGGTGGCCGTGACCCTTCAGGAAACTGGGGGTGATCTGAGCCGGGACGAGATCACCCAAGAGATCGAAAGCATGAACGACGAACAGAAGGACGCGCTGGTCGCGCTGTTCTGGATCGGCCGTGGCGATGCTGAACCCGAAGCCTGGGAGCAGACCAAAGCGCTTGCGCGACAACAGCACGAGGGGCTGGTGAGCCGCTATTTGCTCGGCCAGCCGGAAGCTGGAGAGTTCCTGACGGCAGGTCTGGAGAAAATGGTGGAATATGGTGTCGACTGATGTGGGGGTTGGTCCCTTTGACCCTGTGACGGTCGACGCCGTCCGTCGCGCGCACGTGGTCCTGCGCAACAGTTGCCAGTGGTGAACGCGATGTCGCAGTTTGAGCTTATCGCAATCCTGCTGGTACTGACCGCTACGTTCAGTTGGGTCAATTTCCGACTGGCGTTCTTGCCGCATACCATCGGCCTGCTTGTTATGGGGCTTGGCGCGTCGCTGGTGGTCATCGGAGCCGAGGCTGCGATGCCGGGATTGTTCAATTATGAAGGTCTGACAGCCCTTCTGCGCCAAGTCCATTTCCAACAAACCGTTCTTGAGGGCATGCTCGCATTCCTTTTGTTCGCAGGCGCGTTGCATGTCGACGTGGTCAGCCTTCGCAGCCGTGCCCTGACCATTGGCACGATGGCGAGTTTGGGTGTTGTAGTGTCTACCGCGATCATTGGATGCGTCGTCTGGGCGGCAGCCGACTTGTTGGGTGTCGCTATATCACTGCCTTGGGCACTGGTGTTCGGGGCGTTGATCAGTCCAACGGACCCGGTCGCTGTTCTTGCCACGTTGAAAGAGGTAAAGGTCCCCGCGGACCTTAAAATATTGATGACAGGTGAGACCCTCTTCAACGACGGTGTGGGCGTAGTGCTGTTCGCCGTCCTTGTCCACGCCGCTCAAGGTGACGGTTTTGACGCCTTTCAGGTGGGTCAGATGTTCGTGGTCGAGGCTCTGGGAGGTGCGGCCCTCGGCGCTGTGACGGGCTATGGCGCTTACCGCGCCATGCGCGCCATCGACGACTATTCGATCGAGGTGCTGATCTCGCTGGCGCTTGTCGTTGGCACCTATGCGATTGCATCCAGACTGGTTGTGAGCGGTCCACTGGCGGTTGTCGTCGCGGGGTTGCTGGTTGGAAGCAGGGGGCCGCGCGACGCGCTGAGCGAAGAAACCCAGCGATACCTTTTCGGCTTCTGGACCTTGATCGATGAAATGCTGAATTCGGTCTTGTTCCTGCTGATCGGACTGGAGGTTCTGGTGCTGCGGTTCGAGCCTGCCTTCGGCTGGCTGATGATGCTGGCGGTCCCGCTGGTGCTGGTCGCGCGGCTGGCTGCCGTCAGCGGTCCGGTCCTACTCCTGGGCCTGTTCCGCAAGTTCGGGCGCGGAACGATTCCAGTACTGACCTGGGGCGGCTTGCGGGGTGGAATCTCAGTGGCGCTGGCGCTTTCGCTGCCCGAGGTCGAAGAGAAATCCGCATTGCTGGCTGCGACATATGCCGTGGTTGTGTTCACCCTGATCGTGCAGGGGCTGAGCCTGCGTGCCGTGATCAAGCGGGTCGTGCGAAGTTGACCGTTGATGAGTGTTTGCGGTCCAAACCGCAGGACCCTGGATCAGGGAAAGCTTTTTGACGGAAACCGGCTGCGCTGTCAGCCCCGATTTATAATTTTAAAGCAAGGAGATGGTCATGGCGGCCTCATTTTCGATAACCCGCGTCACAGCGTTCTGGGGACGGCTCAACTCCAGCTTCTGGTTTGTGCCCGCTGTCATGGCCGTGTCAGCGGTCGCTCTTTCTTTTGTGCTGATCGAGGTCGATGCCCTGCGAGATGTCGCCCAGACGGACAATCCGAGCGCGCTTTATACGTTCGGACCTGAAGGGGCCCGTGCGACGCTGTCGGTGATCGCGAGCTCCATGATCACGGTGGCCAGCCTGATCTTTTCGATCACGATGCTGTCGTTGCAGCTTGCCTCCTCGCAGTTTGGTCCGCGGACGCTTGGCAACTTCATGCGGGATCGCAGCAACCAGATCGTCCTGGGAACGTTCATCGCGACCTTTCTATATTGCCTGTTCGTGCTTAGGTCGGTGAGGGGCACGGAGGGCGCCAGCTTCGACAGCTTCGTCCCCCATCTGGCGGTTGGGTTTGGTGTGTTGATGGCCGCGGCAAGCGTCGCTGTCCTGCTTTACTTCATCCATCACATCGCGACGTCGATCCGGGTCGAAACACTGCTGGAAAAACTCGCCGTCGAGGGCTGCGCCGCCGTTGACCATGTCTTTCCCGAACGGCTTGGCCATGGGCCGTCAGACGAAGCGGCTAGGCAGCCTCTTCCTGACGATTTCGATACTGACAGCAGGCAAATCTCGGCCGATTCAAATGGGTACGTCCAGAGTATCGGCGGTGACGTGCTGATGCGGATTGCCGCCAAGAATGATCTTGTTCTGCGGATCGCCGCGCGCCCCGGCGTGTTCGTCACACAAGGCGCGTGCTTGATTACAGCCTATCCGAAGGCCTGGGTTTCGGACAAAATGGAGGAGAAACTGCGCGGTGCGGTCGTCATCGGACGGGATCGGACACCCTATCAGGATCTGGATTTCGCCATCCGCCGCATCGTGGAACTGGCACAACGATCATTGTCGCCCGGCATCAACGACCCCACTACGGCGCTCTACTGCATCGACCGGCTGGGGCAGGTTCTTGGCCGATTGGCCGACCGGGACATTCCCTCGCCAATGCGGTTCGATCAGAGCGGCCAGTTGCGTGTCCTGACGGAAGTCTTTGATCTGGGCGATATAACCTGCCGGGCCTTCGCGGCGATTGCACGATACGGGATGACCGACGCGGATATCGTCACCAGGCTTGCTGAAACCCTCGCAACGTTGGAAAAGTCTTTTCCGTTGGCCGCGCGTATCGCCGTATCCGACTTGCGTGAACAGGTGCTACGCGAAAGCGGGGGGCCGACAGTTCATGCCTTTGACCGCAAAGTTCTTTTGGATTTACAGGTGAGCGGCGGGAAGAAGCCCTGAATCGGAGCGTATCCTTGCGAGCCTCGGACGCGAAGTTGCACCTGATCGAGACTTGCGGGGCTGCGGAGTCTTGCGGTCTCGGTTCCGGGCGCACGAAGATACGCGTCCCCTCGGGATGCGTCTTGCGTACGGTGCCGCCGATCGCGCTGACCTAGGCTGCCGTTTTCGGTTCCGCCCGGTTCGCGGCCCCGGACCGCGTCAAACCCCAGAAATCCGCTATGTGGCGGGTCGAGGAAATGCCGACTTCCAGCATATATTCGCCTGCTTCCCCGAGGCCTTCGTCGCCCTCGGCACTGATCGGCGTGCCGTGGCCCATTGCCTCGATAATGTATTCCTCGATCACCACCCGCCCGTCTGCGTCGCACCAGATCTTCCGGGGAAAGCTGTTGACCGTCTCCACACGTGTCGGCGGGCCTTCGACCTTGTGGATCTTCTGCCACTGCCGGACGATAGAACCGGCATTGGAACTGTCGACGGTCGTATCGCTGTCGCCATGCCAGACCGAGATCGTCGGCCATGGACCCGTGAATTTCGAGGCTCCGCGCACGAGCGCGTCAAGCTTGCTGTCCGACGGACTACTATAGCCATTCATGCAAATGGCCGCCTCCATCATGTTGTTCGCGGTCCCATAGGGCAGCCCCGCGATGATCGCCCCTCCCGCGAACACTTCCGGATAGGTCGCAAGCATCACGGATGTCATGGCACCGCCAGAGGACATTCCTGTAATGAAGACACGCGACGGGTCCACAGCGTGGTCATCGACGACTTGCTTGATCATATGACGAATAGAGAGCGGTTCGCCGCCGCCACGTTGGCTGTCGTCGGTCTCGAACCAGTTGAAGCTCCCGATGAGGTTGTTGGTCAGTCTTTGCCCCGGAAACAGGAGCGCTATTCCGCATTCGTCGGCGAGAGTGGACCAGCCTGATCCGATATCGTAGCTCTCAGGTGACTGAGTGCTTCCATGCAGCACGACGACAAGCGGGCCGTTCTTCCGGAAATTCTTCGGAATATAGGTGTCAGCACTCAGCGAGCCGGGGTCCGTTCCGAAATTTTTCAAGGCGGAGAGACGATCGCTGGTATTTGAAAGCATTGGCATAGGAACCCCTGTGAGTGAGCCAGTATTGGCTATGTAAGAAGAAGCCCCGGTCCCAAAATTTTGGGTGCGGGGGCGTTGTGACGGTCCACGGTTCAAGGCGGATACGAAGAGACCTTTGACGCCTGCGTCAGGTGAGTTTCATCAGACGCACACGCGAAGTGTCCTGACGATCATGTTGGAGCTTGATGGGTTCCCAGTCCGTGCGCACAGACGCAGGTTAGTCCGTGCGGTCATAATTTTGAGGCAGTTTCGCTCGGTGCCGAGCACCTGCAAGGCGCCGCCGTGCAGCCTATGCCCTTCCGGGCAAAAAAGAGCTGATCATACGTCGCTTCGCTTTCGGACGATTTGTTTCGGCCACAACCACCAGGATTTCACAAACATGAACTGTCTTATCGGTGTTTTGACGACAAGCAGCAGGATGCCTATGGATAGCAGGCACCAGATTGCGGCCACTTCATTGGGGTTGCTGGTCAGGAGCATGGCCAATCGTGGGCCGATTAGGAAGTGGTACACCGTAAGCCGCCAAGACCCATAGAGAAGGGGCATCAAAAATGCCGCGACGAAATAACTGGGGTATGCGGTAAGGAAGGATGCCCATGTATCGACTGTTATGAAGTTCAGCATACCGTTTGCCGGCACTTCCCAGGCGATATGCCAGTCTCCGGACACGGAACACAGTCGCTCTGCGCACATGACCTCTCCCAGTGGACACGACCCTGCCCATTCGAACGGATAAAGCTGTAGAAGCATGATTATGGCCGAAACAAAACAGACTGCATAAACCGGCCACTGAATTTTCTCACGCACGTGGCTTGGGATAAAATACATGGAAATCATGTTGATGAAGAAGGGCTGGAACACGATGTGCAGATAGCTCAGCAGGGTGGCGATCTGATTTGAGGGCAGGGCGCATTCATCAATGACCGAGTATGTGAACGCCTGCAAAAGCTCCATTGACGAGAAATAGCCCAAGGCCATCCACAAGGGTGCCGGTTCTTTCTTGTAAGCTGCGTAAGCAGTTGTCCCTATACCTACAACGGCCAGTACAGCCGACGCTTCACCACTCCAGCACATAAAATCTCTCTCTTGATATGAAAATTGATTGGAGTGTCATGTGTCTGCGAGCGCACTCGGCTTGTCGGCTTTTGCGGTGCCACGCGGACCAGTCTCGTCGTCAATCCCGACGGCCGTGCCGGCACGGGCCTGCGCCTCAAGCTCGGCGTTCAATTCCGCGCCCATGAGGATAATATAGGCTGAAATCCAGAACCACATCAGCAGAACGACGACGCCGGCCAAGGCGCCGAGGCTCTGGTTATAGTAACTGAATTTGCTAACAAAGAACGCAAAACTGGCCGATGCCGCGATCCAGACAAGGCATCCCACAACCGCGCCGACCGACGTCCATTGCCACTCCGGTGTGTCGCGCGAAGGTGCAAAACGATAGAGAACGGATAGCCCGACAATCGTCAACGAGATCAACCCGAGCCAAAGGGCGGCGTTGACTAGCATCGCGACGGCCGATCCCATATCCACGAAAGCCAGAATGACCGGCACAGCCAAGGTCGCGGTAAGCCCGCAGATCAGCCCGGCGATCAGCATCAGTGTCAGAGCGAAAGTCACCAGCACCCGCTCGATGAACCCGCGTGTTTCTTCTTCGTCATAGGCGACATTGAGCCCTTGTATCAGGCTCGCAGTGCCCTTGGACGCCGAGTAGAAGGCAATCAGCAGGCCAAGGATGGCGGTAAACCCCAGCCCGCCCTGGCGCGAACCGGCGACAGATGTGGCCTGCTTGGTTATGATGGTGATCACTTCTTCCGGCATCAGCCCCGAAAAACCGTTGAGTTGTGCGACGATCCGGCTCGGCTCGATCAATAGGCCGCTAATGGCAATGACGGCGGTGATGGCCGGAAAAAGGGCCAGCAGACCATAAAATGCCACTCCGGCGGCAAGCAGGCCCACGCGGTCCTTTGCGACTTGGTCCTTGACGCGAAAGACCACGTCCTTCCAGCCAGAAAACGGTATTTTTGCCGGGGGAGCAGCATCGGCACCATGTGTCAAGGGCGGTCCTCAATTCAGAAAAAATATCGTAGCCGGGCGCGATCCCCACACAGGATCGTCACGCTTTCGTCTTCCGTTGCTTTTGCTGTTGAGTGAGCGAGGCACTGGGAAACTTGGGTCCTCCGAGGGGGAAGCATTCCAAATGCCGCCATTCTGCCCCGGACGGTAAGTCGCTCGTTCAATCCGTGTACTGATCCAGATCAGGTCACCAGCAACGATAAATCTAGCCAAACTGATTGGGATCCCATTAGTCCGACATTGTCCGATCAATCAAACGGTCGCCGCAGCCAATCTTGGGCGCATTAAGCGAGCACACCCAATAACCAGAGGAGAATCAGGATGACGATCACTGAGCCGAGGACACCACCAAGACCCCGCGTGCCATAGCGGTTGTAACTGTAGTAACCGCCGCCGCCGCCGAACAGCAACAGAAGGACAATGATAATCAGAATTGTACTCATGGGACATATCTCTCTTTTTGGCCGATAGATGAAGGATGAAGCACCTGTAACCGCGATGGGAATCGGATCCGTGGAGTCATCCCAAGTTAATCAGTTGGGGATGCTTTGCCGCGTCTGTGCGCTCAGCGCAGGCCAAAAAAGCCCAGAATGACCAAGACGATGACCACGAGGCCGACGATATACACGATTCGGTTCATTGCATTCCTATCTGCTAGGGTAGTGGTCCAAGGCCACCGACACAGCCAAGCATAAGCCATCGCAACTCCGGGCGAACTGACACGGATCAGTGCGCGGCGCACCGCAGCACGCGATTATGTGCCTGAGACATCGGTCTTGATCGCAAGGCCACGACATACGGCTACCGAAGAAATGTTTGCTGTGTGCAGGTTCCGAACCCGCCTTACGCGGCGAACACTACGACGCAAAACCGGCTGCGGCCGTAGGCGCGCCAAACTTGGTCAGAAAAAAGGAAAACACCCAATGTTAATAGAGGCTTCGACTCTCAAGATTTTCAAGATCACCGCGACCGACGGCAGCATCGGCACCGTGACGGATTTCCTGTTCGATGACGAAAGCTGGACACTCCGCTGGATCGTCGTCGACACAGGCACTTGGCTGTCTGGGCGCAAGGTGCTGCTGCCGGTTTCGGTTCTGGGTCACCCGGATACGTCCGCCCGCAGTTTTCCGGTCCGCCTGACAATGGCATCGGTCAAGGACAGCCCGGCCATCGACACGCATAAACCTATGTCGCGGCAGCACGAAGAACGCATGTATAGCTACTACAACTTGAGTCCCTATTGGGGAAACGGCTTCTACATGGGCGGCTATGGCGGCTGGACGGCGGGCATGTCAGAGACGCATTACGCTGATTCACGACGGCGTCAGGACGCGCTTGACGCCAGGCGGCATCAGGGCGATGAACCCCATCTTCGCAGCATCGATGCCGTGACCGGCTATAATCTGCAGGCCACCGATGGCACCATCGGTCATGTCGATGGTTTTCTGATCGACGATACAGACTGGACGATTCATTTCCTGACCGTGGATACAAAGAACTGGTGGCCGGGCAAACACGTCCTGATTTCGCCACGCTCTGCCAAGGACGTGTCATGGGCAGAGAGTTTGGTCAATCTGGATGTTGATCGGAAAACTGTCATGGACAGCCCAACCTATGACCCTTCCGTTCCTGTGGACGCGGCGTTCGAGGTGCGGATGGCCCGTCACTACATCCCTGACGCCAAGCATGGGGCCGCAAGTTAAATGGACTGCGGGATGGGATCATGATGCTGACCTGTGTAAAAAACCAGACCGACTTGCCGCGCTACTTCGCGCAGGTGTTCAACGTGGCGCAGTCACTGGAGAACGGGCGGCTCGATTTCGTGCTGAGCGATGGTCGCGTCTTTAGCGCCGAAGGCCGCCACCCGGGTCCGGTGGCAATGATCGAGGTGCGCAACCCCGATCTGTTCGCGCGCCTGATCCGCGAGGGCGATCTGGGCTTTTCCGAGGCTTACATGGATGGCTGGTGGGCCACGCCGAACCTGCAGGCATTCATGGACCTCCTGCGTGTCAGCAACGACGCGCTTTACGATGGCTTTTCCGGCATGGCGCTGGTGCGCGCCTTCGAGAACCTGCGGCACAGGCTGCGTGGGAACTCAAAGCGGCAAGCAAGTAAGAACATCGCTGCGCATTACGACCTCGGCAACGATTTCTACCGGCTTTGGCTGGATGAGACGATGACCTATTCGGCAGCCCTCTTTCGAGGCGGGCAGGAGCCGTTGGAACAGGCACAGCATCAAAAATACGAAAGCATGGTGGACCAGATGGGCGTGCAGCCTGGCGATCATGTGCTGGAAATCGGCTGCGGCTGGGGCGGTTTCGCGGAATATGCCGCGGCGGAGCGTGGATTGCACGTGACCGGACTGACGATCTCGCAAGAGCAGCACGACTACGCGGTGGAAAGGATCCGGGCCAAGAGGTTGCAGGATCGCGTCGAAATCAGGATGCAGGACTATCGCGATGAACGCGGGGTTTACGATGGCATCGCCAGCATCGAGATGTTCGAGGCAGTCGGCGAGAAATACTGGCCGACCTACTTTCAGGTCGTTCGCGACCGCTTGAAACCGGGCAGCAACGCCACCTTGCAGATCATCACAGTGCAGGACGAGCGCTTTGAGACCTACCGCAAGGGCGTGGATTTCATCCAGAAACACATCTTTCCCGGCGGGATGTTGCCGTCGCCCAACGCGCTGCGCGACGAAGTGCGCCGTGCCGGGTTGCAGGTCAGCGGTTCGATCGAGTTCGGCGACAGCTACAGCCAGACACTGCGGCGTTGGCATGACAGCTTCAACGAGCACTGGGAGGAAATCTCGCGGCTGGGCTTCGATGACCGATTCCGGCGGATGTGGAATCTGTACCTCACCTCTTGCGCCGGGGCGTTCGAGGGCGGCCACTGCGACGTGACCCAGATCACCATCACAAGGCCCGCCGCCTGAATCCCGGCGGAGACGGTGAATGTCCGGTTCGACAAGAGAAGCTCCCCGTGGATGAGTGGACAGTTTCGCCATAGTTTTAATGATGACAACGGGCGCCTATGTGCAAAATATGTGCATCTCGAGACTAGGTTGCAGCGCAAAGGCTGCGGCAAATAAATCAACATAAGACCACATTAAGCGGTTCTAGGCGAAAATTAAGCGCGTACGTGTCGGATCGGGCACATGCCGTCAACTGACATGCAAGGCGAAGGTCGCCAGAAGCACGAACAAGGACGCGACAAGAAGCATACGCGAGCCAGCTGATCGTCGTTTTGTGGTTTGATCGAAAAGTCATGCCATTGAGCTTTCGATCAAAGCGTGGGTAGTTCATTTGACAAAACTGGTGCCCGCCTTGTTTGCGCATTATTCCCTTGAGAGTTTCTCGGACATCTCGGCGTGTTTGGTGTCGAAGTGGTTGCGAAGATGGTTTTCGGCATCCGAATCGAGGTTCGTGCGCAGAATGCGTCCGCCTTTCTTGCTCAGGCGCTCAATGACGCGGTCCGAGGCTTCGGTCCGCATCATCATGAACAGCGCGGCCTGACCCGGTTGCAGAGCACCTGAAACGTCCTTCATGAAGTCGTCGTCAATACCGTAATCAGAAAGACCGCCTGAAATGGCACCTGCACCAGCCCCAACGGCCAAGCCCAACAAGGGATTGAAAAAGATAAGACCGGCTAGAAGGCCCCAAAACGCACCACCGGTGGCACCTACGGTCCACATATTGACCATCTGGTCCAGCTTGATGTTCCGGTCGTTGTCCGCTGTCGCGATAACGGCATCCGCAATCTCCACAAGATATTCTTTTGCCATTCCGAAGAGTTCATAACGTGCGGCCTCCGCATTGGCGGGTGTGTCATAGGCAACGACGATGAGTTCAGACATTCGATATTCCTTTGTGGATTTGCCAGCATTTCAGGTTCTAACTGTGGCTGAAGATGCGTGATTGTTGGGTCAGTGCGGCTGTGGTCAGGGTCTGTGCTATGACGGCGCCAATCCGCTTTGGCTGCCAAACTGTCGCAAATGGTAAAACGCCTCAATCAGGGTCTACGGACAGAATTTCCACCTGTGATGATCCGGTTGATCAGTGCGGCGACTGCCTTATGGTTTTTGATCTCAATGTCAGAACCCCCTGCATTTTCATTTGCGGTGGCGGCATCTTTGAGGACGCCCATGATCTCGTTTTCTGGCAGGACCTTTGCATCGTTCAGCGCAAGAAGCAGCGCTTCGCAGATTGATAAGGCGGCCACACCAGAAGTCGTGCTATGGTTAGACATACTGTTGCCTCTCCTGGTTATTGCGCGCGCGCAGGAAGCCTGTGCGGCGGTAAATACAGTCTGTCAAAGATCCGGTCCCTTTGAGCTGATCGACATCAGTCCGGTCGGTTTCGCTCGGATAAGTGACCAACACGATTTGTGGAAAGGGGCCCATGATGAAGAATACGCCACTCGCGCGCAAACTGGGCGCTTTCGTCGCCTTGTCAGAGGCTGAACTGTCCGTACTGGAAGGCCTGCACAAACGTCGCCGCACCTTTGTCGCCGGGCGCGATCTGGTGCATCAAGGGCAATCGGATCAGGCTGCGTACATCCTCTTTTCTGGCTGGGCCTGTTCTTACAAGCTTCTGGAGGATGGTCAGCGGCAGATTGTCGATTTCCAGATCCCGGGCGATTTCCTTGGGTTGCGCAGCGTCGTGTTGCACCTGTCGGATCACAGCGTTGAGCCGGTCACTGACATTGAAGTGACAGAAGTGCATGTGTCGGACCTTATGAAGACGTTTTCGGACACGCCGCGGCTGGCCACTGCTGTTCTTTGGGCTGCGTCACGTGATGAGGCAATGGTTGTCGAGCATTTGATCAATATCGGGCGTCGCGAGGCGGACGTACGTGTGGCGCATTTCTTGTTAGAGCTTGGTGCGCGGCTTACCCTCGTCGGATTGGGCAGCAAGACGGGCTACGCCTGCCCTTTGACCCAGTATCTGTTGGCAGATGCACTGGGGCTCAGCTCTGTACACGTCAATCGGGTCCTGCGAACGCTGCGCGAAGCTGGAATGGTGACGTTTCGCGATGGCTTCGTTACGTTCGATGACTATGATCGTCTGGCCGAATATGCAAAATTCGAGCGGACGTATCTGGATCAGGTTGGACCGTTGCTGGCATGATGTCGCCGCGCATATGCGGAGCATTAGATTCGGCCAAGTAGCATCAGGATGACCACGATAATGAGGACTGTGCCAAGCACACCGGTCCCCGCATGACCGTAGCCGTAGCCATACCCGCCAAAGCGTCCGCTGAAACCGCCAAGCAGGAAAATGACGAGCAGAATGATCAGGATCGTACCAAGTGACATAGCGTTTCCTTTGCTGTTGTGCGCGACCGGAGCACTCATTGGCCCAGATGTTAAGTTGTGCTGCGCGTTTCAATTTCGATCAGCGTTGCGAGTTTTCGCCAGCACTGGTTTGATCAGTTCCCGTCGATCATAATACCCTTTTCGTCGATCTGGATGTCGACACCGCTTTGGTGTTCCTGATAATACAGATAGCTGATCCCGATGGCGCAAACGATAAGCGCCCCAATCAAGACGAACAAGAAGTTACGACTCATTACCGTATTCCCTGCAGTTTACCGGTGTCTGTCGGTGTCCGAGGGAAATTGGATCAACCGCTCGCACCAACGGGTTCTAACCCTCTATTCGTTCCGGCAACCGGGCACGTTCAGGTCTCTGCAAAAGTAACCTGCAGCGCCGCCTATAACAGCGCCTGTAACCGGGCTTCCGCCGGTCGCTCCGGAAATCACAGCGCCGCCCGCAGCACCGGCAAGGCCGCGTTCGGTATCGTTTCCGAGACATCCGCCAAGACCAAACAAGACCGGCAGGAGAATAATGGCTTTCACGTACATTGAAGTATCCTTAGGTAAGGGAGGAACCGATAAGCCCTACGAGGCGTCGGCTCTCTCAATTGAACGCGGTCGCCAAGCAAGTGTCGCCCGGCAACCACGCCGTTAACTCATGCGAGCAGTGTTACTTGAGCGTCTGCTTTGCGGCATCAAGTGGCTTGTTGGCTTTGCGTGTCATTGAGGTGTCCTTTCGCGGACGGTCCGGAGATATGAAACACGCGCGATAGGGGGGGACGAGGGGGACATTCTGTCTCGCGTGTTTCATGTTCATCCAGACTGGTTAAACGCCCAAGGAACAATAGGGAGTATTGCACCGCCTTCGTTCTCCCACACTGACGTAGGTTGGTCTGGGTTCATGAAATTCGATTCTTTTTGATGGAAGTTCACAACATGGTGGAGTTTTACCGACGTTTGATTGATGATTTTCCGTGCGGCCCCGCCTAGCGCTTCGCATGTGCCGAATATGGTGCCGTATACCAAATTATTTCTGAAGTTTGAGTAGGGGGCAATCCGTTCGAACCCAGCAACGCCAGGATTCCAAGTAAGGCAGTTTCCGGCCAATCGACGCTGGAGACAGATGGGCCATGTCTTGGCTGGTGTCACGATCAAATACAGGACCCACAGTTACTCGCCTTATGGGGCGTGTGTTTGTCGTTTGGAGCATCTAGATTGGCAACAGTTGGCTCAGGCCGAAAGCTACGATGGCAGTTTCGACCAGAACGGAGCTGACGATCACTGTAATCGCCGCAATCCACATCGCAGAGCAACTTAACCGCCCCATCACTGCGACGTTTTCTGGTGGGACGCCGAAATAGACCCGCCCCATGACCCGGGCATAGTAAAATAGAGACGCAACTGTATTGGCCGCGGCAACCACCGCCAGCCAAGTGTAACCGCCGTCGATTGTCGCAATGAACAGCGTGAGCTTGCCCAAGAAACCGACCGTGGGTGGAATGCCAACGAGCGACAGGAACGCGATCACGAGCGCCGCTGCCGCGACCGGTCGCCGCTTTGCCAGTCCGTCATAGTCGTTCAAGGCAGTCCGACCACGCAAATGTGCGACAACGGCAAAGGCGGTGAGGTTGCCGATGGCGTAGCTGGCCACGAAGACCAGCAGCGCGGTCAGGGCATCGGGACTGAGGCCTAGCACCGTGATCGCCATCAGCAGATAGCCGGCCTGCGCCACCGAGGACCAGCCGATCAGGCGGCGCAGATCGTCCTGCCAAAGGGCCGCAAGGTTTCCAAGCGTCATCGTCGCCACCGCCAGCACGGCGATAAGTGGCCGCAGACCTAGGAATTCAGGTGGCACGAGTTGAACCAGTCGGGCCAGCGCAATTGCCGCGCCGATTTTGGGCACCACGGTCAGGAACGCAGCCGAGGGCACCGGCGCGCCTTCAGCCACGTCGGGCAGCCACGCATGTGCTGGCACCGCGCCTAGCTTAAAGGCGACTCCGGTGATTGTGAGGGCAAAGCCCACGAACAGCAGTGGCGACAATCCGTTACCGAGCTTTAGTGCGGTGGCGATATCGGCATATTCGCTGGAGCTGAGCAGGCCCAGGATCAGAGTGACGCCGGTGATCAGCAGCGCGTTCGCCAGCGCCCCCATCAGGAAATACTTCATGCCGGCCTCGACCGACAATGCCCAGTCTCGGTGCCATGCGGCGAGCGTGTAGCCAGTGACCGACGATAGCAGCACGGCAATCACAAGTTGCAGCAAATCGCCCGCCCCGGCCATCGCCATGGCACCGAGCGCCCCTAGCAGCAGGATCGTGTAGTATTCGCCGTGGCGCGGGTCAGTCCGAAACCAGCCGGGCGACAGCAGGATACAGAAGGCCGTCGAAATCAGGATCATCAACCGCGCCCAAAGGCTCGCTCCATCCAGCGCCCAAGTGCCTGAAAATGTAAACCGGGTTTCGCCCAGTTGCGCAAGCAACAGGGCGACTGCGATGGCGATGCCCGCAAGAGCAATGAGCGCCGATCCGGCTTGCATCCGGCGCGGTGCGAACGCGGCGAACAGCAGAGCAAGGACCGCCGCGACGATGATGGAGATTTCTGGGGCTACGTCGCCGATCGGCACTTGGCTAGCCCCCTATGATGGCTGAAGTGGCGCTGCCGATCAGATCGAGCAGCCAGCGGGGATAGATGCCAATTAGGACCACCAACGCCAGCAGCGCGGCGAGCACGGTTCCCTCGCGTAGGCTGACATCGGGAAATCCTTCGTGGTCTTTTGGGAGGTCGCCGAAAAAAAGCTGTTGTAGCAACCGCAGAAATAGTGCGGCGGTAATGAGGATGCCCAGAAGGCCGATTGCGGCGATCCAGGGAAAGACCGCGAAGGTACCGACGAAGATTTGCACCTCAGCCACAAAACCTGCGAGCCCCGGCAGCCCAAGGCTTGCAAAGGCTGCGATCACAGCGGCCATGGTTAGGCGCGGCGCGACGTTGGCCAATCCGCCGAAGGCGTTAAGATCGTAGGTCTCGCTCCGTGCCCAGAACCCGCCGGCAATTAGGAACAGTGCACCAGTGATCAAGCCGTGCGCGACCATCTCGACCACCGCCCCCGTCAGCGCCATTTCGCGCGCGCCTTCGGCCCCCGTCAGCAGTGCGCCTGCTGCCGCAATTTCCATCACTGTGTAGCCCATGTGGTTGACAGAAGTGTAGGCGATGCGCCGTTTCAGATTGGTCTGCCCTAATGCCACAATGGCACCCCAGAGGATTGAGGCGAGGGCGACGATAGCCAGCGCCAAGGCATAATCCGCGAAGGTCTCACGCATCATCTGGAAAGGGATGCGGACAATGCCGTAGGTGCCCATCTTCAGCAGCACGCCCGCAAGGATCGCCGACACCGGACCCGGTGCCATGACATGCGCAGGTGGCAGCCATGTGTGCACTGGAAACAGCGGTGCCTTGACGGCGAAACCGACCAGAAAACCTAGCAAGATCAGCCCGCCGCGCAGGTCCATCCCGGCCAGTGGCTGCGCTGCGATCAGCGCCCGCATGTCGAAGGTGATAGGATCGACTGACAACACCAACCCAATGATCGCCAGCAGGATCGCGAGTGATCCGGCCAGCGTGTAGATGAAGAATTTGAGCGCCGCACGTTCGGCATCGCCATGGCCCCAACGCCCGATTAGAAAGAACATGCCGACGAGGCTAAGGTCGAAGAAAACGTAGAAGATCAGCAGATCGAGCACGAGGAAAAGGCCGAGCGAGACCGATTCCAAAAACAGGAACCATGCGTAGTAGACGCGCGGGCGTTCGGGGTTTTCCATCGGCCAGGAGATACAGGCAATAAACAGGACCCCACTCATCAGCGAGAGTGCTAGCGACATACCGTCCACTCCAACACGCCAGGCGACCCCCAGCGACGGGATCCACGCGGCCTCAGCGAACGCCTGAAAGGCGGGGGCATCCACGCTAGTGTCAAACCTTGCCCAAACGATCAGCAGCATGAGGAACGACAGGGTAGAGGCCCCTATCGCCAAAATTCGCGCGTTGCTCTGACTCAAGCTAGGCAGAATGATCAGCGCCAAGGCGCCCAGCATCGGTATGAGGATGGCGAGTGTCAGCATGTCATGCTCCTGCGGCGAGAATGGCGACGACGACAAAGACGCCGCCAATGATATAGGCGTAGTAGCGATGCGAGAAACCGGTCTGCAGGCGGCGCAGGTCATGGCCGATCATCCCGGTCAGACGCGCGGTGCCTTCGGGGATGCCGTCAGACACTGCCTCGCCAAAACGGTCGCTGACCCGCGCCAGCCAGTCACCGAAGACGGCTGTCCAGCGGATACCTTGATCTACAACTTGGTTGTCGGCAGCGGCAATAAATGTCGATCCCCGGCGGCCCAATACAGCCACGCCGCGGGGTCCTGCGTCGATGACGTGATCGTCGGCCCAAGCTGCAGCGCGCGCCAGCGCATCGACCGGGCGCACCACGGCAACGGTAATCAGCGTCGGCAGGCCCAGCCAGTCAGACGCGGCGGCGGCAGCGCCGGTCGCGCCGAGCGCCGGATAGTGCCGCACCAGATACACCCCGCCCGCAACACCGGTGGCAACAAAGGCCAGGGACAAACTGAATGCCAGCGCCGTGCCTTTGGGCAGCAAACTGCCCAAAGTGGCAGCAGCAGCGTCGGCGACAGGTGAGAACCACAGCATGGTCAACGCCAAAGTCATCACAGCCAAAATGGCGATACCGAGGGTTTCGGGCCAGCTGGGCACAGAAACCTCCCGGTCGCAATTGTCCTCGTCGCAGCGGCCAAAGGCCAGAAGCTGGAACCGTGTGGCGTAGGCGGCACTTAGCCCACCACCGATCATCACCGCCAGCGCCAGCCAGAACCCGGCGTGTTCCGCAGCCTTGACGACCTCTTCTTTGCTCCAGCCGCCGCCGGTCACGGGGAGCCCGGCCAGGCCAACCGTCGCGAGCGCAGCTAGCCCAGCAATAAACGGCATCGCCTGACCCAACCGCATCTGATCCAGCCGGTAACTGCCTATTGCACTGCCCGCCAGGCCCGCTGACAGGAACAGCGGTGCCTTGAACGTTGCGTGGACGATCAGGTGCAGCGCCGCGACCCCCGGATAACCCGCACCCACGGCCACAAACATGAAGCCAAGCTGTGCCGAGGTGGAGGCCGCGAGTAGCCGTTTGGCGTGGTTCTGCAACACGCCGATGACGCCGCCGGCCAGCGCAGTGGCCAGTCCGATGGCGATGGTCGTGGCCCCGAAACCGGGCGCGAGCGTTAGCGAGGGCTGTAGACGCGCAAGGATATATGCGCCCGCCGCCACCAGCGTCGCCGCGTGCAGCAGCGCCGAGACCGAACTGGGGCCAGCCATGGCGCGGAACAGCCAGGGCGCGAACGGCACCTGTCCGGCCTTGGACGCCGCCGACAGCAAAATACCGTAGGCGACGATCCATTGCAGCGGTCCTTGCAGCGTCGCGATCCCCGCGTAATCAAACGATCCGGTGGCTGCGAACAGCGCCATGACAGCGGCGAAAAGGCCTAGCTCGCCGAACCGCGTCATCACGAAGGCATAAAGGCCGGAGTGCGTATTTTCGATTTCTCGCCACTTGTGCGAGATCAAAGCCCAGGAACAGGCCCCAATCAGTTCCCAGCCAATCAGCAAGGTTAGCAGATCGTTGGCAACGACGACCAGTTCCATAGCACCGGTGAACACGATCAGCAGTCCGGTCAGCCGACCTAAGCCGCGCGTCTCCTCGTGCTGGGTGGCGTGAAAGGTAACGGCAAGTGCTACGGCAGGCACCATCACAGCGACGGCGGCCGAGATTGGCATGAATTCCGCTGACAGCCGGATCGTATCTGACCAGATCAGTGTCGCGCTCCAGCCCTGCGCCGCGGCCAGTAGCGCAAGAGTGAGCGTTGCACCCAGTACCACAATGGCAAGCGTGCCCAGCCAGGCGCGCGACCGGTCACCCATGGTGGCGATGGTGATTCCAGCAATAAAGGGCAAAAGAGGGAGCAGCCAGAGCGTCATTGCTTCAGCGTCCCAAGCGATTCAACCACATCGGCCTGCCGCTTGCGATAGACCGCGACGACCAGCGCAAAACCGATCACCAGTTCCACTGCCATAACCGCCATGACGAGGATCGCCAGCAATTGCCCCTTTGGTGCGCCTTCGAGCGTGAAGGCCCAGAAACCGACGGCAGCAAGTAGCGTGCCGTTCAGCATCAGCTCAAGCCCCATCATTAACATGACAAAGGATTTTTGCGATAATGCGCCGAATAGTCCGATGCCGAACAAGGCAGCCGCAACGACGAGGATAGCGGTCAGCGTCATCTCAAGACTCCTCTTCGGGCATTTTGCCATGGCGCTTGTGTGGCGCGTCATCGCTTTTAGGCGCACCCTTCATGTTCATGTCATAACTGCTGTCGCCGCCATGCCCCCCATGTCCTCCACTCTTTTCCACTTTGCGCCCTGCGGGCTGGCCGCCCGGTTGCAGGCCCGGCGGCACAGCGCCTGCGTCGGAGTCGCCAAAGCGCCCGGGACGGCTCGACAGGACCACTGCGCCGACCATGGTCGCCAGCAACGTCACCCCCGCCGTCTCAAAGATCAGCATCGACCCACCGAGCAGTTCAACCCCGAGATCATGCAGGGTGTCGCGCCCCGCGGGCAGGGGATTGTTCGGCAGGTTCGTCGCCAGCACCGCGACTGTCAGCCCGATGAATGCCGCGATCCCCGCCCCTATCGAAAAGCGGTGCTGGTGCACCATCTGCATCGGATTCAGACCTGCGGGGTTCATCATGAACATCACCATGAAAAGTCCCATCACCATCATCTCGACCGCCATCATAAAGACGGTGGCGATGCCGATGTAATCGGCTGACATCAGCAACGCGATGCCGCCGACACAGATGAACGACACCATGAGCGCAAAAGTCGCCCGGATCATCGAGTCGACGCGGAACACGCGCCAGCCGCTCCAGATCGCGAGGGCCGAAAGGGCGTAAAAGGCGATATCCGTCATGCCAGCGCCACCAGTCCAGCCAGCAGCAGATCGACAAAGGCGATCGGCAGCAGAAATTTCCAAATCAACCCGAGCATCCGCGCCACCGGCATTCGCGCGAGCAGGTGCGAGAGACCAATGACCACGGCCATCAAGATCAGCGTCTTGATCGCCAGCCAAACGATGCCTGGCAGGATCGGCCCCAGATAGCCTCCCAGAAAGGTTGACGCCGCGATGGCTGAAAATCCAACCAGCATGGCTAGCCGCGCCACCTGCCATCCCGCCCGGTTGGCACCCGAATCCTCAACCGAGGTGCCGCCCGCCAGATCGGCGCTATCGGCATAGTCGAACGGTCCGCGCAGGGTCAGAGACAGGCCCAGCAGCAGGAACAACGGCAGGCCGAGCGGCTGGCGAATGATGTTCCACAACCCTTCCTGAGAAGCCACGATGTCGCGCAAGTCGAGCGACCGGGCCGGCAGAGCTGCGGCGATCAACACAAACATGCTGAGCAACATGATCGGCAGACCGATAGCGACATAGCGATAGGCGCCGATCAGGGCGAGCGGCGAATTTGGCGACCAGCCATGAAGAAACACCAAAACCACCACCAGCGACTCGCAAGCGCCCCAAAGTACCACGCTCGTCTTGATGCCAATCACCGCGGTCTCGGGGCCGAAAGGCACGACGGCAAGGCCGATGGTGGCAATAGCCAGATAACCCGCGATGGCCAGATACCAGTTCAGTCGGTCTGGAGCCTCGGTCGTCAGGCGCTGGCGGGACAGATGCGCAGCCGCTGCGTAAAACGGGGACAGGACCGACACGCCACCCTGTCCGGAGATACGGCGATAAAACACAGCGTCGAGAATGGCGGCGATCCATATCCCGATAGCCAGAAACAAGATCAGCGTGGTCAGGGCGGGCGCGAAGGTCATGACATATGCCCTGCGTGCCCCTCATGGTCCATGCTATCGCCGTTTTTCTCCTCCAGCTCAGGTGAGGAGGTATTGGCGCAGATGGCGCGCAAGGACTCGTCGTCGAAACTGTTCAGCACCAGCATCGCCTCATGCCATTCCAGCCCGATTAGCAGATCGCCAAGGCCGACCCCGTCTACGTGCACTTTGCTTGGGTTTCCCGGATCGGTCGTCAGCCGCTCAAACCGCTCGCGTACGTCCGAGCCGATAGGGGCGCAGCCCAGACCGGGCGGGATCGCGGCGCGCACGCCCGACAGTCGGATCAGCCGCTTGAAATCTGCGTCGTCAGACGGACCTCGAAGTAGCCGTTTGGCCAGCGCGGGCAGGCCCAAAAGACGCAACAGCGCCGCGCCAGCATTACCCTCGCCCGCGAAGGGCAGATGCACCACTGAGACCTTTTGAATCACGTCTCCCTGCAAGGTCAGCGTCAACACTAGGCCGGGCGGGAACATCGGCAGGAACGGTCCGAAATCGGCGGTATAGGCATCCAATTCTAGGCCGTCTCGAAAGTCGGCGGCGGTCATCGCCATCGGCCGCCCGTAAGGCGTGCCGCCCATCATCCCCTTGCCGCCCTGCCCATGTGAACCAACGCCGCGCCATTCGTTCGGCGGCGCGTCCGGCAGCAGGTCAGCCTCGGTGCCGTGGCTGCCGGACAGCAGGCTACTCCGGGTATCGGTCAGGACGGAGACGAGATTATCATCGTTCCTAACTGTCACGGCCTCGGACAGCAGGTCGGTCGGCTCGGCTTGCCAGAAAACGGTCGCTCGGGGATGGGGGAGCTGGTCATGCAGACGGTGCAGGTTTGGGATGAGCGATGCTGGGATCGTTCCGGCAACAAGCAAGATAGCCGCTGCACGAGGGGTCTCGACGATGGTCAGCGTCGAGTTTAGGCAAAGCCGCGCCGTTTCGGCTGGTGCGTCGTCACCCTGCGCCACGAACACCGGCACTGGGGCTTGCGAGGCCAGTTTGGCCATCCATGTTATTCCCACCGGAATATCCCCTCGCGCCAGCCGTAGAGGATGCCGACCGACAAAATCGTGAGAAACATGCCCATCTCGGCCAATGCCTTGGGACCTTCCTCGACAAAGACGACGGCCCAAGGATACATGAACATCATCTCCATCTCGAAGGCGACTAACACCAACGTCATCGTGTAATAGCGGACGTGAAATCGTTGCCATGCGTGCGTTTTGGGGTCGCTGCCACCCAGCACCGGACGTTGCTGCGGGTTGGTGATATGGTCGGCAAGGTCTGTTCCGCTTGCAGTCCGCAACCCTGCCGTGAACAGAACCGACAGACCGAGAACCAGAAAGATGGTGATGAGAGTTGTCATGTGGCGGCGATCCGTCTGTTGGCAGATACATCTGTTGGCAGCAGAAGCGCGCAGAGTGCGTTGCACGTAAATGCACCTCTCCCTAAAGGAATGTCGCGATTTTGACCCGCAGCCCAACCGGCTACGTGACGACGGCAATGATATAAAGCAATCCACAGGGCACCAACTGACAGCACCGCGCTGACGATTGGACAGCTTTGGATCGCCAGAAACATCCGGCCGGTCAAGCCAAGTGCGCTATAGGCCAATTCGATCTCCTCTCGATCATTTTGATAGGTATTTGAACAGCGCCAGGATCCCCAGCACGATCAATATGATAACTAGCAGCATCCAGATACCGCCCATGCCGAAACCCATCATGATAACCTCCATTCATACCAAGCGATTCCGGCGTCGGCCTTATGCCGACGCCCACGTGCTTAGTTGTCGTTCATCATGGTGCCGTTGCCCATTACTTGGCCGCTGCCGGGCTGGCCCTGCATCTGTCCCTGACCGGCGCGCATCATATTCATGCGTTCCATCTTGGTCGCGGGCGCAGTCATTTCTTCGGCAGTGACGGCCCCGTCTCCGTCCGCATCAAGGTACTGGAACCGATCAACCATCGCTTCGCGGATCATCGCGCTGTGAAGGATCTCGAACTCGGCGATGGAAAGCGACCCGTCACCATTGCCGTCATATTCGGTCAAGTTAGCCTGCAGTTGCGTGCGCAACTCTTCGGGCGTCACTGTGCCGTCGCCATCCGCGTCGAACATCTGCATCATGCCATCGCCCATAATGCTACCATGCATGCGTTGCATGATGCCCATCATCCCGGGACCGCCGTCCTGCATCATCACGCCCTCTCGGTTATTCGACCCAGGTTGGCCTTGATGTCCGTGATTGGAATCTGCGAAAGCGGCGCTCCCGATTGCTGTGGCGGAAAGGACGGTCGCCGCGAGAATAGTTCTGCGGTTCATGATAACACCTCGTGATAAGATTGCGGTGGATTACATATGGCAGAGCTAGATGTTTACGCACTGATGTGAATCAGCGCGTTTGTATCGCTCGGAAACTAAAGCCGAGGTTGTTACATTTCGTGACAAATCTCCCCGGGAAAGCCGCGTGGCAATCGTTAGAAGTATCACCAAGACAGATCAGCTCTATATCCATTTTGTAGATGACCATCGCGAAACTCGCGCTGCCGACGACATGAATGCAAAGCCTGCGGACGAACAATACGATCTGATTATACTGGATGTAATGATGCCCGGAGAAGAGACCGGTCGGATCGTCGGGCTCGAGATCGGCACGGGCGGCCGTGACAGAAGAAACTGACTTGAGCAGGGTAGGGCGGTTTCGTAGCGTTTGCGGATGACAAAACCTTCGCCATTTTGCTACTTCAAAACCAGCCCCGAGGTCATTCGCTTGGCCGTGATGACGCATGTCAAATTTCGACTTTCCCTTCGAATTGTCTAAGCCGCTGCACGAGCGCAGCATCGATATCAGTCAGGAGACCGTTCGGTTTTGGCGGAATTAGTACGGCCCGATTTTCGCAGCCGAAATCCATTGGAAACGCGTTTAACAACTGCGCGCATGCTGGAACTGACAACGGTTTCTGGACGAGATTTTTGTAAAAATAAGTTGTGAAACGCGCTACCTTTGACGGGCTGTACACTACGAAGGTTAAGTTCAGGAATCTTTCATCACAAAACGCCATGATCGCAAAGCGGCGTTGGAATTCTACGGTCAGCCGCATGTTGTGGTAGCGGATATGTTGCGTTCTTATGGCTATGCGGTGAAGGTCATCGGAAATGCGAACAGGCAGGAAATTTGGCGCTGGCTGAAAACCGAGGTGCAAATCCTCACCAGCCATTTCGACGACGAGAACAAGCGATATTGGGCCTCCATAGTAAGGGACCGTTGCAGAAATTCGCCGCCGTGCACTCTTCCCTTCACAAGCGTTTCAACCTGGAGCTACCTTTACTCACGCGCCAATTCCAAGCTCAACCGTGGCGCTGCTCTCTCCGAGTGGCGCCCGCTTTGTTCAGCATAGGTGCCGGTATTTGGTGGGCCGCTTGTTGTGGCCCCAGACCAAACGCATGCGTGCCACCCCTTATTGATCGACATCAGTGTGGGGCTTGGCAGGCGTGCTATCGTACCGACTTTATGAGCAGGAGATGCCAATGGCTGCGCTTCCCTTTAACAGTACCGAGATCGAGAAACTGGTAATGCGGTTCAACGCCGTCATGGCGAAAGAGGGGACGGATATTTCCGACCTTGGCGGCAATGCCTCGGACGACGAGGTGGCCGCAAACTTGCAAGAGACTGCAGGTGATCTGAGCCGTGATGAAATCCGCCAAGAGATCGAAAGCATGAATAACGAGCAGCAGGATGGGCTGGTCGCCCTATTCTGGATCGGCCGAGGCGATGCGGAACCTGAAGCATGGGAGCAGACGAAAGTGCTCGCCCGGCAACAACACGCGGGCTCTGTAAGTCGCTATTTTCTTGGACAGCCAGAGGTCGGAGAGTTTCTGGCCGAAGGACTGGAAAGGATGCTGGAGTATGGTGTGGACTAATGTCGGCAGTACTTAGCCCTATGCGGTGTGATTAGCCTGCTCCCCGACAATTCGGCCATCGGCTTCTGGGGATATTGGGTCATTGGTTTGATGGCCGTCTTCGTAACCACTGTCCTGACCAGCGTACTTTCTCCGCACGGTGTTCGTGGTGTTGGGTGGGGCGCTTGCGGCGCAAGGAACCTACGACTTCGGCGACATGATATGGTATTAAACCGAACATAGAGATTCAAACTCCTGTGTTCAGCAACTTCAATAGCGTTTCGAGAGGATCCCAGATTGACCCAAAGACCACGCCCCTTTTCCCGTCGCTCCGTCCGACTCGGCGGCATCGTGCTGGTTCTGGTCGTTGCGCTGGTCGCGGCGCGACTTCTGTTCGCTTCCGGCCCAATGACTGATCGCGCCGATTGGCCGGCCGAGTTTCAAAGCAACGGCGAGCGAATCTATTTCACCGCGACGAGTGCGTCCGGCCTGCCTATATCGCTCGAGGGTGGTACTATGCACATGGAAATGTCGGCAGGCGGTTGTGTCGCCTGTCACGGTGCCGATCGCCAGGGTGGGCGGCTGATGCCGCAATTCTGGAAGTCCGCGCCACCTCTGACAGCAGCCGCCCTGTTCGGCGAGCATGCGGACGAAGATGAGAATGCAAGCGGCGAAGGCGACGGTCATGGCGACCACGACAGCTATACCGAAGACACGCTTCGCCGCGCGATTACGGACGGCGTCGACCCCGCCGGCGAGAGCCTCGACCCGGCGATGCCGAGATGGTCGATGTCCACCGAAGACATGGTCGACCTGGCCGCCTTTCTCAAGGCACCCGTCAGCGGCGCTAACTGAGCGGCCGAGCGGCGCATGCCGCTTAACCGATGTTCCGGCACCTGAATCTGAAGGGCGGGGCGGTCAAATAAAACTTCGACTTCTCCGTTTTATCGAACTCAAGTAAATCAAAGGAGTACGCCCATGCCCGATCTGCTCAAGATCACAAGGGACAAGACCAAGCTCATCATAGAAACGGTGGACGGCCCTGTCGAGATCGTCCGCAAGCAAAACGATATGCAACTTATCACCGGGGTGCTGCAGCCGATGGTTCCCGTTCCAGGCGTTACGCCTGTGGGAGAACTCGAGGTTCTTGCGTCGCTCGCAGATCCTGAGTTTCTCGTCGTCGACATGAGAGAGCCCGAGTCGCGACTCAAGGCTACCATTCCAGGGAGCGTCTCAATTCCCGTTAGCGAGGTGACGCAGCGGCTTGAAGAACTGGGCTGCACACGAGACGCAAAGGGATGGGTATGCACCGTAGCGAAAAAAGTGGTGGCGTTCTGCAACGGTCCAGCTTGTCCGCAGAGCCCAACCGCCTTCCACGCAATGGTACGCGAAGGATTTCCGCCTGAGAGGATATATTATTACCGCGGCGGCATGCAGGATTGGCTTGTTCTCGGGCTGACGACGACCTCCGTTCCTGCGCGATAGGAGAACGCTAAGTTCGACTGTAGAACTGTCGTCGGATGGAGATGGCGATATCGCTATTTATTGGTGGGCTTGTGGCGACTTCAGCTGGGATCTACCCGTTTTCCGGCTTTTTCTGCGGCTTAGTTGACATAATTGGACAGTACGTTGCGTTTGTCTTGAAGGTAGCCCTGCTGAATGTGCTTCGCCTGCACCGTGCGATCGTTGGCCTGGTCAATTGTGAGTCATCGGTCGCACCAAAAATGCAGCCAAGACCTTGTTCCAATTGAATATTACAACAATTTTCTTGAAAAGACGGCGCCCGTGGTTGTTTTCTTGCACCCGGATCGGCGCATCACCACAAGGCAATTCGCAATCCCGTCAACTTTTCTTAGACGGTAAATTACGCGTGTAGTTCGTATACTGACCCAGATCAGGGCACCGGGCCCGATAATGTCCGCCAAACTAGTTGTGATGACGTGGGTCTGGTGTCCCCTTCACCATATCGCGTCAACCGCTCGCGGCGCGCGATGCTACTCTGACGGTGACAGGTCCAAACCAAGGTCTTTGAGGCATGATCGACATCAGTGCGGGGCATGATCGGCGTGTTACCGTCAGAAATTCCTATGAGTAGGAGACGCCGATGGGCGCGCTTTGGCGCTCAGGCCGATATCACCAAGGAGACAGGCACATGAATACGCCAGAAACCAAATTTGAGAAGTTTGAAAGCCAATTCGCCGAATGGAAGGCCCAAATTGCAAAGCTTGAAACACAGGCAGCGGAGGCTGGTGCCGAGGCAAAACCCGCTTTTTTGCGCGAGGTTGATGAGCTATACTCCGAGTCCTGCGGAATCCGATTTTGATGGCTTGACGGCTGGGTTTGAAACGATTCAGCTATGCCTATGATCCGCCCCGGCTTTCTTTCCTCAGCAGACCGCCTCGAGCTTGAGGCTTGCGTGCGTCGCCAGCGCGAGGACCACGGCATTGCCCGCCGGGCAAATGCGATCCTGCTGCTCGACGACGGCAAATCCTGCCAAGAGATTTCGGATTTTCTGTATCTGGACGACGATACCATTCGGGGCTGGCATAAAACCTTTCTGCAAGATGGTTGGGATGCCCTTGCTTTCGACGGCTGGAAAGGCGGTCAGTCCCGTATGACGCGGGCACAGGAGGTTGCGTTGTGCGCCTGGCTGGAAGCGCGCTTCTGTCGCTCGACTGTCGAGATCAGGGCCCATGTCGCAGCTGAGTGCGGTCTGAACTACTCCCATTCTGGCTGCATCAAACTTCTGGCCCGACTGGGCTTTGAGTACCGCAAGCCCAAGCCCCTGCCACGCGTGGCATCAGCGGAAAAACAGGCCGCTTTCATCGCATTTTACGAACGCCTGATGCGTGAGTTGCCAGCAGATGAAGCCGTCTACTTCGCCGATGCGGTGCATCCGGAATACCAGTCCAAGCCTGCGTTTGGCTGGGTGAAGGTCGGATCAAATCCAGCCGTTCTCAGCACGGCAAGGCGCGGTCGTGTGAACATTCATGGGGCTGTAAACCTCGAAACCTTCGATGCACCCTTTGTCGAGCCCACAACCGTTGATGGGGTCAGTGCAGCACAAGCTTCTGACCAAGATCGAAGCGCGCAACCCTGACAAGCGCATCATTCATGTCATCTGGGACAACGCGGCCTACCACAAAGGCCCCGATGTCAGAGCCTTCCTCGCCAGGGCAGCTTGCCGTATCCATCTGATCCAGCTGCCGCCTTACTGCCCTCATCTCAATCCAATTGAGCGGCTTTGGGCCGTCTTGCATCAATACGTTACCCACAATTGCTACTACCCAAGTCAAAAGCAGTTCGCCGACGCCATCCTTGCATTCATGCGTGAAACCATCCCGCAGGAATGGACGAAGTTCCGCGACAAGGTCTCAGACAACTTCCGCGTCATAACCCACGAAAACTTTCGGGTTTTGAAGTAGAGGCGGTATAAAGGAAAAATTTTCGAAATCTGAGAAGCAATACATTGAAGCCAGCAAGGCGCAAAAAGGTGCATCGCCTGATGACATGGATGGGTTGAGCTCTGCATGGCATGACCTTGGCCATGCGATTGGAAAGGCTGTCGGTCGCTTTGGCTGATCGTTGACCTGCTGATCCAGCCAATTTAATGAGGAAGGACTAATTTTATGACCAAGAGTATCGAGAATCTTCAAACCGCACTGTCGATGGAACTGACTGCAATCCAGCAATATCTGCTGCACACCCATGTTCTGGGCGATTGGGGGCTTGATCGATTGGCCGAAAGGCTGCGCGAAGAAATGAGCGAAGAGCTTGGCCATGCCGGTCGATTCATCGATCGGATTCTCTATCTTGAGGGATTGCCCAAAGTGGAAGCCGCCAAGGCACCGATCCAAGCACAAGGTCTCGATGCGCTGTTTCGCGCAGATCTTGGTGAGGAACGTGGTGCGGTGCTGTTCTACACGCAGGCAGCTCAAGATGCGACCAAAGACAATGACATCGGCACAAGGCGTCTGTTTGAAGACATAGCGATCAAAGAAGAAGGTCATGTTGATTGGCTGACCCGCCAGGTGAGTTTGCTCGAGAAGATGGGCGAACCTACATATATGCTTGCCCAGATGGAGGATTCACAGGCGGCTTGATCAAAGACAGGCGTTTCAACGCCGCGTGGAATCTGAACAATTAACACCAGGTCAAACCCACAGCTAAACGTCTTTCTCGGCCAATCTATTGAGCAATCCGTTGGGATGGAGCGTTCTGGGCGCTGCAAGAGATTCCCCTACGAAAAAGCATTTTTGTCAGCGGTCGTTCGTCGGTGGCATAGCACCGCCTTTTTGGGCCAGAATCTGGTGTTCGGAACAGAATAGCCCAGTTTGCTCAGGCGGCCCCCATGGCAATGAAGTACCGCACTTGTGAGCGGCGGGAACCACTGTCCGATTTATACAATAGCAAATAACCATATGTGAGGGCCAATGACTAAAGCGACTGATCTTTTTGTAGAATGCCTCGAAAACGAAGGCATCAAACGCATCTTCGGGGTGCCCGGCGAAGAAAACGCCGATTTGATGCTTTCCTTGCAGCACTCTTCGATCGAGTTTGTTCTTACTCGCCACGAACAGGGTGCTGCATTCATGGCAGCCGTCCATGGGCGGCTGACAGGCACAGTCGGTGTTTGCCTTGGTACACTTGGGCCAGGGGCCACCAACCTGATGACGGGCGTCGCTGACGGGAATATGGACCGTGCGCCGCTCTTGGTCATTACCGGGCAAGGGGCCACGACGCGGCAGCATAAAGAAAGCCATCAGATGATGGATGCTGTCAGCATGTTCCGGTCGGTCACCAAATGGTCGCAGGCGATCCTGACGCCCGATGCGATCCCAGAGATCGTGCGCAAGGCGGTCAAACTGGCAGAGGCGGAAAAACCCGGTGCAGTACATATCGAGTTGGCCGAGGATATAGCAGCGATGGAAACCGACGCCGTGCCGCTGCCACATATTTCTGTCCGACGACCATCTCCGGATGCCAAAGCGGTAGATGAGGCATGGGCGCTGATCGCAGCAGCAAAGCGCCCATTGATCATCGCGGGCAACGGGACGATCAGAACACGGGCCAGCGCGGCGCTGCGGTCATTCTGCGAGACGACAGGTATCGGCGTGTTGATGACTTTCATGGCGAAGGGCGCGCTTGATCTGGAGGATCCGCGCTGTCTTTTCACTATCGGTATGGGTCAGCGCGATTTTCCGATGTCGGTTGTTGATGCCGCGGACCTGATCATCACAATGGGATATGACATGGTCGAATACCCGCCAGATAAATGGAATCCAACAGGCGACAAGAAAATCATTCACTTAGATTTCATTCCGGCCGAGGTTGATAGCCGCTACATCCCTGCGGTCGAGATTGTCGGTGATTTGGCCGCATCCATTATGGCTTTGAAAGAAAAGGCGGCAATCGGCGACACAGAATTTTACCTTAGCGATCAAAAGACCCTGCGTCAGAAGATGCTTGAGGAGTTTGAAGAACATCGCGATCAATCCGGTGCCGGACCAATCAAGCCGCAAAAAGCCATCGCTGATGTACGCGCCTGCCTCGGGCCTTCGGATATTCTTCTTTGCGGTGTAGGTGCGCACAAGATGTGGGTCGCCCGACACTATCAGTCAAATGAACCGGGGACATGTATCATCTCGAACGGC
>Ga0307978_1000374_pt1 | contig 37778 bp, 29 predicted proteins | sample OrgLakmetage1056_FD_203151 | JGI IMG/M metagenome (GOLD analysis project Ga0307978, IMG submission 203151) | Saline water microbial communities from Organic Lake, Antarctica - #1056 | ecosystem: Environmental > Aquatic > Non-marine Saline and Alkaline > Saline | place: Antarctica: Organic Lake... | reverse complement strand
TCAGGCGAGCTATTTTTGCACCAGACAAGGCGCGAAGAACGAGCATAGCCTGCAGCCTGTCGGAGATGTGCTGATGCGGCGAGAGCGAGCAAATATTGTTCTGAACAAGACGCGAAGAAGGAACATAGCCTGAGCTACGTGACTGACACTGCCCGCCGTACTTAGGTACTAAGGCAGGCGGTGTGAACAACGAAGTGCAGAATAATATTTGCCGTTCGCAGACCATTGAGCGCCTCTCCGACAGGCTGCTAACTACGTAAGTGACACTGCCCGTGTCTCGTCGCCTGTGGGCTTTGGCCACCGGAGACCGTACTTAGGTACTAAGGCAGGCGGTGTGAGCAACGAAGGCTGGGGTGAAAATAGCCGTATCAAATGGGGAAGTTATTCTTCGCTGGACCCTAAGGACCAATTTGTAATAGCATTAGTATCCACTATCAATTCCTTCTCTGATAAGATAACCAAATACATCGATCTTTCTTGATATTGTCTTTCTACGAAAAGAACTACCTAAAGGAAAAGGCGTGGTGCGCACTAAACTGTGCCTGCCATTTACTCCAGTTGGCAGTGGTTTGATTCATCGCGCCCAGTTGGATGCGCAGGTTATCACGTAGCCCAAACCCGACACCGAGATAGGTCCGGTTGCGGTCAAAGTATTCCACTTCGCGCCCGTCCCCGATATCGGTTTGGCCATTGATGAAAATCTCATTGTACAGGGCCAGGTAGACCACTCCCTTTCCGAGATCGGTTGCGTTCAGCGGGACATTCACGAATAAATTATACCGGTATCGGGTTCGGAGATCCTGCCCCTCCAGCCAACGTTGCTCCGAGCGCAAACGGTGGGTAAGAAGAAAGCGGCCTCCCAGCTTTTGGGGAAAAAGCGCTTCCTGATAAATCCGGTTTTCGTGGACCGTATTGGTGCGCGCTCCCGGTGTGCCCGTTGTAATACTCGCGTAGCCAAGGGTGAAGGTTATGCCAGCACCCTCGGGTGTATAAGTCAATCCGTTTCGAATCAGCACCTGCTCCAGGTCATTACCGAAGTTCCAGAATCGGAACTGATAATCGCCCTGAATCCCGAAAGGCCCATCTCCTAACTTGGCATTGTAAAAGTACATATACCAGGCACCCAGTTTATCCTCCTCAACGGTTTGAGCGGCTAGCGGGCTGACAAGCCCTGCACAGAGCAGCAACAATAATAGGTTTCTCATAGGCTATTGTACAAATTTTGGTGATTGCTTAATCCTCTCTTCCAGAAACTATTGACCTTGAAAAAAATCCCCCAACCTGTCCAGGGCTACTTTTAGATGGCTCAGGGGCACAGTCGTATACACGATCCTAAACACCCCAAATTTCTCATGCTGAAATCCGGTGCCGGGCGTCAGCAGTATGCCGGTGTTGGTGTAGAGGTCCATCCATAGGTCTTCCTGCCCTTTTTTACTATCGCTTTTCAGGTATTTTGAAAAGTCCGCCCAGACAAACAGGCTACCGCGGCTGGGGACGTAGGGCACCTCCATATCATTCAGCGCACGCACTACTGCTTTGTAACTCTCCGTGAGTTGAGCTTTGTTGGATGCGATGTAGCGCTCCAGAAAATCCTGGTCTTTCATGAGCTCCCCGATCACCCACTGAGCAAGGTTGGAGACCATGTGCGGGATATTGACATTCCCAAACCCTTTGAGAAAAGCTTCATTCAAAGAGTGTACGATGCCAAAACGGAATCCGGAAATGGCAAAATCTTTGGACAAGGCGTACCAAAGGTGCAGGTAGTCGCTTTGAAGCTCGGCCATGATTTGTGCGAAGGAATGAGGTACGGTTGCTTTGGTATAGTCCGCGCGTATTTGATCCTCTTCAATATTCACCAGGGACAAGCCGTAAATTTCACTGACGACCAGGTGCACCTCGTGCGCTACACACCATTGGGCAATTTCCTCCAATTGCTTTTGGGAGTACATGCAGCCCGTGGGGTTATCAGGCGAGGTCAGCAATAGTATTTTAAAGGCCTGCCCTTTGCTGTTGATATCCGCCCAGGCGGTATCCAGGTGTGCGGTAGTCAAAGGTGAAATAGCGCCATGGTCAGCCGGGTGATAATGCGTTTGCAAATCATAGCGTTGCAATCCGCTTTTTAACCCCACATCATTGGTATACATGGGGTAAGCGGGTGCCGGAATAACCACAACATCCCCTTCATCGGCCAGCATAAACGTGCTCACTTCGATGGTAGCCGCTGCACCAGCCGAAAAGGCGATCGAATCGGCAGCTATGGGGCATTTGCAGAGGTACTTTTCCATAAATTGCGCTACCGCTTCCCTGACTTCAGGATGCCCATTGGGATCGGTATACTGGAATGCCCATTCGGGAATCTCCCCCTGTTGCAGAATAGCATCCATCCGTTCCTTCATCATTGGAATCATCAAGGCATTTTCTGCTACATTCAGGGTGAAATAGCCTTCGGGGTTCTCTTTTGGATCGTACAGGTTTTGAGCGGCTTCAAAAAAGAGGTCCATATCTACTCTGGCGGACGTTGAAGCCAGGGGCTTTCCTCTCTTGGAGAGACCGGAAGCAGGTGTTGTTTTTTCAATCGCCATTTGAAGCTTTAATTTGTGGTTATAGTCTGTTCAGGGTAATACCAGCGTAACATTGGGTCCGACCTTGCGAAAGCCCGTCTACCTGATTACTGAATAGCTAACAAACTTCTGATGTGCGGAGTTGAGCCTCCCTTAAAAGGTGTAGGACAGCCAGAGCAACTTCAACGATTGAAATGAACTACCCCTCCCGCAGCACCCGGTACACCACCACCTCCATGCCCTTGAATTCCGCCTCTTTCCAGGGCGATAAGCCGTTCTTCCGGGCTACATGCTGGCTTGCCGTATCATCTTTGTGGATGATGGAAATGACCTGATCGACCGGCAGGTGCTGAAAGGCCCAGGCTTTCATCTGCTGTGCCATTTCGGTGCCATAGCCATTGCCCCAGTGGACGGGCAGGAGGGAATACCCCACTTCGTACAGCGTCTCTCCCTCCAGGTTGCGGGGAATGATACCAGCCATTCCAATTAGCGCACCAGATTCAGGCAAGGTGGCAGCAAGATGACCAAAACCGGAGTCTTGGTATTGCTCTTTTTGTTTGTTGACCCACCATGCTGCGAGCTCCTCCGGCGTCCCGGTCAGAGGGATGCCCATAAAATGAAGGCGATCATTATTGATAAAAAAAGCAGCCCATGAGGAGATATCCCCGGGCGCAGCTTTTCGGTAGACCAGGCGGTCGCTTCGTTGCAGAAAGTAGGAAGTCATTGGACAGCATTAGGTGGTAACCAGCTCCTCAGAAACTGCCACCTCCTGCGGCTGCATCAGGTAGGTCTGCAGGAACAAGATCACTGCCTGATTGTAAAAGTCGCGGTTGGACTTTTTGCGGAAGCCATGCCCTTCGTCCTTAGCGAGCAGGTACCAGGCCTCTCCCCCATTCTTACGGATGGCCCGCAGCATCTGCTCAGCCTCGCTTGCCGGCACCCGAGGATCGTTTTTCCCCTGCACAATAAGCATGGGCTTGGTGATCTTGTGGGCATTGGTGGTAGGGGAAATCTGCTCCAGGTGGCGGCGCATAGCCGGATCGCGCTCGTCCCCGTATTCGACCCGCCGGAGATCACGGCGGTAAGACTTGGTATTCTTTAGAAAGGTAATGAAGTTGCTGATGCCCACGATGTCAATCCCGCAGCAGAGGCGGTCATTATAGTGCGACATACTTGCCAGTACCATATACCCACCGTAGGAGCCGCCCATTACCGCTACGCGTTGGCTGTCCAGCTCGGGCTGCATTTCAATCCAGTCGAGCAGCGCACCGATATCACGAACGGAGTCCTCCCGCTTGAAGCCATTGTCAAGCTTGAGGTAATTTTTACCATAACCGGAGGAGCCCCGTACATTGGGGGCCAGCACCGCCACACCCAGTTCTTTGAGGTAATACTGAAAAGCGGGTGAAAAACCAGGCCGAAACTGACTCTCCGGGCCACCGTGGATGTAAATCAATACGGGCATGGGCTCGCCTTTCGCTTCCGGGCAATAGTAAAACGCGGGAATTTCCCGGGACTTGTTTTCTACCTGATCAAAGGTAGGATAATGAATAAGCTGTGGCTTTACAAAACCTTTAGGGTCCAGCCCGCCTACCTCAGAGAACGTCCACTGCTGTAAGTCCATCGTTTCCACATCCAGCACGTAGGCATCGGCCGGAGCCTGTGGGGTATTGATGGTCAGCGCCAATCGGAGCGTTTTGGGGTGCCAGCGCATATCAGTGATCACACCTTCCGGAAGCACTTCCACTTTGCAGCAGCTGTCCTGAGCCGTATCGTGCAGATAGAGCTTAGATATCCCGTTTTTATTGATCACCAGGGCCAGCTGCCGTCCATCGGCAGAAAGCTGAAGGCTTTCCACTTCCCAGTCCAGTCCACAAGTGAACCGTTTTACAGATTGGGTGCCCAAGTCGTAAATCATTAGCCCCCGCCATTCGCTATTGGCATCAGAGGTATAATAAATCCGGCGGCCATCTGCCGACCATAAACCGGAGCGGCAGGCGATATTGGGGTCCGCCTGTATCGTTCGTAATTGCCCCGTCTTCACATCCAGTATATGAAGGTGGCTCTCATTGATGGACCGGTAATTAATAACGGTCACGTAGCGCCCGCCCGGCGCCCAGGCAACCGGGTACCAATAGCCGTTGCCGGTAAAGGCCAACCGCTCGCCAGTACCGCCCGCCAGGTCGTAGAGGTATAAATCCTGATCAATGCCATTGCGCTTGGTACTGCTGTAGATAAAGGCGCTGCCCTCGCGGTTCCATACGCCACTACTGTGCTTGGACTCCCCGTCGGTCAACAAATGGTATTCCTGATTCCGCAAATCGTAAAAGTACAACTGATAGGCTTCATTGCCTCCGGTATCCCGGGCAAACAGAAAGCCCTGCCGCTCTGCATCCGGGCAGGTGCGGGCTATGTAGACGGGTTCGTCAAAGAAGGTCAGTTGTTTACGAAAGTGGCCGGGGCGGACCACTTCGTGAATCTGGGCAGCTTCCCCAAACCGGGTTGAGATCAGTAATCCACTGCCGTCCGGTAGCCAATCGGCCAGGGCGGCTTCACGTGTCTGCTGGTACAGCTGAAGGCGGTCTTTCAGCAGCACGGGTATATCTGGGATGTTCTCAAGTAGAAGGTTGCCTATTTCTTTTCTGCTAATCTCAACTGTCATAATTCAGGGTTCGCAAGAGTGTGGTGGGATATTCCACCGTTGGACCGACTTCCTAAAACCTGGATTAGAGCCTGTACTGATCTTGGTAACCCGTCTGCAAACATTACTTTCAGACTAGAAGACCAAGATCACTGCAAGCTCAGTTTAGACACACGGTTCCATCACCGAATTTGGGACTATATGCAGTGTTTAGTCCGATGTAAATTAAGTAATATTCAGTTTTGACAGTGCCTTTTGGCGAAATGCTGCGTTGCTCGATCGGTCAGGCAGCTACGGCTATCCTCCCTCCTCTTGCCTTGCCTTTCACCAAAATGCCCGTCCCAAAACACGAAAGAACTTAATTTACAGTGTACTTAGTAACGGTTAAATAATAAGCTTCCGATTCTGGCTGCCTATTATTGGCCCGTTACTTAGCCCGCAAAGCTACACTTTTTTTAGATACCCGGCTGAGTACCAAACCTGTAGCCCATTTGAGAATAGACACTGCACCTTTGTTTTATTGTTGCTCTTGCTTGTTTAGCCCCTCAATATATGATTTTTTATATGTTTTAACAGTTAACAGACAATCTTTTTTAAAGGTCAGCACCTGATACGCAGTGTATTAGGGCTGCCCTTGAATCACCACCGGATAGCTCTTAGCGCCCTGCTTTGTTTGTACAATAATGTAGTGAATGCCTGATGCCGTAAATGGCAACGCCAACTGCGCCTTGCCTCCGCTGAGTCCTGTTTCAAAGGACCAGGATTTCAGCTGCTGCCCCAAGGGGTTAATTAGCCGGACCTCCATCGCCCCGGATTGCCCACCGCCGGCCATCCAAACAGATGCTCCCGGAGCAACCAGTGTCGGGTATAGTTTGAGCCCTGCCAGCGTTTCCTCTTCTACCCCAACTGGCATACAGTTTGGAAAATCAGGGTCGTAGGTCATGCTTTGGGTGTACGAGCGGCTGCAGCCTGTCAGCGGATTGACGACCTCCAGGGTATAACTGCCAGATATACTGATGCAGTATTCCAGCTCACTCCCACCTTCCAGGGGCTGCCCACCCAGGTACCACTGTAGTTGGTAAGGAACGGGAAGCGTGTCCGGGTCCAGCAGGAAAAGCAGATTTTGCTCAATCTGAAAGATCGGGAAGGCGGGCAGTTCATTGAAATTGAGCAGCAACGTGTCGGAGGTTGCACTACATCCATCAGCATTGATATAGGTAACCCAGTAAAAGCCACTTTCGCCTACAGCCAACAGGTCGTCATTGGCCCCAAGTAGCGGTACGGTATCCTGATACCACTGCGTATTTTCGGTGTAATTGGTCAGGAGTGTCAGGGAGTCGCCATCACAGAGCATTTCGCCGCTATACCCTTGTAATTCGGGTTGCTCGGGCTGCTCAAAGACCGTAACCGTGCCCTCAGAGCGGATCGTATCAACCGGGTGGATGATGTTGATATCCACAGTAGCGCCGTTGTCTTCCAGTTCGCCATTGGAGGTTTTCACAAAACCAAAGACACCGCAGACATCGTCACCACCGTCCAGCCCCTGATCATCGTCAATGACATGGATTTGGTAGGGGCCATCTTCAATAAAAGTTCCTGGGTTGAATACTACCGGTAAACTGGCATTTTGAACCACATCTGATGCGAAAATTTTATCGCCCAATGGATTGTACACCTCCAGTACGAGGTCCGGCGCACCCCCAAACAGGTCATTGCAGTCCACATCTGTGACCACCACTTCGATGAGCTGATGCCCGAAGGCATCTACGATCACCTGATAGCTCACACCGTATTCGCCCGGAGCATTGTACACTTGTGCGCCAGGGTTTTCCGCCGTAGAGCTATTGCCATTACCAAAGTCCCAGCTATAGCTAAACCCATCGGTACCGTTGGCAGGGACATTATTCGTAAAATTCGCTAAGACCTCCCCGCAGCCCGAAGTATTATCGATAGTAAAGCCTTCCGAAACGGTTTGTCCGGGCAGTATCAGGATGGGTATAGTCACCGCTGAGGTTTGCGTAGCCACGAGGACCTGTGCAGAGATGATCACTTCCACCTCGTACAGGCCCGGAATCAGCGGCGTACCACAAAAGCGCACACAGCCATCCGTAATCTCACTCACATCAAAAGCCAGCTGATTGGCTTCCCATTGCAGGCCCGGCGGCACATTGGCTACGGAACTAATAGTCATCTCGGAAATAGGCAGGCCAGGTGGCGTATCCGGGTCCGTGGCATTTACCGGCGTAGTCGTTTGTGGCAATCGAAAAGAAAGGTCTCCGCTGTAGTACTGCCCGACCTGACCGTCCGGCGCAGCCGAGATATAGATCGTATCCTCAGGGAGATTTGGCAAGTTAACAGCACAACCGGGACAGTTGGCTTTCGCCGAAAGGCTAATGGCTAAAAGTAATAAGGTTAGGTACAAATATTTCATATCCTTCTGATTTAGGGTCATACCACGCCAACTGTTTTGTACAGTCACGCTGTATAAAACGGCTACGCAGTAATAAAAATTTTGTAGGGTGTTGGAGCGGGGCTTCACGCTGCAGGGTGAGCAGCACCCCGCTCCTTATCAGAAGGACTGAATTCTTGGAAATAACGATATTGCTACTACCGGTTGATAATCATTTTGGAGGTGACAGCGTGGCGGCCATCGGTGATACCATAAAGGTACATCCCTTCTGCCAGCTGGCTACCATCAAAGTCGATGGTATTTTCTCCTTCGATCATCTGAATTTGCTGTTGGTGTACTTGCCGGCCCAGCAAGTCAGTCACAAAGAACTGGTACATCCCCGATTGCCGGGCATCTACGACCACCTGTGTAAGATTTCCGAACGGGTTCGGGCGATTGCTAAGGCTAAAATCCTCTGCAAAAGCGTCCTGGGTGTTAGAAAAGCAGTTAGCGCCGCCTTCCTCTTTGACATTCAGGAAGTAGTGGGAATCATTTTCCAGGTCTCCGGGCACCAAGACGTCCAGCTCCAGGCCAGCGTTAATAACCGCTTGGATCGTCAGGTCATACTCACCGACCTCATCGGCGGTTGCGGTACCGGATACCAGAATGCAGCCTTTGGTTTGCGCTTGAAAAACGCAGTTGGGTGGATTACAAATATAATCCATAGAAGCAGGCAGGTTATTAATTCCCTCTTCAGCAGGAATGCTCACATCGATCAGCGGCACCTCAAAACCGCTCACTACGTAAACAGCAGGGATATTGAACGTAAAGACAAATTCATAAGGACTGCCCACGCAGGCCGTATCCGCTATGCCTCCGTCCGGGCGTTCCATTTCGTTGTAAGGCAGTGGCGAAACCACTACCGAATCCGGAACATTTTGGTCCGGCTGGCAATCCTGCGCGTACCCAACGCTGGCAAGGATAACCCCCAAGAAAATCAGTACAATTCGATTCATAATCGTGTTGTTTGGTAAAAAATTCAGTTGACGAAGTTAGAAAACTTTTAGGAAAGCTATATAGGTTTATTGAAATGTGCCAGTGGTCGACAAAGTGATTTTTTCTGAAAAAGATGCTGGTCAAGAACCTTCAATACCTTATTTTTGCCATTCTACACGCCCTAAAATTAGCACCCTGAATATTTTTTGACCACAAGCCGTATGCCTAGTGCTTCGTGTACCAGTGGACTAAACCGTAAGTTTCGATATACTAAGTTGCCGGCATTTTGTGTTTGGACAAGGCGGCGAAACCGGAGTGCAGCCATAGCTGCATAGCCTGTCCCGCAGCATTGCGGGAAGGATTTGGGTAACGCCGTCCAAGCGCAAAAGGACAAAACTTGGGTGTATTAGAATTTACGGGTTGGTCCACTATTGCTTTACAAAGCACGACCACCGAAGCGGCTGGACATTAATAATCCGCAGCCACCCATCACTTACCGGGGCTGTGCCTAATTCATTGGATATGACCAAGTATTACCTACTGCTAATTTTGTTGCCCTGTTTGTCTATACTCAACGCACAAGAGGCTCGCTTATCAGGGTACATTACCGATGCTCAAACCGGCGAACCGCTCATCGCAGCGACCCTCAACCTGGAAGGACAGGGCTCAGTCACCAACTACGACGGCTTTTACGAGCTTAAAGCGGAAGCAGGACAATACCTGCTTAAAGCCAGTTACGTAGGCTACCAAACTTATGAATCTACGGTTACGCTGAAAGCAGGCGAAACCACTGAGCTCGATATCGTACTGACCGCCCGTGCCACTATACTGGAAACCGCAACGGTAACAAGTGGAAAGTTTGAAAAACCACTGAGTGAAGTGACCGTTTCCCTGGAGGTCCTGCAGGCTTCCCTCATCGAAAACACCGGCAAGGTCACTATTGACGAAGCGCTGGAGAAACTGCCCGGTGTAACCATCATCGACGGGCAGGCTAACATCCGTGGCGGCTCAGGGTATTCGCAGGGGGCCGGCAGCCGGGTGCTGCTCCTGGTAGACGACATGCCCATCCTATCCGCTGATGCCGGCTTTCCCAACTGGGATGATGTGCCGGTGGAGAATATCGCGCAGGTGGAAGTCATCAAAGGAGCCGCCTCTGCCCTGTATGGCTCTTCAGCACTCAATGGCATCATCAACGTGCGTACCGCTTACGCTAAGTCAACCCCTGAGACTAAAGGTTCAGTCTTTTACACCCACCACTTCAGCCCGGAGGACGAGCGCCTGAAGTGGTGGGACACCGCACCGCGGACCATTGGAGCCAGCTTTGCCCACCGCCGGAAAATGGGAAAGCTCGACCTCGTGCTGGGCGGTTATTACCTCAATGAGGAGAGCTATAACCAAGGGGCATTCCGGCGCACCGGCCGCTTCAATTTGGGCACCCGCTACCGGGCTACCGACCGGCTAACGATTGGGCTGAATGCCAACATCAACGCCGGAGAAACCGCTTCCTTCTTTTACTGGGCCAGCGATACTTCGGCTTATGAACCCGCCCCCAACACCCTGGGTGGGCGGCAGCGCCTGCGCTACAATATCGACCCCACGATCACTTACTACGATGGCGCCAACAACCGCCACCGCATCCTGAGCCGCTTTTACAATATCAATAACGAGAACGACCTCAATCAGAGCAACTTCTCAGATATGTTCTACGCGGAGTATCAGTTCCAGCGGCGTATGTCTGCCGTTGATATGGTCTTCACCGCCGGCCTGGTGGGGTCTGGTACCGACATCGAGGCTGAGCTGTATGGAGATACCACCTTTACTTCCCGCAACCTCGCTGCTTATGCCCAGCTGGACAAAAAACTCTTTGGTAAGTTGAATGCATCGGTGGGCTTCCGCTACGAGCGTAATGTACTGCGCAACCCTGGCTTTGCGTACGATGGCGGTATTGTGGAACCTTCTGATGAAGAAGAAGCCAAGCCCGTAGCCCGGCTGGGGTTAAACTACCAGGCCGGTAAGGCTACCTTCATCCGCGGCAGCTGGGGGCAGGGCTACCGCTACCCTACCGTAGCAGAAAAGTACATCGTGACGGATGCCGGTGCCCTCCGGATCGTCCCCAACCCTACCCTGCAATCTGAGACCGGCTGGACCGCAGAGCTGGGCGTCAAGCAAGGCTTCCGGATTTCCAATTTTGAAGGCTTTTTCGATTTTGCGGTTTTCCGCTCCCGGTATTTCGATATGATGGAGTTCAACATTGTGGGGTTCAGCTTCCAGGCCATCAATATCGGGGATACTCAAATTGATGGTTTTGAGGTGACCGCAGCGGGCCGTGGGGAAATCCTGGGCCTGCCCGTCAGCTTGCTCGCCGGCTATACCTACGTCGATCCGCGCTTTGAAGCTTTCGATACTACGCGCGCACCTGTTGGCCAGGAACGCACACAGGGGCAGATCAACGCCAACAACTCTTCGTCTGACGCAAACATCCTAAAATACCGCTCTCAGCACCTGTTTAAACTCGACTTGCAGGTGGATTACAAAAAGGCCTCCATGGGTATAGAAACCTTCTACAATAGCCAGATCGAAGCCATTGACGCGGCATTCCTGTTGTTTATTAAAGGATTGCAGCCTTTTCGGGAACGGAACAATAATGGGTTCACCGTAGTGAATCTGCGGGGCAGTTATAAGCTTACGGAGTCCCTCAAGTTATCTCTCCTGCTCAATAACCTGATGAATGAGGCCTACTCGCCACGCCCGGGCATTCTGGAAGCGCCCCGCAATCTGACGATGCGTTTGGATTTTGACTTTTAGAATCTCTTCTGGTTTTGGTCTACTCTGTACAAAAATCAGCGTCAAGCAGTGACGCCTGTCAACTCATGCCCGTCATCTTGATCATATCTTGAATCAAAATCATCACCTAAATCGACAATCATGACAGGCGGAACTTTTTCATTACTGCTCCTTTTCGCAATCATCTTATTCCTCATCCCCGTAATGATGGGCTTTTCCGGGCGAAACCGGTTGGGCTAACAGCCTGTTGTAGAGTCGCTGACTCGGCGAGAGCGAGCAAGTATTGTCATGAACAAGGCGTCCTCCAAGCTTTGCGGTAAAATGGCCCTGAAACTTGGACAAAGCATCCGTACGGACGCGACTGACCCTGCTCGCTGTACTATCGGTAAGGCAGGCGGGATGAGCAACGAAGTACGCATAATATTTGCCGTTCGCAGACTATTGAACGGCTCTACAACAGGCGCCTAGCGCTTTGCCTTCCGGCGGCGCCACCACCAGATGATCAGTCCCAACAACAGGAGTACAGGCCAGGCTGTGATGGCTCCAAGAACAAGCCCCTTCAGCAATCCCCATCCATCTGTAAAAGCCGTTGCAATTTTGCTGCCAAAACTACGGCGGGCAATACCTTCCGAGCTGATTTCGTAAAGCGTCAGGTAGATGGTGCTGCGATCAACTTGTTGTTTGAGGTACCTAAACTGTGCCTCCATGGATTCTACCTCTTCGATTACCTGCCGGAGGTTGTTTTCCACCGCCAGCACCTCGTTTACATTCTTAGCCTGCGCCAACAACTCCTGGTAGCGGTCAATCACCGCCCGCTTAGATGCCAAACGGGTTTCCAGGTCGACATACATCCGGGTCACGTCTTCGGCATTGACAGAGCGGGAGTCAATCTGTAAAGCCAGGCTTTCCAGTGCATTGAGCATGGAGTCCAAACGTGAAGGAGACAAACGGATGACCAGCTCGTTCTCCAAACGCTCTCCGTATTGACGTTCCTCCTCAGAGGTAATCTCCGCTTCATAAACCGCCACTAACTCCTTTGCTTCCGTTAAAGCGGCTTCGTAGTCCGACACTTCCATACGCAACCGCGCCGTTCGGATGACTTTCTTTTCGGGCACGGAATCGCCGGAGTCATTACTTGCTTTCGCCTCTGTGGTTTGGTCCGGCATGGCTTCCTCGCTGGCATAAGCGTAATCGGATGAGCCAGAGCGCCCATCACAGGACATCGCGGAAAAAGCCAGGATCAGTAGAGGGATCAGTATGCGAATAGTCATTTTCATGGTTTTTTGGTTTGGTTATATTTTCGGGATGCAAATTCAGGCGATCCCGGTGTGTACAGGTCTGTTAAGTGACCGTTAAACAATTAGCGTTTGTGCAGGGGGCTTTGGTTCCTGAACATTTCACAACAGGACAAATTACAAATTCTGACTGCCAAATTGTCACTCAGCCGGTGAATTTGTTTTATCTTTGCCGACTACTTTGAAAACGCGACGATAATGTACGACGATAATCCAACCTTGGCCGGTTTGACCAAGGCCATAGATGAGAAACGACAGGGCGAGGCTTTCTTTCAGGATCAGGCCGTGGAGGCCAATCCGCAGGAGGCCCGACATTTCTATATCGAAAGCTACGGCTGCCAAATGAACTTTAGCGACAGTGAAATCGTCGCTTCCATTCTGGCACAGGAGGGGTATCTGGCCACTCGAAATATAGAGATTGCGGATCTGATACTGATCAATACCTGCTCTATCCGGGAAAAAGCGGAAGACAATGTCCGACAGCGCCTTCGGGTGTTCGATAAAATAAAAAAGAGCCGCCCGGGCACCTTAGTAGGTGTACTGGGCTGCATGGCAGAGCGCCTAAAGACAAAGCTGCTTGAGGAAGAAAAGCTCGTCGACCTGGTCATCGGCCCGGACGCTTACCGCGACCTGCCCAAACTGATTGCCACAGCAGAAGACGGCGACAAAGGCATCAACGTCTTCCTGTCCCGGGAAGAAACCTATGCAGACATCAACCCCATGCGCCTGGATTCTAATGGCGTGGCGGGCTTCATTTCCATCATGCGGGGCTGCGATAACATGTGTTCCTTTTGTGTTGTCCCATTCACCCGTGGCCGGGAGCGGAGCCGCAATGCTTTCAGTATTGTGGCAGAAGCCACCGACCTCTACCAGCGGGGCTACCGGGAAGTTACCCTCTTGGGGCAAAACGTAGATTCTTATAAGTGGGAGAACCCGGAGACCACCAAAACGGTGACCTTCGCGCAGCTCCTGGAGATGACCGCTCAGGTCCATCCCGACCTTCGCATCCGGTTCAGCACTTCTCACCCCAAAGATATTACGGATGAGGTCCTGTATACCATGAAGCGGTACGACAACATCTGTAAATACATCCATCTGCCTGTACAGTCCGGCAACAGCCGGGTCCTCGACCTTATGAACCGGACCTACGACCGGGAGTGGTATATGAACAAGGTGCGCCGTATTTACGAGATCATGCCGGAGTGCACGATTTCCTCTGATATTATCACGGGCTTCTGTTCCGAAACCGAGGAAGAGCACCAGGACACCCTAAGCATGATCGAGCTGGCTAATTATACCATGTCTTACATGTTTTATTACTCAGAACGCCCCGGCACAGTAGCCGCCCGTAAGTATGAGGATGATATCCCGCTAAAGGTAAAGAAGCGCCGCCTGCAGGAAGTCATACGGGTGCAGGCGCAGGTGTCCTTTGCCCACAACAAACAGGATATTGGCAAAACCTGTAAGGTCCTTATTGAAGGCGACTCCAAGCGTTCCGACCAGCAATTTAAAGGCCGGAACTCTCAAAATAAGATGATTGTATTTGATAAAAAGGACGGCTACGGACCCGGAAAGTACTGCTACGTAAAAGTCACAGAAACGACGAGTGCAACGCTCAAAGGCGAAATAGTGGAAGCCTAAGCCTACTTCATACTGAAAATCAATAACCCCAAATGGACGCCAACCTCCAATCCATCAAGCAACGCTTTGGCATCATCGGCCGGTCTCCCCTGCTCGACCGGGCGCTGAGTACTGCTGTGCGCGTATCCAGTACGGATTTATCGGTACTGATCACCGGAGAAAGCGGCGTAGGCAAGGAGGTCTTTTCGAAAATCATCCATGGGCTGAGCGCCCGCAAGCACAATAAATTCATCGCCATCAACTGTGGCGCGATACCGGAAGGCACTATCAACTCGGAGCTCTTCGGGCACGAAAAGGGTTCCTTTACCGGAGCAACGAACGAGCGCAAGGGCTACTTCGAAACCTACGATGGGGGCACGCTCTTCCTGGATGAGATTGGGGAAATGCCCACAGACACGCAGTCTTTTTTGCTTCGGGTTCTGGAATCCGGTGAGTTTATCCGGGTAGGTGCTTCAAAGGTTCAGAAAACTGATGTCCGGATTATTGCAGCAACTAATGTCTCCCTGCTGGAGGCGGTGAAGAAAGGTAAATTCCGCGAAGATCTTTACTACCGCCTCAATACCGTACCCATCAGTGTGCCGCCCCTGCGGGAGCGCCGGGAGGATATATATATGCTCTTCCGGAAATTTGCGACCGACTTTGCAGAAAAGTACCGTACAGCTTCCATTCAGTTGGATGAAAAGGCGCGCCTGATGCTGGAAAACTACAGCTGGCCAGGCAACATCCGGGAGCTGAAAAATGTAGCCGAGCAAGCTTCGGTCATGGCGGAGGAGAAAGTCCTCGATGCGGAACAACTCCTGTACTACGCCCCACAACTGAGCAAGCGTAACCTGCCTATGATTGCCGGCCGAAATGGGGAGAACGGCGATGGCGTCAGCATGCAGGAACGGGAGATTTTCTACAAGCTTATGCTTGACATGAAAAATGACCTGAACGATTTGAAAACGCTGGTCTTCGAGCTCATCCGCAACAATGACCTGCGCGTGCCCGATGCCAGTGATATCAGGAGCCTGCAAGCCCCGTCTTCTGAAGACTACGCTGGGCATAGCTCCTCAGAAAAGCAGGATGTGAAAGACTTTCTGCACGACTACCACGATGAGGATTTCCTTACTCAGGATATCCCTGATAGTGTCAAGCCCATTATTCTCAATCACGATGACCCGGAGCAGCAGCAACGCTACGCTCAGACCGAGGAACTGGAAGAGAACCTATCACTGGAAGACAATGAAAAGGAGCTCATCTATAAAGCCCTGCGCAAGCACAATGGCCGCCGCAAGGAAGCCGCCTCCGACCTGGGTATTTCCGAGCGGACGCTATACCGCAAGATCAAGCAGTATGGGCTGTAAGTGTCCATAAAGCAGGGAATACAACAGACATTATGCAGAATGATGAGCTGAAACCTTCCGGTCAACCGGCCTATTAAGTCAGTGTGAAAGACTATCCCATATTAATTTTATGTAAACTTTTCCGGAATAGAAGGTACAATTCCGACAGACCTGCTATCTTTTCCATCTAAAATGGTATAGTTATGGACCTCAGAAAAGAACTGCTCCCCGCGATGGAGCGCCGACTGATCGGTTTTCTTAACCACATTGATGATGCCACTGTACTGTCAGATGCCATCCGCGACCGCCATCAGGACGGGGGAACCGGCATTGGCGAAAAGGTAGCAGAACACCTTCTAAAAGCCCGTACCGAACTACCCGGTCGCCGCTTCGGTAACCTCAAGCAAGTGGAAGACGTACCCGGAGTAGGTAAAGACAAAATCCTGGACCTTATGCATGCTTTCAGACAGCCCGCCGCACAAGCTTTCCACAGCGGTATGTATAATGGGGTGATCCTTAACAACTGGGAGCTGGAATACTTTACCTCCATTTTTGAGGACGATACCGCCTTTCAGAAAGTGATCGACTCCAAATCCAGCCTGGCCGAGTTTATCAGTGAGCAGGTGGAGCAAATTTCCCTGGAGAGGTACAGCAACAGCAAAGCCGCAGAGCTGGCAGGCGAACTGGTGGAACGCTGCTACGACGAGCACTTCCCCGATTCCCACTTTGGGGCCTATGCTCTGGCCCTCTGGTTCTATCAATTCGATGCGGATAACTGGTTTTCCTTCGACCGTGTACTAAAGGAAACCGAAAAATACCTGAACTTCTATCCGGAATGGGAAGACCGTTTAGAACTTCATTTGTACAAGGGCTTTGACAATACGGGTGTACTGGTAGATCCGGTTACCCAGGTCGACCTGCCCGTAGTTATCAACCGGGGCGAGCGGGCGATTACGATCTGGACCTGCCAGCTGAATGACTAACAGCCTGAAGTTCCCGATCCAATACCTTCACGGCCCCACCACCGGTGGTCACCACCAGCTGCTCGCCGTCCGGGTGCCAGTCGATGCCCCAGAGGTATTCCCCCTTGAGGGCGTGATGGAGCAGTTTACCCTCTGCAGACCAGAGTCGGATCCCGTCACTTGCGGAAGCCAGGGTTTTGCCATCGGGCGACCAGCTTAAGTTCCGGTATTCTGCACGGCTTTTTTTGATAGATTTCACCAACGTCCCATCTGCATTTCGGAATTGAAGCAATGGCGGCAGATTTTTTTCATAATCTCCGTAGTCGCCCAGCGCCAGGAAATCGCCGGAAGGGTGCCAGGCTACTGACAGCATAAGAACCGGATTTTCCCGGTGCGCTATCGTTTGCACCGCCTCTGTTTCCAGGTTGTAAAAGCCCAGTTTAGAGCCCACCGTGGCAATCCGCTGCCCATCCGGATGCCAGCTCAGCCCAGTGATGGCTTTGGGGTCTACTTTCACACGCTGTTGCCATTCTCCCTCCGGGGTGTACAGACTCAGGTAGCCTTCATTATCGCCTAATGCCAGCCGCCGCCCATCCGGGCTCCAGCCTACGGCTCGTGCGCCCTCTGGCGACACCCCGGGAAGTTCCAGCTTTTGCTTCGTCTCCATATCAAGGATTGCACTGGCTTTGGGGGCTATTTGTAAGGCTACGGCGAGTTTAGGCTGCGTGGGGTGCCAGGCTACATCTGTAATGGTATGAGGAAAAGCGTGTTCTTCTTCGACCTTCAAGCCATTGGGCGACCAAACCGTGAGGGTCTCCGTATTCCCGCCGGTGGCAATGTATTGTCCACCCGGGCTCCAGTCAGCCGTCCAGACAATGGTTTCAAAACCATACTCCTGTAAAGGTGTTTTGCAGGCGAAGAGGCTGGTACAAAGTATTGCCAGGATAAGGGAGGTTTTCATATTGGATGATTTTCGGATCAAAATAACTGCTTTTTCCGTCACAGCCACCGAAGAGGCTCCGGTTATCATCTCATTAACACCCCAATACAGTGCGAACAGACAAACACTTTTCTGTATAATAGCTGCTCAAAATAGCGCAAAGGAATCATGATCGACCGAAAAGACTTTCACCGCCACGCCGCCGATATCACCAATTGGATACAGCAGTACTTCGATCAACTGGAGCAATTGCCCGTTAAGTCGCAGGTAGAGCCCGGCGATATTTATCAGCAAATACCCGAGCAGATGCCTGAGTCTGGAGAGCCGCTAGAGGCCATTCTTCAGGATATGGACCGTATCATCCTGCCGGGTATGACCCACTGGCAGCATCCCAACTTCCACGCCTACTTCCCCGCTAACAGCTCGGTGGAATCGGTCTACGCCGAAATGATGACCGCTGCAATGGGCGCACAGTGCATGATTTGGGAAACCTCCCCGGCGGCGGCTGAACTGGAAGAGCGTATGATGGAATGGTTGCAACGGGCAATGGACATCCCTGAGAGCTGGGAGGGTGTGATCCAAGATACGGCCTCTTCCGCTACTTTGGTGGCTATCCTGACCGCCCGGGAAAAGGTGACGGACTTTCAAGCTAATGAAACTGGTGTGCCACCCAACCTCCGCGTTTATTGCTCCTCCCAGACCCATTCTTCCATTGAAAAGGCTGTGAAAATTGCCGGTATTGGACGCCGTAACCTGATCAAAATCCCAGTGGATGAACAACTGCGGATGCAAGCGAGTGCTTTGGAGGCACAAATCAAAAATGATATTGCGGAGGGCTATCTTCCCTGCTGCGTAGTCACCGCTGTGGGCACCACCGGTACGGTAGCCATAGACCCCATTCCGGAAGTCAGCGCCATTTGCGCCCGGTATAAGGTTTGGCACCACATCGATGCCGCCTACGCTGGGGCCGCCCTTATCCTGCCAGAGTACCATTGGATGATTGAAGGCATAGAGCAAGCCGATAGCTTTGTTTTCAACCCGCACAAGTGGCTGTTCACTAATTTCGACTGCACCGCCTACTACGTCAAAGATGCCGATATGCTGGTGCGCACTTTTGATATACTGCCGGAATACCTCAAGACTCGTACCCGGGGGCAGGTGAACGACTACCGCGACTGGGGTATTCCGCTGGGGCGGCGGTTCCGGGCCCTTAAGCTTTGGTTTGTGATGCGGAGCTTCGGATTACAGGGCATGCAGGAACGCCTGCGCCACCATATCGCGCTCAATGCGCAATTTGCCGATTGGGTCAGGCAGGCGGACGACTTTGAGTTGCTGCTCCCTCCTTTCCTCAATTTCACCTGCTTTCGCTACCGGCCAGACGGTCGCCCGGAAGAAGCCCTTAACGCCATCAATCAGTCGGTCGTCGAGCGCGTCAATCAGCGTGGCACGCTTTTTCTGACGCACACCAGGATTAATGATCAATATGTATTGCGGATGGTGGTTGGACAAACTTATGTGGAGGCGCGGCATATGGAAGCGGCTTGGGTGGAATTGCGTACGGTGGCGGCGGAGATTGGTAGGTTGTGATTGTCATTGCCTGGCAGGTGGGATTCCAGTGTACCTGATGGCACACCGTTTCTTCTTACGTTTTGGCTACCCATACATGGTACCTCACGGCACTTTTTGGCTTGAACCGTTTCGTGTACCCATGCAGTGTACCTGATGGCACACCGTTTTTCCTTTCGTTTTGGCTACCCATGCATGGTACCTAACGGCACCTTTTGGCTTGAAACCGTTTCGTGCTACTCATGCGGGCGACTTCAAACTTCCACACTCAGCAACTCTCCCAGTGCCAGGAAGGCACCGCGCCAATCTTCATCCTTGAACGTGCGGACACCAGATTGGTACTCCTGCAAAAGGGAGAAATAGAAGTTTTGGCTCTGCCAGTATTCCATGGAAATATCGAGCTGACTAATGGTCTGCAGGACAGCCACAAGGGTCTGCAACTGATCCAGGCTCCACTCCCCAGTCTGCATTTGTTGCAGCTCGCGGAAGACCCGCTCTTCGACGACAAGCTTGAAAGCCTGCTCGTTTGCCAGGGGTACATTCCATCGTTGGAACTCCGCATAGATGCGACGCAATTCCCGACGGTTGAGGTTACCATTTTCGAAGACTTGCAGCAAATCGTGATTGAGGACAAATGCGACAGCACTGCGGTAGTACTCCGGTACCGGAATATCACTGACCGACATGCCCATCATCAATTGGTAATTGTCCTCATAGATATCGCGCAGGGCTTTTTCTACCTGTTCCTGGCTATCTTCTGTAATCTGGCGCAGGATTTTCCGCTTTTCATCGGTGAAGAGCTCCCAGATAGAGAACTTTTCCTGCCCAAAGTAGGTCTGCATCTGCCCGATCACCTCGCCCAGGTTAGTGCTCTGAAAAGCTTGTTTGGTGTCCTCTGCCATCCGGTCAAAATCGGGCCGGCTCATATCCAGAGAAATATTCCCGATGATATTTTGCTGGCCCAGGTAAAGCACCGCAAAGCTGAAGTGTTTTTTAGATAAGGTCGTCTGGGACTGCACTGTGGTGCGCCCCAAAGCCAGGCGATACTTACCAGCCGACAATCGGTGCAAGACCTCACTATCGGCAGTATAGTTGAAAAACTCCAGATGCTCGGGGTACTCCTCGAAGATAGAGGAAGCTGCGTAATGCATACCTACACGCATCAGGTCTACCCGTACCGGTGCAACATATTTACGATAGCTATCTGCGGCATTTTCGTAGACATTACTGGGAATTTGCTCCAGCCGTTCTACAAAAGCATCGTGTAAGTCTACTTGATCTATCTGCTTGGCGTAGTGGATAGCCCGGTTGGCATACTGCAGGATTTGATTCGTTTCAATGCCCGACACCTCATCAAAAAACCAACCACAGCTTGTAAACATAAGCATAGCATGGCGTTGCAGCTCCATTAAGCGGAGCAGCCGGATCCGCTCTGCATCATTCAGCGCTCTTTTAGCATGTACTTTCAAAAAAGCGTCTATGGTCAGCGCATTGCGGTCCAGCAACACGTGGATGTAGTCATTGCGCGCTGCCCAAACATCCTTCAGCAGTGGGCTGGCTGCTTTTTCATATACCGGTATGAGCTGATCACGCAACCAATTGAGCATTTCCCGCAGTGGGCCCCGCCAGTCCTGTGTCCAGGTGGGCCGGCCGCCGGTATTGCAACCGCAGTTGGACCGCCAGCGCTCCACGCCATGCACACAGCTCCATGAACTGTTGTCATGTATTTGGGCTTCGTACGTTGGTGGATGAAGCTCCAGGTATTGACCATAGTTGGTGACCGTTGCGATGCCTTGTTCTTCGATAGCGCGCAGGCAGGCTGCCAAAGCCATCTCTCCGTGACGGTGGTGGTGGCCATAGCTTTCCCCATCGGTTGCAATGTGAGCCAGCTGTGGTTCTTCTGTATCTGTAAATGCCGTTTGAAAGCGATTGGCGAATACGGTCCCGTTGTTGAGCAGCCCTTCAAAGGCTACTCCCTGTGCAATGCCCCCATGGTAGAAGAAGAGCATAATGGATTTGCCGGAAGGCAGTTTACAGAGGTAAGGCCTTCGGGTATCTACTGCCGCATGCCCCTGCTCTTCCCAGTCCTTCGCACCTATTTTGCGAATAGCTTTTGCTTGCCGTGGGGCCAATACGGTAAATTGGATGCCTTGTTCTGCCAAGACCTCCAGACTTTCCGTGTCCACCGCCGTTTCGGCCAGCCAGATCCCCTCGGGCATCCGCTGAAAACGGTGTTTAAAGTCTGCAATGCCCCAGGCAATTTGCGTTTCCTTGTCCCGGCGATTGCAAAGCGGCAGAATGAGGTGGCTGTGTGCTTGTGCCATAGCAGAACCGTGCCCACCAAACAGCTCCTGACTCTGCCGGTCGGCCATCAAAATACGGGCATAAGTCTGAGGGTCTGCCTTTTCCATCCAAGACAACAAAGTAGGCCCGAAGTTAAAACTGATCCGGGCGTAGTTGTTGACAATATCAATGATGCGCTGCTCCCCGTTTAGCACACGGGCGGTAGCATTCGGTGCATAACATTCAAAATTGATCCGCTCATTCCAATCGTGGAAAGGGGCAGCAGAATCCTGTACTTCTACGGTTTCCAGCCAGGGGTTTTCTCTGGGAGGTTGGTAAAAGTGGCCGTGTATGCAAGCGTATCTCTTGGGTGCAGTCATCTTGTATTAATTCAATTGATCGCAACGAAGGTAACAACTTAGTGTAATACTTACAATATAGACTTAATACCCGTGTGCATAACAAATTGCACTACTTGAATAGCCTGGCAGCATTCGTGGATAAGCTGGAGCAGAGCGGGAAGCTCTACCCCAGCAGCTATCGCGCTTAAATGCAGAGGGTTGCCCCCTAGTATTGATAGCCGGTGGTCACTTTCTGTTTTGTGCAATTTGTTATACACACTTAATACCCCGGCTGATATTGGGGATCTGACCCGGGAATCTTCAACTTTTCTCACCTCTATCAAGCTATAGAAAGGAAAGGTTGTATTTTTTTGTACCTCAATTTCTTATATTGGCTCAAAATAGTCTATGCGCCTAATTCTCTGTTGCTTTACCCTTTTAATGTTGCATGCCTGTACTGATGAACCCCGGCAAAAGAATGATGATTTGACTGCTTTTACAGCCCGCTGGGACAGCACCACCACCCGCGTAACGGATCAGGTCACCAGGATCATAAAAGCTCAGGAAGAAGCCCAGGAGTTACTGGAAGCAGTAGATACACTGTCCTCTGGCTCTGCTATGAAAACTCAACTGGAAGAACAAATGCAGGGATTAGGAGCAGCATCCGAGGCGTCTTTTGACTTCGTCAACCGCTGGCAGGAAGGCGCTTCAACACTGAATACGCTGAAGGAAGCACAATCGAAACCGATCTCGCCCGAGACTTTAGCTCAACTGCGCCAACTGGAAGAAGAAGGCCAAAATCAGGCCGATGCCTGGGCCACTCAGCTGTTGCAGGCAGAACAAACCTTTCGGGAAGCCAGAGAGCTGCTGGAGTGATCTTTAGAGATGCTACCATAACGTATCTAAAGTGCTGATTGGTAAGGCAAAGACCACTCCAAACATAGTCTCAGCCATTATCAACCCCACAAGTCTGCCATAGAATAAGGGCTGCCCTCCATGGCCCAGAAGCTCCCATCTACAAAGCGGTACTCCGGCCCTATTTGAGCAATAAACTGCAGGTCTTCTACGCTCAGCTCTACCTCGGCGGATTTTAGGTTTTCCTGAATCCGACCTGCATTTGTCGATTTGGGGATGACCGCTGTGCCCCGGTGCACGGCCCAACTAATGAGCACCTGCCCCGGCGTACAGTCCCGTTTATCGGCCACCCGCTTTACAGCCGGATGCTCTAACAACAAGGGCTCATCGTCTTTTTTAATAGCGGAGGAACGATCTTTGGAGCCCAGTGGGGAGTAAGCCGTTAGATGGACGCCCAGGTCCCGGCAGCCATCGAGCAGATCGCTCTGTGGTAAGAAAGGATGCAACTCTACCTGATTCATTTCAGGTTGGATCCGGCTATTATTCACCAGGTGCTTTACACGTTCCAGGTTAAAGTTGGAGACACCGATATGTCGGGCTAACCCTTCATCTACAGCAGCTTCCATTCCCTGCCAGGTCTCCGTAACCGGCACCTCTTCCAGGCTTAAAAAGTCATCACCATCCTTAGGAAACATCACACCTTCTTTAAGCGCCACCGGCCAGTGAACCAGAAAAAGGTCGAGGTAATCCAGCTTAAGATCGTTGAGCGTCTTTTTTAATGCCGGTATGACCTCTTTTTTACGATGTGCATCATTCCAGAGCTTGGAAGTGACCCAAAGGTCTTCCCGCTTCAATACCCCCTGGCTTATCGCATCCCGGATGGCGTTCCCAACCTCGGCTTCATTTCCATAGATTGGCGCGCAGTCTATGTGCCGGTAGCCGGTTTTTAGCGCAGTGAGCACGGCATCGTAAACTTCACCAGGCTTGGATTTCCATGTGCCCAGTCCAATGATGGGCATCTTATCGTTTTGAGAGAAAGTAAGTGTCTTCATACTAGTGACAACCTCCAACGACCGGGGAATGTTTGTCCGCTTTAGTAATCCGTCTTGATTGTTTGGTCGAAGGGCACTTTGAACTGATAGGCAATATTCTCATCGAGGTCATCACTGAGCACATCCACTCCATAACGCACCTTGCGCGGGTCATCGTACACCAGCGTCCCGAACATACGGTCCCAGAAAGAAAAGATATTTCCGTAGTTGGAGTCTGTCCAGGGGCGCTCGAAGTGGTGATGGAACTTATGCATATTCGGCGTAATGAAGACCATACTTAGTGGCTTGTCCAGCCAGGCTGGTACCGTAACGTTGGCATGCGTGATATAAGTAAAGAGAATGGTAGCAATCCGGTAGAAGAGATAAAAAGCCAACGGAATACCGAATACCACTACCCCGAACAGCGCAAATACCTCCCGGATAACATAGTCGCCCGGATGATGCCGCGTACCTGTGGTAGCATCCACCTTGGTGTCGCTATGGTGCACCAGGTGGAACTTCCACATCCACTTTACCTTATGCAGCAGGTAGTGTGCCAGGTACTGAGCGACCAGGTCAAGTAGCATTACTGCAAGGATCAATTCTGCCCAGACCGGAAGATTGAGCCAATACAGGAGGCCAAATTCGTACTGAGCCCCCCAAATGAAAACTCCAGCTGTAGCGGCGGTAAAGAGCAGATTGATCACCAGAGAGGTACTTAAAAAGATCAAGTTGACCCCAGCGTGCTTCCACTTCCTGTAGCTGAGGGTCACCAAAGGTATTGCTCCTTCCAGCACCCAGCTGATGGATAAACAAACGAAGACCCAAGCCAACTTTTGCCAGGCAGGCATCGTTTCGAAAAAAGTGAGAAAAGCTTCCATAGTTTACCGGTTTATATTGGGAACTTGTATAAAAATAGTAAAACCAACAATCATATGGATATATATTGAAGATAAATTAGTTGATCCAAACCGATCCACCCATTCCTTATACCTGTAAAATGCCAAAGACCCGGCGCAGCTGTTGCTGCGACCGGGTCAAAGCTAATTCACAATAAAACAGTTTCTAATCTAAAGTTCTGTGCACCAATGACATGCTGCGCACTGTACTCACTGGCTTTACGGATATCCAAAATATTCATACCCGCTTCATCAAAGCGCTCAGCAAAATCGGTAGCAGTCACCTCTTCGATGGTGTCCACCTCCTCACCAGCTGCTGTCCAGGCTGCAAAGCTGCCTTCCAGATAACCTATTGGGTTATCGTACCCTACGCGGGCCAGGCGGGTAACAATCTCTTTCTCCCGGCCTTTGTCGGCAACAAACAGGATAGGGATTTGCAGATCTGTGATCAGCGCACCCACCCACATGGCGAAGTTGTCGCGGGTAATAGGTGTAGGATCATTCTTTCCTGATTCCAGGAAAAAAAATACCAACAGAGGCTGCTCAGTGGCAGCGGTTGCGGTACTTGCTAATAATAGGTTGTATTTCGATTACAATTACAAAGTAAAGGGCTTTGAAAAGGGAAGTTTGTGATCCAGATCAAATAACCTGGTGACTTTTGTCAGCTGAGCGGTGATAAAAGTCAGCACACCGGACAAAAAAAAACCGCCGGGCAGCGGTGGTAAGGTGACAATAGAATGTTGCTGCCCGGCGTAAGAGGCAAAGGTTTAAAATTACTGAGAAGCTCCGTATGCAGAGCTGATGAATGTAATGGCCTTTGCCTTAGCGCTGTTTCAAATCAATGGTGATTCGTAACTTGCTCTTTGTATTTCAACATTTGACGCTTTACTTTATTCGAGGCACCTGCAATCGCTTTTTCGAATGCATCGCTGTGGTCTTCGGCGAAAAAGGTGTACCCTGGTATGGTCAAACGTATTTCTGCAATTTGATCTTCAGCGTGGCGGTGGCGCTTCTCCCCGATTTTGAGGTACACCTCTGCTTCTGTGATCTGATCTGAATAATTGGCTAGTTTGCTGACTTTCTCTTCAATCACCTCACTCAGGTATTCGTTTACCGGAAAGGTGGCGTTCACTTGTACTTTCATAAAGTTCGATTTTCTAGTTCGGTTAGAGTTGGTTCCTTCGGACAGCATCAGGGCTGCAAGTCGTCTTTTCTAGAGTGTTTGGTGGATTCCAATTTTGATGAATTAATACTACTAAGGTAGGTTTCAGTATAAGGAAGCGCATTGATAAAGATCAGTTGCAGTAGTTGATCCTTATCACTACCTTTATAGCAGCCTGAGAATCAGACTATATAGAAATGCACAACTATGAGATGGCTATTAACTTTCATTTGGCTCCTGCTCTCCGGGGCTGTATTGGCGCAAAACCTGGGTGGCCAATGGGAAGGCTATCTATCCCAAGAGGGCAAAACCGACACCTTTAGCTACCGGATACAATTGCAGCAGTCGGGCAGCTCACTTAGTGGAGACGCTTACTCGGCCACTTCTGATCAACAGCACCACGCTCGTTTTGTACTTACCGGCTACTGGGACGGTCAACAACTTGTTTTGCAGGAAGTAGAGCAAACAGAGCCTGCCTCTCCTTCCTGGTGCATCAAATACGCGACCCTCCAACTCGGAGCCCAATCTGGCATACCTACCCTCTCTGGCCCCTGGCGTGCCGACGGCTGTACGGCCGGTCAAATGTTCCTGAAACGGCCCACCAAAACGGTAACGGATACAGTGGTCAGAGAGGTCAAGCCAACGATTGCCGGTAAGTGGACCGGCGCGCTTTCCCAATCAGACCGCGATTATGGCTTTTACTTTGAAGTCGACCTGGGGCCCCGCGGGCTGGGCGGATCCTATATTGTTTCGGAAGGTAATGGGGGCAGTGCTCATATAGACCTGGAGTACACTTATGATTCAGCAGCTAACCAACTCCATTTTCAGGAGGGGGCTGTGATTAAAAAGGAAGACCCTGCCTGGCCGTGGTGTATCAAATCTGGTGATTTGACTTACCGGCGGGAAGGCAGCCGCCTTGTTTTGGAAGGCACCTGGGAAGGGCATATCGAAGGTTATGACATGGCATCCGGCCCGTGTGCCAGTGGAACCCTTTACCTGGAGAAGCCCGTACTCACTCAGGAGATTGTACAGACCCGGCAAGCTATTGCTGAGCCGTACCAGGAAGAAAACCAGCGCCAGATCAAGGTACAGCGCGTATTGGAAGTCAGCAGCCCGAATATTCGTATCAAAATCTGGGATAATGGCACCGTTGATGGCGATATAGCGACCCTCTATCTCAATGGGAAGCGCATTCTCAATCAGCACCGGGTATCCAAACGCCGCATCGGTATTCCGGTTACTTTGTCCCAAACCAATAACTTCCTGGTCCTCCACGCCGATGACCTTGGCGATATCCGACCAAACACAGTGGCCGTCTCGATAGATGACGGGGAACGGGAACAGGTGATCATTGTAAGCTCCAACCTGGAAGAGAGCGGAGCGGTCATGATCAAGCAGTTCAAGGTGGACTAATCCTCCGGTTGCTTTTCTCCGCTAAACTGCCCGTTGGGCTGAATCAGGGTGATTTTGTAAACCTGGTCTTCGTCATTTTGCTGAAAAAGCGCCGTATAACCCTCTAACCCCTTCAGCGCAAATTTTTGACCGCTTTCGTAAACCAAAGTGTAGGTAGGCTGTCCGGGCACTTCCATTTTCAGCGTTTCTCCTTCCAGCTTCACGATTACAGGTTGCACCCCCATTACTAAATAGGTACCAGTATAGCCTTCAAGCTCATCCGGAGTAAATTTCTTTGGCTCCGGTTTGCGGTCAAGCGCGATAGCTGGCAGCGAGGGCTCCAGTTTTACTTCAATTTGGCTGACAGCCCCATCCAGGTCTGTCAGAAACTGTACCTTGGTCTCTCCCAACATTGGATCATCGTTGTAGAAGACATCGTAGTGGTAGTGGCCCAGTGGCAGTAGCTCCGGGGCAGCTACTAACTTCAGGTACAAGCTGTCGCCTTTCCGGCTGATCACAATATCATCGTAACCTGGGTGGCTGAAGGTCCCGGTATAGGCTTGCAGCTCATGCGAAGGAGACGTACCCTGCTGTCGCACTACGTCTTCTTCTTCGCTCATGCTCGCCTCTTCCTGCTTTTCCCGCCTCTTTAAGGCTTCGCCATTCCAGTCCCGGATTTCGCTATCGGTCAGTAGGTCCAGTACGTAGTTGCGTAGAATACCCGGTACAGGTTTACCATTCAGATTAGTCAGTACAACAACACCGATGGAATCGCCGGGCAGTAAAGCTACATCGGCAGAAAAGCCATCGATATTGCCACCGTGGGCAACCAGCTTACGCCCCTTGTGATTGCTCAGGAACCAGCCAAGACCATAGGAAACCGGAGCCTCCCCGTTGTCATAACCTAAGGCACTGCCCCACCCACCGGGTACGGTCATAGCGGGAGCCATGACTTCCGTAACGGAACTACCTGAAAAAACCTGCTCCCCCATGTAGTTCCCGCCATTGAGTAGCGCCAACACCCAGGCCGCCATTTCCTTCGGCGAGGCATTGATGGAACCAGCTGGCCCAATGGCATTGATATTGCGGTAAGGCATAGGTGTGACTCGTCCGTCTTCTTTTTGCTCGTAAGGCAGCGCAGCATCAGCGTCCTTAGCCATTTGACCGACCTCAAAATTAGCACGCTCCATACCCAAAGGCTTGAAAATGCGCTGCTGCACTTGCTGCTCCCAGGTGGAATTCGTGACTTCTCCAACCAGGTGCCCCGCCGTCATGAACATAAGGTTCTGATATTGAAAGGCTTCCCGAAACCCCATGCTGGGCTCGAGGTACTGCAGCCGCTCCAACAGCTTAGTACGGCTCGCTGCTGACCCATACCAAGACAGGTCATGCCTGGGCAGACCGGAGCGGTGGCAGAGCAAGTCACGGACGGTGAGGTGGTGCGTCACATAATCATCATACATACGGAATTCCGGCAGGTAATCCAGGACAGGAGCATCCAGCTCGATTGCCCCTTCCTCCACTTGCTGCAAAACAGATATGCCTGTGAAAGCTTTAGAGGAGGAACCAATAGCAAAGAGGGTATTGGGCGTGACTGGTGCTCCGCTTTCGAGGTCACGCTGACCGTAGCCCTTCACGTAGACCACTTTGTCGTTTTGAACGATCCCGATCCCGATACCCGGTACTTTCCAGTCTTCCAGCAAATGGTTGGCGAAAGCGTCTATCTGTTGCGCCTGCTGTTGGGGCAACTGTCCCCACACGCTATGCCCGGCGATAAACGCCAGTAAGAGTAAAAATCCTTGTCTGATCCGCATACTTTCCGCTTTGATGTGTACTCAAGGTACTCAAAATTGGAACCAGAGGTTTCTTTAATAGAAGAACACTTGCGGAACTTCGATCAGTTTCTGCAAAATGGGCATAAAAAATCCGGTCAACTGCATACACTGCAATTGACCGGATAATATGGAGTCAGCAAAACGCTGAAAGTAATTACTTGGCGCGTGCGCGCTCCTTGATACGAGCTTTCTTACCCACGAGGTTACGCAGGTAGTACAGCTTGGAACGGCGTACTTTACCGCGCTTCAGTACTTTAATATCAACAATATTAGGTGAAACGATCGGGAGGATACGTTCTACACCAATGCCGCTGGAGGTCTTCCGAACGGTGAACATCAGGTTGCTGCCATGGCCTTTGATCTTAATCACATCGCCACGGAAATCCTGGATTCGTTCTTTATCGCCCTCTATAATTTTGTAGCTTACTACAATATTATCACCGGGGCGGAAGGTTGGAAATTCTTTCTTTTCCAACAACTGTTCTTCTACAAACTTGATAGCGTCCATCGTACTTCTATTTGAGTATTGTCAGGGTCCTTCAATTAGACGTGCAAAGGTAAATTAATATTTTTGAAAATCCTAAGCATTAAAGGGATTAAAAACCAACTGAAGGATTGGAGCGAGGATGCAATACCCAACCAAGAGGAATAAATCCCATTCGCAGTTGCCAACCCGGTCTGATCCGCTATATTTGCGCTGCGAAAATAGCTGCAAAAATTATGGATGTTAAGATCACGGTAGTAGACCGGCAGGGAACAGTTCACGAGCTTGATGCCCCCACCGACATGAATATGAACCTCATGGAGGTCTGCAAAGCGTATGAACTGCCCGTAAAGGGCACCTGTGGAGGCATGGCGCTTTGCTCGACCTGCCATGTTTATGTGGAAAGCGAACACGAGCTGCCCGAAATGGGCGAAGACGAAGAGAATATGCTCGACCAGGCATTCTTTGTGGAAGATAACTCCCGCCTGGGCTGCCAGCTCCGGCTCACTCCCGATCTCAATGGGCTAAAGGTACAATTAGCACCTGAAGACGAAGAAGCCTAGTGCGAATGGCCTGATGGCTTTTTCACGTTTGCTCCTTTTCTGCTGCTGGGCTTAGAATTGTCAGGCATTTGCGAGTCAATCGACTCGTACACGAGTGTGTATAACAAATTGCAAAAAGTGCCGCCCTTACAGGGCTTAAACCAACGGTCATTAAGTTCCTGGGGCGTTGCCCCAGTCAATTATCTATCACTCCTTCGGAGTTTGGCAAGCATTTAGAGTATGTTTGGAGGTGATTTACCCGTGAAAAGCAGTGATTTATGGTTCTGGCTAGCGGTTTTGAAGGGAGTTTAGCGGGCTAAATGACTGCCAAAACCGGGCGCCATAGCCTGCCCTGCAGCATTGCGGGGGTTCATAAATCGCTGATTTGCAACGTAAAGGTTGCTCCAAACATACTCTTAGCCGTTTGACCGTTCAATTTGTTAAACGCACGTACACTAGGGCAAACGCACCAAATAAGTTTTTTATGAAACCGGGCGAAAAGACGCCGAAGCGAGTCGATTTTGACTGGGCTTTGCCTCAAGCCAGCTGATCTTCATTTTGGCATTGCCCCAAAACGAAGCAAAAACGCTAGAAATTCGCAAACTCCTCCGTCGAACATGCAATTTCGGCAGCCGCCACCCAATTTAACGTGTTCCGTGGCGTGTTCTCATTTTGATGCGTTTGCCCTGCACGTACACGGTCTACCAGACCTAAGTCACGGAGATTGGCTATCTTGCTGTAACTGATTATATCTGACTTACAAGCTATGAAGACAATAACCTACCTGGCGCTTTACCTGTTTCTTCTCTCCGGTTTATCGGCCCAGACCGACACGCTATCCGGCGTAATCAACCACTACACGCCCGTTACTGGCATCGATACGTGTAGCGCTGCCCTAACAGTGACGAATCCGTCTGGATTTCAAAGCGGAGATACTATTCTCATCGTACAAATGCAAGGGGCAGCACTGGATTTGGAGGACAATAACACTTTCGGAAGTATAACGGATATGGGCACTGCCGGTGCCTGGGAACAAGCCGTCATTCAGGAAGTATCCGGAAACACCCTGCTCTTGGCGCAGGCTTTCTTGCACCACTACGACCCCACCGGCAAAGTACAGGCGGTTAGTTTTCCGTATTTTGAAAATGCTATTGTAGAAGGCACCCTTACTGCTCAGCCCTGGAATGGCGAAACCGGAGGCATACTCGCACTGAAAGCAGGCCTACTTACGCTGAATGGCGACCTTGTCGTGAGCGGGCAGGGTTTCCGTGGCGGGAATGCAGCCCTCGACTACGACGGAAGCTGCACCTGGCTGATCAACTACCAGGATTACCGCTTTGACGCTAACAGCATACGGGGCGGGATGAAGGGAGAAGGTATAGGTGGTGTGCCTGCAGCCTGGCCAAGGGGCAGAGGTGCTGCGGCTAATGGTGGCGGGGGTGGCAATGACCACAATGCGGGTGGCGGCGGCGGCGCCCTGCTGATGCCCGGCGGACAGGGGGGTGAAAATGAGAATCCATCCTTTTTGGGGTGCAAAGGTTTTGGAGAGGGCGCTGCCGGATGGGCATTGCCCAATAATAACCGGCTCTTCCTGGGCGGCGGTGGCGGTGCCGGACATGGCAATAATAATGTAGGGACAGATGGCGGTAACGGTGGAGGAATCATCCTCGTTGATGCCGGTCAAATCATCGCCAACGCCCAGTTCTTTTCTGCCGATGGTGAAAACGCTGAAAATGCCAGCGGTGATGGCGCAGGCGGCGGCGGCGCAGGCGGTATCATCCTGGTTAAAACGAATAGCACCGTTGGCCCGCTTACCCTGTCTGCTATGGGCGGCAATGGCGGCAGCGCCAATAATAACAACCAGGAGCAGTGCTTTGGTCCGGGCGGTGGCGGTAGCGGTGGCTATATTCAGATTGCTGATGGTTTTAATACTGACATCTTACTGTACGGTGGTGAACCTGGCCTTTCCCTAAACTCTTTGGCATGCCCGGAATCGCCCAATGGCGCGACGATGGGCTCCTACGGAATTATCGAAGGCATCCCTTTTATACCTGTTAGTACAACCCAACTGCCACAGCCCCCGTCAGCAGCTACTGATCAGGATACGCTCACTGCCTGTGCAGACCTCCTGACCCTATCGGCCACGCTGGCGGGCGACTACACTGAGCTGAGCTGGGAGTTTAATAATACCGGAAGCTTTTTGCCGGTACCGGAAAATGCAGCCTACAGCAATACCAACACCTCCAACCTCACGATTAACAACCCCACGATGGCAGCGGGTCTTTCGTTCCGTCTTGCGGTATTCTCCGATTGCTTGCCCCCTGTCTACAGCGATCTCATCACAATCGCTCCCGGCATCGCACCGGTTGCAGGCTTCACCTACGCGGTCAACGGGCTTTCGGTCAGTTTTGAAAATACAGGAACGACGGGTGCAAGCTACAGCTGGAATTTTGGAGACGGCAACCCTACTGCATCAGGTGCAATGCCCACCCATACGTACGTTACCTCCGGCATTTATACAGTCTCCCTGACCGTTTCCAATAATTGCGGAAACACTACTACTCAGGAGACCGTCATTGTGGGCAGTGCCCCGGTGCCTGACTTTGGTATTAGCGGCAGCAGCACTGGTTGTGCTCCCCGAAGCATCGGCTTTGTCAACCAATCTACGGGCACTATCGACAGCCTGCAGTGGAGCTTCCCGGGCGGAGTCCCTCTGACTTCCAGCCAGCCTAACCCCACTATTACCTATGAGATACCGGGCACTTACGATGTAAGCCTTACGCTGTTCAGTTCCTTTGGGCCTCAGCAAATCACAGTAGAAGATCAGGTGACCATTTATCCACGGCCAACGGCAGCTTTTGCCTATGAGGTTGACGGGCTCACCCTTACCTTCATCAATCTGTCCAGCGATGCTACTTTTTATTCCTGGAATTTTGGGGATGGGCAGACCAGTACAGCAGCCGACCCCGTTCACACTTTCCCAGCTGCCGGCAGTTACGATGTGACCCTCAATGCCTCCAACCCCAATTGCTCACGGGCAACAACCGAGTCTATCTTTCTACAACCTTCGGGTAATCGTGAAGCAGCTGCCAGGCGCACCGTCCGGCTTTTTCCAAATCCAGCGGCTAATCAAACCTGCCTGCAGACCGACCTGCCCCTCTCTTACCCACTGTACTGGCAGTGTTACAATACGACCGGAAAGCGAGTTGCGGATGGTAAGCTGTCGAACGGGCAAGACTGTATTGACCTTGTCCGGTTGGCAGGCGGTACCTACTATATTAAGGTGCGGTATAAGGAAGGGGTGTATGTTTTACCCGTTGTTGTTGAATAGAATTTATATCAGTAACCGACCGACGTGAAAGGCCGCCTCCTCAAGCCGGGCAGCCGTCTCCGTAAGGGCTGTTTCCAGGCTGACCGGCCGATTTTGAATAGAAAATGCGGCCCGTAGCCCAATAGAACGGACGGCTTCAGGGGCAACCTCAAGGGCGCCACAAAGCGCAATGACAGGTACGTTCTTTTGGGAGGCACGCCGGGTGATTCCTTTTATTAACTTACCCCTTAGCGTCTGCTTGTCCAGTCGACCTTCTCCGGTGATTACATAATCTGCGTTGGCCAGAGCATCTTCAAAGCCCGCCACTTCCATGATGGTTTCAATGCCGGGCTGTAAAGTAGCGCCCAGGTAAGTAAGGCAGCCTGCGCCCATCCCCCCTGCGGCTCCACTACCCGGCACTTCTGCTACCGACTGCCCGGCCAGGGCTTCCATTTTGGGCGCTATGTGGCGGAGCCCTTCATCCAGTAGCTTAACCCCCGCTTCATCTGCCCCCTTTTGAGGCGCAAACACCTGTGCTGCCCCATCCGCACCGTATAGTGGATTATCAACATCACAGAGGGTAATGATTTCTAATTCCCGGGGGTCAAACAACAGCGAGGCATCATCAATGCGGTCTATTTTGCCCAGATTGCCGCCAACGGGTTCCAGTTCCCGCCCGTCACGGTCCAGAAAGCGGTAGCCCAGGGCAGTCGCCATGCCCATACCCGCATCATTGGTAGCACTCCCCCCCAAACCAAGGATGATTTTACTGGCACCCCGGCTCACTGCCGCAATGATCAGCATGCCCGTGCCCATCGTGGAGGTATAAAGCGGGTTACGTTCCTCTGGCTTTAGTGATTGCAGGCCGGAAGCAGCGGCCATTTCTATAAAGGCGGTCTTGCCGTCTCCGGACATCCCATATTCCGCCATCAAAGGCTCAAAAAGCGGACTGGTGGACCGATCCTGCACCATCTGCCCACCGGTATGGTGTGCCAAAATAGCCGCGGTGCCCTCTCCTCCGTCCGCCAGAGGCATTTTAACCACCTCAAAGGTTTTATTTGCGGCAAGCAAGCCGGACGAAATGGCTTCGCATACGGCTTGGGCATCCAGGGCATCTTTAAAGGTATCGCTGGCAATAAGGATTCGCATTGGGCAGGTTCTTTACTCAAAGTTAACAAATGCCCGTTACTGCAAATGCTACTGTGACCGGAATTTTTAAAGTCAGATGCGGAAAAAAAACCTATCCCGGCCCCCACGTTACCTAAAGCTGAAGTAATCCCCGAAGTGCCGCCTCGTTGCCAGATTCAAATATAGGCCGATGGAACCGGTGCAATTTATGCAGTAAAGTCAGCAATTGTTGCTTTTCGGCAGCAGACAGGTCACCGGTAACGACTTGCCCCATGGGCCTGATCCGGGCATTAGCCTCGGCTACCACTACCTGGCCTTTCTCACTCAGGCGCACCAGTTTGGCGCGCCGGTCTTCCGGATTAGGAAGTTCTTCAATAAACCCCTGCCTTTTCAGGCGCTTGAGCACCTCCGTGCCTGTGGATTTCTCCAAGATGTTTTTTTGTATCAGTGCTGTTTTTGTGAGCGGTTCTTCTTGCTCCAGAGTAGCCAGAAAGGCCCAGTCGGTAAGCGAATATAAATCCAGGTGCCGGAAGACCCGCCTCGCGTAGTAGGTGGCATAATTAGACATAAAGCCGAAGTACATTGAAATAAGCCCGTCCACATTGGATGAAGCCCCACTTCCTGCGCCAGCATTAGGGTTCTGCTGCTGCAGCCACTTTCCGAATGCAGTAGGGGAAACCGTAGAAGCCCCCTCTTCTTCCTGATAGGCTTCCAACCAATCGATAACCTGCTTGGCATCTTCGCCTTTCATAAAAGTTCTATTTAGCACTAAAAAAGATTGATATCACATAAACACTTTCACAATCGGAATGTTCTCGATTCATAAAAATCACCTCCACGACAAAAAGACAAGATGAAAGTTCAGCATTTCTACTATTTATTTATTGGACTGATGATCAGCAGCGCGCTGTCTGCTCAATCCGGTATTATTAAAGGACAGGTCACAGACGCCCTCAATAATGAGCCCATCCCCTTTGCCAACGTGCTCATTCTGGGAACAGATATCGGCACAACGACTGATGTAGATGGCAACTACGAAATTACCGGGCTGGAACCTAAGTTGTACGACGTTCGCGCTTCTTACCTGGGCTATAGTAACCAAACGGAATATGAGGTGCAAGTAACCAACTCTAAGCCTGCCAGCGTCAACCTGGCATTGAGTGAGTCGGCACAAGACCTTCAGGAAGTCGTGGTCAGGGCTTCTCCTTTTAAGAAAACCGAGGAAAGCCCCCTCTCTTTGCGCACCATCGGCGTGGCTGAAATTCAGCGAAACCCGGGCGGCAACCGGGATATTTCGCGGGTCATACAAACCCTTCCGGGCGTGACTGCGCCGGCCGGCTTCCGTAACGACCTGATCATTCGGGGCGGGGCGCCCAATGAAAACCGCTTTTATCTGGATGATGTGGAGGTGCCGACCATCAACCACTTTGCCACACAGGGCGCTTCCGGCGGACCTGTGGGCCTGATTAACGTGAACTTCATCCGGGAAGTGGAATTCTACAGCGGTGCCTTCCCTGCCAACCGGGGCAATACGCTGAGCTCGGTTCTGGAATTCAAACAGCGCGACGGCCGGGACGACCGTATTGGCGGCACTTTCCTGATGAGTGCGTCCGATATTGGCGTTACAATGGAAGGCCCAATTGGTGAGAAGACTACTTTCCTGGCTTCAGCCCGGCGTTCCTACCTGCAGTTTTTGTTCCAGGCCCTTGGCCTGCCTTTTCTGCCAACCTACAACGACTTCCAGGTGAAAGTCAAGCACAAATTTGACAATAAAAACGAGCTGACGTTCATCGGCCTGGGCGCTATTGATCAGTTTGAGCTCAACCTGAATGCAAATGAGACCGAGGAGCAGCAGTACTTACTTAACCAATTACCCGTTTCGCCACAGTGGAACTACACGAATGGTCTGGTGTACAAGCGTTATGCAGAAAATGGTTTTTGGACCTTTGTCGTGAGCCGCAACATGCTCAACAACGAAAGTGAAAAGTACCTCAATAACGACGAGAGCAGCGAAGACAACCTGACCCTGAGGTACAAGTCGCAGGAAATCGAAAATAAGCTCCGTGTGGAGCACGATGTGCGGATCGGGGACTTCAAACTCAACTATGGTTTGGGCTATCAGTATGCCAAGTACAATGTGAACACGTTCAGCCGCATTTTCACGGGGGCTGGACCGCAGACTATTGACTTTTCCTCCAATTTTGACCTGAACCGCTATGCCCTTTTTGCGCAGGGCAGTCAAAAGTTCCTGGACGAGCGCCTAATCCTGTCGCTCGGCTTCCGCATGGACGCCAACGATTACAGTACGAGGATGAGTAACCTGGCGGAGCAGTTTTCACCTCGCTTTTCAGCTTCTTACGCTCTGACAGAGCGCCTGGCGTTCAACTTTAATAGCGGTATTTACTATCAGCTTCCGCCTTATACCGTACTCGGTTACCAAGAGGACGGTGTGTTTGTGAATAAGGAAAACGGCATCAAGTACATTCGGAATGACCAGTTGGTGGCTGGTTTTGAATTCAATACCGCTTCCAATTCAAAGATTTCTATTGAGGGCTACTACAAATACTACCGTGATTACCCCTTTCTGCTCCGGGACAGCATCACGCTGGCTAATCTGGGCGGTGACTTTGGCGTATTGGGCAATGAACCGGTAGTCCCCCGCTCCGATGGCCGTAGCTACGGCTTGGAATTCCTGTTCCAACAGCGCCTGTTCAAAGGCTTTTACGGTATTGCTTCCTACACCCTGGGCTGGAGTGAGTTTGAAGATAAGAATGGGGAGTTTGTCGCTTCATCCTGGGATGCCCGTCATATTGCTAACGTAGTCCTCGGTAAGCGCTTTGGCAAAAACTGGGAAATGGGCGTCAACTGGCGCTTTCAGACCGGACTGCCCTTTACTCCTTTAGACCGGCAGGCTTCTGCTTTTGTCCTCAACTGGCAGGCCAATGGCCGGGGCATCCGGAATTTTGACCTGCTCAATACACAGCGGGCCGACCTGGTTAGTGCTATTGACATCCGAATCGATAAAAAGTGGTTCTTTGAAAAATGGAGCCTGAATGTCTTTTTGGACATTGAGAATGTAACCGGTAATGGAGTTGGTCAGGATCAGCTCATCCTTGACCGCCCGCTTGATGAAAATGGGCAGCCAATTGGTGGCGGCATCATCGTCAATCCGGACGCCCCTATCGATCAGCAGCAGTTTCAGCTCAAAACGATCGATACCGGTACCGGCACTTTGGTCCCTAGTATTGGACTGCAAATTGAAATTTAAGCGCACGGAAGCTGGCGGGTTGGGCAACTTGGTTACCTTACTAGACTTTGGACGTGCGGAGTTTAGGGGAATTTTTTTTCCAGCCCTCTGCCAACCCGCCCTGTTATAAAAAGAGCCGTTCAGGCTCGCTTTTTCTTTGCCTTTTTAC
>Ga0307978_1000364_pt1 | contig 38103 bp, 39 predicted proteins | sample OrgLakmetage1056_FD_203151 | JGI IMG/M metagenome (GOLD analysis project Ga0307978, IMG submission 203151) | Saline water microbial communities from Organic Lake, Antarctica - #1056 | ecosystem: Environmental > Aquatic > Non-marine Saline and Alkaline > Saline | place: Antarctica: Organic Lake... | reverse complement strand
TCTCCTTCTGAATAAGCCGATATGCCAGCAGAAAAGGTTATTTGTACCGGTTTACCCTGGAAGTTAAAGGGGCACTGGCTGATGTGCACACGCATTTTTTCCAATGCCTGGATGCCTGATTCCAGCGTGGTTTGAGGCAACAAGAGCACGAACTCCTCACCGCCAAAGCGAGCCAGATAGTCGGTTTTTCGCAACTGACTGCGCATTTCTCTTGCTAGTACCTTAAGCACCTTGTCGCCGGCGAGATGGCCATATTGGTCGTTTATGCGCTTAAAATAATCGAGATCGATCAGTGCTATGCAACAAGGTTGCTGATACCGGTCACTACGAGCAATTTCTTCGGCCAGAAGTTCATCAAACCCTTGCCTATTGGGCAGTTGGGTCAGCGGGTCTTTCATCGACAGCTCGCGTTCCTGAATGACTTGCTTGATTAATGTGCGGTTATTGTCTTGCAGCGATTTCAATTGACCTGTTAGTTCCGCTTGTCGCTCATGCATCCCGGCCAGACTGCTCTTTACCCTGTCCTGAAAATCGGTGAGCACACCCAGCAGAGTATCCATCGAATGGTTCATCGCCAACTGCAAGGTTTGCAGGTCAGTAGCGCTTTCTATTTCAGTGCGCACTTTTGTCAGTTGTTGATCGACATTGGTATTGATAGTGATATTAAGATCATGCAGCTGAGTGACAGTTTGCTGGTCTTCAAGAATTAACCGATTGATAGACACCAGTTTTTCGTTTAGTTCATTAAGATAATACTCGAACTTTCCTTTTTCCTGGTTGAGTCTCATCTGAATCAACGAAATGGTTTCTGCCGCCAGAAGGTCAAGCGTTGACCAGTCCGGGATTGGTTCCAGGCGATGGGCCAGATCACTTAAGGCACCGTCTTCATCACCGAGAATGGCGATCGTACGAAGCAGAGTGATAAAACGCGAACATAACTTTTGCCGCAACCGTATAAGGATTTCGTCGTCTTTGAGAGAGTCAGTTGAGGAGAGCGAGACCAGCGGTTGAATCTGGGTTGCCAGAGCCAGAACATCGTGCAGGAAGGGGCTGCGATCGCTCAGTTTGCGAGCCACATCATCAGGCACTTTTAGATCGTTGCTCCCAAGGACCACCTGATACAGCGAATACAGTTGACCAATACCTTCTTCTGTTTGACTCTCAATATCATCAAAGCGCTTGTCAGTAGCTTCAAGGGCTTGTCGGAAATCGCTGGCATCAAGGTTGTCGCGTTGGCGCAGTGTCAATTTGAGCGTGTCGAGTGTCTCATCCAGTTCGCCGTCAATGCCGCGGATCATAATGGATAGATCAAGCACGCCTCGGCGCAGTAAATTCTGAATTTCGCTCATGTGTCCTTTGTATCCATGCCCATGCGGTGCCCGTCGCGTTAGTAAACACTGTATGCGCAGTATAGCAGTGGTTTGATGAAGCGCCGAACCCCTGGCTTCGTTTTTTAGTGAGACCTGTGCGGCATTTCGATCTCGAGTGCTACCGGCAAATGATCAGATAATGGAAAGTCCAGTACGCCCATACGCACAATGTTCAGGTGCTGGCTAACCAGTATATGGTCAAGGCAGCGATGCGGCTGCCAGCTGGGAAAGGTCGCTCGGGCATGGGCCGACTTTAAGCCACACTCTCGTAAAGGAGAGTCATTGAGCAACCGTAAGCTGTGTGTATTCATATCACCCATTACGACTACGTTACGGTATTGCAGAATCAGATTACGAATGAATCGTAATTGCTGGTCCTGAGCTTTTTTGCTTAGCGCCAGATGGAGCATGACGATAACCACTGGATGCGCGGCGCCTAGCTGCAGGACCATGGCACCGCGACCGGGGAAACCCGGTAGCGCATGACTGTCGATACGATGCGGTTCCAGTCGCGAAATAAGGCCATTGCTGTGCTGGGCAACACGGCCCAGATTGCGATTCAATTGCTGATGCCAGTAGGGCTGTCCAGAACGTTTTGCCAGGTATTCGACCTGATTCACAAAGCCAGTACGAAAGCTGCCGCCGTCGACCTCCTGTAACGCTATAACATCGAAATGACGTATTAAATCACTGATGCGATCCAGGTTTTGCTGACGTTTGCGGCTGGGCCACAGGTGTTGCCATGATTTGAGAACATAGTCGGGGTAGTGCCGGGTATTGATACCAACCTGAATATTAAAACTCAGCAGGGTCAGGTGATCGGGTTTGGACTTGGTGTAAAAGTCAGCTGGGTCGCTGAGATGTACCGGAAACTCATAAGCCGCATGGGCTGATTTCATGGACGGGCTCCTGCTGTTTGGCAACCCGGAAACATGGTAGCGAGATGCCAGTTGAGCTTGTTCAGTCTAGCGCAACTGGCTTCTCCATGTTTGTTGCATGTAAGGTTATCAGTCAAAGCCAGTGATCAGCGGTTAATCACCATTCTTGGTTTGGCCTAATTGGCTTCGTTGCGTATCAGCCATTCAGCGACAGTAAACATACGTTCATTGCCACCGGCCATCTGACCGGAAATCAGGTACTTACCATTGACCACCAGGCTCGGCGTGCCTTGTAGCTGGCTCATCTGAGTAATCTTTTGAGCCATTGATACACGGCTATTGACAGCAAACGAACCGGCCATTTCCATGTATTCATTTTCTGCAATACCGAAACGTGTGAAGATTTCGGCAAAGTCGTCGTCGGATGACAAGCGGTTACGGTTAATGTGTATTTCGTTATAGAGCGAGGGGTGGCTCTGATCAATCACATTCAGAAACTGGCCGGTATAATACGCTTTTGCTTCAGGTATCTGGCGGCTGTTAAAGATAACTGGAACCGGGGTGAATCGGATGTCGTCAGGTTTGCCTTGCTTCCAGGCAGCAACAAAAGGCTCCAGATTAAAGCAGTGAATGCAACTATAGCTGAAAATCTCCATGATTTCTCCGGCTTCTGCGCCGCGATAACTGGTAGGCAGCTTCTCTGGTAACACCTGATAGTGCGTGCCTGCCTGGAATTCTTCTGCGGCAAGTGAACCGGTTAAAACAATCAGCGTCAGTGCAGACAACATCACACGGTTGAACATAAGGTGGAGCTCCACGATCAGATCAGAATAAGGAAAGGCAATTACTTTGCCTGAAAACCTGCCACAAAAAAAGCGAAGGCCGATATCCGATCCTTCGCTTTTCATTGTCTTTACCCGGGATTAACCCTGGCTGAACAACGTTTCCAGCCCAATTGTTCGATCAGTGCAACCCGTTGATGTAACTTGCCAACGCTTCAATTTCAAAGTCTTTAAGACGGAAAGCGGTCGTACGCATCATGCGGGACTCACCGTCATTCACCCGGGCTTCTTCCGCGGCTTCAGTAGCGCGATAGCCCCGCTTGAACTTGTAGAGCTGGCTGGCGATGTAGTCGGCGTGCTGACCGGACAGCATTGGGTATCCCGCAGGCCCATTACCCGATCCGGTAGGAGAGTGACATCCTGCGCAGGAAGGCACACCAGTCTCCGGGTTTCCGCCCCGGTAAAGTTGTTCACCCAGTGCGACCAAATCGGGATTGGCAGTACCCACGGTTTTGGTCTGGCTGGCATAGTAAGCGGCAATATCCGCCAGCTGGTCTTCATCGAAATTATCGAGCAACCCAGTCATTTGGTTGATAACACGGTCACCGTTCTGGACGTCCATCAACTGTTTGTGCAAATAGTTTTCATTCTGACCGGCCAGTTTTGGGAACATAGCAGCGTCACTGTTGCCGTCTGCTCCGTGGCAAGCGACACAGGATGCTGTGTATTGTTCGCCCTCTTCTGCATTGCCGTTTGCTGTAGCAAAACCGGAAACACCGGCCAGCATGACAAGGCTTATGATCAGTTTTTTCATGTCGCGTCCCGCACGTCAATTTGTAATGGGTCTGTCGTCAGAATGGATGTGCACTTCAGGCACATACTGACCACACGGCTAGTCTGGCCAGGCATTATATAGACCCGGGGAGGTATTGAGAAGAAACCCATGACCCTGAGTGGGTAATAATTGAACATGGATCGGTCAATACTCGTCCAAATTTCACCCGGAAACCTCCCAACAAGAGCAACGCACCGGGTTATTTTCAGGTACACTCCCGCTTTTTAACCTCCCCGGTGAGAGTGACCATGTCGGTTTTGCGTTTTGATTCAGCCCGCTTTCTGACCAGTGCCCAACATTTGCAGCAGAGTCCGCCAGATAGTGGCGGTGAGGTTGCCTTTGCCGGGCGCTCCAATGCCGGTAAAAGCAGCGCTATGAATGCCCTGACGCGGAACTCCAAGCTGGCCCGCACATCTAAGACGCCCGGACGCACCCAGTTGATCAACTATTTTTCCTTGTCCACAGAAGACCGTCGGCTGGTTGATCTGCCAGGTTACGGTTACGCCAAGGTAAACCGGGACATGAAGGAAGACTGGGAAAAAAACATTGGCGAATATCTGGCGGACCGGAAGAGTCTGCGCGGCATTGTTTTGGTTATGGATGTTCGCCACGCGATGACCGAGTTCGACGAAATGATGGTGCGCTGGGCAATACAGACTCAGATGCCGCTGCGGGCGCTGCTCACCAAAAGCGACAAGCTGAAAAAAGGTCCGGCCAAAACGACGCTGTTGAAAGTACAAAGTCAGTTACAGTCTCAGGCTAATTGGTTGTCGGCGCAGTTGTTCAGTTCATTAAAGAAAGACGGTGTGGCTGACCTCGAGGATTGGTTGCGCGAGCAAATGGAACCTGAGCCGGTGTTGGTGGACGAGGCGGGCGCGTCGCCGGCCGAGCATGGGCCAGAGGGTTGAGGTCTGGGCGCTGCCAGCGGCAACAGTGGATCAGCAGATATAGGAGCCTGTGACCAGAACCCGTTTTTTGGCATCAATAAGGCTGAATTGATCCAGGGTGCAAATTAGCGTCAGTTTGGCCGGTTGAGCGACAGGTCGCTTGAACTCCATACTCAGGCTTCGCACCGAACGGCGCCAATGACTACCCAGTGTGGCCAGCAGCAGGTTGGCAGTACACAGCCCTTGAATAAATGAACCAGAGTGCCCCAGTAATCGGGCTCCCACAGACGATATATGAAGGGGGTTCAGGTCACCCGACAGTTTGCCATATTGACTGCCCAGTCTGCGCCCGATGGTAATAGGGATCTGGTCCGCGATTGGGTTATCAATCGATATATCATTGGGCTCGGCCATATTAACGTGAAGGTGTTCGTTCGACAATTGCGCGACAAACTCGGCAGGCAGCCCACCGACGTAGAGTTCGTCTTCAAGCTGCATGATTTCACGCCCCCTGATATCCCGGACGTCGGACCGGAAGATCAGGGCGACTGAGCGGGTTTTTAGTGGGCGAGCACCGATGTAGCGTACGCTTGTTGTGTAGTGAGCATTCACTTCAAAGCCTTCGGGCGAGGTCAGCAGCAAGTGACTGCGCAGATGCATGATGCGGCTGAATTTAATACCCAGATCTTCGAGTACCTGTATCAATGCCCAAACACCGGCCGGAGCACTGTAGGTAAATGCCTGAGGGGCTTCGCCCTGATAATTGAAAACTTTATGCCAGCGCTGAGTGACTTTTTCGGTCAGATACCAGTTGGTTTTTAGCGGGGCGACTTCGGCCCCGAGATTCAATAGCTCATCGGCCTTGAGGCTCTGAAACACTTTCATGTAAAAACGGGTTGCGTAACCCAGTGACGAAGATGAGGTGGGTGTCTGGAACCAGCGTGTTTTCAGTTTGTCTGACATGATGTCACCATCAGTGGCCCGGTTATACCGTCGGACTCATTCGTTGGCCAGTTTGTGGGTGAGGTGCAGGGCATTCAAGTGTCGCTGGTTTGGGGTGACGTGTTCAAGCCTGATCGCCGACTATTGGCCGTGCCTTGACTTTTTAAGTGTAGCACAGGAATAAGATAGAACGTCTTGAATTGACCAGTCGGTCTACAATGACGCTTAGTCGCCATTTCCGTATAATTCTCGTTTTAAGAGGCCTATGACTATGACGGTTCGATTTATTGCCGGTGCAGTTTGCCCTAAATGCGCTGCTATGGATACGCTCAAAGCCGGTTACGAAAATGACGGCGCGGTAATGGTTCGTGAGTGCGTTGATTGCGGCTACATAGACCGTATAAGCCAGACGCACAGTAACCCGTCAGGTATTCCGACCCGGGTTACGCCGCCAGATCCCGAGCCAGACATCGAAGCAACGCCGGTCCGAATTATCGACCCCAGCACACCTACTAAGGATGATACTCAGTGACGCAAAGCGCCCCGGTAGTAACCGTAGGCATCATCATGGGTTCCCAGTCCGACTGGGCAACAATGAGCCATACCGCTGATACTCTGACTCATTTGGGCATCGGCCATGAATGTAAGGTAGTGTCTGCCCATCGTACGCCGGATCTGTTGTTCGATTATGCAGCGTCTGCGTTTGAGCGAGGCCTGAAAGTTATTATCGCAGGTGCCGGTGGTGCTGCTCACTTGCCCGGTATGTGTGCGGCAAAAACGCACCTTCCGGTATTGGGCGTGCCGGTGCAAAGTAGCATGCTCAGTGGCGTTGACTCGCTGTTGAGTATTGTTCAGATGCCAGCCGGTGTCCCTACCGGAACCCTGGCTATTGGTAAGGCAGGTGCCATTAATGCCGCGTTGCTGGCGGCAAGTATCATAGCCAATGAAGATGCCACGGTGCGTGCGTCATTGCTGCATTTTCGTCGCGAACAGACAGACCGGGTTCTGGCGAATCCGATACCGGGGACCTGATTATGCGTATTGGCGTTATTGGCGGCGGCCAGTTGGGCCGTATGATGGCTCTGGCGGCCGTACCTTTGGGTATCCGCATGGCCTTTCTTGATCCGGCCAGGGGCGCTTGTGCCGGTGAAATCGGGGCATTAGTGGAAGGTCAGTATGACGATCATTACGCTGTGCGTGAATTGCTGAAAATGTCGGATCGGGTGACCTTCGAGTTTGAAAGTGTGCCACCGCAGACGGTTGATTATATTGCCGGTCAGGTGCCAGTCTACCCATCTGCCCAGGCGCTGGAGACCGCGCGCGACCGGTGGCTGGAAAAAAATCTGTTTCAGCGGCTGAATATTGCCACGGCACCGATTGCAGATATCGCCTGTCAGGCCGATCTCGACCGTGCCGTAGTACGTCTCGGTTTGCCTGCCATCATCAAGACTCGCACTCTGGGTTATGATGGCAAAGGCCAGAAAGTGTTGCGCGAAGCTGAGGATGTGCCCGGTGCATTCGACGCGTTGGGCTCGGTACCCCTGATTTACGAAGGCTTTGTTCAGTTTGACTATGAAGTCTCTTGCATCGGTGTTCGTTCGGCCTCGGGGGATCTGGCGTTCTATCCGCTGGTGCGCAATGAGCATCGTCAGGGCATGCTCTATCGTTCCGAACCTCAGGTTGATCATCCGTTGCAGGATCAGGCCGAAAAAGCGGTGGGACAGGTTATGGCGGCACTGGACTATGTCGGTGTGCTGGCTTTCGAATTCTTCGTGGTTGGTGACTGTTTGCTGGCCAACGAAATTGCGCCCCGGGTACACAATTCGGGGCATTGGACGATTGAAGGCAGTACCTGCAGTCAGTTTGAAAATCATATTAGAGCTATTGCTGACTTTCCTCTTGGTGCCTGTCGGGCATTTCAGCCGGTCGCCATGTATAACCTGATCGGTGTTATGCCCGATCGGGATGCCGTGCTGGCCATTCCAGGTGCCCACTGGCACGACTACGGAAAAGTACCGCGACCAGGGCGAAAAATCGGCCATGTGACCCTTACGGCGTTTAGCCAGGAACATTTGCAGGAGCGTTGCCAGGTTCTGGAATCACTGCTGGTGAATGACCTGGGTAAATAACAGGCAGGGCTAGCGGGACACTGAGCTGTGACTGTCAGTAAGCCGGGTCAGTGGCAATACCCGACGCCAGTAAATGTACAGCATCCACAGCGACCGAGCAGCAAAGAGCGTGCTGAAACTGAGCCAGAGCGCCTGATTCGTCGCTGGCAAAACCTGGCTTAACAGTACGAAACTGATAAAACCGATCATCACGCCATTGCGCATTTGGGCGGTTTGCCGGGCACCAATAAAGACACCATCCAGCCAATACGCCAGTCCGGCTATGACCGGTAACACAGCAACCCAGGGGAGGTAGGCGCTGGCCTGTTGCCGCAAATCCTGTTGACTGGTCAGTAGAGCCAGCATGGCGTTACCCAATACCCCAAAAATCAGCGCCAACGCCAGTGCCAGGCCAAAAGCGCACCAGCCTGTGGTCCACAGTGCTTCTTTTAGTCGTTCAGGGTTGTGCTGACCAATCGCAAGACCAACCTGCGCTTCAGCGGCGGCTGCACTGGCATCGAGGCTGTTAGAAATGACGGTCAAAAAAGCCAGCAAGACCGCATTGGCTGCAAGCACGGAATCGCCCATTGCTGCGCTGAGTCGGGTGAACCAGGCAAAGCCCATCAGCAACAGAAAGGTTCTTATAAATAGGCTGAAGCTGACACTGAATATTTTCGAATACGCTTTTAATGTGCGTAATCTGTGTTTATCCAGCCCCGGTGGCAGTCGGTTAAGGGCGCGCCAAAGTGTAAAAAGTACCAGCGTCAGGGCAATGTATTCACTGATTACTGTACCCAGAGCGATGCCATCAGTGGTCATGCCAAACCCATATACCAGGGTTATGTTCAAGATCAGATTGACGATGTGTGCGACCGATACCGTAACCAGGCTGATGCGGGTGTTCTGCAATCCGACAAAAAAACCGAGCAACATGGAATTAAAAATCTGGGCAGGCACTCCCCAGATTCGGATATTCAAATAAATTTTAGCTTCTGCGCTTGCCGCATCGGATGCTTGCATAAACGCCAGTCCGAACTCTATCAGCCAGGCCTGGGCGAGCAGTACCAGTATCGACAGTCCGCCTGCTACCAAGCTGTATTGTGCCAACTGGGTACGGATTTGGGTCGGATCATTGGCTCCTTTTGCCTGGGAGGTGAAACCCGACAGCCCCATCGCCAGAAAATTAAAGCCCAGAAAAACAAAGACAATCAGGCTGGCACCGAGCGCTACGCCCGCCAGATAAATACTGTCTTCCAGGTGACCGAGTACAGCCGTGTCCACCAGACCCAGCAATGGCAGTGACATGTTGGCGAGCATAACCGGCCACATCAATGTCCAGGTACGCTGCCAGGCAGAGTGTGGCACTGCAGTCATTTCGCTTCTTTACCGATAAATTTTTCAAGCATCATAGTTGCCCTAAGGTGTTGTTTTTACATATTATTTTAGCTTTAATGACAGTCCGTTGAACAACCTCCGGACAGCGTGATGCTTGGGTTTTAAAAATATCCGTGTTTATACTATATAGACTAAATCTAAATCGGGTGATTCAGGACCCAAGAAAGACTTGAATGGTACAGACCAACCTTAGGCCGCTGTTCAACCATCCTCATTGTGAGTGATCGAACAGACGCCAGCTAGCGCAGTAAAAAAGGTGATCCGGCCCAACCCTTGAATCCCAAAACAATAACGAATGCAGAGGTGAAGGATGCAGATGAAGCTGCAAAGGGCGATTATTGCCCTGACGGCCCTGTTGATGAGTTCAGTCGCGCGCGCCGACTGGACACTCAATATGCCACGAGGTGTAACCGACATCAGCCAGGAAGTATATGGCCTCCATATGCTGACTTTTTGGGTGTGTGTGGGAATTGGCGTCCTTGTGTTTGGTGTCATGTTCTATTCCATGTTCAAACACCGCAAGTCCAAAGGGGCTGTGTCGGCTAATTTTCATGAGAGCACCAAGGTCGAGCTGGCGTGGACATTGATTCCGGCGGCTGTCATTTTTGCCATTGGCGTTCAGGCAACCTATACACTGGCAGACATGTATAACTTCGAAGATTCAGAAGTAACGGTTGAAGTGGTCGGCTATCAGTGGCGCTGGCGCTACCGTTACGTGGACAACAACGCCGAACAGGAAGTGAGCTTCTTTTCTTCTTTGTCGACACCTCGCGACGAAATTAATAACCGGATGGTAAAAAATGAGAATTACCTGCTTGAGGTTGATGAGCATCTGGTATTGCCTACCGGCAAAAAAGTCCGCTTCCTGTTGTCTTCTTCGGATGTAATTCATTCCTGGTGGGTGCCAGCATTAGCGGTCAAGAAAGATGCCATCCCCGGCATTGTCAATGAAGCCTGGACCAACATTAATGAAGAGGGCATCTATCGCGGCCAATGCACCGAGCTGTGTGGCAAGGATCATGGCTTTATGCCGATAGTTGTCGAAGCAGTGTCGCCAGAAGAGTTTGATACCTGGTATGCCGCCAAGCAGCAAGAGGCGATCGAGACCGCGGCCCTGTTTGACAAAGAGTGGACGTATGATGAGCTGATGGAGCTTGGCGAAACAGTTTACAATTCAGCCTGTGCATCCTGTCATCAACCTGATGGTAGCGGCGTACCCGGGGCATTCCCTGCGTTGCGCAACAGCACGATTGCCACTGGCACGGCCGATGGACACCTCGATATTGTTGTTAACGGTGCTCAGGGTACGGCAATGGCGGCTTACGGCAATCAGTTAAGCGATGTGGATATGGCTGCGGTCATTACCTATGAACGGAACGCCTGGGGCAACAACGTAGGCGATATGGTCACCCCTGTTGATGTATTCAACTATAAAGCTGGCGAATAAGGAGGCATGACATGACGACTGCTACCCATGATCATGACCATGATCACGAACACCACGGTCCGGCCAAAGGTCTGACACGCTGGCTCTATACGACCAACCATAAAGACATCGGCACAATGTACCTGTGGTTCAGTTTTGCCATGTTCCTGCTCGGTGGTACCTTTGCCATGGTGATCCGGGCCGAGCTGTTCCAGCCTGGTTTGCAACTGGTACAGCCTGAATTTTTTAACCAGATGACCACCATGCACGGACTGATCATGGTGTTCGGTGCGGTTATGCCAGCCTTTGTTGGCCTGGCTAACTGGATGATCCCAATGATGGTCGGGGCGCCGGATATGGCGTTGCCGCGCATGAACAACCTCAGCTTCTGGATCCTGCCTTTTGCGTTTGCGATGCTGTCCAGTACCCTCTTTATGGAGGGTGGCGCGCCCAACTTCGGTTGGACTTTCTACGCGCCGCTGTCGACGACCTATGCTCCGCCGAGTGTAACCTATTTCATTTTTGCCATACACATCATGGGCGCCAGCTCGATTATGGGGGCGATTAATATAGTTGCCACCATTCTTAACATGCGCGCACCGGGTATGACCCTGATGAAAATGCCTTTGTTTGTCTGGACCTGGCTGATTACAGCGTACCTGTTGATCGCGGTTATGCCGGTGCTGGCAGGCGTAGTAACCATGATGCTGATGGATATCCACTTTGGTACCTCATTCTTCAATGCGGCCGGTGGCGGATCCCCAGTGTTGTTCCAGCACATATTCTGGTTCTTCGGTCACCCTGAGGTGTACATTATGATTTTGCCGGCATTCGGTATCGTTTCAGCGATAATCCCCGCTTTTGCCCGTAAACGGCTGTTTGGTTACAGCTCCATGGTGTATGCAACGGCATCCATTGCGTTTCTGAGTTTTATCGTCTGGGCACACCACATGTTCACCGTCGGGATACCGTTCCTGGGTGAAGCCTTCTTTATGTGGGCGACCATGCTCATTGCCGTACCAACCGGGGTAAAGGTGTTCAATTGGGTCACCACCATGTTCCGGGGGTCGATGACGTTTGAGACGCCGATGCTGTTCGCCATTTGCTTCGTTGTTCTCTTTACCATCGGTGGCTTCTCCGGTCTTATGCTTGCAGTTGCTCCGGCTGACTTCCAGTACCACGACACCTACTTTGTAGTTGCTCATTTTCATTATGTACTGGTGCCGGGCGCCGTATTTTCCATCATGGCGGGGGTTTACTACTGGCTGCCCAAGTGGAGCGGCAAGATGTACAACGAAACCCTTGGTAAGGTGCATTTTTGGCTAAGCTTTGTGGGTGTCAACGTGTTGTTTTTCCCACAACACTTCCTGGGACTGGCCGGCATGCCACGCCGAATTCCAGACTATGCACTGCAATTTGCCGACTTCAACATGGTTTCGAGCATCGGTGGCTTCTTGTTTGGGGCCAGTCAGTTGCTGTTCCTGTACATCGTGGTGCATACCATCGTGGCAGGCAAGCCAGCTCCGGCAAAACCCTGGGAAGGTGCAGAAGGATTGGAGTGGACAGTCGATTCACCGGCGCCGTACCACACTTTTTCAACACCCCCCAAAATTGATTGATATTGCATGAGCTGGCGGAGAACCCCATGAGCGAAGAAAAACAAGTACAGCCCAATCATGCCCGAACAGTAATCAAGTCACTGGCTGTTGTGGCGGGCATGCTGGCGTTTGTCTTCGTGGGTCTGGTGCCAATGTATAATCTGATCTGCGATTGGACCGGGATCACTGGTCGTACTAATGAAGCCTCACTGGTTCAGGATTTTACGATCGACGAAAACCGGGAGATTAAAGTTCAGTTCCTGGCCAATACCAATGCAGATATGCCCTGGGAGTTCAGGCCGACGATTAAAACCGTCACAGCCAGGCCCGGGGAGCTGGTGCAGATAAGTTACTTCGCCAGAAACGGGACGCGCCGGGACATGACAGCACAAGCCATTCCAAGCCTGTCCCCGTTTGAAGTGACGCCTTATTTTCATAAAACAGAATGTTTTTGCTTTAACCAGCAACCACTGACGGCTGGTGCTGAGGTAGAAATGGGGCTGGTGTTTCAGATCGATCCGGATCTTCCTGCCTGGGTGCAAACCATCAGTCTGAACTACACTCTGTACGACGTCAGCACGGAACAGAAAACGGCGGCTGTTGCTTACCAGTAATAACCTGCCAACCAAATAACCAAAGGTGCCCGGTAGCCGAACAACAGGTCCGAAAGCGCATCTGAGAATAAGAACAGGATGGAGAGTGCGATGTCCAGTAACGCCGCGACAAGCAGTACAAACCATGAACACTATTACGTGCCAGCACAAAGTCGACTGCCGATATGGATGGCCTTTGGCATGTTTCTCACCGTTTACGGTGCTGGAAGTATGCTCAGCGACAGTGCTGCCGGTGTCCAGGATTCCAGCTCACACTGGCTGTTGTTTGCTGGAGGGCTGTTGTTTGCTGTGGTGATGTATAACTGGTTTAGTAAGGTTATCCGGGAAAATCACGCGGGTCTTAACAGCACTCAGCTAAAGCAATCCTACGTCTGGGGCATGGGCTGGTTCATCTTTTCAGAAGTGATGTTTTTTGCGGCCTTCTTTGGCGCCTTGTTTTACGTGCGCAATTTTGTCGGCCCATGGATTGGTGGCGAAGGTGACAAAGGGATTACCAATTACCTCTACCCGGGGTTTGAATTTACCTGGCCATTGTTAAGTAACCCCGATAACAGTTTGTTCAAGGCACCTGAAGCGGTGATTCATGCCTTTGGTTTGCCGCTGTTAAACACCATTATTCTGCTTGCTTCAAGCATAACTCTCACGGTTGCTCACCATGCGCTTCGCGCAGGACACCGCAAACAGCTGAACATTTGGCTGGGCGTTACTGTCGCGCTGGGCATTATTTTCTTGTTTTTCCAGGCTGAAGAATACATCGAAGCCTATCAGCATTTGGGTCTGACCCTGTCGAGCGGTATTTATGGTTCAACCTTCTTTATGCTTACCGGTTTTCACGGCGCTCACGTAACCATCGGCACCTTTATGTTGGCGGTTCAACTGGTTCGTTCGATCAGAGGGCATTTCAAAGCGGAAGATCATTTCGGGTTTGAAGCGTCGGCGTGGTACTGGCACTTTGTCGATGTTGTCTGGCTGTGCCTCTTTGTAGTGGTATATTGGATCTAAGCAACGGTGCAGTCTGATCAGTCAGACTGTCTATCGGGAAGAAGACGAAGCCATCATTGGTTTCGTCTTTCGTAAGGCTCAGTATTGTCCAGTCCAGGGCGCACCTTGAGTTAACTCGCCAGTCAGAAAGCCATACACCAACACGAAAATAATCATGACGGCCAGGCTTACGCGCAGGGTCAATAGCTTTACCATTCGATTGGATCCGGGCTTGTTCTTGAATAGCGCTACTAACGCACCGCTGAGTGATAGCAACATGGCGATAATAAGCACCACCATGATGATTTTTAACCACATAGTTCTGGCTCCTAAGTTGATCAAGTGGAAGATGCCCAGAATAGGTCGGTGTCTATGACATTTAGGCCCGGTCTCGCCTTGACGGCTTTTGTCGCTGTATTTCTACCGCTTTTTATTGCACTGGGTATTTGGCAGCTTAACAGAGCTGAACAGAAAGCCCAGCTTGAAACGCAACTTCAAGCTCGCCAAACGGTGCTGCCGCTTACAGATAAGACGACGCCGGTCGACTATCAGCGCTACAGATTCAACGGTGCACTGGACGCCAGTACTGTTTGGCTACTCGACAATAGAACCTTTCAGGGGCAGGCCGGATACGAAGTCTGGCTACCGCTGGATACAGGTGACGCATGGTACCTGGTGTCACTGGGTTGGGTTGCGGGTTCTGCTGACCGCCGGGTATTACCCGACCTAGACATTGCCGGAATTAGTCGTTCCTGGGTGGGTCGATGGCGACCCCTAAGCGACGCTATTCTGTTAGCAGAGACTCCGCTGACTTCACAGTGGCCGCAGGTTATTCAAGCCATTGCACCGGAAGTAATGGCAGAGCGTATGCAGCGCAAACCACCCGCTGGTTTAGTACAATTGGACTCAGGCCAGCCTAATGTGGGTCAGGTTATCTGGACGCCGTCAGTTATGTCTGCCGATATGCACACGGGCTATGCAATCCAATGGTTTGCAATGGCCCTTGCCCTTTCAGGGATGTACCTGTTTGCCGGAATCTATTTCGCCGGGCGTCGCGATCGATGACCCGGCTGATACCAACCCCTTTTAATGGTTTGGTCATTTGACTGAACTCCAAGATTACGGTGCGGAGAACCTTATGACTCAACCCTCACAGGCGGTAGCTCGCCCAAACCGCTTTAATAAACTGCAAATGCTGGTCATTCTGCTAACGCCATTGCTGGTGATGGCCTCGTCAACGCTGCTTTATGTCTCGGGCTGGTTGACTCCTGATGAGCGCGTAAACAAGGGCGTGTTGTTGACACCGGTATTGCAACTTGGCGACCTGGGACTCGATCAGGACGTTGTAAATCCTGATCGACAGTGGCTGATGGTACAAACTTCGACCACTTGTCGGGCTGATTGTAAACAGCAAGTCTATTTGCAGCGCCAGACGCATGTTGCTTTGGGTAAAAACGAGCCTCGAATGAAACGGCTGCTTTTGACGCAATCGACGGGTCTGACTGCCTTGACCACCGAGTATCCGGGTCTTGAAGTCCAGACACTCACGGCCATTTCCGACACTTTTCGCGCGCAAGTACCGGTGCAGTTTGGCCAACAGAACTACGTTTTTATTGTCGACCCCCTGGGTAATATCCCGCTGTACTTCACACCCGAAAACAGTTTTCGGGATCAACTGGGCGACTTGAAAAAGCTACTGAAATTGTCAACGATTGGCTAATATGCGAGCCAGTATATGAATAGTCCAGAGGCTTTAATTGTGCCGCCGGAACAAGATCAATGAGGATATAATGGTGTCCAGTTTCGGAGTTAAACCCGGTTTCCGGTTGGCAGCTTTTGCGACCCTGTTTGCCATCGCTGTCGTCGTGCTTGGGTCCTTTACCCGGCTGGTCGATGCGGGCCTTGGCTGTCCTGACTGGCCCACCTGTTATGGCCACCTCTGGGCTCCCCAGACTGATGAGCAGATCAACCTTGCCAATGAAGCTTTTCCTGAGATCCCGGTGGATCTGGAAAAGACCTGGCCAGAAATGGTCCATCGATATCTGGCGTCCTTGCTCGGACTGATGATATTGATCTTGGCAGTAGTCTCCTTTCGCTATCGCCATCGTCCTGAGCAACCGTTTAAATTGCCCATCTTGCTTTTGTTAATGGTACTGATTCAGGGGGCCTTTGGTGCCTGGACGGTGACGCTCAAGCTGTGGCCACAGGTTGTCACGGCCCATTTGCTGGGAGGCTTTGCGACCTTTACCCTGCTTTGCCTGCTGACTATCCGCCTGGCCGGTCGCCCTTCCGGTATTCGCTTTTCCAGGGCACCTCGCGACATGCCTCAGCTGTTAGCGGCCATTACTCTAATTGTCGTTATTGGCCAGGTGTTTCTTGGTGGTTGGACCACGTCCAACTATGCCGCTCTGGCCTGTCCGGACCTGTTTACTTGTCAGACCCAATGGTGGCCCGAGGCCGATTATGCGGCCGGTTTCGATCTGGCCCATCCCATTGGCCCCAATTATTTGGGTGGTCATCTGGAAATACCGGCCCGGACAGCCATTCATATGGCTCATCGTATCGGCGCTATTATTACGACTCTGATGTCACTGTGGCTGTTCTGGCGACTGATCAGGATACGATTCGTGGGCCTGGCCAGTGCGCTCTTGCTGATTCTGATAGCTCAAGTCACACTGGGTCTGAGCAACGTCTATTTTGGTTTGCCACTAGCAGTGGCAGTTTTGCACAATCTGGGCGGTGCCCTGCTGTTAGCCACAGTGGCAATCGTCAATTTCACCTTGTACCGAGAGGCCAAGCATGTCTAAAACAATAGCGGCCACTGTCAGTCACCCTGCCTGGCACGATTATTACGAAATGACCAAACCCAAAGTAGTCATGCTGATGCTCATTACCGCCTGGGTAGGTATGGCGCTTGCGCCGCAAAATGGCGCTGCGAGTTTGATTAATTGGGTGTTTGGCACGCTGGGTATTGCCGCTTTAGCCGCCGCCGGGGCTGCGTTTAACCATTTGGTAGATCACAAGATAGATCAGCTAATGGCCCGCACACACCGCCGTCCCGTTGCGACTGGACGCGTCAGTCAGCGTAATGGGCTGGTGTTTGCATTCAGTCTGACTGCGCTGGGTTTTGCGGTTTTGATGGTCTTTGTGAATGCCCTGACTGCCTGGCTGACGCTGGCGTCCATGGTGGGTTATGCCGTGATATATACCGGTTTTTTGAAACGGTTAACGCCGCAAAACATTGTAATCGGTGGCCTGGCCGGTGCCATGCCGCCCCTACTTGGCTGGACAGCGATATCCGGTAACATCGGTGCTCTGCCGCTGTTGTTGGTGCTGATCATCTTTGCCTGGACCCCGCCTCATTTCTGGGCATTGGCCATCCATCGCATCAAAGACTACCAGAATGCTGAGATTCCGATGATGCCTGTGACTCACGGTATTCAGTACACCAAAATGCATGTCTGGCTATACAGCTGGCTGTTACTGGCAGTGAGCTTGCTGCCCTTTGCTACGTTGAACATGGGGCCCGTGTATGCGGTTTGTGCTGTGGTTCTGGGGCTGAGGTATCTGCAATGGAACTGGTGGTTGCTAATGGATCGCAAGGTTGACGCAGCCTGGGGCTCCTTCAAGTTTTCGATCACGTATCTATTGTTATTGTTCGTTGCTCTTTTACTAGACCATTCCATCAGGACGTTTTTATGAGCACAGAGGTCGTGCCGACGCCCAAGAAAAGCCGACGTATTATCTGGACTTCACTGGGTATGTTCGGTTTGGTTGTTGCCGTCTTTACCGGCTTTATTCTGCGTACGATTAACGCTTCTCCGGATTTACAAGCTGAACTTGAGCGGCGCGATACGTTGTATTTCAGTTCGCCCCGCGACGTACCGGTTGTTGACCTGATATCTCATAAAGGTGACGTCTTTTCGACCGGCGAGTTTACCGGCCAATGGCATGTTATCAATTTCGGCTATACCTACTGTCCGGATATCTGCCCCGTCAATATGGTCGATATGGCGAGTGCCTACAAAACGTTGACGGATCAGGGGCTTTCCGGGCAGGTACAAATGTGGATGGTGACGGTTGATCCGGCCCGAGACGATGTTGAAACTCTGGCTGGCTACGTGCCGTTTTTTCATCCCGATTTTATTGGTCTGACCGGTGACGAAGCCAATATTCAAACCCTTGCCCAGCAACTCAATACGCTTTTCTACGCGGAAGGTGAAGGCGATACCTACACGGTCGCGCACAGTGACAACATAGCGATCATTAACCCGCAAGGGCAATACCGCGCTTTGTTCCGTCCACCCCACACCCCCCGCCAGATCGCCGAGGTGATGGCCATGCTGATCGAGTACGATTAACGCCGCACCTGATCCATGGCTTCGCACAGCGCCGAAGCGCCAACCAGAAGGCTTGGTGTCGGCCGGTGCAAGGTATCCGGGTTTATTTCAATCAGAGCGTCGGTCGCAATAGCCCGCAACTGGGGCCATTGTTGCCAGTAAGAGGCTTCTCCAGAATCCGATGGACCCGTAACGATCACATCCGGATTCTTGTCGATCACCGATTCCAGACTGACCTGGGGCGACAGCACGGGCAATTCAGCAAAGACATTCACCCCGCCGCACAGTTCGATAACGCTGCTAATAAAGGTATTTCCGTTTAGTGTGATAATGGGATCATGCCAGACCTGATAGAAAACGCTCAGTGGTGCCTTGCCGCTATATTGGTTGCGCAACCCGGCGATACCCTTAGTGAATGCATCCGCAGCCTCCTTGGCACCGTTTTTTCGACCGGTGAGTTCACCCAGCATACGCAGTGTCCGATCAATATCAGCGAAGCTCTGCGGATCGGAAGTGAATACCGGATAGCCAAGTTGGCGTAACCGGTCGATCTGAGCGGTATTGGGACCACTGCTAAATGCGATTAGCAGGTCGGGTTCATAGATAATAATGGCTTCGGTATTGATGCTGTTGTAATCACCAATCCGCGGCAGCGCCCGAGCTTCCTCCGGGTAGTCGGCAAAGGCGACCGTAGCTTGAATCAGATCCTGTGCACCGATATTGAACAATAGTTCAGTGGCGTGGGGTACGAGGCTGATAATTCGCGTCGCTGGTCTTTCAAGTACCAAGGTGTCACCGGCATCGTCGACAATGCGAACATCAGCCCATAACAACGGCGCGGCCATCAGGAAAATCGATCCTGTGAGTAAGTGCTTGATGAGAAATATGCTCCTGATCGCGAGGAATATAGACGTAATGGTAGGCTCATGCAGTGTTACGTCCCAGTCCCGGGCCGGCATTCGGGCTTTGACAGCGCCACTCTACCTTTCTGGTCGATGTGGCCTGCTTTACCGTTGCGCGACAGCTCCGGATTTTTACCGGATTTCCCCATACTAATAGGTCGATGTCAGTAAACCTGTTATTTGGTTCAGGTAACATCGAAGCCCAGGTACGGCGGATGGTAGAGGAAGGCGAAGATCATCACAATGATGGCCGGGGCACCGGCAAGGTGCTGGGCAGTTTGGTGTTGCTGTGTCATTATTGCCCGCCAGTCTTTGGCCAGATACCGGTGACCGCCTGACTGCCCTTTTTTGCGTTGCCGGCTGGGATAGAACACCCGTCATGAGGATGCTGGATGCTGCCGTTATACCCTGAAATACGACCCTACGTTCAGAGCGTTCTGAACGTCAGTAACGGTCATCGATTGTATTATGAGGAATCGGGAACCGCCAATGGCCTGCCTGTGGTAGTGCTTCACGGCGGTCCTGGTGCGGGCTGTTCCGAGCAGATGCGTCGCTTTTTCGATCCTGAAAACTATCGCATCATTCTTTATGATCAGCGTGGTTCCGGTCGTTCGGAGCCTCATGCAGATACAGACCACAATACGTCTGCCGATCTGGTCGATGACCTTGATCAGTTGCGCCGTCATCTGAATCTGGATAAATGGGTTCTGTTTGGCGGCAGCTGGGGCAGTACCCTGGCATTGTTGTATGCACAGACCTATCCAGAACGGGTTTCAGCAATGATATTGCGCGGCATTTTCCTCAGCCGTCAGCAAGATATCGACTGGCTTTATCAAAGTGGCGCCGGACGCTACTTCCCCGAAGAGTGGGAGCGGTTTCTGGAGCCAGTTGACGGATGCACCGGTACTGAATTGATTGAAACCTACTATCAGCTATTGCATGGCAGTAATGATCTTGCCCGTGTTGGTGCCGCTAAAGCCTGGGCACGCTGGGAGGCTGTTAATGCTTCTTTGCGTCCCAGCAGTCAAACGCTCGACTACTTCACCCAGACGCATGTTGCCCTTAGCCTGGCGCGTATCTCGTCGCATTTTTTCCGCAATCACTGTTTCCTGGCTGAAAACCAGATACTTGCCCAGGCTGCAGCGTTTTCAGGCATTCCAGGGACCATTGTCCATGGCCGCTATGACATGATTTGTCCGCCCGAACAGGCCTGGTCTCTGTCCAAGCACTGGCCGGAAGCCGAGCTCGATTTTATTCGCGAAGGTGGGCATACCGCTTTTGATCCAGCCAATGTAGATGCCCTTATTCGGGCTACGCAAAAATGGAGCCGACATCTTTTGAATGATCCCGGTCGGGTAGAATAGGTGTGATCGTGCGGGCTTATCAAATGCCGGAATGCTATTTATGAAGTCGCTGATTCAGCGTGTAAGCAGCGCCAGGGTCGAGGTCGATGGTGTCAGTGTTGGGGCGATTGGCCAGGGTTTATTGGTCCTGGTGGGTGTCGATCCGAAGGATACGCCCGACACGATCGATAAAATGGCTGACCGGTTACTGAATTATCGGGTCTTTGCTGACGATCAGGGTCGTATGAACCTGAATGTCCAGCAGATAAGCGGGGCCCTGCTGCTGGTGCCTCAATTTACGCTGTCAGCAGATACCCGCAAGGGGTTAAGACCTAGCTTCACATCAGCGGCAACACCGGATCAGGCCTTAATCGGGTTTGATCGCTTGGTTGCAGCTACCCGATCATACGACACACCCGTCGAAACTGGTCGGTTTGGTGCCAATATGCAGGTGAGTTTGACTAACGACGGTCCGGTTACGTTTCTATTGGAGCAATAGCCATCTGTAACGTGCCGACTACAATGTTGACTTCCCAGTGCTTACAGCGCCCGGGCGCGAAGATAGGATAATTGTCCGGGCATTCTTGGTAATTCGCTAAAGTGGGGGGGGCGCAAACGACACCTTGGGAATCGCTTGTTAGCAAATAGGCGATTACACTACCACCTTACTAAAAATTGCCCTAGCAGAGGTTGGGAATGTGACTGCAACCAGCAGCATCCCGTTTGATCAGTACCTGAAACATGCCTGGCGTATAATGATTTCTGATCCGGGGTCAGCATTCGAGGCATTGGACCAGGCTCGAACGATGGTCAAGTCGAGTCAGTTAAGGCAGTGTCAGCTGTTGGTTCATCAGGGCTGGGCCTATAACTTTTTCGGGGACCATCTCAGCGCGTTAAAACATTTCACAGAATCTCTCGCTCTGGCAGAGCAACTCGAGCAACCGGCGGAAGTCTGGCAAATCCATAATGGTATGGGCATGGCCTACCAGGGTATGGGTCAGTACGGGGAAGCGCTGTATTATTACCGTCAGTCACTGACCCTATGTAAGTCTATCGACAACATTAATGGTCTTTTCGCCGCCCACCTCAATCTGGCATCGCTGAACTATGATATTGATGATCTCGACAGCGCGGACGAATTACTGAATGAGGCACTGGGGCTCGATACCTCAGTGGTAACGGCCGAAAATCTGGGTGAAGCAGCGTTGTTGCAAGCGCACTTGCACTGCAGGCACAGCCGTTTTGAAGATGCTTTGCTCGGTTGTCGGGCCGCCCTGGGATATGCCCGGCCGTTAAATTTCTGGCACCTTGAAATTCAGGCACTAATTGCCGTTGCACGGTGTCAGCGATTGCAGAACCGGATGGTTGAGGCTGAGACCACCTTGCTGGTGACCATCGATCATCCCGAATTCGACAAGGAAGGGGTGGCCGGGCTCCATGCTTATATCGAGATAGCCAAGGTACTGGCATCCAACAACCGCTTCTCCGCGGCAGTGCAGAGTCTCCGTCAGGGGTTGCGTCGTGAAGGCATGCCTGAGTTCAGCCTGATCCAGCAGCGAGCACTTGAAACCTTGGCTGTTTGTTTGCAAAAGGCAAAAAAATACCGGGCTGCGCATATCGTTTTACGCCTGACACTGGACCTTGAGCGTAAATTGTAACAACGCGACGTTCACCTCCAAATCGAATTACGGCAATACGAAACCAAGATGGAAGATGAGCGGCTTGCGCGCCAGATTGCACAGCATGAAAACCGACAGCTCAAAGTTGCTCAGTCGCGGCTGCAATTGATTAACGAACTGGCCCGCCAGCTTTCCTCTTCGTTGCGCATTGAAGATATCGGTCAGACATTGTACGACATAGTGACCGAACGGCTTGATGTGCATTTTGTGTCACTGGCTTTGAACCGCCCTGAAGCAAAAGCCATTGAATACATCTTTGCGATTGACAGTGGTGTTCGCCAGCCGGTCTTTTCTGTACCTTACTCGAATGAGAAAAGCCGCGCAGTGCAGGCGATTCGTACAGCCGAACCGGTGTGGGTCACGGGGGAGTCCAGCTCACTGGGGTCGCTCAGAATCGGTGATGACCGGCTATTGCCCCGCTCTCAACTGTTTGTGCCATTGATTCATAACCAGGGCGTCATTGGCATGGTATCGTTGCAAAGTTCAGTACCTGAGCGGTTCGGCAGCGATGAGCTTGATCTGTTAAATTCACTTGCCCCCTTTGTCGCCATTACGCTGAGCAATGCCCTAAGTCACCAGCAGTTGTACGAAGTGAATTCAGCGCTGTCGCATGAGAAAAGCCAGATTGAAGCGGCTCAGCAACGCATTGAACACATGGCAAACCACGATACCCTAACTGGATTACCCAATAGGCGATTGTTGGCTGACTTTGTAGATAACCGTATCAGACTAGCCTCGGAAACAGGGCATGATTTTTATCTTGTGTACATTGATCTGGACGGATTCAAGCCGGTGAATGACCGGCATGGCCACAGAGTCGGAGATTCAGTTCTGATGGCTCTGGCCAACCGAATGACCGACGCTTTGCGCAAGTCGGACTTTGCTGCCCGTGTTGGCGGGGACGAGTTTGTGATCATTATTAACGATTTTGACAATGAGCCGGCTATTCACGCGTTTATTGCCCGAATGCTGTCTGTCATCGAAAAACCGATAAAGACAGAGATTGAGCAAGTGGCTGTGTCGGCCAGTGTCGGCGTAGCTCGCTTTGGCACACACGGTCGCGATTTGGATACACTGATGCAGCATGCCGATCAAGCTATGTACTGCATCAAACGCACCGGTAAAGGCGGTATTGGTTACGCTGAGGTACATCCGCGTTTGCTGTTTTAGCCGTCTGATTCAGCCGGTAAAGCTGATGATTTTAATGGCCAGACTCATAAATACCAACAGACTGACCAGCCACGACCAGAAGATCAGCGTTTCCCAGAGGTGTTTGGCGCGCTGGCGCAGGCCCGTCGGGGGGTCTTTCTCCTGACGTGTCAGTGCGAGAATCGCGCCCAGTAATACCAGCCCCAGGCCAGCGACAAAACCGGTAAACAACCGATCGCCACTGAGTTCAGGCTGTGCGACAGCAACCGCGATCATGCCCGGAAACACCAGCGTACCTAGAATCATCAATGGCCATGCGAGGCGCCGTACCGGGTAGAGTCCGACGAGCATGACATGTTGCAATTTCATTATCTTCATTAGCTGTTTATTTTCTTGCGACTGAACGCGTCATCCTGCCTGTTGATGATGGTTTTTGTCCAGGAAGTCGCACATCCAGCGAGCGATTCGTTCCCCTTGATGCTCCAGAGCCAAGCTGGACTCTACCGCCTGCATATGCGCGGCACTGATGTCGCTTTTGCGATACGCCAGTAGCGTCTGCTGATAGGGTTTGTCGAATTCAGGGTGGCCCTGGAAACACAGCACTCGATCGGGAATGTGATAGGCAGCGAAGGGGCAGAAGTCATTGCTCAGTAAGGTTGACGCTCCGGGTGGAAGGCGCAACACCTGATCCTGATGGCTGATCAACAGTGTTACCGGACGTGGGCTATCGACAAAACTCGGTAATGACTTATCCGAATCTTCGTTAATTTGATATTCCATGATTCCCAGCCCCCAACCGCGGCCTGAGCGTCCGGCCTGACCGCCAAGTGCCTGTGCCAGTAACTGGTGGCCAAAACAAATACCGATCATCGGTTTTGCTGCCTGAAAGACGGCCTGGCAGTAGGTTCTCAACTGCACTATCCAGTCGTCATCGGAAAACGCATCGTGCTTGCTGCCAGTAATCAGAAAGGCATCGAAGTCATCGATGGCATCAGGATAATGACCATCAATAACCTCGAAAACTTTGATGACTCCGTCGAACTCAACCCGATTCAGTAAGGAGGTGAACATCCGTCCATAGCTGTGATAGGTCGGTTTTAATGCCGGGCGCAGCACATCGGTTTCGAGGATGGCCAGTTTCAGGGGTGCAGTCATGGCAGCAAGGTATCCCAGAACGAAGTAACAGGGGCGGTACGCGACGCACTGGAAAGTGGTCGGTCTCGGTATGGAGTCCACTATGGTTATGGACGGCTGAAATTCAAGCGACCCTCAGGCAGGGCCGCTTCCAGATAACAATGGGTCAAACGATATCGCCTTAGTTGGCGACAATCGCTTCCAGGCTGATCTCGACGCGGCGGTTGGAAGCCCGGCCAGTAGCTGAACTGTTATCAGCGATAGGGCGCAATTCGCCATAGCCCCGTGCTGCAACACGTTCAAACGCAACGCCCTGGCTCAGCAGTACTTCGGCCACACTGGCTGCGCGGCGTTCGGACAGCAATTGATTATAGCTTTCCGAGCCGGTACTGTCGGTATGACCGTCAATTGTTACCAGGGTATCTTTATACTCCTGAACCACCTTGGCGACTGATTTCAGCGTGTCCATGAAATCGGCACGCAGCTCTGAGCTGTCGGTATCGAAGGTGATGTTACCAGGCATAATGAGGTTGATTTCGCCTTCCTCGGTGCGTTGTACCTGGACACCACTGTTGACCAGCTCCTGGCGCAACTCGGCTTCCTGGCGATCCATATAGAGGCCGACACCGCCACCGGCAACGCCACCAATGCCGGCACCGATCAGCGCACGCTTGGCCCGCTCTTCCTTCGGTGCAGTCGCCGCACCCAGTACTGCGCCAATCAGACCCCCCGCGATAGCGCCTTTGGAAGCGCCACTGACCTGGGATTCGCCGGTGTAGGCATCCAGGGTGGTACAGCCACTGAGGACGGCGGCAGACAAGGCCAGTGGCAGTGCCAATTTTTGATAGACATTCATAGTAACTTCTCCTTTTGAGACAGCAGGACCGGTAGCTTGCGGATTAACCGGTAAATTCAGGTTGTTAGAGGTTAATAGGTATCAGAGCTTAAATCGATGACTGATCAGATCCAATGGCTGCATTAAAGGCTGTTTTGCTACTTCCAGTACCCTATGGCTTCTGGACTCGCGCACACTGGGAGTTCGAACTGCAGCTTGCCAATAGAATTGCAGTAGCTGGACAATGCGGTGAACCGACTCTTGACCAGTTAGTCATACTGGTTGACACACCTGTATCAGCTGAGCGCGCCAACTGCCGACGAAAACCATCAAAGGACTCAGTCGACTGGTTTGGCACAGTAATCCCGATAGACATCATCAGCCTCAGCGCCTCGGATGACAGTATGACCCGATAAACATGAACCAAACCTGACTTTTTCAATCGTTTGATGCAGTCGATGCAAGACACGCTCTAGCAGGCTGTTGAAATTCTCAGAATTTCGGCGGCCTGCTACCGGTATATGGATATACCGGCAAAATCAATGACGCCTAAGTCATTGATTTTGTGAGAAAAGTAAAAATCGCAATGTTTGCTTTTCGTGTTTTGAAAAAGGCAGGAAGCCTTTTTCAACAACCTGCTAGTGTTCGATCGCCCTGAGCCGGAACAACGCAGGAAATTCGGGCATTGTTCAGCTAGGTTCGAAGCATCTTCCGTTCAATCCTATCCAGCTTTCGGGCTTTGTTGGTATCGGCAACTAATTTGGTGGTGTGTTCGAAGAGCAGGATTCCCTAGAATCCAGCTCCAGCATACCCGAGCCCTGAGCTGTGAGGCAATGGTTACCAGAGTACGAACCAGCACCAGTTCTGTGCTGGAGTTGACGCCACACGGGCGACTTCGTACTATTGTGTAGCTCGCATAGCATTACTGGCCATCCCGTAAATGCCGTGTAGAATCAAAAGCTTGCGACACTGACTTTTTCGGAGAGTAGCTCAGCTTGGTAGAGCACTACGTTCGGGACGTAGGGGTCGCAGGTTCGAATCCTGTCTCTCCGACCAATCTCTCAATCAGGTTTATTCAGCCTGGTTAACACGAGGATGGCGACCCGTGGGTCGCAGCAGGATGGCCTGCCCGTTCGAATCCTGTCTCTGCGACCAATCTCTCAATCAGGTTTATTCAGCCTGGTTAACACGAGGATGGCGACCCGTGGGTCGCAGCAGGATGGCCTGCCCGTTCGAATCCTGTCTCTGCGACCAATCTCCACATTTATTTTGACGCCGCGTTCTTTGACCCAGGCCAGAGCAACCTGGGTGGGTGATTCGCCTTTGTTCTCTGAAATGGTGTCCAGAACAGGGTCGTTATTGAGCTGTCCTACCACAAGAGGCATCTAGTCAGTGGTCAGTCTTTATCGAGTGATTCGTCCAGTTTCAGCGTCCGCAACCGTAGCGCATTCCCAATCACTGACACCGACGACAGACTCATGGCCGCAGCGGCCAGCATGGGCGACAGCAAGGCACCAAACAGCGGGTAAAAGACACCAGCGGCGACAGGAACGCCCAGAGTGTTATACACAAAGGCAAAGAACAGGTTTTGTTTGATGTTTCGCAGCGTGCCTACGGCCAGAGTGCGCGCCCGGACGATGCCGCTCAGGTCGCCCTTGACCAGCGTAATGCCAGCGCTTTCCATCGCGACATCTGCACCGGTACCCATCGCAATCCCGACATCAGCAGCGGCCAGGGCAGGGGCATCGTTGACGCCATCACCAGCCATCGCCACCGACGCGCCCTGCGTGCGCAGCTCTTCGACCAGTTGCTGTTTACCTTCCGGCGAAACCCCGGCACGTACCTCATCAATGTTCAGTTCGCGCGCAACGGCCTCGGCGGTTGTCTTGTTATCACCGGTCGCCATAACCACTCGTAAACCCTGAGCTTGCAGTGCCCTGATGGCGTTGGCAGTTGTTTTTTTGATCGGGTCCTGCACCGCTATAAGACCGGCCAGTTTGCCATCAACACCCAGGTACATGACGGTTTTGGCGGCTTTGCGCATCCTCTCTGCCTGCTCTTCAACGTCGGACAACGATATGCCTTTGCCGTCGAACAGGGCCGCATTGCCCATTAACAGATCATGCCCTTCGACCCGCCCGACAATGCCCTGACCGGTGATCGAATCGAACTGTTCCGGTTCCTGCAGACGAGCTTCGCGCGCCTTGGCTTCAGTCACAATGGCGTCTGCCAAGGGGTGCTCAGAACTGCGCTCCAGGCTGCCAATCCAGCCCAGCAAGGTGGTCTCATCCTGATCATTAAGGGCGACAACATCGGTGACGACCGGTCGGCCTTCGGTCAGGGTTCCGGTCTTGTCGACGATTAATGTATCGACCTTGGCGAAGCGTTCCAGTGCCTCAGCGTCCTTGATCAACACGCCAGACTGGGCACCATGACCGGTAGCGGTCATGATTGACATGGGTGTTGCCAGTCCAAGTGCACAGGGGCAGGCAATGATCAGCACCGACACGGCGGCAACGATAGCATAAACCATGGCCGGGTCAGGCCCGACCAGTGACCAGACTACGAACGCAAGGATGGCGGCCAGTACGACCGTTGGCACAAAATACCCCGCCACACGGTCGGCCAGGCCCTGAATCGGCGCGCGCGAGCGTTGCGCCTTGGCGACCATGGCGACAATCTGTGATAACACCGTTTCATCACCGACGCGTTCAGCGGTCATGACTAGGGAGCCTTGTTTGTTCAGCGTGCCGCCGGTGAGTTGATCGCCTTTGGTTTTTTCAACCGGTACCGGTTCGCCACTGATCAGCGATTCATCTACGGAGGATTTCCCCTCTGCAACAACACCGTCAACCGGGACCCCGCTGCCGGGTTTGACCCGCAGCCGATCTCCGCTCTGTACCTGATCGAGCTGAATTTCTTCATCATCGCCGTTGTCGTTGATACGTATCGCTGTTTTTGGTGCCAGATCAAGCAGTGCACGTATCGCTGAACCGGTACGCTCACGCGCTTTAAGCTCCAGTACCTGGCCAAGAAAGACCAATGCAACAATCACCGTTGCGGCTTCGAAATAGACCGGAACGTGGCCCGACGCCATGCGGAAGGCATCTGGAAATGCACCTGGTATCAGCGTGGCAACCAGGCTGTAGGCGAAGGCAGCACCGACCCCGAGGCTTATCAGTGTCCACATATTGGGGCTGCGATTGACGATGGAGTTCCAGCCGCGCACGAAAAAGGGTTGGGCGGCCCAGAGCACAACAGGACTGGCCAGAACCAGTTCCAGCCAGATAGCCGGGCCTTCTCCGATCCAGCTGCGAAAGGGCAGTCCGATCATCGGGCCCATGGTAATCAGCAACAATGGCACAGCGGCCACCACGCTCAGCCAGAACCGCCGGGTAAAGTCGATCAGTTCGGGGCTGGGGCCGGTGTCTTCGAATGAGGGTGTCATCGGCTCCAGAGCCATACCGCATTTAGGGCATGTGCCCGGGCCTTCTTGAACGATTTCCGGGTCCATCGGGCAGGTGTACTGGGTGCCCTCGGGCATCGGTTCAGGTTCGGCCCTGTCCGGGTCGAGAAATGGCTCAGGGGTTTCCTCGAACCGGTGCTGGCACCGTTCGGAACAAAAGAAAAATTTGTGCCCATTATGGTTGGAAACGCCTTTTGCGCGATCCCGCTTAACCGTCATTCCACACACGGGGTCTTCAGCCTGTCGGTAGGTTTCAGGGTCAGCCTCGAACTTTTTCTTGCAGCCTTCACAGCAAAAATAGACATCGTGACCCTGGTCGTGAGTCTGGGCCTTGGCGGAATCGGGCGACACGGTCATGCCGCAGACTGGGTCACGGTAAAGTGTGGCTTTATCTGCGGTACCGGATGAGGTGTGGTTCATAAACGCTCCTTTGCGGTGACATGCACCAATCAATAGGGGAGACAGGGTAGACCTTCCAGCCGTGGGAAGGTCAAGTTATTAAATTGGGACCATACCCGGACCCGGGTGGAATTGCTCAACAGCCTGCTAAAGCGAACAGCCAAGGAGTTTGACTAAATGGGACCAGAATGTTCCGCGCAAACCTCATTTCAGGCTAAACTAGAAAAGTGTAGAGGGCGGGCGCTATGGGCGGTCCTGCTTCATTCATGTGCGTCAATTATGTTCGGTGGTATGACTTCAGATCAGGAAAAATATAAACCAAACGAGTCAGCATTGGTTAAGCGACTGAATCATTAGCGACTTAACCAGATGTTCTGGGCCTTGCAAACTTTCCTGCTGTTAGCAACGATTTAGCAAATGGCGCTCGGGAACCTTTCTTCGGCCCTGATGGTAGGTTCTGCGGTTGCATTGCTGTTTCTCAGTTTTTGGCTGATACGCGAGGAGCGCTATCAGTTGGCCGCTGGCCGTGATGGCATTCGCTATTACAACACCAATATGAACAATGATGCCCAGGCTCAGGTCACACTCATTGCTGACTTGCGCAAGGCGTTGCTTGCTGACGAGTTTACGCTGCACTACCAGTCCAAAATTGATCTGAAAACCGGTGCCCTGTGTGGGTGTGAGGCATTGTTGCGCTGGCAACATCATACCCGTGGCAACGTGCCGCCCGTTGAATTCATCCAGCTGGCCGAGCGCTCTGGTCTGATTGTCGAGATCGGTATGTGGGTTATGCAACAGGCAATGCAGGCACTGCATCGTTTTGATAGCCAGGGCATCGGTGAGTTAAGCATGGCGGTGAATGTATCTTCATTACAATTTCGACGCGGTAACCTTGACCGGATAGTGGAGCAGGCGCTGGCCCAAGCGAACATAGCGCCGGATCGCCTGGAAATTGAAATGACTGAATCGATGTTGATGGAGCCGGGTGCTGATATTGATCAAACCTTCAGTCGGCTGCAAACGCTCGGCGTAAACTTTTCCATTGACGACTTCGGCACTGGCTATTCCAATCTGGGGTATTTGAACAAGATGAAGATCAGTATCTTGAAGATCGATCGTTCTTTTGTATCCCAGATTCACCTTAGTCCACAGGATACCGCCATTGTGACCGCCGTCATTCAAATGGCCAATAGCCTTAACCTGGTGACCGTTGCCGAAGGAGCCGAAACAAAAGCTGAAGCCGATTTACTAACCGAACTGGGCTGCACTCAGGGTCAGGGCTACTACTGGGGGAAACCCATGCCGGAGGATAAGTTTGTGGCTTACGCACTGGCGCAGCAGCAAGGCATCAAGACCGACCGTCATGAGCATTGAAAAACAGGTTGCTGCAGCTGTCGCCAGACGATTTCGAAGATGGCTCGGTAGTCAACATCATAGGGTTTCAGGGGTTGGGGTGAATGCCCAGCTTCCTGGTTTGACGGTGCCTGGTAAAGTCGGTGCAATGCGCTGTTAATCGTGGTTTCAAATTGCGACCAGGTAGCATTGGCGTTAAAGGCCGGGTTCCCTGCATTGTGGCAGCTGCCGCATTCATCTTGCAGCACAGGCTGCACTGTTTGAGCGTAAAAGTCCTTATTGCCGATGCATTGACCCAGCTCCAGTGTCTGTTCAAAGGTGACTGTTTTCCAGTCACCCCCTTTTAAAGCCGTTAGTTCGAAACGTTTAGCGCCATCGTTTTCAATCATCACAGCCACCGTCTGATCGATATAGTCAGCGCACTGAGTAAAGGCGGGAAGTTTTTCCAACACCCTGTTGGGGAAATAACAGAAATCCGTACTTATTAGCAGTAGTGTATTTGTCCTAATCCCAAAACTCGGCTAAACATATATAGTAGGGTTACCCAACAATAAAAGGATCTACCATGCCGTTCTCCGTCGACCATCTTGCTGAGCTGAACTTACTCACACATTTTCGAACCTTGTCGCAGCAGGAAGGCATAAAAGTGCACAGTCAGGAAGCCGATCCGTTAATGGTGGCCGCCGCCCAACGGTTGCACAACAAAGGCCTGATTACCCGTAAAGACGGCGGTTATCTGACCGATCTGGGACTCGAAACCGTTGACCATACCCGAAAATTACTGGGCATTTTGTCGAGTAACTAGCCGTTGCTGATGGCCAACACAAACATCCAAACCAAACAAACGGTTTGAAACGATTATCGGTTGAACTCGCTTAACCGGTAATCGCCCGAAGGCTGCTCAGTGTGGCCTGGCAGGCCTGCGCCACTTCAATGCCTTTTTTCACAAAGTGCTCCCGGAAGTACCGTTGGTGTTCATCATGCTCGTGAAAATGATGCGGCGTCAGCACGACACTGAACACCGGTACTTCGGTGTCCAGTTGCACCCGCATCAAGCCGTCGATCACTGCCCGGGCGACAAAATCATGCCGGTAAATACCGCCGTCTACCACCAGACCGCAGGCGATGATGGCGTCGAATCGACCGGATTTGGCGAGTAGCTGGACGTGCAGTGGTATTTCGTAGGCGCCAGGCACGCTAAGGTGTTCGACCTGAACTGAGCTATCGGATCGCTTCAGTTCAGCATCAATGGCAGTGCTTGCTTGCCCGACAATCTCGGCATGCCAGGATGCCGATATGACGGCAATGGTGGTAGAACGGGGGGTCGGCTGATTCATGGGTTTCCCTCAACAGTAGGGTGGTTGACCAGAATCAGGGCGCGCGAGTACGTAACAACTGCCACGCCAGCGCGGCAATTATCAGGTGGTTCGCGATCTCTTCCATCCGGACTTTAACCGTCGGCTCTGGCGTTTCACCAGATCTGCTGACCTCGCTGTAAATGAGTGAAACAGCTTGCTCATCACAGCGAGCGCTCGCGGGCTCCTGACTCTGGCAGACAGTGCCAGTTCAGATACCGCCGGTGGGGAATTTCACCCCGCCCTGAGAACGCTGCCAGCACCTAAGCGCTGGACGATCAGCATTATACTAAAAAAACGCGGGAGCGCACGGTAAGCGGGCGACTGGGAGACACCGTTGCAGAAATCAGGTCGTTTCAGCCTGGTACCGGTTCGTTGCCTGTCATCACCGCCAGTGATGGTGGCGTGCCCGATGCTGGTTCAAAACAGGCCACCCTGGACATTATAGGGCTCAGAGCCCAATCGTCGGTTCGTTTATCGGAACTGTCCTTCCATGCGTTTCGAAAAACACGCGAGCCGCCTATACTTGCGCGCACCTTTTTATACGGCTGGATGATCATGAGCCTGAGCGCCCCGACGCGATGGAGCATTGCATTGAACTTGCTGGCAACGCTGTCCATCGGCGTCGTCGGAGCGTTGGTGTTTAACGCTTTGTCATGGCCATTGCCGTGGATGCTGGGTAGCCTGACGTCGACGCTGATCGCCAGTTTGTTCGGCTTCAAACCCAGCATTCCACTTAAACTGTTCACCGCTATGATGCTGATTCTTGGTGTCTACGCTGGCGCAGCGCTGGATCCGGGCTTGCTTGTTAGTGCCTTGCATTGGCCATTGTCACTGATCGGCATGGTCATTCTGGTGGTCGCCACAACGGTGCTGAATCAATGGTATTTTCGCCGCTATGCCGGGTTCGATAAAACCACCGCTCTGTTTGCCTCCGTTCCCGGTGCTCAGTCTCTGGTACTGATCATGTGCGCGCGCATGGGCGCGGAAGAAAAGCAGGTGCTGATCCCTCAGATTACCCGGGTATTGGCGGTGATCTACTTCGTGCCGCTTATCCTGGCTGGCCTGGGTGACTGGACCGGTCTCGATATTACCCGCATTCGTGGCGTGCCCGATGAAGCCTGGTCCATGCCGGACTGGACATCGATCCTGTTAACGCTGGTCGCGACAGCGATCGGTTTCTGGGTTGCCAGGCGCCTGAACTGGCCCCAACCTCTGCTGATCGGGCCGCTGTCCGGTGTCGCTCTGTTGCAGATAACTGGCCTGACTGATCTGAGCATTCCCGGGCAGGCGCTGGTGCCGGTGCAGTTCATCCTGGGTACCTTTCTGGGTACCAAGTTCGCCAGAGTTCGCTGGCGCGAGTCAATCACTCTGTCGGGTCATGGTATTGTTGCATTGGGGTTAACGGTGATCCTGGTTGCACTAATGACCCTCCTGTTGACCCTGATAACGGATATACCGCCTGCTGCCATCTTGCTGGCCTTTGCACCGGGTGGCTTGCCGGAGATGGTTCTCATCGCGGCCACCCTGAATGCTGACCCTGCCTTTGTGGTCGTGCACCACCTCGTTCGGTTTCTGATCATTGCCATCACATTACCCTGGGTGGCCAGTAAAATAATGGTTAACGACAGCTAACCGAATAGGCCTGGCCTCCTAAATACCGGCTAAATGCAGTTAGCCATCAATCTTGTTTAAAGACGCGGCCAACGCCTCAACCCGTTGATTGGTCTCTTCCACCAGGGTATCAATCTCGCCAGCAGAGGCACTCGACTTGCTGGCCAGGGAGCGCACTTCATCGGCCACGACCTCGAATCCGCGTCCTGCTTCACCAGCTCGCGCGGCTTCGATCGCAGCATTGAGCGCGAGCAAGTTGGTCTGATCTGCGATGGCATTGATCGTGGATACGATGCCGCTGATCTTGTTACTGATCTGTAGCACTGACGCCATGGCTTCCTGAGTTTCACTGAGTGCATGATAGAGGTCAGTGATGTCGATACCAAACAGAACATATCGACGGACTTCACCGGTAAAGCTTTTCAGTGCCACAATCTGGTAGTCAACTGCCAGCGGTGCAATTCCAGCCAGGTCGACCGAATCTTTGCCGCTGAACGCTTCGTTGGAATTCAGGGTGCTTTTCCCAAACAGATTGGAAGAAGGTTTGCCGATCACCGTATCTCGACCAAGCCCCTACAAGCGTTCTGCAGCCGCATTGAAAAACACGATCCGGTTTTCAGAATCAATCGTCAGAATGGCCTGCGGAGCCTGTTCGAGTGTCACGGCAGACCGGGAGCTGGGGAAAAAGCGAGAAAAAGCTGATCATTGTGAGTACGTCCTATAGTGGCACCGGCCGGAAGGGTTCTTCAGAATTCCCCCCGGGGACATCAGCCTAAATTAACTCTAGCGACAGACAGAGTGTCGGCCGAAAGCATCACACCTTTAGCGCTTCCACCACGCGCCCTAGGCAGATTCACTTCATTCACTAACGACACCCAGGCCCTAGGCCGGGCTCCTAAATGGGACGCATTGTTCGTGATTGATCAGCGGTTTGGGTTTACCTTCTGGTAAAAGGTCGACAGCTTGTACGGGCCCGGTTTCAACGAAACCAAAAGTTTCAGGCACCGCTGGCGTCACTGACGGGCACTTGTGAGTGGCGTTTCTCGGTCAATACATGGTGGCGCAGCCAGAATGTGGCAGCCAGACCGATTAAACTCACCCCAAAGGCCACCCAGAACGCAAGGTGAATGCCCGCAGCGATAGCTTCCGGTGAGCTCGGATTGATCGCCATGGCCGCTCTGCCACTGAGGACGGTAATCAGCAGGGCCGTTCCGATTGAGGCACCGACCATGCGCAGGGTATTGTTCATGGCTGCGGCATGGGCGATTAATGAATATGGCAAAGAATTAATGCCTGCGGTGACCAGGGGCATCATCAGCAAGGTTGCACCGAGCATCTGAGCAGTGGAGCCGGCGATGAGCCAGGCCGGATTGATGCTGTCACTGAGGTTGGCGAGAAACAGCATCGCGCCGGCCAGAAGGATGAAACCCACAATAGCCAGTATGTGAATGCCAAAAAGATCAAACAGACGACCCGCCAGCGGAGACACCATTCCCATGATAACAGCGCCGGGTAACAGGATGAGCCCGGTATTGAGTGCACTAAGCCCGCGCACGCTTTGCACGTACAGCGGAATCATGGTCTGGGTGGCAATGAGTAAGGTAAATACCAGCACCGACAACAGCGTGGTAATGGTAAATACCGGCGAGTGAAACACTTTGAAATCCAGCAATGGCTGATCGAGTTGGTGTTGACGGTGCACAAAAGCCGTCAATGAAAGCGCACCCACCAGCAAACTGATCAATACCGTCAGACTGCCCCAGCCCGCCGAGCCGGCGATGCTGAAACCATAGAGTAATCCGCCCCAGCCGAAACTCGACAGCACGACCGACAGACTATCGATTCGATTTGCCCGTTGCCGGGTGACGTTCTTCATGTAACGCATCGCGGCGGCGAGCACCAGCAAAGCGATCGGCAATATCAGTACAAACAGATAGCGCCAGGACAGGTGATCGACCACCCAGCCTGACAGCGTCGGACCGATGGCCGGTGCAAAGGCGATAACAAGGCCCACCAGTCCCATGGCGGCGCCGCGTTTCTCGATGGGAAACATGATCATCATTAGCGTCTGGATCATCGGCATGATGATGCCGGCAGCAGCGCCCTGAATGATGCGCGCGATCAGCAGAACGGTGAATGTCTGGGCGACTGCGCCGAGCAAAGTGCCCAGCGTAAAAATCAGCAGGGCCGTGATGTATAAGGTGCGGCTTGAAAACTTGTCCATCAGCGCGGCAGTAACGGGAATTAACAGACCGCTGGCCAGCATAAAGGCGGTGGTCACCCACTGGGCCGTGCTGGCGCTGGCTTGAAAGTCCTGCATGATCGGTGGAATGGCCACCAGCATCAGCGTCTGGTTGAGGACGGAGACAAAGGCGCCGGCAATCAGGATGACGACGATCAGGGTGCGGTTGTAGGCCGGAATGTCATCAGTGGTTTGTGCGGTATCTGCAGTCATGGATGGTCCATTCTAGGTGCTATCAAAAGTGCTATTTTCCGGCCGGGTAATCCGGTTTTCAGTGGCACAGTCGTTTATCGTCAGGACGGGTTGGTTAGCCGGCTTGCCAGCTGATCGATAACTGACAGGCAGGTGTTGATGTCTGTCGGATCGATGCCTTCAAAAATGTCTTCACGCACGCTTTCGACCACTGCTGTTATGCGCTCAAGCGACGGTTCGGCACGCAAAGTAAGGTGAATCGTCTTGCAGCGTTTGTCGCCATTGATCGAGCGCCGCTCGACCAGATGTTCGGTCTCAAGCCAATCCAGTGTGCGTACCAGCGTTGGCCCCTGAACGCCAATCAGATCGGCCAGTTCTTTCTGGAGCATTGGCTGATCGGATTTATACAGCGCCAGTAGCAGGCGCCAACGCGCTTCAGTCAGGCCGTGTGGTGACAGTCGGCGATCGACTTCTGCTCGCCATAGCCGGGCAATTTGCCCCAGGCGATGGCCCAGCCGCTCGCGGTTGTGTTTCAGATCAGTCATCAGCAGCAGTGCACAATAATGAGCGGCGAATAATACTGATTTTTAGATAGATAGCCACCTATCTATTTGGGTAAGGCCTTATCTTAACTGTACGGGTTCCGTAACAGGGGGCGTCGTCGATGGTGAGGCAGAATCAAAAACGCCCGGCATTGCCGGGCGTTGAAACGTTATGTTCAAGCAATGGTGATGTTCGCTTCAGACGCTGGTCATGTCTTTCAGCTTCTTCAGCGGACGGACTTTAAGCGCAGTGCTGGCTGGTTTGGCAGCGATCATGATTTCTTCGCCGGTGAACGGGTTAACACCCGGGCGTGCCTTACGGGCAGGCTTTTTGACCGACTGAATTTTCATCAAACCGGGCAATACAAATTCGCCGCAGGAGCGCTTTTTAAGGTGGCGTTCCATCAGGTCAGACAGTTCATCCAACACGAACTGGACGTCTTTTTTGGTCAGCTCCGTGTTTTCGGCAATCTCGGTGACGATCTGAGTCTTGGTGTAACGCTCTTTGATGGCAGTGGTTTTTTTAGCCATGAAGGTATCCTGATTGTTGTTGAAAAAGGTGAAGAGTGAGCAATGTCGTCTTGAAGCTGGGGGTACAGCAAGCCCCTGGCTGGTGCCCGACTTTAGCGCATTGCAGGATCGTTGAATACGGTGAAAGTCGCCGTTTTTACCGGCCAATCGCATGATCGGGGCATTGGCTGGCCGGGCCGGGTTAATGCCTGCGGGTTGCGAGCGGGTTGTCGCTGCAAAAAGTCAGGGCTCAGCGTTTGTTGCTCAGCATGCTGTGATCGGTCAGTGCAGTATCTGGTCTTCAATGTAGGGTTGCCAGTGCACCGTTTCCAGGCGTCGGCCGTGTAAAATAACCCACCCGAGAAAACGCCGGTCGCCTACGGTGCTGAACTCAAACTGATACATGCGTTGAAACGCGAACAGGGTATCGGTCGATCGACTAAGCCTCATTCGACGCAGATAGACGCTGTCGTCGAGCAGCTGCACGCCTTCTTTTTTGGTGACACGGCGGGCGTGTTGCAAGGCTATCTGGCGCAAACCGAGGTGGTGCCATAGCCAGGCGGCTATCGCGACAACGAACAACACAAGCAGTAGGGATTGACCGTCCACAACAGGTCTCTTTTTAGTAATGATGTGTTCAACAGTATAGGGTATACGCCGGTGACAGTGTACAGCGGCTCGTTAGCCGCGCATCTTGCGGTAGCGACGTTCCGGTCTGCCGACCGTACCGTAGTTGACTTCGGCAGCCAGCTCTTTGTTACTGACCATAAACTCCAGGTAGCGTCGCGCCGTTGTGCGCGAGGCACCGATGCACTGGCCGACCGCGTCGGCACTCCAGTCGCCGTCCTCGACGACCTGTCGAATCTTGTCCAGTGTCAGCGCGTCAATGCCTTTGGGTAGGCGCGAGGGTTCTTCCGTGACAGAATCAGCACGGCCTCGCGGGAGCAGTTGATCAACCTCCTGTTGCGCCACATTCTGCAAGCTGCTCAGTGTTTCCAGGTGCTGGCGAAAATGATTCAGCGCTTCTTCCAGACGTTCATACACCAGCGGCTTTAAAATGTAATCGAAGACACCACCGTGCAACGCGCTTCGCACCGTTTCGACTTCGCGGGCCGCGGTTATCAGGATGATGTCGGTATGGCTGTTGGCGGCGCGCAACTCACGCAGTAATTCCAGCCCATTGCCATCGGGAAAGTGTACGTCGAGCAACACCAGATCCGGGCTGAGCACGG
>Ga0307978_1000354_pt1 | contig 38806 bp, 32 predicted proteins | sample OrgLakmetage1056_FD_203151 | JGI IMG/M metagenome (GOLD analysis project Ga0307978, IMG submission 203151) | Saline water microbial communities from Organic Lake, Antarctica - #1056 | ecosystem: Environmental > Aquatic > Non-marine Saline and Alkaline > Saline | place: Antarctica: Organic Lake... | reverse complement strand
AGCTTTGACGTCATCCCTTTTGTTCCAACGCAGCATCGTTGTGTGCGCTTCCTCATCGCCTGCAGCATTCGTAAACGCCGCCCCTTCCAACCGCTTGTCAATAAGAATGTTCTCCCGCGACGCGAATATTTCTCCACAAGATTTTACTAGCTCTGCTGCCAATGAAGAGGATTTCAGTGACGTCCTTCCCTTTGAGAAAGGGTCGCACAACTCGGCCAAGATTATGGTGCCGACAGGTGTCGTTGAAGGCAATATCGACCCTTTCGATAAGATCATGTTTCGGGATCGCCTCGAATCGAGCATTACAGCGTGTCGAGAATTGGGAAAGTCGAGTCTCTGGGTGTACATACCAATGGCGCGCGCGAGTCTCATTGAAGACATGCACGAATTTGGCCTGGCGTTCCACCACGCTGCCGGCGACACTGCCGTCTTGAACCTTTGGCTCAAAGACGACTCGGACTCCAAGATTCCCGATTTTGCCACGCACAATGTCGGAGTAGGCGCGGTGGTTGTCAATAGCCGCAACGAAATTCTTTGTGTTCGAGAACTCCGCAAAAACTACATGCCCTGGAAAACACCCACAGGTCTCTCGGAATTGGGGGAACAGATCGACGAGGCGGCTGAGCGAGAAGTCTTGGAGGAAACGGGCATTCACACACAGTTTCACAGCATTATAGGTTTTCGACAAACGCATGGGCTCACGCATGGGCGGTCCGACTTGTTTTTTGTTTGCCGTTTGGATCCGATTGAAACCACAGATTCGAATGGCAACGTTGTCGTTCCAAATCCGGTTCCACAAGCCAACGAAATTGAAAAGGCGGAATGGGTTCCACTATCAGAGTACCGCGCGATGGTAAAGGGCGAGGACGGCAACGGAGGCCACCCCATGATGAGTCACGTGATTGACGTATTGGACGACGGTAGAATGATTGATCGAGCCATTGTCCACAGCATCGTTCCAGGGCGAAAACCAAACGCCATCTACTATCCCGCCCCTATGGATGAAAAACTATAATCTCGAATCCCTTTATAATCAATATACTATGCGTAGGCAAAGTTGTTTAATGAAGACTCGCATGATAATACAACTATAGATTATTCCGCTCTCCTAGCTACAACATTATCAAACCTTCCAGACGGAACCAAAAATTGAGCACCCCAACACCGTTTGTACTCTCTAAACATTCCTTCTGTTTGGCAACACGGACCGAATTTAACGGGCACGTTGACGCATCTTACGGCGCTTGCGGCGAAGACGACGCATGCGCTTCTTCTTCCACTTTTTACGCATACCTCCAACGACCTCCAAGGAAAGGGCAAGCTCGTCCTCGTCTTCGAGACCGTTTCCTTCCATGGATCCACCTTCCAAGACGTTAGCTCCAAAGGCAAGACGAATCTTGTCAGCGGGGATGAACTCCTTGTTCTCGATCATGGCCTTGAGAGACTCCACCGAAGTGGCGGCGTCGACCTCGTAGGACGTAGTAGCGACAAAAATCTGCATATTAAAACTTTTTAAAAGACAACTGGTTGCTCAAACCTGAAAGAAGACAGGGGAGAGAGTGTTGTGTTAGAGACAGTGATGAAGAGTGTGTAGACCATCGGTAGGACGGGCGGGAACAAGGACCAGAAGAGCTTTGACACGGGGAGAACCAGTCAGAAAATAGCCAATTGAGCAGCAGTTTTTCATTCAACCGTTTCTAGGCTCTATCGATCCATCTCTGTCAACCAATCTCTTCTATACATATTAAGGCGCAATCCTGTGCACTCGAAAGAGAGAGTAAGTCGTTCTAGTGAACATCATGGTCATCTTACCTAAACAAGGGAACAGACAGCAGTTATGCGTTGTCAGAGGTAGGACGGGCGGGGCGCTACTGTAAAAAGACGAGAGAAGAGTCGTACCGTAGTTCCGTTCGTGTAGAATTCGTGGTCGAATTCGTTTGACTCATGACCTGAAAAGGCGAAGGTGAAACGCGCATGGGGAAGGACAGACGAAATGGCAAAAGCATGCAAGAAGGTGAACAAGTAAAAAGGATCATCGCCGTCGCTTTTCATTTTGCCGCTTTTCCCTTGGTACCTTTGTGTTTGATGAGCAATAGTCTAGCTAGCCTTTCTCCACCTTACTTCCCGTTCCTTCGCACTCTTAATCATCTACATACTCTCTCGTGAATACTGATTCAACATGGTCCAAGAGGAAGATAAGAAAGATGCCGTTGACGACGACGACAACAGCAAGGACGCTCGGGGCGGCATTCGGTTCGGGAGCGGCGTTGGTTACGAGGACGCGTTCGCAGCGGGCCAGGATAAAAGCGAGTATGTAACGGAGCTACCAACAGCGGCCGAAGAACGCAATGGTGGTGGTGGTAGCGGCGATGATGATGACGAGCTGGATGAAGGCCGCGTGAGCAGTCATCCGAGTACCATGGCGGGCTCCAACAAGGTACGTGAGGCAAAATAATTTGCGCTTTGACGATCCGAACCCAGTCGCACACCCCACTCACAGCTTTGCTTCTTTTGATTATTGATACGTAGACGGAAGATGCCGACACGGGTGAAAACGAGGATCCCTTTGCGAATACACAGTCGGGGACTGGCTTGGTCAATACCAAAATTGGGGATCGAGAATCGAACTACCAAAGGCGGAGGCACAATCGCGTCTTGAGAGAGGATGGCCTTTCGTTTGCGGATGCCATGCAGCAAGCCAACGTTGATAAGGATCACAATGAACTCATTAAAGAAGCTGAAAAGGATCTAGCAGAAGCGGATGAAATGGACAAAGCAGCAGGAACCTCGGAGGGGCAGCGGAGTAAAAAACGCCGTTGGGATACGCCCAGTACTACAACTACAGCAGCAGCAGCACCTACCACCAAGATGGAGGACAGTTCGGCCGAGATTACTGACTCAGAGTCAGTAGTTTCCGTTAAGTCGCGCTGGGACGAAGGAACTAGTACGGCGGCACCAGCAAGAAGGAGACAACGCTGGGACGAAACACCTGTTGCAGCGGCGGCATCCACCACGTCGATTGCGGCAACACCACTGGTGACTGCTGGAGCTTCCGGTAGAGGTCGAAAATGGGACGAGACACCAGTTGTGGCAGCAGGTGCCATGGTGTCAGCAACGCCTATTGCGGGTGCCATGGGGGCTGCTGGTCAATCGAAGAATCGATGGGATGCGACTCCTTTACCACCTACATCTTCCGCGGGGTTGGGCGTACCACAGACTCCGCTGGCGGCAAGCTTGAACAAGGCCGTGGCACTCGAAAAGGAAATGGAATCTCGGAATCGACCCTGGACAGAGACCGCTCTCGACGCGATTCTTCCGTCGGAAGGTTACAAAATAATTCGCCCGCCCGCAACGTATGTGCCTTTGCGAACACCTGGGCGCAAACTGCTCGCGACTCCTACTCCCATGTCCATGACACCTGCTGGCTTTCAAATGGAAATCCCAATGGAGCAACGCAAAGATGTTACTGTCCAAGATATCCGAGAAGCGTACGGTGTGCCATTGGCACCCACTGCGGACGAGACTGGAGCAGCGGGTGCATTGCCTTATATCAAACCTGAAGACATGCAGTATTTCGGAAGGCTCATGGAAGAGACTGAAGAAGACAAGCTATCTAAGGAAGAAGCCAAGGAGCGACAGATCATGATGCTGTTACTCAAGATCAAAAGTGGTACTCCTCCCCAGCGAAAAACAGCAATGCGTCAGATCACGGACAAGGCCCGTACTTTTGGAGCTGGCCCACTGTTCAACCAGATTCTTCCTCTTCTCATGAGCCCGGCGCTTGAAGACCAAGAACGTCACTTGCTTGTCAAAGTGATTGATCGCGTCCTGTACAAGCTCGATGATCTCGTCCGGCCCTTTGTGCACCGTATCCTAGCCGTGATTGAGCCCCTGTTGATTGACGAGGACTACTATGCTCGAGTGGAAGGCCGCGAAATCATTAGCAACCTTGCCAAGGCGGCAGGTCTCGCGACCATGATTGCTACCATGCGACCTGACATTGATAGCCCGGACGAATACGTCCGCAATACCACATCTCGAGCCTTTGCCGTCGTTGCAAGTGCACTCGGCGTCCCTGCTTTGCTACCATTTCTCAAGGCTGTTTGTCAATCACGAAAGTCCTGGCAGGCTCGTCACACTGGAATTAAGATTGTTCAACAGATTGCTCTGCTCATGGGAGTTGCAGTGCTTCCGTATTTACGAGAACTGGTCGAAATTGTGAGCCATGGCTTGACGGACGACATGCAAAAGGTTCGCATCGTTACAGCCTTGACTTGCGCAGCTCTCGCAGAGGCGGCTCATCCTTATGGAATCGAGAGCTTTGACTCAGTGATCCGCCCATTGTGGAAGGGTGCCATGGAGCAACATGGCAAGGGACTCGCTGCTTTTCTCAAGGCAATCGGCTTTGTGATTCCTCTCATGGAGGAGAACTATGCGAGTCATTACACAAGGCTGGTGATGCCTATCCTTCTTCGAGAGTTTCATTCGCCCGACGAAGAGATGAAGCGCATTGTGTTGAAGGTCATCCAACAGTGCGTCGCAACAGCCGGTGTGGAGCCTGCCTACATTCGAAAGGAGATTCTACCCGAGTTCTTTAAAAACTTTTGGATTCGCCGAATGGCTCTTGATCGTCGCAACTATAACCAAGTGATTGAGACAACAGAGGAATTGGCCAATAAGGTTGGTTGCACTGACGTGATTGAACGCATCGTGGACGATCTCAAGGACGATTCCGAGCCATATCGGCGCATGGTCATGGAGACTGTCAAGCGAGTTCTTGAAAATCTCGGTGCAAGCGATATTGATGACCGATTGGAGGAGCGGTTGATTGATGGCATCCTATACGCTTTTCAGGAGCAAGCTGTTGATGCAAGCAATAGTGGCTCCAACTCCTTTGGTCGGGAAGGCGAGGTCATGCTGGATGGGTTCGGAACTGTCGTTAACGCCCTTGGTGAACGTTGCCAGCCGTATTTGAAGCAGATTGCTGGAACCATCAAATGGCGTCTCAACAACAAGGCGGCAACCGTTCGTATGCAAGCAGCTGACCTGATTGGTCGCATTGCTGTCGTGATGAAGGCGTGCGGTGAAGACCAGCTCATGGGCCACCTTGGTGTCGTTCTTTACGAATATCTTGGAGAAGAATACCCTGAAGTGTTGGGCTCCATCCTTGGAGCTCTCCGTGCAATTATCAACGTGATTGGAATGACCAAGATGACTCCTCCTATTCGAGACTTGCTGCCTCGACTTACACCCATTTTGCGGAATCGTCACGAAAAGGTGCAGGAGAACTGCATCGATCTGGTGGGACGCATCGCCGACCGTGGAGCCGAATTTGTTTCGGCCAAAGAGTGGATGCGCATCTGCTTTGAACTACTCGAAATGGTCCGAGCGCACAAGAAGGCCATTCGTCGTGCTGCCGTCAGTACCTTCGGCTTTATTGCGAAGGCGATCGGTCCCCAAGATGTCTTGCATGTTCTCTTGAACAATTTGAAAGTACAAGACCGCCAAATGCGTGTTTGCACGACTGTTGCCATTGCCATTGTCGCCGAAACGTGTGGGCCATTTACAGTGCTTCCAGCTCTCATGAACGAGTACCGTGTCCCCGAGATAAACATTCAAAATGGCGTCCTCAAGGCCTTGAGCTTTGTCTTTGAATATATTGGTGGCATGGGCAAGGACTACATTTACGCCGTCACACCCATGTTGGAGGATGCGCTCATGGAGCGCGACCCCGTGCATCGACAAACTGCCTGTGCCACAGTCAAGCACTTGGCCCTGGGTGTTGTTGGGATGGGATGCGAGGACGCTCTAATTCATTTGCTCAACGTTGTGTGGCCCAATATATTTGAAGAAAGTCCGCACGTGATTCAAGCTGTCTTTGACGCCGTCCAAGGCCTCATGGTGGCCTTGGGTCCGAACGTGATTTTGCAGTACACATTGCAGGGATTGTTCCATCCCGCTCGTAGGGTTCGGGAAGTATTTTGGCGTGTCTACAATACTCTCTACATTTACAACGCGGACGCTCTCGTTGCGGGCTATCCATTGATTCAAGACGAAGGTGAGAATACCTACGCCCGCACAACTATGGAGCTCTTTATTTAGTTCCTAGTAGACTACGTAAACGTCGTGTTGGTCCCTCTCATATACTAGCTTCAGTAGTTAGTCTAGTTGATTTCACGTTCCAAGTCTTTCGTCAGCAAACGCCAGAGCTTGAGTTTGGTTTGTAGATGCACGATACGACAGCGTTCCTCTTCAGGCGACCGACTAAAGGTAGACAGCGCTGCCAACGCATGTCTTTCCGTGCTGCTCGCAGGCGATGCTACTTGCAGCGACTGCTGCTTTTGCTGCGAATGCATCACACTGTCCAAGAGTTGGTTCGTGGCGGCTTGATCCTTGGCTCTTTGGGCATTGGCGTGCATTCGCAACATATCTTGTAGCTTCTCTACCAATTCGTTGGTGTTTTCTACTAGTGGCCCGTAGGCTTCAGTCTCGTCATGAAAAGCCTGGTGGGCTGCTTGGAATTGACGGTGCAACAAGCGCGCCAAGATTCCAAAGGACGCGGTCGATGCCGACGACCGGGTCTTGTTGTTGGAGGGTGACTCGTACTGTGCCTGTCCCGCTAGAATGGGCGAATGCAACCGACGAAATTGAAGCGGCGATGTGCTGTTGTTGGTGTTGGCCGTAATGGCACCGCCGTTGTTGGACGCGGCGGCGCCACTATTGCGGTTGGAGCGAGACTCGATAAAGAGTTTAGCTTCTCGATCGATTCCTCGCAAGCGAGTCGCTTCCTTTTTGGACTCGCAAAGACTGCTTCGCTGTGACAAAAAGGCTTCTGTGAGTGTCCAAACGGATGGATCAACTGGGCCGTCGTTCCATTCTAGTTTCTTGCGTTGCTGCTCCGGGGAGGATGTATCCGAAGGAATGGCGTCGTTGTCATTTTCCAGTGCCACCGTCGTATCCGTAGTATCAGCAGTGACTAGATGAGCGTTCTCGTAGAGCGATTTTAACAGCTGCAGATGAAAATCCAGAAAGTGACTTGTGGTAGAGGACGCAGACGACGCCGACTCCTGGGCGAGCGGGTCATAATCGTCGTTGGTGTGGCGCGATGATCCTCCATGAATCAGCAGACGCCGACGCTTGTGCTGCTCCTCGTCAATGTTGCCGAATCTATCAGCCTTTCGCTTCACGTTGATTTCCGACATACTGAAAATTCTGTAGAGGGGACGCAGGAATGAATCTACAGGCTGGAGGCTATTCTCTCTTTACTCTTCAATGCCAGAGGATGCATGAGAATGAGATGCATGCGGTAGACTACTACTTAGACTATATACGTACCAGTATGCGGTGTGTTTCATGATGTGCCGAACGGGCAGAAAGTGTTTGATAAGTAATTCTCAACGGAAACCACTACGACAAAACATCTATCGTTCCGGGTTCTTCCAAGTCGTGCTACAGTATCGGCTAGACTATCGATCGTGTCGCGTATCGACGACGATCGACGATGGTCCTTTCATAAAACACAAACACACACAGACGAGACAGCACTAGACTACTACTAATTAGTACCATGGGAGAAACCAAAACAGCACGAAAGGAAGCCAAGAAGGATCTGGACCGCAAACTGGCCTTGTCCACTCCCAGCCGTTCTTTGTTGGAAGAGCTAGCTATTACTGTTAGCAAGACACCATCGCCCGACGCAACGTTTCAGGTACGTCCTCAGTCCCTGCCTCTGAAGATGGTGTTGATAGATATTGGATCTGCCACTGGCCTAGTTAGCGCTAGTTAGCTCAGTGGTAGATCCAATCCCTATTGGATCCTGACATGTCATGAATATCAGAAGCGTCAAGCCCTGTCAGCCTAACTTCCCTGCTCTTTCTTTTCTTCTTCCAGTACGCCTTTGCCTTGAGCAAGTCGATGGAACCTTCCGAGTTGCGTTATGCCGTTAGCATTTTAGATGGACTAGTCAAGGAAGGTTACGAACATCAAGTCGATTGCATGTACGGAGCAGCCACGGCGCTTTACTTGTTGGGTGACTATCAGGAAGCCAGAGTACGTCTGCAGATAAAATGTGTCCCTAAATATCACGATTCAATGGTACCGATCATCACTCACCCGTCATGTTTCTTGTTTTTCTCTCCCTTTCTCTTGACAGTCACGATGCGAGAACATTATGCGATCCAATCCCGACGCTCGGTTCGCCAAGGAGCTGCATTTGGCGACGATTGAAGGTGAAGAACGACGACAGGAAAAGCAGTTGAAGCAAGCTGCCGTGGGAGGTGTTGCGGCAGCCGCGGCCGTGGGACTTGCCGCCGGCGTAATGAGTTTGCTCTTCAGCAAGCGATAAAAGATAGACAATGGATGCGGTAGACAGATGCAGTGGGTTTCTAGGTTCCAGCGTCTGAATAAACGCCCTTACAGTATGTTCGTACCGGAATTAAATGTATTCGAGAAGTTTTTTAACTGTATAGTACCGCGTGAATTATTGTATTGAGGGAGTTTCATCCAGTGTACCAGTATATCCCTCCCATCACTCAAGCAGGTCGTGTATTGTCGTCGATCATACGTTGGACCGTCGTCATGGTTCCCAGTGACAAGATGGAAACAATAGCAGTCGTAATGGCATCCGTATCTTCAATCGCCTCCATCAATAGCTCGAAAAAGGCCACCCATGCCATGGCCCCTGCCGCAAAGCCCAATCCCACCGGCAATATCGGAACAAAGTAGTTTACAAATATGTACGCTGGAACCGCCATTAGTGGCTGCGGGAGACTCGTGCAAATGGCCCAGAGTACAGCAGTCGTTATCGAAACGCCACGCGGCAGTAGCACCACGGCAATGGCCAAACCCTCCGGAATATTGTGCACGGCCAAACTGGCCGAAATGAAAACACCCAAATCGCTCCCGTGCACACCACCAAAGCTGACTCCAATACCGACTCCTTCCGAAAAGGAATGCAGCGTCATGACAAAAAAGACCAACAAGGCTTTGCGAGCGTCCGCGCCGCCCAGTCCTCCCACTTTCAAGTCTTCGTACTGATCCAAGACTTTCTTGGTGGCTAGAATGAACACGAGACCCAGGACGGCGCCGGCTACGGCTCGAATTTCTGCCGAAATGCTGGATGTATCGTGTGGGTCGTCGTACGTGCAACCCTCTACAAAGAGAGAGTAACTGGCGGCCACCATCATGCCGGCGGCAATGGCTGTAATGATACATAGTAGCAAAAGAGGGATTAAGTGAGTAATGAAAGGGTGTGTATAGAAGCAAATGTATATATATATATACATATATTGCAGTAAGCAGCAGTAACGTACCGTTGGAGATGCCTAACCAATAGGTTGCCACATTCTTCAAGAATATAAAGGGAAAGACACCGAGCCCCGTGGCCACGGCCGTGAGCCATCCGTAGAAAAAGACGTGCTGTATTGAGGGATTTCCCGCGGGATGAAAGGGCCGTGGGCAGGTAATGACGGTCAGTACAACAAAGGCAATCAAGACGGCCACGACCCACGGAGGCGTGGGATCAGTTTCTTTGGGCTTGGAGGATTTGGGTTTTCCATTGGCCACGGCCACGCCATTGTGCGATGGAGACTCTTCTGATGATTGTGCGGTTGCTGCTGCTTTCTCTGCTCCCGCTGCTTGTCTCCGTGTAACGACCATTGTGGAAAAGGGGTAACTAACTGAGTGATTGCTACAGCACTAGTCTACTAGACTATCTTCTCTACTCTCGCATCGATCGGCTGTACGTAGCGACAGTTTATTGTGTGTTGTGTGTTGTGTGTTGTGTGGTCCTCGTCGTTGAAGTTTGACGGCCGCCGATACGGCACGCGGTACAGGGTACGGTAAACGATGCGATCGACCGCAAAAGAGAGAAACCTACGAGACGTCACCCATTTTTGGCGCCAAGTCAAACTAAAGGATCGGTTTGTTGGTTCGGTTGTTAGTTCCATGGCAGCGGCAGTGGCAGTACTACCGTAGTGACTGACTCACACAATCACAACCTCACTCGCACACTCCGGATATACGATATACGGTACCAATAGATATCAATAGATACTCGACTAACGTACTGTACAATGACGGCCTTCTCTCGCACTTCTATCGCTCTCTTAGTTTTGTCCATTTTGGCGGCAGCCGTCGATATCACGGCAGCTTTCAGTGTCATTCCCATTGCTCCGAGTACATCAACGAGGACAACATCTCGTCTCTACTTTTTCGGCGGATTGGGCGATGCCTTCAAGAATGACGACTCCCTCGGCAAGGCCAAGGACTCGGGCTTGACCAACGGACCAAAGTATAACGATCAAGTTACCGTCAATGGCAAGGCCGTAACGGGCGCCGTGGCCGGGCAAAAGTTGACTGTGGTGGCCGGTCGTGCCAGGGTCAAGATCCCAGTGAATTGCCAAAAGGGTGACTGTGGCACGTGCATGGTCAAGTTGAATGGACGTCAAGTCAAGGCTTGTCAGGTAGGACTACCGACTGGTAAGGCTGTCATTCAAACATTGTAGTTATTCAGCCTCCTTACAACAGGACGTACCTTTCTAATGTTGGTGCTGGTGCGCATTCCATCACTCCTCGCTTGCTGCCTCGTCTATTGCTGGACAAAAGACACTACACACCATCACACCGCCGAATCATTCCCAGACTAACGGCGTTTAATCGTACTTTAATCAAATAACTTGACAATACAAAAGTGCGCGTGCGTTTGAAAATCAAACTCCACCTTTGGAACCAATGTTTCCGTTGCCGACACGACTTGCTGTAGCTTGAGTAGATAGACCGAATTGCCAATGCACACCTTTAACAAACGTCGAATCTCGTCTTGCTTGGCCGGCAAGAACGTTTCATCCATCAACTGGCAGTCTCGTAGCAACTTTTCCGCAGTGGTCTTGCAAGACTGAAAGAGCCCGGTCGTCGTTCGCAACAGATTCTCGGGTGTCACTTCGGAAAAGTCGGATCCTTCCAAATAGTCATCGTACGACAGCGGAGGAGGTTGCCGAATCGACTGAAAGATTTCAAAGCGCTTTTCAAAGATGCGTTGGTACGAGGTAAACTTGAATTCAGGTGTTGTCAAGATACCATTCTGTCGAAGAGCCACAATGAACCGCAAAATGCCGACACACAGGTTGTGTTTGAGGTTCAAGACACTCATTTCAAAGTCGTCTTCCAGGTCTTCCGGCGTCTTTTTCGGTGTCTCATTTCCATTCTTTTTATTTTGGTTCTTCTTTTTGCCCTTGGTCTTTTTCGTTGGGTCCGGTGGTCGTATCATGTAGGCTTGTGCCTCCAGTTTGGAACGACGCGACCGCGATAGAGTATTCAACAAGGCCTTGAGCAAAAAGTCGCGGTACCAAAACGAAAAGGAAATATCCACATGATCGTAGCCAAACCCAAGCTCAATCCCCAGCGTCACATAGCGATCCATGAGCTGCACAAGAATACTTAAAATGTACTGGCTAAAGTGTGGCGGTGTAGTGTTGTCGAGACCATTCTCCCGTCGATAGTGAACATCCAGGAGGTGTGCTTCATGCTGCAAAGAAATCCATTCGGGAAGCATGACTACTTCAATGTACGCTCTCTGTCGGTTGCGATTAAGAAGTCGAAGCTTGAGCGTATCGTAGAGGGGCTTGGACAGGCGACTGAGAAAGGACTGAGCGTGTTCGTTGGAAATGACAGCGGCTGGTACGTGCCCCCACTGACGCATGTCGTCAATGATTAGCTGCTGCAGCTGGTATTTGCCAAGTAGCTTGTTCTCAAAGTAAAGGTTCAAAATAATAAGGGATCGATTGAGGATATTGACCTTTGCCAGACTGACTTTGTCGAGCAATCGCATGGTTCTTCCCAAGGTCGTTGTTCGCGACAAAAGGTTGCATAGCGTCCAGTCAATCTCTGACGTGATTAGGACAAGCGCCTCAACGGCTTCTTTGGGCGAAAGAAAGGAAACTTTGCGTACGGGAGCGTTTCCTACAAGTGGCCGATTGACAAACGAGTCAAAGGTCTTGTGAAAGAGAGCCTTGGTCTCCTCGGGGTAACCGTCCTTTAGTTTTGATTCAAGAATACCTTTGAGGAAATCAAGCTTTGTGATGGCCATGTGGGATATGGAGCGCATGTGTTCGACAGTACTTGACAAGTCGTTGGCGGATAGTCGAGCCTGTTCAGGGGTAAAGAGGAAAACACGGTGGTGAGTTTGTCGCTTCCTTAAGTCATTCGACAGCAGGGGGTTCACTCTCTTGCACTTACCAGCTTGGCGTAACATGACAAAAACGCAAACTGAAAACCTAAAATCGAGAGCAGTATCTTGATTTCATCCGTGTCTTGCCCGTCAAGCTCACATGTTGTCTTCATGGCACTCTCTAGCAATCTCAACGAGTTGGCCTGCTCTCGTTCCGTAAACATTGGAATGCTGTGTGTGTTAGCGACAAAGTCTTCCTCTTCATAAACATCACCGTTCATGATAATGCCTCTAACTACTTCCGTCGTTTCCACAAGTGTCAACGCTACGATAAACAAGATATATTGTGCCGGTGTGCCTGGTGTGCCCGTCTTGAGAGCTTCAAACTTTTCAATGAGTGAGGCTCCCACCACGCTACTGGGAAAGAGCCGTGACTTCATATCGGCAAGTACTGCGTTGTGGGCGTACAAGCAAGTAAAGGTACTTTCGCCCACGGACGCTCCGCTCAATAGTGATTGCTGCCGAACCAAAATCTCCAGGGCGATCCAGGTAACGTCTGGAATAGTGAGATTGTCCCAAGGCAAGGGAGTAAAGGGGTCATTCAGACTGGTAGGGGGAGGTCGTGGAAACAGCATGGTATCTGCATCTGCACGCCAGGGAGATATTTGAGGTGCAGCTACTTCACAGCAGTCCATTTTGGGATCCATCAGCTGTGTTGCCGCCATGGCGTCCGCTAAACAAAACGACGACGGGTCGCATAAAACTGCCTCTCCAACGGTCAAGGAGGATGCACATTCCTTGATGAGATCCGTAATATCTACCATCTCGTTGGGGTTTATGGTAACCCTATCGTCTTCAGTCCGGTCTGGCATGGTAGGAATGGGTGGTGACTGGAGTTCTCTAGACTGATAGAGAGCATGTCGTCGACCCGAGGTGCCATTGTGAGGTGACAGGTGAGAGGCGAGATTCTATGGAAGAGAGAGGAAGGCGGGAAAGCGACCATTCACGAACAAAAATCGATTTGCCAGCCAGCACCCATACCGTAGTCTATAGTCTGGTATCCTTTCTCTCTCTAGTCTAGTAAGTTGCAGAATGACAGCAGAGAAAGAATAGAAGACTACCGTATGGTACACCCACAAGTCAAGCGTTGCATCAAAAGAGTAACTAGCTAGAGCTTCAATATTTGTATACCCGTGTTGCATGGTACTCTTTCCAAATCAATTTCTTGCTGAATTGACGCGCTTACTTCTCTGTGAGGCAGGTTACTTCGTAGTTCCAACATTGCGTCGCTTGACCCCACAAGCCGTCCACCATCCACCACCGTACCAGAAACAGAGCTGCGTGTTTCAGCACACGGTCCGTCGTGACAAACTCCAAGCATCCCCGACTGCCGTTACGGATGCCAAGTACTGAAAGGTGGCCTTTAGAATCGTTGCTATCGTTGTTGTTGCTGTCGTTGTTGTTGTTGCTGTTGCTGTTGTTGTTGTCGTTGTTATTATCGTTGTTGTTGTCGTTGTTGTTGTCGTTGTTGTTGTCGTTGTTGTTGTCGTTGTTGTTGTCGTTGTTGTTGTCGTTGTTGTTGTCGTTGTTGTTGTCGTTGTTATTATCGCTGTTGTTATCGTTGTTGTTATCGTTGTTGTCGTTGTTGTCGTTGTTGTCGTTGCTGTCGTTGTTGTCGTTGCTGTCGTTGTCGTCGTTGTCGTTATTCTTGACGTCGTTGTTCTTGTCGTCGTTACGTGTACTTCAGCTTTTGTGAGGAAAGAGTTCTGGCCTCTTCTCTCTTCTCTAAAACCACACCGAAGAACTTCCCAATGCAGTCCCACGCTCTTCCGCCTGCGTAAGTGGGCATTGTAGCCAGTGCGCTTTAGCGGAGATCTCCTCTAATCGTCTCGATTGGTAGAGGCCCAGGTCTCATCGTCGGCCTCTGCGCCTTGTGGGGTTTGCTCGTCTTCGACCAATATTCCATCATCGTTTAACAATTCCGAGACTGGGAGAGTATCGTCTAACTTCGCCTCGTTTGGACTCCAATCGTCGCCAGCCCAGGACTTGTTTTCGAAGCAGTAGGCGAGAAACGGCAGCCAGTTGTCTTTGTCCTAAGCCAACACCTTGGGGCAGCCCACAACAACTAGCAAAGCTATCGCCTGCGTCACGGCCACGCTGAAGCGCTTCTCGTTTGCTACAAAACCTAGATTGTAGCGAAGATCTGATAAAATCTGCTCAGGTTGGGCCAGAACCGAGAAACGATAATACAGCGACGCTCTTGGCCCTGGAATGTCTCTACCGAACCGACCTTGAGGTCCTTAAAACCTTGCATTTCGAGCGCCAGTCGAATTTTTTGCGCCTGGCGTTGGTAAGGCGTAATGATCCCAATCTCGTCCACCTTCAGTGGCGGGCGGGTTTCGTTCATAAGAAGCGACACGTACTGGACGACCTGCATGGCTTCCTGAGGATTGAACCAATACGGGCTATTTCCTTCGCGCAAGTTGTCGCCTTCGACTGCGTGAAAGAGCACCGGAATTTGACGGGGAGATGCTCCCACTTTGCCATGCCGTAACTAGCCATCGGGTTGCTGCAACACATCAGCTCGTTGTTGTAAAAGAGCCCGTTGGGCAGCTTGAGAATCGACGGATGGGAACGATAATTGCGGACGAGTTTTGTTAAAATATCCGCTGGATACTCGCCATCTGTTTGCCCGTACACGTCCCTACTCATGAGGCGTTCCATGTAGGAGACCAAAATGCCGGCAAATGTCGGAACTAACAATAGGACCGAGCTGATCGGGTCGCCACCAAGAATTAACTGTCCTGTGCGGGGAATGCCTTGCACACAATTCAACAAGGTGGCTGCAACCGAAACTATCTCTGGTTCGGTTGCGTGTCTTGCCTCATCGACGCAGAGTACATCGAAATGGCCGACTGGTACTCCAATATAGCAGAATTGAGCGGCGTAGTTGACGGTTGCAACGACGATTCGAGAAGAGAGAATCAGCTGCAGCTGCTCCTCACAGGTAGCCTTTTCGGCAGCGTTATCCCGAATTGCAATGGGACATGCATCGATGGACCGACTGTAGGCAAGGATGCGACACAGCTCGCTCGGCGGAAAGTAGGAACTTAGTCTCTCGACCAAAATGTCTGCCGCATCATTGCTCGGAGCCACAAGAAGGATGCGGAGATCGTCCTTGTGGCGCGCGAGTTGGTAAACCGCCTCTACGATAGTTGTTGTTTTCCCTGTTGACAAAGCAGCGTCGTCAGAAACTAGAGAAACGAAGAACCAAGACGCAAAAAGGAAGTAATCCCGCATGTAAATCTTACCTGTACCAGGAGGGCCAAAGATAATGTACGGAATGGGGCGCATAGGGCCACTGACAATCTGCTGGACGGCCCATATCTGCTCGTGATTCAAATCCTGGTTGGCTCAGCTCCAAGTCGGAGGCGTCAGGCGAGGACGGTCCGCTTTCTTGTTCTGCTCACTTGGAAACAGCATAGTCGCCTGCATTGTGCTCTCGGCCTTGGCACAGCCTTCGTGCGACGTTCGGTACGTCATTCGGCTAAAAGTGAATCGCACATCCACCAAATCGACGCCAGGGTTGTACTTCGCGTGAAAGGAGGCATGGAATTCGAGTGCGACTTCTAAGAGCCTTGTAGACGCAACCCGTCCCTTGTACAGGCGGCCGTTCCAAGTTATGTGGACAAGGTCGCCTCTTACAACAGAAGGGCGTCCTCCGACCATGGACCTTCAAGGTCAAACAGCGACCGTCTCGTCGTAGCTTGACGACACTCATGTCAAATAGCTGAATGTCTTGCGATGCTTGCCATTCGTTCGCCCACAGTATGTGCTTCCAAAAGGTACCATAGCCTTTCGCACTTTCGGCCGGTTGTTCAATCACATTTTCCAACTCGTCAGCAGCGAGCATCACCTTGACTTCAGTGGGGATGCTATGATGCACCACCCTTTGAACGGATTCAGACCAGGGATGTCGGCTTTAGGTGGATCAAAAGTCTCCCGAGGCGGCCGCTCGAAGGCTTTTGGCTTGCGGCGCTCGTATGGCACAATTGGCTGCAAGGCCTTATCCACGTCCTTGCTTGTAACACAATTACCTTCACAAAGCGAGAAATACCAAAGCCACCCACATTACTCGTAAAATTACAGTGCGCGGCCACTCGGAAGGCTCCCAGGTAGGTTGGCTTGACAGTCAATCGAATCATCACGGGCTCGTCAACAGGCGTAGGAAATGGATTCGACAGCGACAACTTGTATTGCTTGGCATGCTGTCCCGTCAAGACAATCGTTTGGAGAACGACGCTCGCGTCTGTTGATTGAATCTCGAGCTGCACAACGACTTGTTCACCAACGCTGACGATGGTGGTCCGAATCGCCTCTTCAATCGTTACACCGTGCTTATTCGCCTCTTCTGCCTGCTGGGCCTGGAGTCCCTTTTCCCTTGTATTTTTGGCTTGTTGCGCTGTAGGAAATTTCCCCTTTGTATCTGCAAAGGTCATCATGACCTTGTGTCCGTGGCACCGACTGCGAAGAAGTTTAATCTGCCTCACCCGCGCCATTACCATGGCTTCTGTTCTCGAGTCGTGCGGAATCAGAGGAAGGCCACGATAGACTACACGTGCACCATCGCGATCGCTCGCTTGTTGCAAGAGAGCAGGATCCTCACACAAATGCATGTGAAAGGCCATAGCATACGAATCCAACGTCTTTTTCTTCCCCGAGAGTAGGTTAGCTTTAGTCGCTGTGGCGAATCGGTTCTGAATGGAGTCCTTCTTGACCTTATTGGCCAGCAAACCGACAGATTTCTCGTTGGCTAGCGAAACCAGAGCCTCCGATGTCTTCTTGTGGTGATCAATTCGGACGATGAAAAATTCTACGGCCGTAAGTACAGTGAGAAGGTAGGCACCGAGATCTCCTTCTTTGATTGACTTGGGTAACCCTTCTAAGCGGCATCCAAAGTCATGGGAAGTAGACATGACGTGCCTTCACTGCTCTACTAGTCCAATGCCCCGGTTGAATCAAAAACACAACGTGCGAGAGTGTACGCGGTGGCAGTGTCGGCGATGTGGTCTACGCGGCCGCTTGTTCGGCGGTGGTAGCCCGTGTGAAATGGTCGTGGTGGTATTGAGCGGGGCTATTGTCGTTGTGCCATTGTGAGCGGTGTGAGCGTGGAGGCGAAAGGCGAGAGGCGGATATTCTTCCGGGTGCGTCGAGGAGACGATTTGAAGCGAGGATACGAGCTCGCAGAGCTCGTAGTTCTTTCAGAGCCACACACTCAACTTCAGGGGTCAGCACCGCTGCTGCAGCACGAGGCTGCTGCAGCAAGAGAGACACTGAGATCATTGGTTTGTCTTCCTTCCGTCTTGCTAACGTCTTGCTAACAAATCAAAAGAAAGACCTTCTTTGAGCTCTTTAAGACTTTTCTTGAGCTTTTTGCTTTGTGTTTGTTTGGTCTCGTTCTTGTTTCGTGCACCATGTCGGATCTTGCGGATAGTGGGCCGGAATTCTTTGCGCAGCTCTTGCTGCCGCCGAAAATTTCGTTTCCAGGTTCGTGGGCTTCTGTTCAGCCTCAGGACGCGACCATTGCGGCCCAAGGCCTTGCTTCCCAATTGGGAGGCACCCCGGAGACCCTACCCCCTGCGGGCGGGTCTACGGATTCTGTATCTGCGAAAGGGAAGGAAACTGTAGCAACGGCGCCAGCACTGTGCATAAGTCTGGCCGTGCATGATGGCATGTTTCTCTCCCCAGCGGACCGCCTGGTTTGTTTGGGGCAGGAGGAAGTCGGAGCATTCCTGGCTGTGGTTCATATGGCCTTAACGGCAATCACCAAAACATAGCCAATCCTGATCGTGTTGGGCGCTCCTTCGGTGCCGTGGGACGTCGAGGAAGTGCCTCGTCTGTCTCTCTGTGTCGGAGTGACGCTGGGGCCTAATAATGTGGTGAGCTGCCCCACCCTGAGTTTTTTTATAGGTTTTTGTACTCATCGGTTGACTCTCGGGCCAACGCCGGCGTCGCTGTAGATCAATTGATCGAAGGCAGCGCTGACACTCTTCTCGCTTTGGACTCGTTCCAAGCATTGAAGCTCATGATTATTTTGACAGAGGCCGCGCCTCCGGACGATTCCGCCTGGTCACCCTTGTTTTCCACGGGAAACCCAGCACTACCGGAAGGCAAATTGCCCCAGTTATTGTTCTCATCGGACGATCCGGACACTCCCATGGAGGGCCTGTTTGTTCATTTTTCGGCGCTTCCGCTGCCTCCGAATCATGGCTTACCTCTGGGTTTTGTGGCTCGCCCAGCGCCATGCCGTCGGTCCAAGCGTACGTATCCGCGTTAAAGATATGGTCCGGCATCACTGATGCTTGTTGGGACTGGATGGTCAATCCCTACTACGATGTTTGGTTTGCCGCCCAGTCGCTGGCACCCGAAAGCTTTGTGATGGACATTTATTCCCCCGTCCAGCAGATCCAACCGGACTGGCTCCGCTGGATTGGTGATGCCCCACCAGCCAACCAGGAAAGCACCTGGTCTCCCAGTACGGTCGACCCTTTCCAGCATGTCTTCTTGTTACTTCGTCATCCTGTGTTCAGGGATGCCCTCCTCTCGAAGGCAACAAAGCAAATGCTTCCGAAGTTCCTCGAGTTTGAAGCTCGCACGTTGGCAGTCTTTTGCCACGGCAGTGCGCTCCTGCTTGGAGATCTGTCCCCAGCCATGCAGCCTTTCCTCTATCGCTTGGCACACCCGGGCACCCTGGCATGGGCGTCCAAGTACGGCTTTCAAGCCATGCAGGATTTAGTCCATTGTCCGAGCTACGTGAGAACTCTCGTGCCGTTCACGGTGCCGGCCAATCTGAATCTCCCGCCATCGCTCAGCAAGCTTACGTCCAAGGCTGAGCTATCGAGCGTGAGTTCGCCTAAAAGCCGGCCCACACCCGGCTCCCAGGACTACCTCGCTATTCGTCGTCAGATACTCTTGAGAATGCTCGGAAATGCGGTCACCACGACGCCTGACAAGTCCCTGCAGCGTCGCTCGTCCCGCAAACAAGCGCCACCGGCGGATTCCAGGTCGGGCATGGTCTTAGACTTCGGAAATGAGTCTTCCTCAGTTGCGTCGTCTAGTATGAAGGTGATTGATCCTCCCCCCGCGAACATGCGCGCCGACTCTCGGAAGTCCGCCGCGGTGAAAGAAGCTGGAGCTAATTTTAATCCGTCTCAGCATCGAGTGACCACTCGTGTGCTGGTGGTGTCAGCATGGTGCTTGCCCATCACTCAGAGAGCACGACTCAGCGGTGCTAGCGGCGCCGCGGACGCCTATATCTTCGACTCTCCGGATGACGAAGAGACGACTGTCTCCCACCGCTTCTCGCGCAAAGAGTTTGTCCAACAGTCGTTCAGGAAGTCGCTGTCGGTCCTAACCCACATTGGGCGTTTCGCCCACCGGCTGAGTCTTGTCTGTTTGTGTCCCATCTGGCCGCCAAAGACCTTCCGTTTGATCCACTTTGGCTCACTCTCCCAGGTCTCGTGAGCATGGCTTGGTGCGTCAAGGTATTGACCACCACCATCAAAAACAACCAGGTGACGTCGTATCTACTTGACCGGCACCGGATCGCCCGCGCCATGGACCCAATTGAGGGTGCGTTCTTTCCTGCCTATGTTCCAGCGTTCTTCCACAGCGCCGCAATCTCACTCAATTCCGAGCGTGGTTCAGTTCGACGGCGCTCACCTCACCAGCTCCACCGGCGGCGGCAGCGTTTCTAGCCACCACCCCGATTTTCATGCGCTTCATTACCCCGCCAGCAAGCGTAAGGCCGCCGACGGCCCCAACGATCCAGCAACCGTCACAGCCAAAGCAGCGGCAGCGGCGCTGAAACAACGCCAGAAGGCAACCAGCACCTCCACCACCGCTACCACGGTCATTCCCGCTCAGCTCCCTGCGACGTCGATTCCAGAAGTATCACAACCAAGTAAGTTAAAGGCGACGGCCCCCCTCGTGTGTTGGACTGTGTCGGGAAAAGCCAAATACCCCCAGGGTATTGGCCAGATGATTTATAGCGCCACCAAGGACCCCTTGATCTCGCTCCCAATCATTCAGGAGCATCATATTTGTTTTCCCTATATCATCGATGCATCCGGCATTGGTTGTGGTTGTGATGGCACGATCTAAGCGCGCCCAGGTGAACTAACTGGACGTAGCAAAAAGAGGGCCCATTGGAGTGGTACTACCCCTGGCTTGCTTGCTGGCACGACCACCAACAGAGGAAGCTCCTGATTGGTTACTAGACTGCTGAAGCGTAGCACCACCCAACGCATGCTCGGACGATCTCTTCTTTCCACTAGCATAGAAAAGGAGAGGATTTAAGGAGACCTAAGAGGTGGACGTGACACCAGATTCCAATTCCAGTGAGCGGCTTGAATGGGAGGTTGACGAAGTATTTATTACAATAAGGAACATTGAGAACAGAGGCAATTTTGGAACAACAGGAGTATACTTGAACATTTTGTAAAACTTCCTTGCGCACTTTGCAAAATGCTTCGCAGAAACAGAGATACCGCACAAGAGGCAAAGTGAGTTGCACAACTTGGAAACACCACCTTCAACCACGGGGAGCTGAGACAGGCGAGGATGGTATTCGTTGAGGTAATGCCCGACAACAGCCGTCCCGAAGTGTTCCAACAGGAGAAAAGAATCATGTGGTGAACATAAGGACAGTGCATAGAGAGGGCCCTAGAGATGTATTTGACTACCACAGCGGGTGGCATGTCTTTGCCTTTTTTGGGGGGTGGCATAATCTTGCCATCCAGTAAGTAGACCTTTTTGATCTTCAGAAGTCTCATCGTACGCACCGCATCGCTTACTATACTGGCCCCTACTACCAGATCCGCGGACAAAGTGGAACGCAGTCAACAACTGAAAGCAAAAAACTTTGTAAAGAAGTAACGCCTTGCGTTGTGCATCAAACATAACGGTTGCTTAAGGAACTGCTTGAGGAACAACAGGTAGAAAGTAAACCATTGTCCTCCTAATGGCCCCATTGAAAACTCCGGAGCTTTTGGCCTGATTAACCCACAAAAAGGATTGGTGGGCGGCAACAAGTGACAACACAGAAACTTGAGCAGACAATCGGTTTGTGCGATTGCGGTTCCTGAGGACAGGAATACCACTACTGGAGTAAGGGAGGAAGGAATCCCATCATCAATGGTAGTACACGTGCAATTAACAACACGGGCCTTGAGTTTGGTGTCCATACTGGCAACCCTACTGGTGTAGAACAGATGGTGTATGGTACAAAACGGAACGAGTTGTAATCAGACATTACAAGGTGATGCTGTTGCCGCAGTTGCTACTGGACTACAGGCTACAGGGAGTAACAAAAGAGTCAGTAGGGAATGCTGAGGAAGTTAGCGAACAGCAAAACTAACAACCGTGATATATACAAACAAAGCAACTATTGCAACCTCTAGGTGCAAAGTCTAACAAAAATGTACGTCAAGACATTTAATTATCTCCATGTTGCAACAAATAGTGTAACATGGCATTGTGATAATGTCGGTTGCCCACCCTCAACAGTTGACTCTACACAAGGAAGGGGTAAGATTAAACTAATTGGTTAGTGACCAGGTTCTCAAGGAGACCAGTGCAGTTTCAATTAATTCTGACACAACCCATGCAGAAATCCGACCATTATCAGTTGAGATCTCAAAATAAGTTTGCCCACCAAGCAAATTTGGCAGAAATCTCTGGCATTATTATTACAAACCGACTGTAAATAATTAAAATCCGAACCTGAGAGTGCCGGATTCCGACAAATAAAATGTCGGCTGAACATAACAGCTATTCCGATGTGGGGGGTTGCAATGGACCGTCGAGCATGTCGAACGTGGGACGCGTCACCTGATACGAACGTCGACTGCTCACTACCCGCGATCACTTTAATACTGCTCTGCATCACACGCACAATAGTACCAGCAAGGCTCCCTATACCCCATAATCTCACGTACACCATTTTGCGGGTACGGGAGGAGACCTGCTCTTCACCGATCTCTCCGGCGTGATAGCAGGTTCCCGCGACCATGAACACGGTGGCACCAGTGGTGTTCAACATCACCGTCACAGTTGCTCTGGACTCCACAATTTCTGGTGATGTTACATCGTTTGATTGTTTTTTCAACTTGGTCCAACCTTCTTTCAGCGAACGCAACGCAATGTTACGGCCGTTCCACTGGCCAATGCGGTCACGCCAACAAAATCTTTGATGCCCCGCCCACGACTGACCCGTTCACGGGATTCAGCTAGGTATTTTCCTTCTCGTCGAATCACCTTGGTGAATTGACCCTTGTATAACGACTTTGTGGATAATTCAAGCTCGCGCTCCGGGGGCTCTCTCAGGCTAGGCCTCTTATTTAGGTATCGCCTGGATCCTCTCGCGTTCTCCTCGCTTGTATCCAAAAAGTGGGAAGAAGTCACACTTCGGTAGGAAGAGAGCAACTCTCAGTTTCTTTCTTTCTTTCTTTTCGGGATGTTTCTTCCGTCTGTTCTTCTGCTGTTGTTCCGGGAAGGGTTCGGGTGCACGTTCTTTCTCGACCTCCTGTGTGGTTGGGACTGGACATGCGCCTGGTTGCTCTTCGTGGGTGGCGCTTTCAGCCAATCCCAGGGGATTGACTGAGCTAGCTCTTGGAGTAGGTGTGTGTGCTCTTGGCGGCTCTGCCGCCAACAGCCAACAACCAACAACTAGCGCTAGCATCTTACCAGGCTCTGCCCGTAGGCAGGGTTCAGACAGCAGGTGACGGGGGGCAACTGGTGATCAGCGATCACCGATTGGTGGAAGAGTGATGAGGAAGGCGGGAAAGCGACCATTCACGAACAAAAATCAAGGGGCATACCGGTATGAGGTAGCTCTCTATTAGTCTAATATAGGCTATCTAAGCCTTTCTAGTACGGTAGGTTGTAGAATTAGAGCAGAGAAAGAATAGAAGGCTTTGGTACACCCAAAAGTCAAGCGCTGCGACGAAAGAGCTACTGGCTTCAAGAGTTCTATACCGGTACTATTGGTAGAGTAGTACTCTTTCCAAATCATTATGTTGCAAAATTGACGAACTTTCTTCTCTGTGGGGCAGGATACTTCGTAGTTCCGACATTGCGTCGCTTGACCCCACGAGCCGTCCACCATCCACCACCGTACCAGAAACAGAGCTGCGTGTGTTTCGGCACAAGGTCCGTCGTGACAAACTCCAGGCCTCCCCGGCTACCGTTGCGGACGCCAAAGTACTGAAAGGTGGACTTTAGATTCTGTCGTTCCGAGGGTCCCGGACAGGCCGCATATTGCAGCCGATCTCCAGTGCCCTTCGGATTCAACACACCATTGTAGTTATTGGTCTTTTGCTTTCTGGAAGTCGTTCCAGCACCATCCCCGCAGCTACCGGATTCCGTATAATAGTTGGAGCCAGTCATGGGATTCGGCGGATAAAACGACAAGGATCGATCTTCTCGATCACTCGTGGCGCATTGCCCACGGTTGCCGTGAAAGACGAGACGATAGTGCGCCGGCAAGTCGAACCGCGCAATCAGACACTGACCGGCAAAGGGATGTTGCACAACCTTAAGCGCGCCATCACCCGCCTGCAAGTGACGTTCGCAATAAGGAATGGGAATAGGTTCACCCTCGCGACTGCGCACCATGGCACGGCAGCGTCGAGCACCTCGAGTGTGGGCCCAGCAGCGACTGGCATCTGGACCAACTGCCACTCGGGCTTGCGGATGAACAACGGTGGGTGGAGTTGGAGTTGGAGTAATACTGTCAGCGTCAACGCGTTCCGAAGGCACCGACTTTGGAGACGATTTGATAACCATTGCGGCTCTACAGCGCGATGGCAATCACGTCGTGCGGGGTGCAAGCTGCTGGTCAGCTTATTCATTCATACAACGAGCACAAAAGTGGATGGACCGGATGGAGAAAGGAAAAAGGAGATAATAGTAGCGACGCACGAGCGACGAGCGACAAGAAGATCAGATTTTAGATTTTAGCAAGAGAAATTTGGGAAGACTCATTTTGGATTCATTCACGACTAGATTTACCGGTACTCGTATCGTAGACTACTATGATAGTGTATATATGTAATGTAGTTCTAGCTCTAGTCTAGTGTAATTTTGCGCATTGAAACTTGGTCACGAGACCGGCATTGTCAATTAATTAAAAAGAGAAGTGAAGTCCGCACACGGCAGTCCGCACGGCATCGTCAATTTAGTCCGCACACGGCGCCAGGCCAAGTCCGCACACGGAGCAGTGCAGTCCTCCGCACGGCACACGGCGCCAGGCCAAGTCCGCACACGGGGCAGTGCAGTCTCCGCACGGCAGTGAAGTCCGCGAACGGCTCCGCACTCGCGAGTCCGCCCGCACACGGCAGTGCAGTCCGCACGGCAGTGAAGTCCGCACGGCAGCGAAGTCCGCACGGCATCGTCAATTCCGCACACGGCGTCAAAAAGTCCGCAGCAGTACACGGCAGTGCACGGGCAGTGTGCAGTGAAGTCCGCACACGGGCAGTCCGAACGGCATCGCTCGTGCACTGCCGTGAAGTCCGCACACGGCAGTCCCCACGGCATCGTATCAGAAACACGTGCACCGCCGTGAAGTCTGCACGGCATCGTAACAACACTCGGTTGTCAAGTCCGAACGGCATCGTGCACTGGTGCCGTGAAGTCCGCACGGCATCGTATTAAAACACGTGCACTGCCGTGAAGTCTGCACGGCATCGTATAAACAATCGGTTGTCAAGTCCGAACGGCATCGTGCACTGCCGTGAAGTCCGCAAACGGCAGTCCGCACGGCATAGTATTAAAAAGACGTGCATCCGCACGGCATCGTATTAAAATCAGTCGGATTGTCCACAAAATACTCGGATTGTAAATTAAAGAAGGAAAATACTCGGATTGTAAATTTAAGAAGGAAGTCCGCAAAATCGCTTGTAAAAAAGGAAGTCCGCAAAATCCCTGGATTGTCAAATCAATTAAAGAATTAAGTCCGCAAAATCGCTTGTCAAATCAAGGATGTCCGCAAAATCGCTTTTTAAAAGAAGTCCGCAAAATCCTCGGATTTTCAAATTAATTGGATTATCAATTAAGAAGTGAAGGAATCGTTCGTAAAAGGAAGTCCGCAAAATCACTCGGATTTACAGGAAGTCCGCGAAGTCGCTTGTCAAATCAAGGATGTCCGCAACGAAGTCGCTTGTCAAATCAAGGATGTCCGCAAAATCGCTTTTTATAAGAAGTCCGCAAAATCCTCGGATTTTCAAATCAATTGGATTGTCAATTAAGAAGTGAAGGAATCGTTCGTAAAAGGAAGTCCGCAAAATCGCTCGGATTTACAGAAGTCCGCGAAGTAAGTACGTACGGCTTGAAAAAGTAAAAGTGAAATAAGTCCGCACACGGCCTTTTAAGAGATAAGTTCGTACAGCTTAAAAAAGGAAAAAGAAAGTTCGCACGGCTTTAAAAAGTAAAAGTGAAGGCTTTGAAAAGTAAGTCCGCCCGGCTCTCCGCAGGGCTTTAAAAATTGAAAGTGAATTCAAACATAAATTCCGCACAGAAGTCCAAGTAAATCCACACGGCGTAAAAAAAGGTGAAAAACAATTAAACAATGAAGTCCGCACGGCAGTTCAATTGGATTGTCAATAAATAAGTGAACTATTGCTTTTCTTTTCTTTCCTTTTCTTTCCTTGAGATGTGTTTTCATGTTTCTGCTTTCAAAAGATAAAGTTGATTTTCCATAACGCGCACTATTTAGCCATCAAAAGACGGTAACAGTGTAAAGAGTAGAATAATAAATAAAGTTTTGGTATACTGTTGCTGACAAATGAGTTGTTGATGATGCAAGAGAGCGACGAAGGGATACAATGCAGGACGAAGGAAGTATTCTAAAGTATGCAGAAGGGCAGTCGCGACGGCTCCCAGAAGATATTCAGCTATTTCTCAGTCAAGACTTTTTAAATTGGATTATTTTCGATATGTAATCTTGGGAATCGTGGTAACGAGATATTCAATCACAGGAAACTTTTACAAGCATCTGAACTTTAATGGTTTTGATGGTATGTAATTTATGAGCGAACACAGACCCATATAATCATGTTACAAACAACATTTCTAGTAGGTGACACTGAGAAATTAAGGAATTTCTACTAGGCGAACACTTAAGCAGTTCGCAATTTCATCATATGAATTTTACTAGGCGAACACAGAGGAAGTTAGGAATTTCATTTGACCACATGTAATGTTCTTCAATTATCGTTGCATAATGTACTTCAATTATTGTTGCATTAATGAAGTTCTATCAATGTTCTTGAATTGTTTAAGTTCTTCAATTATCGTGGTATTCTTTCATAGTTTTTTCCTTCCATAATCGTTGCATTAATGTATTTCAACCAGCGTAGCATTTCTTCAATTATAGTTTTGACCACGTAAATCAAACTGGATTATACTTGACCAGGCGCCCTTTTTTATCCACGTTTATTTGCACTAATGTACTTCAATTTCATAGTTTTCTTCCATAATCGTTGCATTAATGGACTTCAACTAGCGTTGCATTTCTTCAATAATAGTTTTGACCACGTAAATCAAACTGGAATAGACTTGACCAGGCGCACTTTTTGATCCAGGTTTATTTGCATTAATGTACTTCAAATATCGTTGCATTTCTTCAACAATAGTTTTGACTACGTAAATCAAACTGGAATATACTTGACCTGGCGACCTTTTTTTATTCACCCCTTGTTATCCGCGTTTATCCAGGTGCTTTTCATTGTCCGCTGGATCCTTTTCGTAAGGTTCGCCCAACAAAATAGTTAGCAAAATAGTTTTTGACCACATAAATCAAACAGCATTTGACCACGTAAATCAATCTGGAATACATTTTGAGCAGGCCAGGTGCTTGAATATTTTCGACGACCACGTAAATCAAATAGTTCTATTTTTTGACGACCAAGTAAATCAGATGGTTTTTAACCACGTAAATCAATCTGGAATATATATTTGACCAATCTGGAATAGTTTTTAACCACATCTGGATTAACCACGTAAATCAATCTGGAATATATTTGACCAATCTGGAATATTTTTGACCAAATAGTTTTTGACCACGTAAATCAATCTGGAATATATTTGACCTTTTTTATCCACCCTTCCACGTTTATCCCATCCGCGAGGCCAGGTGCTTTTCGATGAGGCCAGGTGCTTTTCGGTGTCTGCGGGATCATTTTTTATCCACCCTTTCGTTATCCACGTTTATCCATCCACGAGGCCAGGTGCTTTTCGATGTCCGCGGGATCCGTAAGGCCAGGTGCTTTTCGATGTCCGCGGGATCCGTAAGGTCCGAGCAACACCAGCGATGAGGCCAGGTGCTTTCCGGTGTCTGCGGGATCCTTTTTTATTCACCCTTCCACGTTTATCCATCCACGAGGCCAGGTGCTTTCGGTGTCCGCGGGATCCGTAAGGACAGGTTCTTTTCGATGTCCGCGGGATCCGTAAGGTCCGACCAACAACACAACCAACACCAGCACGCTTTGGCGGTAACTGGCGGTAGCTATCTTCACTCAAAAGTATATCAAGGGTCGGTATCTTATATATCTGTCCCAGTGTCCTCAAAAAAGTATATCAAGGGTCGAAATCTCTCAAGGGTAACACCAGCACGCTTTGGCGGTAACTGGCGGTAGCTATCTTCACTCAAAAGTATATCAAGGGTCGGTATCTTATATATCTGTCCCAGTGTCCTCAAAAAATATATCAAGGGTCGAAATCTCTCAAGGGTCGATATCTTATCTGTCTGTCCCAGTGTACTCAAAAAAGTATATCAAGGGTCGAAATCTCTCTTATCGTCCTCGCTTGTCAGCTCTTCCACATTTTTCACCTGTCGCCGAGTCAGTTCGTCATGATTGATGCTCTTGACAATATTTTGGGAACATCTGCCCCAGTGTACTTCAAAGTATATTGACAATATTTTGGGAACATCTGCCCCAAAGTATATCAAGGGTCGAAATCTCTCTTATCGTCCTCGCTTGTCAGCTCTTCCACATTTTTTCACCTGTCGCCGAGTCAGTCCGTCATGATTGATGCTCTTGACAATATTTTGGGAACATCCGTGTCAGTGGTGTCATCAGCGTTTTGGTGAAACTTGAATGCCGTCACTATTCGACGAGGCCCTTTTCGTTTTTCAACTACTATTCCACAATCCGGTTGCCGCTTGTGCCCGTGTCCTCGAAAATACCTCTTCGCCACCGTCCTTACCACCGCCACCATTGCTAGTAGGGTAAGGAAGGACGTATAGCGCAGTGCCGCACCTGGGTGCTACGTTACCAGTCTAACTGTACTCCTAGTGTAGCTACGTACCGGCCTTATCAATTCAATATGCCTGGTGCAGCAATACAAACGAAACGGCCTTTTATTGTTCCTCGTCCTACTACTAGTCTACGTACCGGCCTTGTCAATTCAATATGCCTGCAAAACAAACGGCCTTTTATTGTTCCTTGTCCTACCAGTCTGTCTTCGAACGACGAAGCCGACGATGATCTTGTTGTTGCCTTTCTCCTACTTGGCCCCCTGGTCTTCTCCGCTTCATCGCCAAGCCGATACCACGTCCGTTTCCCAGTCCACCCGACGAGCCTTCCAAAGGCGGCGCGCAGAGAGCGCGGCAGTAGTGTGTACGCCGCCGGTCCCCCTGCCACCACCAATTCTTCAAAATTTCGATGATTGATGATGGGATGAAAAGCAATTTATTCATTCATTCGATCAAGAGATCTCCACAATCTGGACGACCAGACAAGCATACCATGACGTTAGAACTCCCGTCCTCTAATTCTTCTAGTGGACGGCTTATTTTGGTCTTGCTGCTATCCCTCTTATCGCGGTCTCCAGCCTCTGCATTCCAATCACTGCATCAGCCGCAAGTGTCGTCGACGAAGACTCTTCTTTGGGCAAACAAGCCTAAGAAGCTTGGACCACGAAGAATTCGCTCGTCTTCAGGCTCTCCAGTCAAGCACGCTCCCGGCGGTGAGCGTCCAGTCCTGACGGATTACGCGCAGAATCGAAACGAGGAAACCAACCGGCAGAGGCTCCGGAGTCAGATTGGCTGTGAACATTTTGGAGAATGTCCTGGCTGTGTTGTGAACGAAAAGGTCGGAAGCGTCGATATTGTTCAGTCAGCTAAACTCTATTTCTCGTCCACCGCCATTCGCAAAAAGCGCGCCGATGTGGTGAACAACGGGCAAGATTGGGCCGTTGAGGAAAAAGACGACGGCTTTTATCGCGTTGTTGTTCCCTCGTCGGTCAAGGAGTGGCGAACCCAGGCCAAGCTGGCAGTCTCACCCAAATCATCGTCTTGGGCAAGGGACGGTTGCTCTTTTGGACTTTACCAAAAGGGGACACACAAAGTATTGAGCATCCCAGACTGTGCCGTCCATCATCCCTCCATCAACCGAGCAGTGAACGCGCTTGTACAAGCGACCAATACGGTTGGGACTCCAGCGTTTCATGAGGACACGCGCGAGGGTGGACTCCGCTATGTCCAGCTGCAGGTTGAACGCACGACGGGTAGAGTTTGTTTGACTCTCATATGGAATGCCGCCACTCTAAAGGAAACACAACCGGCGTTGTCGAGAGTAGTGAAAGAGTTGAATCGTCAAGAGCCGGACTTGTGGCACAGCGTCTGGTGCCACTGCAATGACGGCGTCGGCAATAATATCTTTTCACGAAATCTGAAGCGATGGCACAGAATTGCAGGGCCTGAATTTGTGCGAGAGCCATTGCCAATTGGAAATCGAGGGTGGCTCTATTTCTCACCTCTCGCATTCCGCCAAGGAAATATCGACGGGTTTGACATATTGGCAAACGACGTTGCTAAGACTGTCCCAGGGGGAAGCAAAGTCTGCGAACTGTATGGAGGGGTAGGTGTATTGGGGTTGACGGCACTTGCGTATCACGCACAAGAAGGACAATACCCTTTGTCTTGGTTGCGTGTCAGCGACGAGAACCCGAATAATCCGCGTTGCTTTAGTCGGGCAGTTGCATCTCTACCAGCTGAAGTTACAGGGCGAAGGGGTAGATACAATCGACGGGAGGAGGATGAGGATCAAGGTATGACTATATCCGAACTCGCTGCACAGATGCAGTCCGGTGCGCCGGCGCCGAAATCAGAGCGTAGTAGTGGGGATAAGACGAGCTACTTGATCGCCTCTGCTGCGAAGGCACTGCAGTCAGGGCAAGCTTTGGGTGCGCAGGTTCTGATAGTTGACCCACCTCGTAGAGGTCTTGAAGACGAGGTTCTCGAAGAGCTGTGCAAACCCTTTAATCCAGATCAACCATATGCTGAGTCGACAACGTTGCTCGCACGTGGCGATGACAAAGTGAACTGGACTAATGACGTGCAGACAATGGTATATGTCAGCTGCGGCTTCGACGCCTTAGCCCGTGACTGTGAACGCCTTCTCAATAGCGGTGCAGGCTGGTTGCTGGAAAGCGCGACTGGGTACATTTTATTTCCGGGAAGCAACCACGTCGAGACACTGTGTGTTTTCAAGAGAAGTTAAGCATTGGCCTCTTGGTTAGGGCCACTCTTCCTGATTGAGAAAATGCGGAAAGCCTGCTCTCGATAAACTATAGAATCTAAGGAGCAACGTGAATTTCCCGACTCGCTTCCGACGACGTGTGGCTGAGGGATCGGGATGGAAATGTCATGCTGGCTTCAGAAAGTGTTTAGACTACTGGCCGACAAAGGCAAGTGGTGTAGGATAAGCTAAACCCGATTCCTCTCTACCCTTAGACGGAGATCGTATGTAAAATCATATGAACCACTAATAGTCTTCAGTAACGTTAGGTCGTCCGTAATGGAAACGACCGGTACGGTAGTCTACTTCTGTTTTTCAAGTAAACTGCAAGTCTGTCCATCGTTTGGACGTCAATTTGCAGCCTTCCACGTGGTGCTTTTTTGCCTTTCGAGAAAAGCTCCGACTCTCACAGCCACAAAACCACAACCGAACCATGCGAAGCCTCATCTTGCTAGCTCTGCCGCTGGCGGCACATGCCTCCTTGTTTGGCGTCTCTCCTTCCCTCTCACTTCGTGGAGGCGCCTCGCCGGAGATCGAGGGGCCGTGCATTGGGATAGATCTCGGCACAACGACGTGTTGCGTGGCAGTATGGAAGAACGGAAGAGTGGATGTCTGCCCCAATGAACAGGGCAACCGGATCACTCCTTCGTATGTGGCGTTTGCGAAGGACGGAACTCGATTAGTCGGTGACGCTGCGAAGAATCAGGCTCTTTCCAACCCTACGAATACCTTCTTTGACGTGAAGCGCCTAATTGGCCGCAAATTTCAAGATGCCACGGTCCAGAAAGACAAGACCCTCTTTCCATTCGAAGTCGCGCAAGACAAGAACGGAAAGCCTGTCTTGCATCTCGATCCCTCGATTGTGTCACAGCACTCCAAGAAAGATTTCACTCCTGAGGAAATCAGCGGTATGATTCTTCGAAAGATGAAGGAAACTGCCGAAACCTACTTAGGGTGCCCGGTGAAGCATGCCGTCGTGACTGTTCCTGCATACTTTAACGACGCCCAGCGGCAGGCAACCAAGGACGCTGGTACCATTGCCGGGCTCAAGGTGGAGCGAGTCATCAACGAACCAACGGCGGCTGCCATTGCATACGGCTTGGACAAGCAGGACCGGGAAGAGAACATTCTCGTTTTTGACTTGGGTGGTGGTACCTTTGATGTTACCTTGCTTTCAATCGACCACGGTGTCTTTGAAGTAAGGGCGACGTCGGGCAACACTCATTTGGGTGGAGAAGATTTTGACCACCGCTTGATAGAGTACTGCATAAGCCAATTCAAGCGTCAGTCCGAGATTGACATCTCTGCCGATAAGCGAGCGATCCAGAGACTTCGCCAGCAGTGTGAAATGGCCAAGCGAACGCTGTCGACTCAAACGTCGGCTACTATTGACTGTGAGGCGCTTTCAAGCGGCGTTGACTTTTCGACGACAATATCGCGAGCCAAGTTTGAGGAACTTAATATTGATCTATTCAAAAAGACAATTGCGCCAGTTACGCAGGTTCTCAAGGACGCAGGAATGAGCAAGACCCAAGTGGACCAGATCATTCTGGTTGGTGGCTCCACACGAATCCCCAAGGTGCAAAGTATGCTTTCAGAATATTTCAACGGTAGAGAGCTCAACAAGGGAATCAATCCGGATGAAGCTGTGGTAAGTTTGTAGCTCTTACGTTGTTAGTGTTGGTAATGTGCTTGTGATGAAATGCTATACGCTTGGCTTCCGACGAGTGCCCATCGGCCGGAGTAGTTATCGGATAAAACCGGTGGGTCACTCTTGACGATATTTGTATGTTAATTTTCTGAAGCATTCATTCCAGACATGTCCATTGTTTCGGTTGTTGCGTTTGCCGCTCTATCTCACCCGCCGTGTCTTTCACAATTATTTGGACAGGCGTATGGCGCGGCTGTGCAAGGTGGAATCCTTAGCGGTGACGCCGCTGAACAGACAAAGGATGTTCTTTTGCTAGACGTTGCCCCTCTTTCACTGGGCATAGAGACTGCTGGCGGAGTCATGACTTCCCTAATCAAGAGAGGAACCACCATTCCGGTCAAGAAATCGCAGACATTTTCGACGTATGCGGACAACCAACCCGGTGTCAACATCCAGGTCTTCGAAGGAGAACGAAGTATGACCAAGTCAAACCGCCTGCTGGGACAGTTCGAACTTGGCGGTATTCCGCCAGCACCCCGCGGCGTTCCGCAAGTCGAGGTCAGCTTTGATGTCGACGCAAATGGCATCTTAAGCATTTCGGCTTCAGACAAGGGCACGGGAAAGTCCGAAATCCTGTCAATCACGAGCGAGAAGGGACGACTTTCAGAGGACGAGATCGAAAGAATGGTACAGGAAGCTGAAGATTTCGCAGAGCAAGATGCTTTCGAGAAAGCAAATGTGCTGGCACGAAACGAGCTCGAGGCTTACCTGTACAACCTCAAGAATTCGATGAATGATGGTCTGGAAGGAAAACTGAGCGAAAATGACAAGTCCACTCTTGTGAAGATGGTCGAGGATGCCTTGATTTGGTTGGAAGACCACCCGGCTGCTGAGAAAGACGATTTGGATGGCAAGCAAAAAGAAGTCGAGCAGGTTGCCAACCCAATTTTGAAAAAGGCTTACGAGAGTCAGGCCTCCAGTGCACCGGATGACGACTTCATGGGAGAAGACGTCGACGGAGTGGACGTCGACGAGGGGCCTAGCGTCGAGGAAATGGATTAGGGAGGTTCGGACCTTAATATTTGTGGAGCAGATGCCCTGGGGCGGGACACTGGCTGAAATTGAGCATTGATACGGGGCTTCGAGAGCAGTATCGTTGATTTTACTGTGCAACACTTTATCATGTCCAAACAAAGCCAGGGATGCCAACGACGTCGAGTGGACGCTTTGACTGAGACACCTCTAGTAGCTTCTGCCCTACTGCCTCATGTCGCCACCGTTTCCGCACCACCTCTGCTGGAATCCGACGCGATTGGTCTTATTTAGCTCATCCTATCTCCACTAGTCTTGCCTTTGTCGACCAGTAGCCTATACCTTTCTCCATTGGACATGCCACGTTTTGCATATCGTAGGGGAAGACTGATGCGTTGGACCTGATCCCAATAGGTGGAACATACGACGACGCTGCTGATTCAATCTGTCCGGGAATGGTAACCGACTGTGACTACAGCAGCTGCCGTGATAAGACCGAAGACTTGTTCAGCTACTCTCTTGAAGACGTATTCGATTGCCCAGTCCTGAACTGTCCGCGCATCCAGGGTACACTCAATCCAATGGCTACGCCTCCGGACTCCTCGGTAACCGTGTATCTCTTGCGTTGGAGTTTAATCGTCGTCGCCACTGCCACAATTCTGCTCGCTGAGATTTAAAATCGTAGTAAAATGTGATTATATCATTATCAGATTCCTACTAGGTTTTAGTGAAATTGTGTGGCTAGGGTACGCACTACTCGAGTGCATCTACTTGAGTGCTGCCAAACTCGTGCTGACTTTCTTGGCTTGATCCTCCAGTTCTGCAAGTTCGAGCTTCGCTTTATCAACTACATCAGCAGGGGCCTTGTCAACGAATCCTTTCGATTGTAGTCGCCCTGCGAGCTTCTGGATCTCTTTCGCAAGGCGTTCATTTTGCTTTTCGAGACGCGCACGCTCCTGCTCGGGGTCGATAAGTCCAGACAGCGGTAAGTAGGCTTCAACGCCATCTTGAACGACGACCTGCACAGATTTGACAGCAGTGGCTTCGGCGGCTTCCACCGACCCAGCCTCGTAAACGGCAACCTGGTCCGGATCGAGTCTGGCCAGAGCAACCAGTGACTTTAGTTCCTTTTCGAAAACTTGCAGAAGAGGACCGCTTGCAATAATAACGGCGCTAATTCTTTTCCCGGGTTCCACATTGTATTCGGCCCGAGCATTACGAATACTTCGAGTAAGCGCTTGGAAACACTCAAAGTGACTCACAGCATCTGCGCTTGTCACCAATGGGGGCGCGTCGTCGAGTTGTGGCCAATCAGATAACATGATCGAGTGAGCCGCTTTGTGGTCGTCTACCGGTGCTCTTGGCAAGTGGTGCCACAGCTGCTCGGTGATGAATGGCATGTATGGATGAAGCAGACGAAGGCTTGTATCCAAGACATAGATCAGAACGCGCTGAGCGGCCTTAGCCTCTTGGGCATCACCGCCTCCTGCTCCTTCGTAGAGACGTGTCTTGGATATCTCAATGTACCAATCTGCGTACTGGTCCCACAAGAACTCATACACTTTGCTACCGGCTGCTCCTAACTGATACTTCTCGATATCATCAGTCACGCTAGCGACAAGGCTATGGCATTTGGAGATAATGTATCTTTCCGGGAGAGAAAGCGAGTTGAATTCGTCTTCTGCAATTGGACCAGTAACCGCAAGATCAGTGAGGTCGCTCCCGCTGACACCTTGGAGTGCATTTCCTGTAACGAACTTGCAGCAATTCCAAAGCTTGTTGGCAAAGTTTCGATTCGCTTCGATTTTCTCCATATTCAGTGGGATATCCTGTCCAGGAGTTACGCCAGTTACCAGAGAGTAACGCAGGCTGTCTGCCCCAAACTTGGAGACTGTCTCCAATGGATCGACTACATTTCCCTTGGTCTTGGACATTTTGGAACCGTCGGCGGCCCGGACAAGACCATGCAGGTATACAACACTGAATGGACTTTCGCCCGTCAACTCTAGACCCATCATAACCATCCGTGCAACCCAGAAGAACAGAATGTCGTATCCAGTCTCCAAACACGTTGCCGGATAGAAGCGATCCAAATCGGAGCCCTCAACACCTTCGTTATGGGGCCATCCGACGGTCGCAAACGGCCAAAGCCCAGAACTGAACCAAGTATCGAGGACATCTTCTTCCTGGCGAAGGATCACATCGGCGGGGTGACCACTTTCAATTGCCTTCTGGCGAGCTTCTTCTTCATTCCGAGCGACAATGTATTCACTTTCACCACTCTCTCCAACATACCAAACCGGAATGCGATGTCCCCACCAAAGCTGTCTAGAGACACACCAATCGTGGATCCCGTCCAACCAGTTGTACCAGATTTTGTTGAATCGCTGTGGTACAATCTTCACCTCGCCGTCTTGAACAGCCTTTAGTGCCTTGGCGCCCATGCCTTCGGTCTTGACAAACCACTGACTACTCACAAGGGGCTCTATTATTTCCCCTCCACGCTGCGAGCGAGGAACACGTTGCGAATGGGGATCAACCTTGATTGTCAGGCCTAAGGTCTCCATGTCCCCCCACAGCTTGACTCTCGCCTCGAAGCGATCAAGACCGTCGTATGTGCCTGCGTTGGCATTCAACGTTCCATCCTTGTTCATTATATTAACAATAGGAAGATCATATTTCTTTCCCAACGCGTAGTCGTTTGGATCATGCCCGGGCGTGATCTTTAATGCACCAGTACCAAACTCCATGTCAACATACTCATCAGCGATGATTGGGACTGTTCTTCCATCGCCCATCGGCACCACCACTTCTTTCCCCACCAGATGCTTGTATCTCTCGTCTTCGGGATGAACGCAAACAGCGGTGTCACCAAAAATAGTCTCTGGACGAGTTGTTGCCACTGGTAGAAACTCTTCAGGTCCGACAAAGGAAACAGGTGAGTGATGCACACACAAAAAATATCGAGGGGATAAACGAGAAACCACATCTCATGAACATGTACTATCTTACCATCACTGCCATCAACCATGTACTTGAAGAAGTACATCTTTCCTACCTCTTCACTGTACTCGACTTCGAGGTCACTGACAGCCGTCTTGAGTAGCGGAGCCCAGTTGACCATGTATTCACCCCGGTAAACAAGGCCCTTCTCATGCAATCTCACAAATGCCTCCGACACCGCTTCACTCAAATCCTGGTCCATTGTGAAACGCTCACGACTCCAGTCAGCCGAAGCTCCGAGCGATCGCAACTGGCTCGTAATGTAACCACCCTGCTCCTCTTTGTATTCCCATACTTTCTCGAGAAAGACTTCTCGGCCCACTTCTTCTCGGGTTGTTCCTTCTGCAATTAGCTCTTTTTCCACTTGGAGTTGCGTCGCGATACCGGCATGATCGGTGCCGGGCAGCCAAAGAACTGGTCGCCCCCGCATGCGATGGAACCGAGCCAAGACATCCTGGAGTGCGACAAAGATGGCGTGACCCATGTGTAAACGACCGGTAACGTTCGGCGGAGGCATGGGCAAGACATACGGTTGCTTGCCGTTGGGCTTTTGCTTGGCGTCGGGCTGAAAGCAGCCGGATTGCTCCCACCAGGCGTAGATTTCGGATTCAAAGCTACTTGGATCGTACTTGTCCAAGCCTCTTTCCTTGTTGAGGACATCGTAGTCCGCGCTACTGGAAACCGTGTCGGAGTCCGAGGTTGCAGTCATGGGGCGAGCCGCTGCGGTTCTCCCCAGGGTCGTGAACGGCGCACGAGATGCAGTCTGGAGTTTGGCTCGAGCCAGTGAATGAAAGCCGTAGGCCGTCGATCTAGGGCCATGCTTTGCAAAGGCAGCCCGTGCACCTCTCGCCGACATGCACAGCAAGGCTGTCACCATTGTCCAACTCGTCTTTTTCCCAACCGGTGATCTAATAGTCTTGCTTTTGCAGCGAGAAGTCGCAAGCTGACTCGGCATAACAAATATGTCACGTACGTTGCCTTCCAAGGGTTTCAGAGTGGTCGCTATGAAGTTGAAATGTGGAAAGAGGGATGTAGGATGATGGTGATGGTGATGGTGATGGCTTCTGCGCACGTCACTTTTGAACTTTTTTGTGGCTCTCGCCCTTCGCCGTTTCGGCCGATTCTTCACATTCTTCACAGATCTCCCCCCGCTAAAGGGTGTGTGATCCTATAACCTTTACAAGTTTACAACCTAGCGGAAAAAAGGGAAAGCAAGCGCGCAACACAGTTTCCGGGTGTAACGTGGCGTGTACCGTACTGCACACAGCACACAGCCACAAGATACAAGATCGCATCACCAACACCGTAACACCTTTGAGAGGAGTTTAGTTCCCATGATGGCCCTACACGACGATGGTAGCGATGTCGCGCTAGCTGCCTTCACGCATTTCGCTCAGCACAACCGAAAGATCGTCCAAGAGCAACTTGGATCGGACGCACCTTTCACCGCAGTTGCAGCCAAGCTGACGGAACAGTACAAGGCGTTGTCCGCCGACAAGATTGCCTCGTGGAATAAGTATGCTTCTACCGCCGAAACAACAACCCATACTGATGCTAAGGCCGCACCAGCAACGGATGCACAAGAAAGTCCAGCACCCACGAAGACGAAAAAGTCCAAAAAGAGAAAGTCAAAGGAGGAGGACGCTCCAGTTCAAGCCTCTCCTACCAAGAAGGTCGACGTTTCTGTCAAAGAAGCCATTGAGGCGGAGGAGAATAGCCCAGAGCAAAAGAAGAAAAAGGCGAACAAGAATAAGCCAAAGGAGGATGCTACCGACAAGGAAAAGAAAGCACACAGGAAGAAAAGGAAGGACCCGAATGCTCCAAAGCGAGGCATGAGCGCTTACCTCTACTTCACTTCAGAGAATCGCGAGAAAATTAAAAAGGAAAAACCCGACATTGACTTTGCGGAGATGGCCAAGCTGCTCGGCGCCGAATGGAAAACTGTGGGCGACATCGACAAGGCCAAGTTCGAAAAGTTGGCAGCGGAAGACAAGGCTCGCTATGCGCGAGAAAAGAATGCACACAACAAAGAGATGAAAGAATCAGAGAACGAAGAATCGGGAGCCGAGGCTGAGGGTGGATCTGAGGTGGAGGAGCCTGCGCTTGGCGTACTCAAAAAGAAGAAGAGGAAAAAGAAGAAGAAGGACCCGAACGCTCCCAAAGGTGTTACCTCGTCCTTCTTCTACTACCTTAAGGCGAACCGAGACCGGCTCCAGGCTGAAAACACAGATCTCAAAGCGGCTGATATCAACAAAATCGGCGGTGCAGAGTACAAAGCGTTGACCGACAAAGACAAGGCAAAGTGGGTGAAAATGTTTGAGACCGACCGGGCTCGTCATGCGCGAGAAATTGAGCAGTACACCGCCGGGAACG
>Ga0307978_1000348_pt1 | contig 39162 bp, 37 predicted proteins | sample OrgLakmetage1056_FD_203151 | JGI IMG/M metagenome (GOLD analysis project Ga0307978, IMG submission 203151) | Saline water microbial communities from Organic Lake, Antarctica - #1056 | ecosystem: Environmental > Aquatic > Non-marine Saline and Alkaline > Saline | place: Antarctica: Organic Lake... | reverse complement strand
AATCTCGACCCTCTTAAAGTATGCGCGAGCCGTAGGCGGGCAATTCCGTTTCACTAGCAAACTGGAGGCTTAAGCGGGTTCTAAAAAGCGGTTCGCACGGGGTAGCGGTTCGGAACCTCGGATGGGGTCATGTCGTTATGTTTGTAATCGCTCACTTTTAGTCGTTGGTAAAGAACCTCGGATGGGGTCATGTCGTTATGTTTGTAATCGCTCACTTTTAGTCGTTGGTAAAGGTCAGAATTTAATACCAGGCTATAAAATATGCCCTACGAATTGAGAAAGAGAATGGAGTTTATCATCCGTCTTCGCTGTAAGCTACAGCCGGGACAAGCATCATCAATCGTGGCAACTATCGTCAGGGAAAAGAGAGATCTCAGCCCAATGTTTCATGATTTTAGTCATTGTACGAGCATATACAGGCGAATGAGGGATCAAAGACATGGTAAATTGGACTGGTGCCCGTATCCCTGCCCTTTTACAAATACTAACATTATGGACTTGCAAATAAGTTAGCTAGAACTAACCTCAATAAACGCGACATGCATCATATCGTCACATTTTACGAAACTAAATCGGGCAACTGCCCTGTCGCAAAATTCATCCGCTCTCTGCCTGACAAACCTGCTTCAAAAATAACATCCACCTTAGTCGATATAGAACAAACTGAGCACCCATCGTATCAAACTCTCCAGAAGATGACTGGAACTGCCGATCTTTGGGAGGTTCGGGTTAAGCACGATGGCAACATCTATCGACTCCTAGGCTTCTTCGACGGAAAGCGGCTAATAATGCTGACCAGCGCATTTAAGAAAAAAACACAAAAGACCCCCCGACAAGAAATCAAGACCGCCGAAGCCCGTAAGGCAGATTATTACAAAAGAAAGGAATCAAAATGAAGACACTCACACAGTTTAAAAAGGAACTCATTGCCGAGCGACCTCAACTTGAGGAGATGATCGCCAATGATCTCGCTGAGCTACAACTTAGCGAGCAGTTGCGCAAACTCCGAAAGGATGCTGGCCTCACTCAGAAGGCCGTGGCCGAGAAAATGCACGTCACCAGAGCTTATATCTCCCAACTGGAAGGCAAGCCCCAGAACGTACAAATCTCGACCCTCTTAAAGTATGCGCGAGCCGTAGGCGGGCAATTCCGTTTCACTAGCAAACTGGAGGCTTAAGCGGGTTCTAAAAAGCGGTTCGCACGGGGTAGCGGTTCGCACGGGGTCATGTCGTTATGTTTGCAATGGCTCACTTTTAGTCGTTGGCAAATAAGTTTGAATTCATGTAAAAATAGCGAAAATTAAAGAGCATCCTATAAATCAACGCCAGCATGAGCGAATACCAAGCCTACTACTTCGCACGCGTGGATCGCCCGCTTTCCGGTAATGAAATCGAGGCAGTCGACGCGCTTTCCTCCCACATGGAAGTGGGCGCACACAGCGCCTTCGTCCATTACCACTACGGAGACTTCAAGCACAACCCCTTACAAATTCTGAAAAAGTGGTTCGATGTGTTCGTCTATTATGCCAACTGGGGCTCACAGACAGTCGGCTTTCGTTTTAACAAAGATGCGATCGACGTCGAACGCCTTGTTCCCTTCGAGGTGGATGAGGTCCTTATGGTTGAGACGAGCGAGGACCATGTCGTCGTTTTAGCTCAGTTCGACGAAAACTACGGAGATGGTGCCTACTACGACTTATCCGAGGAGCGCGGTGGGTTCTACGCCGGATACGTTTCGCTCTACAATGCCATACTGCGAGGCGACGACCGCGCACTCTTTCTCCTCTGGCTCAAAGCGATGGAACAGGGCGGAGACAGCGACGACCGAGCTCCGATTCCCGGCGGTCTGCATGCCTTGGATTCGGAACTCAGACAGTTGGCTGAATTCATCGATCTGGATAGCAAGCGTGTCGAAGCCGCCGCCCAACGCAACCCTGCCCCTGCGGCGAAACTCTCATCAGCGCCTCAAGTTGAATGCACAAAATACTTGGATCGACTGACACAGGATCAATCGACGCACTACCTAAAGCAACTGCTGACGGAGGATCCACACATCGTGCGAGCAGCTCTAATCAGGGAACTGCGTCAATATATTCCAAAGCCCGCAAAGCCAAGTAATGCTGCCCCCTTGCCCACAATCACTTTTGGCGAAGTGCAACAATTCGCGGACCAGCTACACGAAACGCACATGCGGGAGGAAGCAGAGAAACTCACGGTACAGCGTCGGGCCTACTTTAAACGTCTTGAACGTGAGGCGGATCGCATGTGGAAGAAGGCGCGTGAACTAATCGAGCGAAACAAACGAAAGCTTACGAACAGGCCATGGAGATACTCTACGCGTTGAAATGTCTCGCCAGCGAGCAAGACGATGAAGCCAGATTCTTCAAGCACACCGAGGAGCTAGTCGCCGCGTATCCAAGGCAGCGCAGTTTGCCCGTGCGCATGCAAGCTGCGGGCGTGCTAGCGGACGATGACCGCGATCAAAGCGTCAAATTCGCAATAAAGCAAAACCGCTGGAAGGAAAACCATCCCGCAGACACGTTTTTTGACTTCGATCTGCTGGATGCCTAGCCCCCTCCCCTCAACACAGTTAACGAGCCGACCAGAAATAAGGCTTACGACGAAGGTCAGCGACCGCTTTGATACGAATTTCGCTTTCGAGCTCTTCATAAATCAGAGCAAAGGTCTTGAAGCGCTCCAAAGGCATCCATCGAAGGTTCGTTCACGAACTGAACTTCGCCGCTTTCGATTTGCGCGTTGCGCCTGTCCAGTTCAGCTTCCCACTCAGGGTGGATTGGGTGGATTGCATCTTCGGCATCAATCGCGGACACCATGGCCTTTAATTGGTCCTCAGAAATGATTTCCCGCTCGGTGAGGATACGAATGACCGAAGCGAGATAGAGCTTCAGTTCCGCATTTTCCAGTGCCAGTGCTTCCAGCTTCGCATCCTGGGACTCGTCTTTGCGAAAGGAACCGCTGAGCCCGCGCTTAATGCTCCGAATTTCTTCTTCGCTATCGGCGATGTCTAGTCGATTGCCAATATCACCGAACCCGAGTTTCTCACCAGCCTATTGGCAAAATAAATTAAAGTATTAGTGGGCCAGAGTTTGTGTCTTTCTATCGAAATACAGGGTGTTTTTGGGGATTTAGATAGCGAGTAAAGCACTCCGATGTCTTTGTGCCGCGCCCAGTGTGGTGTGTATTGACTGGCTAGTGTGCTGTGTATTGACTAAAAAGGCTGAGTAAGCCTACCAGCGCATCACAAACAAACCACTATACTATGAGCACGAAAATCAAAACATCGGACTTCCAAGTGCCGTCTGGAGATGAGTTCAAACTCAGCGACTGGCCGACGAAGGTGAAGTCACATTACAAATCGAAGAAGCAGTATCATGAAATATTAAAGGAGAATGTTGACGAGTTGAGCGAACTGCAACGGATGCTCTACGCGGATGACCGCCAATCCGTGCTGCTCATTTTTCAAGCGATGGACGCGGCAGGCAAGGACGGGGCCATCCGGCACGTCATGTCGGGAGTCAACCCGCAGGGCTTTCAGGTTTTCAGTTTCAAAGAACCGAGCGCTGAAGACCTCGACCATGACTTTCTTTGGCGCGCGGCACGCCGGTTACCGGAGCGCGGGCGGATCGGCATCTTCAATCGTTCTTACTACGAGGAGGTGCTCGTCGTGCGCGTGCATCCGGAGCTTCTGCGCAACCAGAAGCTGCCTACCGGGGCGATCGCGAAGCAGGCGATTTGGGAGGAGCGGTATCGATCCATCACGGATATGGAGGCGCATCTCCACCGCAACGGCACCCGGATCATTAAGTTCTTTCTCCATCTGTCGAAGGAGGAACAACGCGAACGCTTCATCGCACGCATCGACGAGCCGGACAAGAACTGGAAGTTCAGCCTCGGAGATGTGCGCGACAGGAAGCACTGGGACGATTACATGGAAGCCTACGAGGACTGCCTGGCCGCAACCAGCACCGAGCACGCCCCGTGGCATGTCGTTCCCGCGGACGACAAGAAGAATGCCCGCTTGATCATTTCGCAGATCATCCTCGAAACCATGAAAGGACTCGGGCTCAGCTATCCGAAAGTCAGTAAGGCGCGCATCAAGGAATTGCAGAGCATCCGCAAAGAGCTCTGAGGAACTAGCCGATGGGGTCCAGAATGGTGCTACCCGGGTCGGACTGTCTCACACAGGTAAGCAAGGACAAGGTTGCAGACAAGGCGGTGAAACGCCTGTGGCGAAGGGTCCCCGCAGCATGGCCCGGAATTGTATTTTTATCCGGTGGCCACTCTACTCGCCTGAGCTCAATTGAATACCACGCATCATCGGTTCAAATCTACCCCAACGTAGGGCAACACCCCATAGTGTTCCAGATCGTTTCAGTGTAAGCTCAGGACGTGGACCATTGGTTAAAAGCTGAAACGCACATAACGCACAAAAAACAACTATTTCGTCGACTATCTTAAAGACAGTCGATTATCTTAAAGACCATATGACCGAACCCCAAAAGGGCACCGTAGTTTCCGTGCGCGGCAGCGTGGTGGATATCCGCTTCGACGAGTCTTTGCCGCCGATCTTCTCGGTGCTGCGGGCGGGTGCGGACAATGCGATCATGATCGAAGTGCTCTCGCAACGCGATGCGCGGCATGTTCGCGGTATTGCGCTGACGCCGACTCAAGGCCTGGCGCGTGGCATGTCAGTCGTGGATACAGGCGGACCGCTGCAAGCACCAGTGGGCAAAGGGATTCTTTCGCGGATGTTTGATGTCTTCGGCAACGCGATTGATCGGGAAGGTGACTTAAAGGAGGTGGAATGGCGCTCCGTGCACCGTGCCCCACCCTCACTTGCCCGGCGTTCCACCAAGTCGGAAATCTTCCAGACGGGCATCAAGGTAATTGATGTGTTGGTGCCCCTGGAGCGCGGCGGCAAGGCGGGTCTTTTCGGCGGCGCTGGTGTGGGTAAAACCGTCCTGCTCACCGAAATGATCCATAACATGGTCGGGCAGCAAAAAGGCGTCAGTATCTTCTGTGGCATCGGCGAACGTTGCCGCGAGGGCGAAGAGCTTTTCCGCGAAATGAAGGAGGCGGGTGTCCTGCCCAACATGGTCATGCTCTTCGGGCAGATGAACGAGCCACCCGGCAGTCGCTTTCGCATTGGGCATGCCGCGCTGACTATGGCGGAGTATTTCCGCGACGACGAGCACCGCGATGTGCTCCTTTTGATCGATAACATTTTCCGCTTCATCCAAGCCGGCATGGAAGTCTCGGGTTTGATGGGGCAGATGCCCTCACGACTCGGCTATCAACCGACCATGGGCACAGAGCTTTCAGCGCTCGAGGAACGCATTGCCAATACGGACACGGGGGCGATCACATCGATTCAAGCGGTCTATGTGCCGGCGGATGATTTTACCGACCCGGCAGCGGTGCACACTTTTTCCCACCTCTCCGCCTCGATCGTGCTCTCGCGCAAGCGAGCGAGCGAAGGACTCTACCCCGCCATCGATCCGCTCCAATCCAGCTCCAAGATGGCCACGCCGGGCATTGTCGGCGAGCGGCACTACACCGTAGCCCAGGAAATCCGGCGCACGCTCGCGCAGTATGGAGAGCTGAAGGATATCATCGCCATGCTTGGTCTGGAACAGTTGTCGCCTGAGGATCGAAACGTTGTCGCCCGCGCACGGCGCTTGGAACGCTTCCTGACCCAACCTTTTTTCACGACCGAACAGTTTACCGGTCTTTCGGGAAAGCTCGTTAGCCTGGAAGATTCGCTGGATGGATGTGAACGCATTCTGAATGACGAATTCAAAGACTACCCGGAGAGCGCCCTCTACATGATCGGCCCAATCAGCGAGGCGAAGGCAAAGAAGCAATCTCAGCCACCCGCTCATCCTGAAGACACCACAGAATCAGCCCACAAACCGGAGGTCGAACATGCAGTCGCCACAAATGAATCTTAAAATCCTCCTGCCCTTCGAGATCTTCGCGGAGACAGTCGATGTTTCGAGCATCGTGGCCGAGACACCGGATGGCGCTTTCGGACTCCTGCCGCATCGCCTGGACTGCGTCGCCGCGCTCACCCCCGGGATTTTAAGCTACCAATCAAAATCCGAAGGTGAGGTGTTCGTGGCTGTGGACGAAGGAGTGCTGGTCAAGACCGGCGCTGATGTCCGCGTATCCGTGCGCCGTGCCCTGAGCGGCCGCGACCTGAGCCAACTGCGCGAAACCGTCGAGCAGGAGTTTTTGACATTGGATGCCGACGAGCAAAGCACGCGCCGGGTCATGGCCAAATTAGAGACCGGCTTCCTTCGTCGCTTCGCAACATTTCAGCATGACTAAGCCAACCGAGAAACAAGGCCCCAAAGCCGAACCCACGCTCGCCAGCCAGGTCGGTGCCAAGGCAGCGCGTAAACTCCGAGCGCGGCGCAATCCGGACTCCGGTGTCTGGTTTGGTCTCGGCATGATGGGACTGATCGGCTGGTCAGTCGCAATTCCTACCCTCCTCGGCGCAGGGCTCGGGCTCTGGATCGACGAAGCGCATCCGGGCGGACGTTCCTGGACACTGGCGCTGCTGGTGGCCGGACTCTCGATCGGTTGTTTGAATGCCTGGCACTGGGTTTCTAAAGAAGACAAAGCCATACGCGACGAACAGGAGGACCCCGATGTATGAGCCAGTGACAGGCTTTCTCTGCATTCTGGCCGGCGCCGGGCTCGGTGTGATATTTTTCGGTGGTCTCTGGTGGACGCTCCGCCGCGGTCTCGCCTCTCCACGACCCGCGCTTTGGTTCCTCGCGAGCCTCGTGCTACGAACCAGTATCGTCCTGACCGGATTCTACTTCGTCGGCCGCGAACACTGGCAGCAGATGGTGGCCTGTTTGCTTGGATTTATTATCGCGCGCTTCATCGTGTTGCGGCTGACCGATTCCCCCAAAGGAAAGCGAAACACTTCAACAAAGGAGGCCGGTCATGCAACTGAGTCCTGATCAAATCATCTTCTGGCAAGCGGGAGAGTTTAAAATCAACGCCACCATTGCCTTCACCTGGGGACTGATGCTCATCATGGCTGTCGGCGCAAAGCTGATCACCGGCAAGCTCACGACCGAGCACACCCGCTCCCGCTGGCAGAACCTTCTGGAAATCGTCGTTACCGGGATCGTTCAGCAAATCGAGGAGGTCGGCCTCAGAGACCCTCAGAAATACCTCGGCTTCCTGGGCACCCTTTTTCTCTTCGTCGCACTGGCCAGCCTGTGCACCGTCATTCCCGGCTACGAACCACCGACCGGCTCGCTCTCGACTACCGTGGCGCTCGCGCTCTGCGTCTTGGTGGCAGTGCCACTCTTCGGCATCGCGGATCAAGGCATCGGCGGCTACCTCAAGTCCTACATTGAGCCGACCATCATCATGTTGCCGTTCAATATCATCAGCGAGGCCTCACGCACGCTCGCCCTCGCCGTCCGACTATTCGGCAATATGATGAGCGGCGCTATGATCATCGCGATCCTACTGACCATTACCCCCTTCATCTTTCCGATCGTCATGACGATGCTGGGGCTACTCACCGGCATGGTTCAGGCCTATATTTTCAGCATTCTGGCTGCAGTTTACATCGCAGCCGCGACCCGTTCGCGCACACCCGAGCCCGAGCCAGCACCCACCATTTAAACAATAATTAATCAAACCAAAGGAAATACAATGGACAACATGACAATCATCGCAGTCGTCTCAATTTTCACCGCCGGAATCACCACCGGCTTCGGTTGCCTCGGACCCGCGCTCGGCGAAGGTAAAGCGGTCGCCACCGCGCTCTCGTCCCTCGCTCAGCAGCCCGATGCCTCCGCCACCATCACCCGCACCCTCTTCGTCGGTTTGGCGATGATCGAATCCACGGCCATCTATTGCTTCGTGGTCTCGATGATCCTGATCTTCGCCAACCCGTTCTGGAATCACCTCATCGCCGCAGCCACCGACGCGGCTGGAAAGTAAGCGATGCTCATTGACTGGTTCACCGTCGGTGCGCAGGTGCTCAACTTCCTCATTCTGGTGTGGTTGATGAAGCGCTTTCTGTATAAGCCCATACTCGATGCGATTGACGCGCGGGAGCAGCGCATCGCTGCGGAGCTGACCAAAGCCGAGGCCACACAAACCGAAGCACAAAAGGAGCGCGACGACTTTGAACAGAAGAACGAGACCTTCGATGAAGAACGCGCCGCACTATTAAAAGAGGCAAGCGATGCCGCCGACACCGAACGCGGACGACTCCTCGACGAAGCCCGCGCAGCCGCCGACGCACTCAGCGCCAAACGTCAGGACATACTGCGCAAGGACGCCCAAAGCCTCAACCAAGCCCTCACCCGGCGGGCGCAGGACGAAGTGTTCGCCATCGCACGCCACGCGCTCACGGATCTCGCCTCGGCAAGTCTGGAAAAACAGATGTGTAATGTATTCACTGGTCGAATACGCTCAATGGATGAAGCGTCCAAGACCCGCTTAAGCGAAGCCCTCAGCGAGGAGGCCGAAGCCGCCCGGATACGCAGCGCTTTCGAAATCGAGCCGGAACAGCGCACCCTAATTCAAGATACGATCAATAAGACCTTCGACAGAGAAGTGCCTCTACAATTCGAAACCAAACCGGACTTAATCAGCGGCATTGAACTCAGCACGAATGGTCAAAAAGTAGCTTGGAGCCTCGCGGATTATCTGAAGTCGCTGGAAAAAGGCATCGGCGAACTGCTGAAGGAGAAACCGAAAGTCAAAGCCACGCCGAAAGCGGAGGGCGAACCTGAATTCATAGCGGATACGGAGAACAAATGATCGCCGTGCCTGAAAGTTTGCAGAGCGTCTTTGACCACACCTTTGATGACATCGCTCAGGCGCGGAAAAACTTCACGCCACAACTGGTGCCGCACGAGGTCGGTGTGATCACGAATATTTCCACGGGGATCGCCCGGGTTTCCGGGCTGCCCAATGTAGGGTTTGAAGAGTTGGTCACCTTTCCGGGAGGCGGCTTTGGCATCGCTTTTAATTTAGACGAGGACGAGATCGGGGTCCTCCTGCTGGGCGAGTATTCGCATCTGCACGCGGGTGACGAGGTCGAGCGCACAGGTCGGGTGATGGACGTGGCAGTGGGCGAAGGTTTGCTGGGGCGCGTCATCGATCCACTCGGTCGACAGCTGGATGATAATGGGCCGATCGCTTCAAGCGAACGCCTTCCAATCGAACGCCCCGCCGCCGCGATTATGGATCGGGCACCGGTCACGGTGCCGCTACAAACTGGCCTCAAAGTCGTGGACGCACTCATCCCCATCGGCCAGGGTCAGCGCGAATTGATCCTCGGCGACCGCCGGACGGGCAAAACCGCTATCGCCCTCGACACGATCCTGAACCAACGCGACCGCGATGTGATCTGTGTGTATTGTGCCATCGGCCAGCGCGCCTCCGCCGTGGCCAAAGTCGTGGCGAACCTACACGAAAAGGGCGCGATGGACTACACTGTCGTCATGGTGGCCGAGGGCAACGATGCGCCCGGCCTCGCTTACATCGCCCCCTATGCAGCCACCAGCATCGCCGAGTCATTCATGGAAGCCGGCCGTGATGTGCTGATCATCTACGACGACCTCACCCACCACGCCCGCGCCTATCGCGAGCTTTCGCTGCTGCTACGCCGTCCTCCTGGACGCGAGGCCTTCCCCGGTGACATCTTCTACATCCACTCGCGCCTGCTTGAGCGCGCGACGCATCTCAACGACGAACATGGCGGCGGCTCGCTCACCGCGCTCCCCATCATCGAGACCGAGGCGCAAAACATTTCCGCCTACATTCCGACTAACTTAATCTCGATCACAGACGGTCAGATTTACCTCTCCCCTTCCCTCTTCGATTTAGGCGTCTTACCAGCGGTGGATGTGGCTAAGTCCGTTTCACGGGTCGGAGGCAAAGCGCAACAAGCCGCTTACCGCGCCGTGACAGGTGACCTCAAACTAGCTTACGCTCAGTTTGAGGAACTCGAAACATTTGCCCGCTTTGGCGCACGCCTGGATGAGGATACCCGCAAGACCATAGAACACGGTCGCCGCATTCGCGCCTGCCTCAAACAGCCTGAGTTTTCCCCGGTTTCCGTGCCTGCGCAGATCGCCGTGCTCCTAGCCTTGTCAGCGGAACTCTTTGATCCGGTTCCGCTGGATAAGATGACCGAAGCAGAACATGCGGTGCATGAAGTCGCCCTGAAGATTCCGAAGGATGTCTGCGAGCGATTTGAAACGGCCGACAAGCTGAGCGATGCGGATCGAAAAGTCATTATTGATCTGACAAGGGAAGCACTCACACCATTCGCTTTCGAATGAGCGACACCATCTCCAGTTTAAAACGTAAGATCAACAGCGCGGGTGATCTCCAATCCGTCGTCCGCACGATGAAGGCTCTGGCCGCATCCAGCGTCGGACAATACGAACGATCCGTCCGTGCGCTGGGCGACTATGCCCAGACAGTTGAGCTCGGTCTGGGCGCCTGTTTCCGCGCCGAGGAAGCGGTGCCCCTAATCCGGGAAATATCCGGTAAAAAGAAATCGACGATCAGCGCGGTCGTCTTCGGCTCGGATCAAGGACTTGTCGGTCAATTTAACGATGTCGTGGCCGACTTTGCAGTGAAGACGCTGGCGGCGTTGCCCGGTCAAACGAGCCGGATCTGGGCTGTCGGCGAACGCGTGCAGGCTCGCCTCATGGATGTGGGCTTACCCCTCGGGGGCTGCTTCACGGTGCCGGGTTCCGTTAAGACGATCACTCCGCTCGTTGGGCAAATTCTCAAGGAGCATCAGGCACATGTGGACAGCGGGGAAATTTCCGAGCTTCATCTTTTCTATAATCGCCCCACCGATGGAGCCACCTATGCGCCCGTCGCGCAGCGACTGCTCCCCCTGGATGACAGCTGGCGGAAGCAACAAACCGAACAAGCTTGGCCCGGCAAACAATTGCCCGAGGTCCTGGGGAATGTCCCCGCAAGCTTGCGTGCACTGATCCGGGAATATCTTTTCGTCTCCCTCTTCCGCGCCTGTGCCGAATCCCTAGCCAGCGAGAATGCCAGCCGCCTGGCCGCCATGCAGCGCGCGGATAAAAACATCGATGAACTGCTCACAACGCTCCACGGGGATTTCCATAGCCTCCGCCAAAGCAGTATCGACGAGGAACTCTTCGACGTCATCTCCGGCTTTGAAGCCCTGTCAGAAAGATAAACGTGATTCCTGGATTCGACATTTCCAAAAGATGACATTTCATTACCTTTGGGAACCGCACGGGGCCAAACGCAAAATATAAAGATTCCCCCAGCAAGAACCCTTATACTGCACCGAAAACGAACACTCGAAATAAACTCAAAGCGCATCGCCATCGGCTCTCCCGTCGATCTTTCCATCTTCGGCATCAATCGCGGACACCATGGCCTTTAATTGGTCATCAGAGATGATGTCCTGCTAGGTGAGAATACGAATGACCGAAGCGAGATAGAGCTTCAGTTCCGCATTTTCCAAAGCCAGCTTTGCCAGCTTCGCATCCGATGACTTTCAGGGAACCCGATGGGGTCATTGCTTCCCATCAGGCAGTTGTGGCTTTCGAACGGAAGGGGCGCGGCCGGAACTTGATCCAGCTGACCACGACTGCCAGTCCGAACAAGGTGTAGCACACAGTGAACGCCCACACAGGAGCCTCGTAGAACAAGAGCTTGTGAAGCCAGTGGGCGACAAAGGTCCCGCTGTAGGTCGGATCCCCCGCCCTATCCCGCAGGTGCATTTCAAATGTGGTCAGGGGGCAGATGATTCCCAACCATGCCTGAACCACAACCAGTGCTATCCCGGCGAGGTGCGTCATGCGGAACCATGGATTGCGAACCCATCGCCAACCGAGAACTCCCCCGCAGAGAATCAGAATCAAGCCGACCACCACAAAGGCAACAAACGCGACATGCGTGACCAATACGAGGTCGGCGAAGTTACGGTAGAAGTCGGCGTGCATTTTCTTTGGAAGAGATACAGTAGAAGCGGCTTCAGCCGCTGTATATATGTCCGGCAGCGCCTAAAGTCGCTGCTACTGTAGCTTTAAGCTAGCGCCATTCGGGTCAAACCTGGAAAATAGAATCCTATAGTTTCGTGTTGGGTTAAACCCCGTTCTCACGAACGAGGCCACCTTCGCTTAATCCTAAAAAGATGAATTGAACCGTTAATTTACGTCGCCAAATTGGCGCAGCCTCTGATTAATGTAAATTAACGGTTTAAAAACTAAGCTAATCTAGTCGTTTACACGATGTATTAACCTTTTCCTAAAGATGATCAAATGCTGCTGAGGCAGCTGATCATAGGTCTTTACCCAATCCAGTTCCGGATGGATCGCTATTTCTTTTTTGACCTGTGCTTCCGACATTTTGTGGCATTCTTTGATTCGAACTTTCGGGTCTTCTTTGCGGTATTCGATCAGAACCATGCGCCCGCCCGGTTTGAGCGCTTTAATCATGGCGCGCATCATCTCGTAGGGAAATTCTAGTTCGTGATACACATCGACCATGATGATCAGGTCGCAGCTTCTCGCAGAAAGCTTTGGATCCCTCTCCTCGCCCATTTGCCCTTTCACGTTGGTGATTCCGAGTTGCTCCATACTCTGGTCAAGCAGGTCGAGCATCTCCTGTTGAATTTCCACTCCATAGACCAGACCCTCTTCGCCCACGACACGGGCCATGCGTGAGGCATAATAGCCGGTGCCACAACCGATGTCCGCGACCACATCTCCCGGTTTCAAGCCCAGCGCTTTCACCGCGAGATCCGTCCGCTCCTCTCGTGCCCGAAGCGGTCGCTCCAACCACCCTGCTGCCTGATGCCCCATGATCTGGGATATCTCACGCCCCATAAACACTTTGCCGATTCCGTCGCGGTGAGGCTCGACCTGAGTGTAGAGCGGATCCGGGACTTCAGAGCAGTCTTCAAACTGTTTTTGCTTTGGTGCTTCAGCCGGTAATCCTCCAACTGCAAAGCACAAAAGAACAAGGAGCAGGAAAATACCAAGTCGGACTTCGCTGGGCTTCTTAGCCATCCGTTGTTTAATCGAACGTCCTATCATCTGTGTACATCTTGTGAATGAAAAGGTGATACGCAAGTAGAAGTAAAAAGGGAGCGTAACCTGAAAAACTGCAGCGCAGCCCGACTCCTATTGGCTGTTACCTTGACGCATCTTCTCGGCTGTCCTCTTATCCATCTCATGACAGTTGAAATTGGAACACCATTTAAGTCATCTGCGGTCAAAGTCCTGCTTTGCGGCTCGGGTGAGTTAGGCAAGGAAGTCGTTATCGAGCTACAGCGTTATGGAGTCGAGGTGATCGCGGCGGATAGCTACGCAGATGCGCCCGCGATGCAGGTGGCCGACCGCTCGTATGTCTTCTCAATGCTCGATGCTGCAGCACTGCGGAAAGTGATCGAGGACGAGCGGCCCGACTATGTCGTGCCAGAGGTCGAAGCGATTGCGACGGAGACTCTCGCGGAACTGGAAAAAGAAGGCGTCACCACAATCATACCCACCGCACGTGCCACGCAGTTGACCATGAATCGCGAGGGTATTCGGCGTCTAGCGTCAGAGGAGCTGGGGCTAAAGACTTCGCCTTATAAGTTTGCGGCGACTGAAGATGAATTTAATGCCGCTATCGAAGAGATTGCTCTGCCCTGCGTGGTGAAGCCAATCATGAGTTCGTCCGGCAAAGGCCAGAGCACGGTAAAAACTGCCGATCAAATCAAAGCGGCTTGGGACTATGCGCAAGCCGGCGGCCGTGCAGGTGCAGGTAAGGTGATCGTAGAAGGCTTCGTTGATTTCGACTATGAAATCACCCTGCTCACTGTGCGGCATGCAGGTGGCACTTCTTTTTGCGACCCAATCGGGCACATTCAGGTAGATGGTGACTACCGCGAATCCTGGCAGCCGCAGGCGATGTCCGCGAAAGCACTTGAACAGGCACAAACCTATGCCAAAGAGATTACAGATGCACTTGGCGGGCGCGGCATTTTCGGTGTCGAACTTTTCATTAAGGGCGATGAGGTTATCTTCAGTGAAGTCTCCCCTCGCCCGCATGATACGGGCATGGTGACAATGATCTCGCAGGATCTTTCGCAATTCGCGCTACACGCACGAGCCATTCTCGGACTCCCGATACCCAATATAGTGCAACATGGTGCATCTGCGTCTGCCGTCATCCTAGTCGAAGGTGATTCGGAAAACATTCGCTTTGGTAATCTGGGCGAAGCCCTGAACCAACCGGACACACAGCTACGGCTTTTCGGCAAACCTGCTGTCAAGGGCAAGCGACGCATGGGTGTGGCTCTTGCTCGTGGTGAAACCATCGAGCAGGCCCGCGAAAAAGCCCGCAAGGCGAGTAACGCGGTCGAGGTGCAACTTTAGTTTTTACTAACATTCACATTATAATCAGAGACCTCCAGGAAAGAAATGATGTAAAGGCTGACCATATAGATCTTGTTGATATTATTGTAGAAAAGGCCCATTCCGCGAATAAGGATATAATGACAGGATCTAACAGTCGAAGAAATTAACTAGACGAGTTGTCGAATTTAACTCAAAGCGCATCGCCATGGGCTCTCCCGTCGATCTTTCCATCTTCGGCATATTTTCAAGTAAGTCCTCTATCGATTAAAGCCAGAAACTGCTTCGGGTTCAGCGCTTTGATTGGTGACTTTCGATAATCCGGGAGATTGCGGGTGATCATGTAATTTGCTCCAGCGGAGACGGCAGCGGCGGCTTGAAGTGCGTCTTCTAGATCCTTCATTGGATAATTGAGTGCGGCACGTGCTTCTCGATCTCCCACGGAGGCAACGGTGACGAAAGATAACAGCAGGTTTAGAAAGCGACGGTGATCCTCCTTTAGCAAATAGGCGCAATTCGCAATCGAATGCCATGCGATGAAGGCACTATGATTTGCCTCCGCCCAGCGTAAAACCTGTGCGCTTTCCTTCACATGCGCCGCGCGATTGAGGGCTACGTCCAAGATGACGTCGGTATCGATTAGCACCTTCACGGTTTTAAGTATTTGTCGGCGAGCGCGCGCCCTCGAATATCGTCTGCATTCAGATCACGCAGCGACACCGCGCCGATCATTTGATCGACTGCAGAAGTGCCACTCTCCGGCTGGCTTTTCAGAAATTGCTCAAACAGACCAGACACACTGGTCTGCCGTTGCTGAGCCAGCCGCTTGGCACGTGCGTGTAGCTTCGGGTCAATCGTTATCGTGGCTCTGGTTTTCATAAGTATGCATTGAGTAATATGTATGCATACTGTCAAGGCCGAAGACTTCACACTGAGGGTGTAATTGAAAGAGCGGTGTAAGGTCTTTTTATTATGGTAGCGCAGGCGTGTCCTCACGCCGCACGAACGTTTGAAACGCCTCGCCAGTCTCGTGCGGTGCCGTTTCGGCAAGCTCAAGGCCCTGAGCAGAGCCGAAGGGCGGGGACGCACTCGCGCTACCCCATAGATGAGATTGCACCCAGGTTCCTGAGGCGAAGCTTGACAATAGCTCAATGTCTTTTGACCTAGTCATCTCACTAAAAATATTAAATTCAATCAACTTATCCTTATGGAAATTACAGACGGAATCGTCGTAGCAATGGACTACGCTCTAAAAGACGACGAAGGAACATTACTCGATCAATCTCAGCCTGACCAGCCGCTGACTTATCTACATGGCCATAAAAACATCATCCCCGGCCTGGAATCCGCTCTAGCCGGTAAAAAAGTGGGCGATTCTGTCGAAGTGCGTGTCGCACCAGAAGATGGTTATGGTGAGCCGAATCCCGCTTTGGAGCAAGTCGTTCCGCGTGATCGCTTTCAAGGTATTGAATCCCTTGAAGTCGGCATGCAGTTTCAGGCCAGCACCGAACAAGGCCCGGTTTCTGTAAGAGTGGTCAAAGTCGAAGACGAAGATGTCACCGTCGACGGCAACCACCCGCTAGCTGGCAAGCACCTTAACTTCAATGTAACCGTTCAGGATGTCCGTGCCGGCACAGAAGAAGAAATCGCGCATGGCCACATTCATCAAGGAGGTGGTTGCTGTGGCGGCGGTGGTGGTGAAGGCGGAGAATGCTGTAACGACGACAAGGAAGAAAAAGGCGGCGAGCACTAGTTTTCAGCCGCCCCTCTCTCCCGATTTTTTGCCAAGCTCTGCCGAACGACTCGGCAGAGCTTTTATATGCAGTAAAGCGATGTTTCGATGTTGGATTTTTCTATATTTACGGTCATCAATAGCCGCATACTTTGCCGCAGGGCATATTTAATTGTAAACGAATAGATGGCTAGAAGAGCGAAAAAGAAGACAGTAAAGCGCAACGCAGTATCCCAGAGCCCGCGAAAATCACAGTCGCGTCCTGTTTGGGCGATGCTGTTTTTCACTCTGGCTCTAATGGGCTTTGTTGCGATATGGAATTTTGAACTGGGCCAATCCCGCCAACATACGACCGAGCCAGCCGCCAATCTGGTGGGCGTGCTTGGAGCGGAGGGGTCGTTTTGGGCATTTTACCTGTTCGGAGCCGCGGCTTGGCTGGGGCCGATTTATTTAGCCTGGATCGGCATTCGTTTCTTGATCCGGCAAGAGCCACGCAAGCGTCTGTTTACTGTGATTGCCGCACTGCTTTCATTGTTCTGCGCCTCTGGTCTTACTTCGATGCTAGAACTCACCGGCACGATGCACATGAAAGGCGGTATATTCGAGCACCAACTCTCATATCAAGGGGTGGGCGGTGTATTCGGCGAATTCATAGCTCAAGTCCTTCTTGAGCCGTTGATTGGGCTTTTTGGTGCCTTCCTCGTCTTGCTGGTAGGGTGGGTCATGGCTTCGACCGTCGTTTTTACCGATAATCTAGCTCGAGGCATCGATTGGGTGCAGCATCGCTACCGCAGCTTCCTTGAAAGTCGCGAAGAATCCAAAGAAGCCAAACAGCAACGTAAGGCCGAGGCTGCTGAAGCGAAACGGCTCGCGAAAGAAGAAGCGCTCCAAGCCAAGGCTGAAGCGAAGGCCGAGAAAGCGGCAGCTAAAGCCGCTAAAGCCGCAAAAGCAACTAAAGCTAAGTCCGAGCCCGATGAGGATGTAGATGATGAATCTGCGGAAGATGGTCGTAAGCCTTCACTGCTCAGTGGTGCGCCAACTCCGTTAGACAGAAAGCCAGCTGCTCGTAAAAAAGCTCAAACCCATACGGTTGCCCCGATTTCACCAGTTGAACCCGAAAAGGAGGAACTTGCTCCTCCCAAACCGAAGCTGGATCCAAGTATGGTCAAGATCATCTCAGGGGAGAAAACTGAGAAGTCTGCGGCCAAGATCCCAGAGCGCCGCGGCAACTACGTTTTTCCACCTCGCAGCCTTTTGGCTGAAGCGCCCGATGTCAGTGGTGCCGCCCCCGAAGATCATGCTGGCACCATGGCTGCGCTCGTCCGCACGCTCGAAGAGTTTAGTGTTAAAGTCGTACCTGGTGAGATTCACACCGGCCCAGTTATTACTCGTTACGAAGTGACGCCAGCTCCCGGTGTTCGCGTCGAAAAGATCGTCAATCTCGATAAGAATATCGCGCTTGGGCTCAGGGCGATGTCTGTCCGGATTCTCGCCCCTGTGCCAGGCAAAGGCACGGTCGGGATTGAGGTGCCGAATAAGTCTGCGCAGGCCGTTTGCATGCGCGATATCATCGAATCAAAAGCATGGGACGACGCAGGAGCAGAGATTCCAGTCGTCTTAGGTCAAGACGTGACTGGTAAGCCGATGGTCATGGACCTGACTAAGATGCCACACGTGTTAATCGCTGGCTCCACTGGCTCCGGTAAGACGGTTTGTATCAATGCCATCATCGCTTCGCTACTTTACCACTCTGGTCCCGAAGACCTTCGCTTCATTATGGTGGATCCCAAGGTTGTAGAGATGCAGATGTATAATTCGCTGCCGCACATGCTCATTCCTGTGGTGACTGAGGCGAAGAAAGTGCCTGGTGCCCTCAAATGGCTCATCACAGAGATGGAGCACCGCTACCAGATCTTTGCAAAGACGAACGTTCGCAACATTGCCGGGTTTAACGCCAAGATTGCGAAGGATAAAGAAGAACAAGCCAAGGCCGATGCCATGGATGCTGAAATGAGCCCCGAAGAGCGTGCTGCCTTAAGTAATATGGAAGTGCCGCGCGACGATGATGCCTTTGAGATTCCTCGCAAGAAGTTGCCCTACATCGTCTGTATTATCGACGAGCTTGCCGACCTTATGATGGTTGCGCCGGCTGATATTGAGACCTGCATCGCCCGTATCGCGCAGCTTGCCCGCGCCGCCGGTATCCACCTGATACTAGCGACTCAGCGCCCATCGGTGAATGTGATCACCGGCGTGATTAAGGCCAACTTGCCGAGCCGTATTTCTTTCAAAGTGGCTTCCAAGATCGACAGTCGCACCATCCTCGATGGGGGTGGAGCCGAGGCGCTTATCGGCAAGGGGGATATGCTCTTCATCCCCCCTGGAACTTCGAATCTTGTGCGCGCTCAAGGCGCTTTCGTTTCCGACGACGAAATCGAAGCAATCGTAGAATTCTTGAAAGAGAACAACGATCCGCCTGAGATTGCTCAAGAAGTCCAGAAGCAGATTGATGATGGCGGTGATGATGGCGGTGGCGACGATGGTGGCCCCACGGATGGCGACGAACTTTTGCCGGACGCGATCGATGTGCTCCGCTCCTCCAAGCGTGCGTCCACCTCTATGCTGCAGCGTCGTTTGCGCATCGGTTATAATCGTGCAGCTCGCTTGATGGAGGAACTCGAAGAACGCGGTATCGTCGGCCCTGAGAATGGGTCCAGCCCACGCGAGATCATGGTCGATCTGGATTCGATGTAATAAAAAAGCCCGCCGGTGAAGGCGGGCTTTGATCATTTCGAAGCGGGGATGCTTACCAACTGAATGATGGTGAACTGACCGAAGTGCCCCCAGCAGATACGGTGAGATTATCACCTTCCGCCCAGACCTCATCGTTGATTAGGAACTTAAAGGTGACTTCGCCCTTGGCTGTGGTTGTGTTGTAGGCCCACTCATAGGGGCTTACATTCTCCAGTAGAGTGCCTTCGTCCCAAGAGAGGCCGGAGGCGCCTTCGCCTCGGATGGAGAGGCTGTTGCCAAAGCCTACATCGACGTTTGCGATGATGCTGGTCTTGCCGGCCTTCTTCGCAGATTTCGTGGATTTCGCAGATTTCGCAGGCGTAGCCTTTTTAGCGGGAGCCTTTTTTGCCGGCGCTTTTTTAGCAGCGACTTTTTTAACGGCCTTTTTAGCGGCTACTTTTTTAGCTGCTTTCTTAGCCGGAGTTTTCTTAGCAGCGACCTTCTTGGCCGCCTTCTTGGTGGTTTTTTTAATAGCCATTTGACTGATTGATTTCTGATTTAGATAAGATTTTTTCGTTTATATCGCGCGAATAGTTTCACGGCAGATGAGCATCTAGCAGAAAAGACGCCAAAATGATACTTCAAAATGCGCCCCTTTTTTTGATGGGAGGTCCTATTGCATTGCGAACAAGGCTACTCTCCTGTCAGGAGGTAGATGACTTCCTCGGCCAGATTCTTGGCATGATCTGCAATGCGCTCGATGGATTTAGAGATAAGAATTGTTTCGATCTGCGTCGAAGCTTCGATGCTCTCCCCCTCCATGCCACTTGAAAGGCGTTTATAATTTTCCTTATTCAGGCGGTCCACTTCTTTGTCGCGGTCAATGATCCCCCGCGCCAGCTCGATATCCTCCTCTAGGAATGAAGTGAGCGCATCGCGTAACATGGCGAATGCCAGCTTACTCATTTCCTCAATGGCAACAGGATTGGTGACTTTGCCGTCACGGGTGAGAATGCTGCGTGTCTTTTTCGCAATACTGTGAGCCTCATCGCCTGCACGTTCCAGGTCGTGGCTGGCCTTAATGGCTACGAAAATTAGCCTGACATCACTGGAGACAGGAGAACGAAGGGTGATGTAGCGGACGGAGTCGCGGTCGATCTCGACTTCCAGATCGTCGATCTCATCGTCCATTTTCACGGCCCGCTGCGTTTTTTCGAGATCGCTCTCTAGGAAGCCTTCGACGGCAAGGGATGCGGCTTCGTTAGCTTTTTCACCGATAAGGATGAGTTTGCTACGAATCTCTTCGAGTTCTTGGTGAAAGTGGCGGTCCATGGTGCTGGCTGTGTTGATGGTTGTAAGTTGTTGGAGTCCCGCCTTTAGGCGGCTGCGTATACGTAGGTAATTTTGGGATAACCGCCTAACAGACGGCAAGCTCTTGTCAGAAAGGCGGAACTCCAACGGCTTTAACCGAAGCGCCCTGAGACGTAGGCCTCGGTTTGCTCGTTATTGGGATTCATGAAGATCGTATCGGTTACATCGTATTCGATGAGCTTGCCGAGATAAAAGAATGCTGTTCGGTCCGAGACCCGGGCAGCTTGCTGCATGTTGTGGGTGACGATCACAATCGTGTAGTCCTTTTTAAGTGAGTGGATCAACTCCTCTACTTTTGCGGTCGCGATGGGGTCGAGTGCTGAGCAGGGCTCATCCATAAGCAAAATCTCAGGTTTCACCGCGAGGGCGCGGGCGATACACAGGCGTTGCTGTTGGCCGCCGGACATGCCAAGTGCACTCTCATGGAGGCGGTCTTTAACTTCGTCCCAAAGCGCAGCGCCTCGAAGGCATTCTTCGACCACATCGTCCAGAACGCTCTTCTTCTTCACCCCCTGGATGCGGAGCCCGTAAGCGATGTTGTCGTAGATTGATTTTGGGAATGGGTTGGATTTCTGGAAGACCATGCCGACGTGCTTGCGCAGTTCGATCACGTCGATCTCTTTGCCGTAAATGTCGATCTCGTTGATCTTAATGTCTCCGCCGGTAATGCGGGCGATGTCGATCAGGTCGTTCATGCGGTTGAAGCATCGAAGAAAGGTGGACTTGCCGCAACCGGAAGGTCCGATGAAAGCAGTCACTTCCTTCTCCTTGATGTTCATATTCACATCGAAGAGGGCAGGAGAATTGCCGTAGGCAAAGCTAAAGTCGCTGACCTCAATGATGTCGTGGGCGGCGTTACTTGTCTGGTTGTCCTTGTTTTCAGCCATGATTAGATGAGTAAAATGTTATTTTCGAAAAAGATGCCTTACCAGCTATACTTCTTACGGATCCGTATGCGGAGGATGATGCTACTGAGCGCAAAAAAGCCGACGATGATCAGGAAGACGAAGGCCGCACCATACTGCATCGTGCGGGTGTATTCGTTTTGTGGGATCTTCGCGCTGACGACGTAAATGTGGTAGGGCAGAGCCATGACGCCTTGAAAGAAGAAGTCCGTCCACTTGGAGAGACCTTCCCATGGGAGCTGATCGCGCAGGGCGAATGCAGCGGTGAACATAATGGGCGCTGTTTCACCCGCAACCCGGGCGATGCCCATAATTGAAGAGGTGAGGATGCCGGGAAGCGCGTAAGGTAGAACGTTCGTGCGAATGGTCGTCCACTTCGATGCGCCGAGTGCGAGCGAGCCTTCGCGAAAGCCTTTGGGTATGGCGCGCATCGATTCCTCACTAGCGGTAATGATCACGGGCAAGGCCATGATCGCGAGCGTGAACCAGCCGGCAATCATGGAGACCCCCCAACCAAAGAAGAGCACAAACATGCCAAAGCCGAAGAGGCCGAAGACGATCGAAGGAACGCCGGAGAGATTCAGGATTGAGAGGCGGATGGCCTGCAAAACCCTGCCGGGGCGGCTATATTCGCTGAGATAGACGGCGCAGAGAACTCCGAGCGTCAGTGCAATCGCGATCGACCCGAGAACAAGCAGCGTGGTGCCGACGATGGCCGGCCCGATACCGCCACCACTGTACGCATAGTTACTGTACGCATAGAAGTCTATTTCGGGCGTGGTCTCAAGTGCACGATATTCTGTATCGCTGAAGAGCAGGCGGTCTCGTTTACGAATGATGTCGAAGTCGTCATAGCTAGCTTGCAGCGTCTTGATCTCAGCCTTGATGGTTTGAGCAGCTTCAGTCTCGCCGCTGCCTAGATTGCTTTTCTCGCGGCGCAGGCGAATTTGGCTGGCGCGAATCTTTGCCTGTTCCTCGACCGCCTCTTTAGGCTCATACACGTGAAGCGTTTGTGGCTTCTGGGTGAGAAAGTCGGTGTTGATAAATGGAGCCTTGGTCGTAAATACCGCCTTCGAGCCGTTCCATGCGATGTTGCCGAAGATGAAGCCTGCGGCCAGAATGACCACATAGGTCGCCAGTCGGAAGAACCATTGAATGCTCGATTCCAGCGTGCTTTTGCGGGATGCGCGGCGTGCGTAGAGATGTTTTTCTTTATAAGCAGCCATGAATTAATCCCCCATCTTGCTATAGCGTTTGACGACCCACTGAGCGCTGTAGTTGATCAACAGCGAGACAAAAAAGAGCACGATCCCGACCATAAATAGCGCTCGGTAATGAAGGCTGCCGTGCACGACCTCACCCATCTCCTGTGCGATAATGCCAGTCATGGTGTGGACGGGTTCGAAGAAGACTCCGAGGCCTGCGGTGAAATCAGGAATGCGGATACGATTACCGGCACATAGAAGCACGACCATGGTCTCGCCGATCACGCGGCCAAAGCCTAGCATTATCGCAGAGATAATGCCCGAGAGTGCGGTCGGCACGATGACTCGCATGGTCGTTTGCAGGCGAGTCGCGCCCATAGCGAGGGAGGCCTCCTTTAAATGGCGGGGCACGTTGTTGATGGCGTCTTCAGCCAGTGTGAAAATAGTCGGAATCGCCATCAGCGCCAACAGGCAGCCTGCTGTGAAGGCGTTGAGCCGCTCCTGCACGGGAAAGAAGGGCACCCACTGCATAAACTCCTGCTGGGAGAGCAAACGGATAGACTCGCCAAAAACGACAACGCCGAAAAATCCGATGACCACCGAAGGAATCGCTGAAACAAACTCAATATAGGGCTTAATAATATTACGCTCTGTCGGCCCCGCGATTTGGTTGATGTAGATGGCCGATCCGACGCCGAAGGGAATGGCGAAAAACATCGCGATGGCAGAAATGAGCAGTGAGCCGGAGAGTAGGGGGAGGAGCCCATACCAGTCCTGTTGATCACTGGCGGTAATCCAGTCTTTGCCGCCAAGGAAGGCTCCCAGTGACTGCCAGATGGAGGCCTTCGCGTTCTGATCCCAATCTTCGAGTTTTTTTAAATGTGTATCAAAACCATCAAAGAAGACTTGGTTCAGTTCTTTAAATCTAAGGATACGCTCTTCGATCGAGTCGTTGTCGAAGCTGATGCTATCGGCTTTTGCCGAGGCGGTGATCAGCTTTTCCTTCATGCGGGAGATGATCTTGCGGTATTCATCCTGTTCGGATGTGACACTGTTGATCGTTACGCTGAAATCGACTGGCTGTATTGTGGCCTCGATACGGTCGTATTCGTCCTCCAGTAGTAAAATAAAAGTTTGTCGGTCATTTGCGATGATCTCGCCGCCTCCTTGTAAATCGTCCGCTCGCTGCTGCATCGCAGCGGCATTCGCGTCACTTGTTAAGTTGTCCCGGGCATACTCCCGCAGACGAAGGAGATATTTAGAGCGATCTTCTCTTGAGAACTCCGCGCCTGGTTCGCTCATGCGCTCGATACGCTCTGCGTAGTTGGCAAGCGTAGTACGCAGGTTTTCGTTCGTCGTGTGCTGGTCGCGCGCCTCGATGGCGGCATCCATTTTCGTTTTTACGAAGCGGCGCAGTTCTGAACCTGCACGCATGTAGCCAAAGAAGAAGTCTTTCGCCTCAGGCGACATGACCCGCGCATTAATTTCAGATTGGGGCAGCCCCTCCGCTTTCAGTGCATTGATCCACTCTGCTTTGACGTCATTCAGATAGCGGGTCAGAGAGGTGTAGCCTTCGCGCTTCTCTTTTAAAATGTCGACGTATTCGAGCCCGGACAGCCGGTATTCCTGTATGCTTTTATGATAGAGCTTAACGAAGCCCGCGCCCTCCTTGAAAAGGAAGATCGTGATTAGTGCGAGCACCACGATAGCCACCATTGCGCTACTGCCGAAGAACGACTTGATGATGCTATCTGAATCCTGCCCAAAGAGTATAGCGCGGCGCTGCTTAAAAGCCGGGGCTTTTGGGTTTTCTTCTTTGTTCTTCTTGGACATGAAATCGTGAATCGTGCGTGCGGAGTTTGCGACTGCAATACTAGGTTCGCGCGACTTCGTTACAATTATGTTACAGTGGGATTTGGTGGTGAAATTTGATTTATAAAGAAAGGGCCGTTGCGGGATCCGCAACGGCCCTGAGAGGCTTAAATAGAGTGTGTTCCCTTAGTAGATCGAGAGGAAGTGAACTTTATTTACGATCGCCTGACCTTCTGGGCTCATGCTGAAGCCGATGAAGTCGTTGCTGATAGGATTGAGTGATTCAGCCTTGTTCATCAAGTAGTAGAGCGGGCGTGCCAGCGGATAATCTTTAGCGTCTGGTTGCAGGCCGTTAATCGGGAGAACTTTAACACCTGGCGTGCTGATGTAGGCGAGGCCGACGTAGCCGATGCCGTTTGGGTTCTTGGCGACTTCTGCGGCGATTTGCTCATTCCCCGCCATTTTCTGTGTGTCGGAGCCGTAGTCGCGGGATTTCATGCCGAGCTTCTGGAAAACGGCGTAAGTGCCGGACGAAGTATTGCGCGTGTAAGCAGAGATGCCGCCGGTTTGTGCAGTGATACCGGACCAGTCGGTGACGTCGCCGGAAAAGACCAACTCGATTTCATCAAGACTGATGGAAGTGAGAGGGTTGGCTTCGTTAACGATGATGGCGATGCCATCCTTGGCTACCGTGATGGTTTTCATGTCAACGCCCTTGGTTTTAGCCTTGGCGACTTCCTTATCCTTGGGGTCTCGTGAGGACATGCCGATTTCGGCTGTGCCGTCGATGACAGAGGCCACGCCGGTCGAGGAGCCTTCCGCTGCGATTTCGAATGCGACTTCGACGCCTTGCTTGGCCATCTTGGCTTTAAAGGCTTCAGCGAGTTGCGGCACCATCTTAGCGCCCAGCGTGTCGGAGCCCTTGATGACAATTGTTTCGGTGGCGCTGACGTGAGCCGTCATTACGAGTGCTGCAGCTACGGCGATACCGCGGAGAGTGGTTAACGTATTCATAGTATATTTTGATTTTGTTTTGATTATGATTGGGTGAAAACTGTGGGTGGCAGGTTCGCAGGAGAGTTGGCCTTTGAATCAAGGGGGGCATAATAGCGCCACATTGTTTCGGCAATGTGGCGCTAAGGTTACAGGAGTGTTAAGAAATAGATCTTTCTGATTCCAGGGTCCGTTGATTATTTGTCGCATCTTTGGGTGTAAGGATGTGTTATCTAGTAGCTTACGGGTATTTTGATACGCTTTGCTCCGTGTTACGAATTGTTCCAGCTGTTGAACAGAAATTGGCTTAGGTCAATTTGGCAGAGGGGCAGTTTACACTACTGCGGTGGGAATGATACAAAAGCGTAACCCAGGCGTAACAATTCACGCGTCTGTAACAAAACGGAGATAGTTTTGTAACAAAGCGTCGCTAGGATGGCGGAGTTGTTCTGCAACTTACTTAACCAATACAAATAATGAAACTAAACAAAATCACTCAACTAACTGCGCTCTCGGTAACCCTCCTTGGTTCCGCCAGCTACGCAGCATCAAACGATGCGCTTTTAGACCTTTTGGTCAAGAAGGGCGTCCTCTCCGAGACGGAGGCGACTTCGGTTGCCGCTGAGCTCAAAGAAGAAAACAAGGGCATCACTTTTTCTGCCAAAGGCAAAGAAACTGTTAAGGTCCGCTTCAATGGGCGTCTCCACTACCAGTATGATAGTCTGGATGCTGATTATAATGGAGCTGAGCAGGCTTCCACGAATCACTTCTACTTCCGTCGCTTGCGGTTGGGCGCAAAAGCCACACACGAAAGTGGACTTTTTGCCGAAATGGTTTTCGATATGGCGGAAGATAATTTCAATATCGATACAGCGGTTGCCGGTTATCAATTCAATGATTACTTCACCGGTAGTATTGGTTACCAGAAGGTGCCTTTTGGTTTTGAGGAAATGACTTCCTCCAATAGCATTAAGACGGTTGAACGTTCTGTTGCCAATCGCTTCCTTGTCGACGACATCGATTTCGCGGCCCGCCACTCCGGCTTGCATGCTGAGGGCAATCTTGGCGGCGGCTTCAGTTATGCAGCTGCTGTAGTTAATGGTGTTCAGGGTGAAGGCTCGCGTCTGGGTGGCGGAACCAACGGGAGCAACGACCTTGGTATTTTCGGAAGCGTGCGATGGGAAGGAAATGGTCTCACGCTCGGTTTTGATGCCGGGCATAAGTCCAACAGCCCCGTCGTCCTTGAAGATGTGACAGCCTACACCGGTTATGCGCATTACAATTACGAAGGCTTCGATATCCTGGGCGAATACTTCGGTGCCGACATGGGTGCACAGGAGGATTTTAACGGTTATGCACTGCGCCTCGCTTACAAGATGGGTAAGTTCGAGCCAGTCGTCCGTTACTCCTACGCGAAGGCGGATGTCTTTCAAATCGACGTAGATGAGCTTGTGCGTCGCGGGCCTCCCCCCGCAGCAGCAGGACCTGGCAACCGCAACCCTAATACTGGGGACAATGAGATTGAATCCTACTACGTTGGTTTGAATTACTACTACAATAAGGCGGTCAGCTTGATGCTCGGCTATGAGGTTGCTGAAGCAGAGGACAACTCAGGCTACGAAGTCGATGTCGATGGCTTCCGCGCGCGCATCAAAATTCTTTGGTAATCCTGAGCTTTACCTATTGAAGCTAGTTTTGTTTTCAGCCCGGAGCGTGTCATGCGCTCCGGGCTTTTTTTTCGAACGTGACACGAATGTGACGTGAAGGTTTCGGCCGAGTGACGAAAGTTACAGCAATGTGATAAGTATCACAAAGCTGCATTTTTCGATTGAGAGCCGTGCGCGGCTGATCAGAAGGAGGCTTTTTCCAATGCCCGCATCTATATTTACAGCGGGCGACACTGACCTTCGTTCGGACAATGAAATTTCTTCAGCGCAATCCCTTATGGCTTCGAGTTGGCATCGCTCTGTTCGTTGCGGTTCAATCCGCAGTCGCGATTAAAATCGTCGTACCCGACCAATATAAAGATCAGGTCGAATCGATCAAGACGGCCGAGCTTAAAGAACGCCGCGATGAGCTAGAAGGCATCGCCCAAGGCACTGTAGGTGGTGTCAATATCGCTGGCCAAGAGCTAGCAGCCGAAAAGCCTAAGGTGGAGGCTGACGAGTTTCTCGTTCAGTCCGTAGTCGAAGCGACTGCCACCGCTTCAGCCTTCGAAGGCACTCTGGCCGCCGACGAAGGTCTTGTCTCAGGTCAAATTGTGGATAAAGAAACCGGCGAAGCTCTCGCCGGCGTCGCCATCATTATCGAGGGCACCGACGTCGCCACCGTCACCGCCGAAGATGGCCGCTACTCCCTCGGCCCCACCACCGCCGGCTCCTTCACCATCAGCTTCATCAAATCCGGCTACATCGAAGCTAACGTCACCGACTACAACATTGCCGGTGGCGAAGTCAGCGTCTTCCCCTTCGCCATGCCCCCGCGCCCGACTGAAATGTCGGACGAGGTTTACGAGTTGCAGGACTTCACGGTCACGGCGGAAGAAGCGAACCAGATGATGCTGAAGTTGGACTTACGCCAGAGCTCGATCGCGACGCTTGATATTTTGAATTCCGAAGACTTTGCTAAATTCGGTGCAAGTGATGCGGCCGAGGCAATTTCGAAAATGAGTGGGGCGTCTCTTTCTGATGGTAAGTACGTGGTGATGCGTGGTTTGAATGATCGTTATAATACCACTCTTATAAATGGAGTGCGTTTGCCCAGTCCCGACCCAGACCGGAAAGCCGTCGCACTGGATATTTTCCCCACATCACTTTTCGAAGGCATTGTGGCAAGAAAGACCTATACCTCCGATATGCCGGGTGAATCTTCAGGCGGTTCAATAGAATTGATTACGAAAGCCATCCCCGAGGAGCCTTTTGTGAAGTTTTCAATTGGTGCCGGTGGTCAGATTAATTCTCCGGAGACAGAGGATTTTCTGGCGGATCCGGAGCAGGTCAGCTTACGAGGCTGGTTGAATGATGAGGATCGAAGAGGCTTTGACATTGAGCCGGGAACCAAAAATCTTATAAATGGTTATCCCAACGAAGTGGGCGGTGTTGACTTTCCGCTGACTGCACCCCTGCGACGAAAACTTCCCGGTTTTGGAGATCGCTCCTACAGTTTCTCGGCAGGAGGGAGTAAGGAATTAAACGACTGGCTAACGGTGGGGACTGTTTTTGGACTGAAAGTTTCGGAGAAGCGCCGCAGTTCTTTCAAGGAAACCTTCAAAATTGGCTTCGGAAATGGTCAGCCTGTTGTGGATGAGGTGGCGGGCAGCGGGCTGGTCGATCTGGGTGTCCTGACACCGACCGAAGCTTCGCTTAACGGCAAACCATTCGGGGGAATACTCAAATCCGAAGAGGAGTATTCGGCCTCCATTCTCTTTGGTTTGGGTGCGCAAATTTCCGATCACACCTCCTTGAACTACAGCTTTCTCCGGTCGGAGAGTCTGAGTTCTTCGGCGGAGCGGATCGATTACTATCAGTATAAGGAATCCCCTCCGACCATTCCCTCAACTTCGCTATCACTTCCCGCCAACTCGTGGTATAAGTATACCGACTTTGAGATTGGGAGCGAGGAACGGCTACTGGAGGCACACCAATTTTCCGGAGAGCATATCTTTGCTCCTTTTAACGGTGGTGATTGGACGTTTTCCTGGTATTACACCGCTGCCGATATGGAGCAGCAGGAACCTGATCAAAGAATCGTCGGTGAATATCTTCCTGAGTATGGAGCCTTTGCCTCGGATCCCGGATTGCCGCCGGTTACTCGATTCCAGCGTGAAACGGAGCAGGCAAGTACAATGACCGGATTTAATATCGATAAAGAATGGGAATTGACTGACAGCATAAAATTCGGGTTCGAATTCGGCTATGATTCCGAGAATTCGGAGCGTGAATTTCGGCAGCTTGAATCACGGATCAGCCAGGAACTAGAGGTGAACGATCCACTTTATGCGGCGATGCCCTTTCCTAATTCTCAGCGATTGAATGATGTCGTGGGTGGGGGCATTGAACTCTACTACGACGGTTTTGTCGATGATAGTCTATCCGGTGGGGTCAACGAACTGGTCGAAGCTCTGTATGACAATTACGTCATGGGTGTGCAGTCTTCGCTTGTCCCGCTCCAAGCAACCGTCAACAATCGTCAGGCTGATGTAAACGCAGCTCAATCTTCGTTGAATGCGGCTCAAGCTAATTTAAATGCTTCTGTGACTGCTTGGGAGTCATTTACGGCAGTCGATTACGAAACACAGTTTGATCCGGGCATCGCACAGCACGTAATCTTCAATGACGCACTAACAATTCCCGCTCTTCAAACCCAAGTCGGCGATGAACAGGTAGATCTGAACGATGCCTTAGCTGACTTTAATACAGCACAAACAGCAGTTAACGATGCCTCGAGCAATCTGACAGATATCCAGTCCGAGCAGGCAGCTTACCTTGCCGAAGCTGCGGCGCTGATTAACCAAATCGCTTCCATGCCAGCTCTGGCGACCGATCCCACAGCCTTCCCGACCTTCAGCTTTTTCGGAAACCAGGATTATATCCTGAATACGCCGCGCGGATTTTCGGTTTATGCCGAGCCGGCACCGACATCATCAAATATACAATTTAATTCTGCCAACGGTCTTTTTCAGGCGCGCGGTAAAAGCGAGACCGAGAGCTTCTATGTCTCCGGGAACCTGGTCTTCGATAAGATCCCTGTGGTCAATTCGTTCCGTGTGGCCGGGGGGTTCCGTGAAGAATCCACGCTGTTGACCTATGAACTCCGAGAGAACGCTCTGGGTGAGCCGGAACCCGTCTCAGGTGACGGTGCGGGAGTATCGCCCTTCGTTGTCGAGTCTTCAGAGATCGATCAAACAGACCGCTTGTCCTACCTCGCCCTTATTTTTGAAATCACCGATAATATTAAGTTACATCTGTCCCGCTCGAACACAGTCGCAAAGCCGACCTTTCGGGAAATTGCACCCTTCCCTATTTTCAATTTAAGTGACAGAAGTTTTGAGCAAGGCAACGGAGGTCGAACTTTGCGAACTGCAAATTCGTTGAATGATTGGAAAAACCGCACAGGTGATTTCGCAGGTAAAGATGATTCTGAGCTGCCCGAAAAATTTGTCCTACCGGTCGAATTTGCCGGTTTGGATATTGCCGAAGTGGAGAGTCGGGATATTCGACTCGAATATTACACACCTCTGGATGGACTTATCTCCATCGGTTATTTCCAGAAGGATGTGGGTGCACCTATCGAGCGAATTTTTGCTTATGCGTCTAGCGGCGTGGATGTGAATACCTTTATCAACAATGACAATGACGCGGAGTTGGACGGGATCGAGTTCGAACTTCAACAAAATCTCGGGATATTCAATGAACTCTTTGATTGGGATCTTAAGCTGCTCGATTCGATTACGTTGGGCGGCAACTACACCAAAATCAACGCCGAGGTGGAGCGATCCTCAATCGAAAAGCAAAATATGACCAACGCGAGAGTTGCTGGGGGCTTTTCCGTTCCCGATGTTTTTCAGGATGGTGGAGCCGAGTCGACCCGGCCTCTTTATGATCAGCCCGCATATGTGGCGAATGCTTTTATTACATTCGATATCGAAAAAACGGGTACACGTGTGACACTCTCACAAAATTGGCTGGGTGAGCAACTGGATCGTGCGGGAGGTATATCGAGAGATGGATTCATCGGCATAGCAGATACCTATTGGGATGAGTTTTCTTCGATGAACCTTGTAGTGGAGCAACGATTGACTGACCACATCAAGCTGAAATTTGCGGTTAAGAATCTGGATAGTCCTGTGCGTCGCTTGTATGAAGACGAGATTTTTTATGATGCTCTGAACGACGATACGCTAGTCAACAGGCCGGGAGGAGGTTCGGTCGCCGGTTCTGCCGGAGGTTTTGATCGGAGTTCTCAAACAATTGAACCAACCTATTCCATATCGATCAGCGGGTCATTTTAACCATTAGTTAAACCAATTGTACCATAGATGACACAAAACCGTAACAGCAACCTGCTATCCTTTCTCTCTCGTTAATACTAGCGACACACTAACATCTAAATCAAGAAATCTACAAAATATGAAAAAGATTATCTCATCAACATGCCTCGCAGGCTTAATAGCTGCCAGTGCATCTGCTGCAGTCATCGAAGTCACCAGCGACATCACCACGAATACCTCGTGGACAAGTGCCAACCAGTACGTCCTTACCGACATCATCTACGTTAAGAACGGCGCGACTCTGACCATCGGGCCGGGCACGATTATCCGCGGCGAGCCGGAAGACGGCTCCGCCCCTTATACGCCGGGAACTCTCGTTATCACACGCTCTGGGCAAATCGATGCGGAGGGTACTCCTTCGGATCCGATCGTGTTTACCACAGCCCTGCTCGACTCGGATGGCGATGGACAATACTCCGACGAATCATTTGATTACAACAATGCGATCGACTATGACGCGTTATTTGCTCCTCCTGGCTCTACAATTACATTCATCGACGCCGATCCGATTGGCGCTCCACTGGATCCCGGTTTCGGTTACCTGTCTGCAACACCTGGCAGCTCGGCACACGTTGGCGCGGACGAATATCGCGGCCTCTGGGGTGGCTTGATCGTTCTCGGTAATGCACCGACCAACATCATGGACGTTTCCGGTGATAAGCTGGTAGCTACCAATAAATCAGGCCGTGCGGATCTTGATGATATCTTCGAAGGTTTCATCGAAGGCCTTGACCCGAATGATATTGGTTCCAACGACGGTGTTTACGGTGGTTCCAACCCGAACGACAGCTCGGGCACCATCAAGTATGTCTCGATTCGCCACGGTGGTGTGAATATCGCAGCCGACAACGAAATCAACGGCCTGACCATGGGTGGTGTCGGTTTCGGTACACTCATCGAGTATGTTGAAGTTTACTGTAACAAAGACGATGGTTTCGAATGGTTCGGCGGCACCGCCAACTCTCGCTACCTTATCTCGCTCTACAATAATGACGACTCTTTCGACATTGACGAAGGCTTTACTGGCCTAGGTCAGTTCTGGTTCTCTCTTCAGATTGATGATGGCACCAATGGCGACCATGGTGGCGAGCATGACGGAACAAACGGCTCTTTCGACAATGCGGATGTAGCTTCGCTCAATGGCACCGTGATCGCGGGCACCGGTGATGCTGGACTCGGTCTTCCGATCGCTTACCCGACCATCTATAACGCAACTTACGTCGGTGCTGGCACATCGGAACAGATGCTCAAGTTTGAAGATTCCTTCGGCGGAAACTACTACAACTCCGTATTCGTTGGAGCCGAGCAACAACTCGTGAACGCCTCTGGCACGGATATGGACGACCGTATTGCCGCTGAAGATTGCGCTTTCGTCAGTAACTCCATTGCTTACGACATCAATGGCACGACGGGCGTACTGGCTAATGCCGATATCTCAGACAACGCAGCACTAGCGACGATCATTGCGGCCAACGATAACGTTCTTGGTGGCACGAATCCGTTCGCGACGCTGACCTCCGCTTCCGTCCGCACTAACGTCGATCCCCGTGTGACATCTGCGGCATCTTCTGCTGTGACGCTCGCTCCGGTAAGTTCGACTTACTTCATCCCCGCAGGTTATGTTGGAGCGTTTAACCCACTACAGTCCGCTCTCTGGTCTGATGGTTGGTCGGTCTTTGACGCCAACGTCGCACAATAAACGAAAAATAATATTGGTTTATCTGTCTGCCTGTCGGGTTGACAGGCAGACTTTCAACTAAACAAAGGAATAAAATGAATACGAAAAAAATACTTGTAACAATCGGCTTCACCGCTGTAGCCACTTTGAGCGCCAACGCTCAGAATCTCGTTGCCGGGTGGGACTTTGCGGATGTGCTTAATCTAGCCGGAACCAATGTGAATGGTTACATGGAAAAGACAAACGCGTCCAATAACGGGTTTGGCACATCCGGGCAAATCTACATTGACGGAACCAACGGTTCGACATCTATCACTCAGGGAACTCAAACTACGTTCAATGCTTATGGCGCAGCGGCCGGAAATCCGGGTTTCAGCGATGGTTTTGATCAAACTGCTTCGCAAACCTTCTCGGGGCCCGCAACGGGCCAGCAAGCATTGACCTTCATCGGTAATCACGGTGGTAGCTTCAACGTCGTCTTTGGTTTTACGACTGCTCAGGACGTTGTTATGAACTTCGATTGGTTGACTTCGACAACCGGGTTCACTACAGATATCCTCGATATCTCTTACAGCAACGACGGCACGAGTTACACGCCTTATGACCACGCCGGTCGAACCTCCCCAGGTTATTGGGCAGGCGGCAGCACGACTTCCTGGGCACAGTCGACCGGTAGTCTGGGTGGTCTCTCGCCTGCATTCGGCGACGGCCAGCCCGACATGGAAGTCGATCTGATTGGCCTTGGTGATGTCAGCTTCGTCCGCCTCGAGTTCTCGGGGCTCGGGAGTAGTGAGCAGATCGCTATCGACAACGTACACATTGCCGGGACTGCAGTTCCTGAGCCAAGTGCTTTCGCCGCTATCGCAGGGGCACTGGCACTCGCTTTCGTTGGTGCGCGACGCCGTAAGTAGTCCATCGCTGAAATGATTCTCAAAGCCGGAGGGGTTGCCCCTCCGGCTTTTTCATTTATCTCGTGGAAATACGAGCTTCTCAGGGCAATGAGTCTTTAAAAAAAACAATGCTAATTCAAAAGAAAATCAAGCCTTCTGTTTCCCATCCTAGGTTTTGGCTTTTTGGGTTCACCGTTTCGGTCGGCCTTTTTTGCGGGGCCTGCCAATCGGTTCAAAGAAATACGAACGATTATTATATTAATACCACCGGAGGCGGCCTTGAAGTATGGGATGCGACCTCAAGCCGCCTGGATAAAATAAATTCGATCCTCGCAGATTCTTTAAGTGATCCTTCTGTCGAAGGCGTGTCTGCGTTACTTGCCGAAAAAGCCTTCCTCCGCAATCGCGAGTTGGAGCTTCAGCTTTATTCTGTGCCGGGCAGTTTCAGTCTCGAGAAAAAATCAAGGATTTTTGAGAGGCAGTATGGCGAGTATTTGAAAATTGCTGGTTCTGAATGGGTTGGTCCCGAAACCAAGCGCGACGTCTGGCTCTGGCTGTGCCAACGCTGGGACCTGGAACCGGGCGAAGCTCCGGCGCGTCTTAGCTGGGACGCGGAATTACAGAAGCCCGTGATGGAAATTCCTCCTTCTGTGAGAATTTTGTCGAATGAAGGGGCTGTAGTTAAAATTGAACCGGCGGGTCTGGTGACTCCGAGCTTTGACCAGCATGCGCTTCTGGTGGAGAATGAGGTTTATGTCATCGAAATAGCTAAAAAAGGTTTTGCGGCGAAAGTCATGACTTTTCCAGCCGATTGGACGGGCGCGAAAGAGATGCAGATTCAATTGGAGCCGCTCAAAATAGTCCATTTGGATGAGTCGACCACGATGAGTTTTGCCCGACTGGATGCTGGGCGCTTTATGATGGGGTATGTGGGCAAGCAGGAGGACGAAAGACCGGTGCACGAGGTTTTTATTAGTCATGGATTTTGGATGGGAGTCTCCGAAGTGACCCAAGAGCAATACGAGTCTGTGATGAAGGTTAATCCGTCGCGATTTGTTGGTGCCAAGCTTCCGGTGCATAACGTCAGTTGGACTGATGCCCGAGGATTTTGCGTTCGATTGACGGAGCGAGAACGCTTGGCGGGGCGACTGCCTGAGGGCTACGTCTATCGCTTGCCGACTGAGGCCGAGTGGGAATACGCCTGCAGGGCGGGGACGGGTCAGGCGTTTGGAGCGGACGCCCAGGCAATGACTTGGCATGCTGGTAATGCCGGGAGCCGACCGCGTCCCGTTGCGACGAGACTTCCCAATCCGTGGGGCCTTTACGATATGCACGGAAATGTTCTCGAATGGTGCCTGGATGGACATTCGGAATATCCCGAAGAAAACCAGATCGACCCGCTACGGGGGGTGCATGAGAAGATCAAGATCACTCGCGGTGGTGCCTGGACGCAGCCGCTCAAATTTTGTCGCTCCTCCCATCGGCATAGCTGGTTGTTTGGATTGAACATGGCCGACATTGGACTCCGTGTTGTGCTGGCTCCAGAGCTTGAGAATCTGGACTAGGCGAATCTTTCACGCGCGGTGATCACGACACTGAAAGGCAGGAAATCCGCATCTACCAACTCATGTATCTAGCTGACGCATCCTTTTACTATTTGGTTGGGCAGGATGCGGCACGCGCCCGCTCGACCTTGAGGACCTAGAAGCGCCCCGATTTCTTGAGTCGTTAAGCGCTGACGACAAAGACAAAGTTTTGCGGCTCGCTAAGAAACTCAACGAAGTGGAAGCGAGATCTGATTAATTGTTCCACGCGGCCGTGCGTTGATACGCTTTCCTTTTGGTGAGCTTGGGTTTGGACCAAGGGATGCCCAATTCATTCACGAGGTTTTCCAGAGAATTCGATAAATCTCCCCAATCGAGTGGTGCATCCGAGCGGTAGAGCATTCGTCCATTGTCATCGACAGCGACAAAGGCCGGAGTTAAGTCGACCCCGTGACTTAGGCTATGAATGTAGCCCTTGCGCATATGCGGTGCGATATAGGGAACTACATAGCCTACAGTCGCACCAAAGTCATAAAACTTGCGATCCCGAGGCATCAGGACGATTTCTAGATCCGGTCGCTCTTCCTTTAGGTCTTTGTAGGCTTCGCCTAAGTCCATAAGGTCTTGTGCAATTTCGGGTTGGTAGGTATCAAGGTAGAGCAATAGGTATATATCGATCCCTAAAGCTTCTCTAAATCGTATGGGCCCAGAATTCTTCCCTCGGCCAAACGTCATCATTTTGTTTCCTACTTGGAGCGCGAAGTTAGGGAATTCCTTCTCGGACTCGCCCGTCATGAGTTTGTAAACTTCGTTGTAGAAGGATGTTGCCTTCGGTTCGATGGAAACAATGCCCTTACGACCAAAATCAACGATGAGTCGATCTCCCTCGGCACGTAGCAGGACGCCCCGTGTTTTTGCTTCTATTTGTTGGCCATTACTTTCGGATCTGTCCAAGTCCCGCACCGTTTCGACGAATTGGGGCCACCATGCCGAAGGGATCTGCTCTGCTTCAGCAGAAGTGCCTGATCCTAAAGACGGTTGTTCGCCAGCATGAAGTGCTGTGCAAACAGCCAAAAGCAGGACAAATTTAATGCGCGGAAATAGAGAAATTATGAGGTCAATCATCTAATCGTGCAGATGGGTGCGTTTTCAAGGCTTCGAGTTCGAGTGTGCGGGACGGGCTATTTTTTTAGCGCGAGCCAATTAGTGTACGACATGTGGCTGGGTTTTTCCCCACTTGGATTATCAACAGTATTTGTACGCTTTACTTTATACCTAGGCTTTATGGTTCCCGGTATTACCGCCTCCAGTGAAATATTCGGATCGATTGCTGCAAATAAGTCGTTCTTTGTTTCATCGAATTGGGATACTGGGTATTCTAGATTCGCTGGTTGTTGTTGAAAAACGATTGGCTGCCCAGAGTTGCTGGATCGTTTTCTGGCTATCGTAAGATGTGGATTGTTCTCATAATCACTTCGGCTTGATACTTCAATTTGGTCAGCACTTCGATTACTATTCGGTCCGCCAAGCTTGCTTGAGTTTGCCAGAGCGGGTAATTTACCAGTGTTTAAATAAACGAGTTCGATTGGCTCTCCTTTAGGTTTCGGCAAATGGATCGTATAGGTTGTCGTTTTCCAGTTGAAATGTATCTGCTTTTCGAGCGGTTCGTACTTTAGGATTGAGAACCCATTGTAGGGCACGCCTGCTTCAACCCATTTCCCTTTTCCGGTAACGCTGTCATAGATGCTGAACGAATAAACCGATCCGATTTTGGCCACTCCCTTTAAAACAAAGCGTGTTTGCTCCTTCGTTTGGCTAGATTGCGATAAATCAACCTCAGCATCTTTTGTATTTTTGTAGAAGGGTGGTAAAAAAGGGTTATTTTGAACCAGTGTAGATGCATTTAGAGGCATCGCGGTGAACACGAAGGCTAGGATCGTGTGTGGCCGAAAGTGTATATACTTCTTCATAAGTCGAATGGTCAAATTACGAAAGAAATCTCGCAGAATTTTGTTCTCCAGCAATCTGATTCTTGTCAAATTTAGGTTACAAAATGCCGTCGAGCGTACATTCAATTCCAATACACAGGTTAATTTTTTAGGTAATTTATTGATACTAGCGAGCCGTGTGTTCAGTAAAAACCCCAGGGGTCTTAAAACTCGTGCGCTTGTGCTGCACGAAGACAAAACCTATTGTTCTCGTAATTGCATGGAGCTGAATGGTGCCGCAGGCGGACGATTGAAAATGGCTACTCGCTCACAGTTAAAAAGTTATGGAGGGCGTACTATGAGAGCTCAAAAGCGTAAATACCTGTAATCTTCCTCCGCAGAGGCTTCTTAAAATACACCGGCGATTTATTAGAAAAGCCACTTTGAAGGTGCCGAATGGGTTGAATGGTCCTTAAAATACACAGGCTATTTAAATATTAGTTGCTATGCGTTGGCGGTGGGAATTCTTCCACCTATAAAAGTGTTTCCTAAAAAGCCTACCGGCGGCGCGAAGCTTGATAGTATGTGTGTGGCTGTGTGATTTCATTTATGGCTGCATGAGTCAGTGCCAATTGCCCAAGCTTCTTTACAGGCAGGTGTAGATCGAGATCGATTAAGACTGTGGCGTCACGGGCGACACCACTTCTTTGCAGTGCGAATCTTGCCAGGTGGTCACGGCCTGCTAAAACCTTAGGCATGCGAAAAATTCCCACCTTCGAAGAGCAAGTGTGTGCATGGTTGGACGATTGTTTGAAAAACGAAATCCCAACGGATGTCCGCGCCTTTGCATTCGGGATCAACGAACGCGAACTATGCTTCGTCATCGAATTAAACGGCACCTCTGAATTCAATCATAACTGCTCCAGTTGGACTTGGTCAGAATTCTGGCATCCTTCAAACCCTAAGCTTTGCGTGCCGACAACAGTTTCTTGCGGACAGCGCAAGCGTTGCTCGATGCGACTCAAAGTCGCCATTATGGATTATATCAAAAGCGGCATCTATGCCCAGCGCCTGACAAACCGCGAGGGCATAGCCATAGAGACCCTCGATGAAGGCTTTGAACTAATCAGCTACACCTCACTGGCTCCAAGGCGCCGTATCTTTAACCAATAATCCATTCAGTTTTCCGATGAATAGTCTAGTATATAACACAGAAACCCGCTCCTGTCCCGTGTGCAGTAAAAACCTCGAGGTCATCAAAACTCGTGCGCTTGTGCTTCACGAAGATAAAACCTATTGCTCCCGTAATTGCCTGGGGCTGGATGGCACCGTAGACGGACGATTGAAAAGTTTTGGAGGGCGTACTAAGAGAGCTCAACAGCGTAAATATACCTACAGGTCGGCCGTCTGAGCTGTGTCGCCGACTTCGAAATACTCTTCGTAAATGCCAACACCAATTTTGATGGATTCTGTCTGCATCTTCGATTGACCTGTGCTTTGGGCTGTGATGAGGGAACAAGATGGCAAGTAAACGCCACCATTTTCCTGATAGTCGGAAAGGATCGTCTTGGTGATTCCTGTTGGCTCATAGGTCACTCGTCCGATGGTGCGAAAGCTGTCTGTGGAAAGATAGAACCGCTGTTTGTGAGATTCGTCGTTTGCTTTGACTTCGATTACAAAGGCCGATTCCCCCTCAAAACTATCCGAGTCAATAAGTGTGATTTTTTCACCACCTCGCCAGAGCCCAATGAGCGGGGGGAGCACCCCGGCATCGGCCAGTAAGTCATCTGCGTCCTGACCGGTGATGGGTTTTTTGACCATTTCCTGGTTACCTGCCAGGCGGGTGGCTGTCCAGGCATTTTTGCCATCGTGGGCGCGGATGATCTGAACCTTGTTATCCGGATCGTTTGGC
>Ga0307978_1000341_pt1 | contig 39532 bp, 36 predicted proteins | sample OrgLakmetage1056_FD_203151 | JGI IMG/M metagenome (GOLD analysis project Ga0307978, IMG submission 203151) | Saline water microbial communities from Organic Lake, Antarctica - #1056 | ecosystem: Environmental > Aquatic > Non-marine Saline and Alkaline > Saline | place: Antarctica: Organic Lake... | reverse complement strand
GGGCCAATCCACCTGCATCGGCATCGGCGGCGATCCCATAAAAGGCACCGAGCATATCGATGTGCTGGAATGGTTCCTGGCCGATGACGAGACCGAGAGCATCATCATGATCGGCGAGATCGGCGGCAGCGCGGAAGAAGACGCGGCACAGTTCCTGAAGGACGAGGCGAAAAAGGGCCGCAAGAAACCCGTCGCGGGCTTCATCGCCGGGCGCACGGCCCCGCCGGGCCGCCGCATGGGCCACGCGGGCGCCATCGTCGCCGGCGGCAAGGGCGGCGCCGACGACAAGATCGAGGCCATGAAGTCCGCCGGCATCACCGTCGCCGACAGCCCCGCCGGCCTCGGCGAAGCCGTCCTCAAGGCCATCGGGTAACAAGGGGCGCGGGGCCGGGGATCCTCCCGGCCCGATCGCCAGACAGGTTTCATATCCCGACCGAGGTATCACAATGACCGAGCAATCCCCCAACGACCAGTTTCACGCCTCCAGCTTCATGCAGGGCGCGAATGCGGAATATCTCGAACAGCTTTACGCGCGCTACGCCACCGATCCCGGGGCCGTTGACGAGGCGTGGCAGCGGTTCTTCGACGAGTTGGGCGATGGCGGCGAGGATGTGCGGCGCGAGGCCGCGGGCCCCTCCTGGGCGCGCGGCGACTGGCCGGTGATGCCCAACGACGATCTGACCGCGGCGCTGACCGGCGAATGGGCGGCCGAGCCCGAGGTCAAGGAGGCGGGCAAGAAGATCGCCGCGAAGGCCAAGGAAAAGGGTGTCAGCCTGACCGACGAGGACGTCAAGCGCGCGGTTCTCGACAGCTTGCGCGCGCTGATGCTGATCCGGGCCTACCGCATCCGGGGTCACCTCGTCGCAGAGCTCGATCCGCTGGGGCTGCGCGATCACGGCGAGCGCCCCGAGCTCGACCCGAAATCCTACGGGTTCACCGAGCAGGACATGGACCGGCCGATCTTCATCGACAACGTGCTGGGCCTGCAGATTGCGTCGCTGCGCGAGATCCTGACCATCGTCAAGCGGACCTATTGCGGCACCTTCGCGCTGCAATACATGCACATCTCCGACCCTGAACAGGCCGGCTGGCTGAAAGAGCGGATCGAGGGCTTCGACAAGGAGATCAACTTTACCCAGAAAGGGCGCAAGGCGATCCTCAACAAGATGGTCGAGGCCGAAGGCTTCGAGAAATACCTGCACGTCAAGTACATGGGCACCAAGCGCTTTGGTCTCGACGGCGCCGAAAGCGTGATCCCCGCCATGGAGCAGATCATCAAGCGCGGCGGCAATCTCGGGGTCGAGGAGATCGTCATCGGCATGCCGCATCGCGGCCGCCTTTCGGTGCTGGCTAACGTGATGGGCAAACCCTACCGCGCGATCTTTCACGAATTCCAGGGCGGCAGCTTCAAGCCCGACGAGGTGGATGGCTCGGGCGACGTGAAATACCATCTGGGGGCCTCGTCGGACCGCGAGTTCGACGGCAACAAGGTGCACCTGTCGCTGACCGCCAACCCCAGCCACCTGGAGGCGGTGAACCCCGTGGTCATCGGCAAGGTCCGCGCCAAGCAGGACCAGTGGCACGACACCGAGCGCACCAAGGTGCTGCCGGTGCTGCTGCACGGCGATGCGGCCTTTGCCGGGCAGGGCGTGGTGGCGGAGTGTTTCGGCCTGTCGGGGCTCAAGGGGCACCGCACGGGGGGCACCATGCATCTCGTGGTCAACAACCAGATCGGGTTCACCACCGCGCCGCATTTCTCGCGCTCGTCGCCCTATCCCACTGATATCGCGCTGATGGTCGAGGCGCCGATCTTTCACGTCAACGGCGATGATCCCGAGGCCGTGGTGCATGCCGCCAAGGTCGCCACCGAATACCGCCAGAAATTCCACAAGGACGTGGTGATAGACATCATCTGCTACCGCCGCTTCGGTCATAACGAGGGGGACGAGCCGATGTTCACCAACCCCCTGATGTACAAGAAGATCAAGCAGCAGAAGACCACGCTGGCGCTTTACACCGAGCGGCTGGTGCGCGATGGGCTGATCCCCGAGGGCGAGATCGAGGACATGAAGGCGCAGTTCCAGTCGCATCTTGCCGACGAGTTCGAGGCCGGCAAGGATTACCGCCCCAACAAGGCCGACTGGCTGGACGGCCGCTGGTCGCATCTCGACCGCAAGGACGAGGATTACCAGCGCGGCGAGACCGCGATCAAGCCAGAGACCTTCGAGGAGATCGGCCGCGCGCTCAGCACCCCGCCCGAGAATGTCGCGCTGCACAAGACCGTCGGCCGCCTGCTGGATGCCAAGGCCGAGATGTTCAAGTCCGGCACGGGCTTCGACTGGGCCACCGCCGAGGCGCTTGCCTTCGGCTCGCTGCAGACCGAAGGCTACCCGGTGCGCCTGTCGGGGCAGGACAGCTCGCGCGGCACGTTCAGCCAGCGTCATTCGGCGCTTGTCGACCAGAACACCGAGGACCGCTATCTCCCGCTCAATAATATCCGCGAGGGGCAGGCGCAGTACGAGGTCGTCGATTCGATGCTCTCGGAATACGCGGTGCTGGGGTTCGAGTATGGCTACAGCCTTGCCGAACCCAATGCGCTCACGCTGTGGGAGGGGCAGTTCGGCGACTTCGCGAACGGCGCGCAAATCATGTTCGACCAGTTCATCAGTTCCGGCGAATCCAAATGGCTGCGCATGTCCGGCCTCGTCTGCCTGCTGCCGCATGGCTACGAGGGGCAGGGTCCCGAACACTCCTCTGCGAGGCTGGAGCGGTTCCTGACGATGTGCGGCGGCGACAACTGGATCGTGGCCAATTGCACGACACCGGCCAACTACTTCCACATCCTACGGCGGCAGCTGCACCGGACCTTCCGCAAGCCGCTGATCCTGATGACGCCGAAATCGCTGCTGCGCCACAAGATGGCCGTGTCGAGAACCGAGGAATTCGTGACCGGCTCGTCCTTCCACCGGGTGCTGTGGGACGATGCGCAATATGGCAATTCCGATACGGAGCTTGCCCCCGACGACAAGATCCGCCGCGTCGTGATGTGCTCCGGCAAGGTCTATTACGACCTTCTGGAAGAGCGTGACAAGCGCGGCATCGACGATGTCTACCTGATGCGGATCGAACAGTTCTATCCGTTCCCGGCGATGTCCATGGTCAAGGAGCTGGAGCGCTTCAAGGGCGCCGACATGGTCTGGTGCCAGGAAGAGCCGAAGAACCAGGGCGCGTGGACCTTCATCGAGCCCAATCTCGAATGGGTCCTCACGCGCATCAAGGCCAAGCATCAGCGTCCGTCCTATGTCGGTCGCCCCGCCGCCGCCTCGCCCGCCACGGGCCTTGCCAAGCAGCACAAAGCACAACAAGAGGCGCTGGTGGAAACCGCGCTGACCATCGAAGGGAAATAACCGATGAGTACCGAAGTCCGCGTCCCGACCTTGGGCGAATCCGTCTCCGAGGCGACCGTCGCCACATGGTTCAAGAAACCCGGCGATGCCGTGGCCGTCGACGAGATGCTGTGCGAGCTGGAAACCGACAAGGTGACGGTCGAGGTGCCGAGCCCCGCCGCAGGCACCCTGGGCGAGATCGTGGCGAATGAGGGCGAGACCGTGGGTGTCGACGCGCTTCTGGCGATGCTGACCGAAGGTGCTGCCAAAGACACCAAGCCCGCCAAGGACGACAGCAAGTCCGAGACTGCCAAGACAGCCAAGGCCGCTTCGTCCAGCAACGGCGACAAGGGCAATACCGACGTGATGGTGCCCACGCTTGGCGAATCTGTCAGCGAGGCCACGGTCTCGACGTGGTTCAAGCAGGTCGGCGACAGCGTGTCCCAGGACGAGATGCTGTGCGAGCTGGAAACCGACAAGGTTTCGGTCGAGGTGCCGTCACCTGCGGCCGGCACGCTGACGGAAATCCTCGCACAAGAGGGCGAGACCGTCGAGGCCGGCGGCAAGCTCGCCATTCTCTCGGGCGCCGCGGACGGCACGATCGAGCCTCAGACGCGCCCCGAACCGGCGGCGGCAGCCAGCGGTGGCCAACCGGCCGCAGATCACTCCGGCAAGGATGTCGAAGACGCGCCCTCGGCGAAAAAGGCGATGGCCGAAAAGGGCGTGACGCGCGATCAGGTCCAGGGCTCTGGTCGCGATGGCCGCGTCATGAAGGATGATGTGGCCAAGGCGGGCAGCGGGCCCAAGGCCCCCGCCGCAGAGGCCCCGACCCCCAGCCCGGCGCCTGCAGCGCGCGCGCCTGCCCCCGCCGAGGATGCGGATCGCGAGGAACGCGTGAAGATGACGCGCCTGCGTCAGACCATCGCCAAGCGCCTCAAGGACAGCCAGAACACCGCCGCCATGCTCACCACCTATAACGAGGTGGACATGACCGCGGTGATGGACCTGCGCAACGAGTACAAGGCCGAGTTCGAGAAGAAGCACGGCGTCAAGCTGGGCTTCATGTCTTTCTTCACCAAGGCCTGCTGCCACGCGCTGAAAGAGGTGCCAGAGGTCAACGCCGAGATCGACGGCACAGAGATCGTCTACAAGAACTTCGTGCATATCGGCATCGCCACCGGCACGCCCTCGGGCCTCGTGGTGCCGGTGATCCGCGATGCTGATTCCATGGGGTTCGCAGCCATCGAAAAGGCCATCGCAGAAAAGGGCACCCGTGCCCGCGACAACAAGCTGACGATGGCCGAGATGCAAGGCGGCACCTTCACCATCTCCAATGGCGGCGTCTACGGCTCGCTGATGTCCTCGCCGATCCTCAACCCGCCGCAATCGGGCATCCTCGGGATGCACAAGATCCAGCAGCGCCCCATGGTGGTGAACGGCGAGATCAAGGCCCGCCCGATGATGTACCTTGCGCTGTCGTATGATCACCGCATCGTCGACGGCAAAGGCGCCGTGACTTTCCTCGTGCGGGTGAAAGAGGCGCTGGAGGACCCGCGGCGGCTGCTGATGGATCTCTGACGCGGCATGATCCCCGCGCCCTATGATTGGGACAGCGAGAAGGCGGAACAGAACCTCGCCAAGCACGGTGTCCCGTTCGAAGCGGTGGCGGGGTTCGACTGGCGCACCGCCATCGAGGCAGAAGATCGACGCTATGACTATGGGGAAACGCGGATGCAGGCCCTTGGCAAAATCGGCGAAAGGTATCACGTCTTGGTCTATGCTTGGCGCGAGGATCGCATCCGCGTAATATCCTTGCGTAAGGCCAACCTGAGGGAAGTCCCATGACCGCACGCCCCAAACCGCCCGAGGATTTCGATGAGAACCCGCCCCTCGACGCAGACTTTTTCAATCGTGCCCGCCCCGCTGCCCCCGGCGAGGCCGCCCGCTTGCGAGCGGTTCTGGAGCGTATCGTTAAGGCGCATGAAGAAGGCCGCTCCGTGGATGACGCGATTTCACAGGCGCGGGAAACGCTTGCGTTCGACGATTGAGGGGCATGCTGTGCTTTGCCATTTGACAGAACACCAAAGTATCAATCGTTTGCACGATGTAGTGGCGCTAACTCTATGAGTTGGCATTCATTTATTTCTGGCTGTCTTTTAGCATTGAAGAGATCAGGCAAATGCACATCGACATCTCAATTGGAGGGCTAATGCCATTTAAAGACGATGAAAGCGCGCGGATACAAGCCGCTGACCAACTGGGGTTGGCATTCGTTCGCACAATTATTCTACTCAACGGGGGTGCGATTATTGCCCTTTTTACTTTCGTGGGAAATTCAACTGAAAATTCACTTATTCAATTTTCGGTCAGCTCAATAAAGTGTTCAATAACCGCTTTTCTCATCGGAATCACGACGACTCTGGTTGGCCTTGTTACGTCTTATGTTTTCTATGCAAATCCATCCGAGACAAAGATACATAAGTTCTTCGACGAGTGGGTCGTAGCAATCAATGGGACTTTTGGGATAACCTCTGTCGTTTCCTTTGTTTGGGGCGTCCTTAGTTTGATACGCGGAGCAAATTGACTGCCATGACCCCAGAACTCACCGCCCTCACCCTTGCCGCGCTCCTGCAGGCCCTGCAATTCGCGCTCTTCGCCATCTCGGCGAACCTTGAGCTTGGTCCCGGCTACACCACTTCGCCGCGCGACCGCGAGCCCTCGCGCCCGCTGTCAGAGAAGACCGCCCGCCTGCAACGCGCGCTCAACAATCATTTCGAGGGGCTGATCCTCTTCACCATCGCCTGCGTCACGATCACGTTGTCCGACAAATCAACCCCGCTCACTGCCGCCTGCGCCTATACCTACCTCGCCGCCCGCACGCTCTATATTCCGGCCTATTACTACGGGCTCAAACCGTGGCGGTCGCTGATCTGGGCAGTGGGCTTTCTCGCCACGCTGCTGATGCTGCTGGCCGCGCTTTTTTAGATGCATCTTCTGGCCCCAAATATCCCGGGGGAGTCGTGCAACGCGCGACGGGGGCAGCGCCCCCACACCCCGCTTAAAAGAAAGGACACCCCATGGCCTCATATGACGTGATCATCCTCGGCTCCGGCCCCGGCGGCTATGTCTGCGCCATCCGCTGCGCGCAGCTCGGGCTGAAAACCGCCGTTGTCGAGGGCCGCGAGACCCTCGGCGGCACCTGTCTGAACGTGGGCTGCATCCCCTCCAAGGCGCTCTTGCACGCCACCCACCAGCTCCACGAGGCCGAGCACAATTTCGAGAAGATGGGCCTCAAGGGCAAGGCGCCCACCGTCGACTGGAAACAGATGCAGGCCTACAAGGATGACACAATCGGCCAGAACACCAAGGGTATCGAATACCTCTTCAAGAAGAACAAGATCGACTGGCTCAAGGGCTGGGGCAGCATCCCCGAGGCCGGAAAGGTCAAGGTCGGCGATGCCACGCATGAGGCCAAGCACATCGTCATCGCGTCCGGGTCCGAATCGGCCAGAGTCCCAGGCGCAGACGTGACCATCGACGAAAAGACCGTGGTCACCTCGACCGGCGCGTTGGAACTGTCGAAGATCCCCAAATCCATGGTGGTGATTGGCGGCGGTGTCATCGGGCTGGAAATGGGCAGCGTCTATGCCCGCCTTGGCACCGAGGTCACGGTCGTTGAATTCATGGACTCGATCATCTCCGAGATGGATGGCGAGGTGCAGAAGAACTTCCTGAAGATTCTCAAGAAACAGGGCATGAAATTCGTCACGGGCGCCGCGGTGCACACCGTCGAGACGCTCAAGACCAAGGCCAAGGTCCAGTACAAGCTGCGCAAGGACGACAGCGAGCATCAGATCGACGCGGACGTGGTCCTCGTCTCGACGGGCCGCAAAGCCTATCACGACGGGATCGGCCTCGACACGCTCGGGGTCGAGTTAACGAAACGCGGCCAGATCGCCGTGGGCGATGACTGGCAGACCAACGTGAAAGGCATCTACGCCATCGGCGATGTCATCACCGGCCCGATGCTCGCCCACAAGGCCGAGGACGAAGGCATGGCGGTGGCCGAGGTGCTTGCCGGCAAGCACGGCCACGTGAATTACGGCGTGATCCCCGGCGTGATCTACACCCATCCCGAGGTCGCCAATGTCGGTGAGACCGAGGAAAGCCTCAAAAAGGCCGGGCGCGCCTACAAGGTCGGCAAGTTCTCGTTCATGGGCAATGGCCGCGCCAAGGCCAACTTCGCCGCCGACGGCTTCGTCAAGATCCTCGCCGACAAGGAAACCGACCGTATCCTCGGCGCGCATATCATCGGGCCGATGGCCGGTGACTTGATCCACGAGATCTGCGTCGCGATGGAATTCGGTGCGGCGGCCGAGGATCTTGCGCTGACCTGCCACGCGCACCCGACCTATTCAGAGGCCGTGCGCGAGGCCGCGCTCGATTGCGGCGACGGCGCCATTCACGCCTAGGCCGGGCGGCCTGTCAGGGCTTGTGACGCTTCGGCGGGACACCGCCCGCTCGGGCCTTGGCCGCCGCCTTGCCGCTGCCGGGCTTTGACGGCGTGCCCGGTGGCGTGAACCGTCTCGACGTGTCCGACGCCGGCGCGCTGTGCCGCGGCTTGGCGGCGGGCGCCGGCTCCGTGGCTTTCGGGGCCGGTTTGCCCTTGGGTTTGTCGAATGAGGGTTTTCCAGAAGACCTCATGCCCGGCTTCGCATTCGGTTTCGCGCCACTTTTCGCAGCCGGTTTGCCTTCGGTTTTCTTGCCATAAGCAGGTTTTGCCGGTTTTTTAGGGGCCTCGACGCGCGCCGGCTTGGCGGGTGTCACCGCGCCGCTTTCGACAGCCTGTGCCATGCGGTCCGGTGCGGGCTTCGATCTGGCGTGCGGCTTGTCCCGTGGGGTGTCCTGTGGTTTGCCCTGCGGCTTTGCGCGCGGTTTATCATGGGGCGTCGCATGCGGCGCGCGCGCAGGCGCGCCCGCATCTGGCGCGTGATCGAGCTTGCGCGCGGTGATCCCCTCGTCGAGCGCGCCGTCCGTCCCGAGGGCCTTGATGAATCCCGGGACCGCAGGCTCGGCCAGTTCCACGAAGGTCTCGCCCGGCTGTACGCGGATCGCACCGATGCTGGACTTGTCGAGGTTGCCGGCGCGGCACAGCAGCGGCAGCAGCCAGCGCGCCTCGGCACGATCATTCGCCCCGACCGACAGTGCGAACCATGTGCTCGGCCCGAACGGTGTGCGCTCGCGCGCGGGCGGGGCCGCGTCCGGTGCGCTCAGATCCTCGGGTGCGGACACGCGCGTGCGGTATAGGCGCAGGTAGGCTGCGGCGATCTGTTCCGGGCTGAACTGCGCCAGCAACTCGGCGCCAAAATCCGCTTCGGCCTCGGTCGGGACCTCGGTCCAGACCGGATCGGACAGCAGGCGCGCGCGATCCTGCTGCTCGATGTCCTGTGCGGTGGGCGGTGTCGCCCATTCGGCAGTGATCCGCGCGGTCTTCAACAGACGCTCGGCCTTTTTCGCGGCCTTCACGGGGACGATCAGCGCCGAGATCCCCTTGCGCCCGGCGCGTCCCGTCCGCCCCGAGCGGTGCAGCAGCCCGTCGGCATTCGACGGCAGTTCGGCATGCACCACCAGATCGAGATTTGGCAGGTCGATGCCCCGCGCCGCCACGTCGGTGGCCACGCAGACCTTGGCGCGCCCGTCGCGCATCGCCTGCAGGGCATGCGTGCGTTCGGACTGGCTGAGCTCGCCGGAGAGCGACACCACGGCAAAACCGCGATTGGACAGTCGCGCGGTCAGCCGCGCGACCATGGCGCGGGTATTGGCGAAGACGATGGCGTTCTCGGCATCGTGGTAGCGCAACAGGTTGATCACCGCGCCCTCGGCATCCTGCGGCGCGACCCGCAGCGCCTGGTAGGCGATATCGGCATGTTGCGTCGCCCCGGTCAGCGTGGTCACGCGTTGCGCGTCGCGCTGAAATTTCTCGGCCAGTTTGGCGATCATCGGCGGCACGGTGGCCGAGAACATCAGCGTGCGGCGCTCTGCAGGCGCGGCGGCCAGCATGAATTCCAGATCCTCGCGGAATCCCAGGTCGAGCATCTCGTCGGCCTCGTCGAGCACCACGGCCCGCAGGCCCGTCATGTCGAGCGCGCCGCGATTGATGTGGTCACACAGCCGTCCCGGCGTGCCGACGACGATATGCGCGCCGCGCTCCAGCGCGCGACGTTCGTCGCGCGCGTCCATGCCGCCCACGCAGGACACCAGCCGTGCATTCGCCCCGGCATAAAGCCAGGTCAGCTCGCGCATCACCTGCAGCGCCAGCTCGCGCGTCGGCGCCACGATCAGCGCCAGCGGCGCAGCGGCCGGCGGCAGGGTGCCGTCCCCCATGATGGTGGGTGCGATCGCCAGGCCGAAGCCCACCGTCTTGCCCGACCCGGTCTGGGCCGAGACCAGCAGGTCGGCCTGCCCGAGCGCGGGGTCGATCACCGCCTCCTGTACCGGGGTCAGCGTGTCATAGCCGCGGGCGGCGAGGGCAGAGGAAAGCGTATCGGGGATCATCGGGGGAAACGGGCCTTGAGCATGAGAAATGCGCCATATCGGCACAGCCGGGGATCCATAACGCCGATCGACGGGGATGTATATCGCGAATCAGTGCCTCTTGTCCCTGCCGGGGGAATGCGCCACCTTGGCCACAATCATACCCATTCGCAGGAGCAGACCCGATGCCCGTCAAGAACCGATTTGCCGAATTGCACGATGACATCACCGCATGGCGCCGCGACATTCATGCTCATCCCGAGATCCTCTACGAGACGCACCGTACAAGTGCGCTTGTGGCCGACAAGCTGCGCGCCTTCGGCTGCGACGAGGTGGTCACGGGCATCGGGCGCACCGGCGTCGTGGGCGTCATCAAGGGCAAGGCGACCGGCTCGGGCATGGTCATCGGCCTGCGCGCCGACATGGACGCGCTGCCCATCCACGAGGCAACGGGCGTGGACTATGCCAGCAAGACCGATGGCGCGATGCATGCCTGCGGCCATGACGGGCATACCGCGATGCTTCTGGGGGCGGCGCAATACCTTGCCGAGACGCGCAATTTCGACGGCACGGTGGTGGTGATCTTCCAGCCCGCCGAAGAGGGCGGCGCGGGCGCCCGCGAGATGTGCGAGGATGGGCTGATGGCGCGCTTCGGCATCCAGGAGGTCTACGGCATGCATAACTGGCCCGGCCGCCCGGTGGGCAGTTTCGCGATCCGGCCCGGCGCGTTCTTCGCCGCCACCGACCAGTTCGATATCGAGGTGACGGGCCGCGGCGGTCACGCCGCCAAGCCGCAGGAGACCGTGGACTCCACGGTGATGGCCGCACACCTTGTGACGATGCTGCAGACGATTGCCAGCCGCAACGCCGACCCCGTGGATCAGGTGGTCGTCTCGGTGACCTCGTTCCAGACCTCTTCGAACGCCTTCAACGTCATCCCGCAAAGCGTACACCTTCGCGGTACCGTGCGTACGATGAGTACGCAGATGCGCGATCTGGCCGAGACCCGGCTGCGCGCGATCTGCGAGCAGGGCGCGGCCGCCCTGGGCGGGCAGGCCGACGTGACATATCACCGCGGCTACCCCGTCATGGTCAATCACGACGATCAGACCGCGTTTGCCGCGTCAGTCGCGAGCGCGGTGAGCGGCGCCTGCGACGAGGCCCCGCTAGTGATGGGGGGCGAGGATTTCGCCTTCATGCTCGAGGAATGTCCCGGCGCCTATATCCTTGTCGGAAATGGCGACACGGCGATGGTTCACAACCCCGATTACAACTTCAACGACGATGCCATTCCCGCGGGCTGCAGTTGGTGGGCCGGGGTCGTCGAGACCCGTATGCCGACCTGAGGCCAGCCGGGAAAAACAAGTATTTTCAGAAAGATGAAGCCGGGGCGGGTCGCGTCCGCCCCGGGGTTTTGCTTCAGCTTGATGCAACGGGCTGGCAGGTGCCGGTCGCGCTGTCGAAGCTCGTGCCCTCGGCACAGGTCATCGCCTGGCGGTCTTTGCCATACCCGCAGGCGGCCATTGCGAAAGAGGGCATCGCGGCGAACACGAGGGCGGCAAGTCCGAATTTCATCTTCATGATCTGTCTCCCGGTTTCGTGGAAACCTGAAAGTATCACGATTCTCCGAAAACGCGGGCGAAAATCGTGTCCACATGCTTGGTGTGGTAGCCCAAGTCGAATTTTTCATCGATCTGCGCCGGGCTGAGCGCCGCGGTGACCTCCGGGTCGTTCAGAAGCTCGGTGCGGAAATCGACGCCCGCCTCCCAAACCTTGAGCGCATTGCGCTGTACGAGACGGTAGGCATCCTCGCGGCTGACACCGGCCTGCGTCAGCGCCAGCAGCACCCGCTGGCTCATCACGAGGCCGGGGAACTTGTTCATATTTGCCAGCATGTTGTCGGGGTAGACGATCAGCTTGTCGATGACACCGGTCAGCCGGGTCAGCGCGAAATCTAGCGTGACTGTCGCATCGGGGCCGATATTGCGCTCGACCGAGGAATGCGAGATGTCGCGCTCGTGCCACAATGCCACGTTTTCCATCGCCGGGATCACCATTGAGCGGACCATCCGCGCCAGCCCCGTGAGGTTCTCGGTCAGCACCGGGTTCTTCTTGTGCGGCATCGCCGAGGAACCCTTCTGCCCCATCGAGAAAAACTCTGCCGCTTCAAGGACTTCGGTGCGCTGCATGTGACGGATCTCGGTCGCGACATTCTCCACCGACGAGGCGACCACGCCGAGCGCGGCAAAGAACGCCGCGTGCCTGTCACGCGGGATCACCTGCGTGCTGATCGGTTCCGGCGTCAGGCCCAGCTTTTCGCAGACATGAACCTCGACGGCCGGATCGACATTGGCGAAAGTGCCGACCGCACCGGAAATGGCGCCGGTGGCGATCTCGTCGCGCGCGGTGCGCAGCCGGGCGAGGTTGCGGTCCATCTCGGCGTAGAATCGCGCGAAGGTCAGGCCCATCGTCGTGGGCTCGGCATGGATGCCATGGCTGCGTCCGATGCGGATGGTGTCTTTGTGTTCGAACGCGCGGCGCTTGAGGGCGGCCAGCAGCCCCTCGACATCGGCGATCAGGATATCGGCGGCCCGGGTCAGCTGGATGTTGAAACAGGTATCCAGCACGTCCGAACTGGTCATCCCCTGATGCACGAAGCGGGCCGCGTCGGACCCCACATGCTCGGCCAGATGGGTGAGAAAGGCAATCACGTCGTGATGGGTCTCGGCCTCGATCTCGTCGATTCGGGCGACGTTGAACTCGACATCTTTCGCTTTCCAAACGGCCTCGGCATTCTCGCGCGGGATCACGCCCAGATCCGCCATCGCGTCGCCGGCATGCGCCTCGATCTCATACCAGATTCGAAATTTCGTGGCGGGATCCCAGATGGCGACCATCTCGGGGCGGGAATAGCGGGAGATCATGGCGGGGTCCTTGCAGATCTGTGTGGAAACTATGTTGCGGCGCTTGTAGTCAGTCAGGCGCGGCACGGCAAGCGAGGGGAAAGGCCACATGCGCCCGAGGCAGTTGCAGGATTTCGAGGGCGCGTGGGTCTTCACCCGCGAGGTGGTCGAGGCCGGCGGTCGCACAGCACAGGTCACCGGGCGCGCCGTCTGGGCCTCGGATGGCATCGGGCTGCGCTACAGCGAGACGGGCGAGATGCGGCTACCGGGTCATGCACCGATGCGCGTCGAGCGCAGCTATCACTGGGATGGAGATCTGGGCGTGGTCTTCGCGGATGGCCGGTTTTTTCACCATGTCCCGCCAGAGGGCGGCGCGACCGCGCATTGGTGCGATCCGGACCAGTATGACGGGGCCTATGAGTTCACCGATTGGCCTGTCTTTTCGGTGACATGGCGGGTGCGCGGTCCGCGCAAGGATTACCGCATGGTGACGATCTACCGGCCGGAGGAAACATGAGCGCGATCCTGCAGACCGGCCTTCCCTTCGATGTCGATGCACGACGTCCGCTGCCGGACATCGCGCCGCTGGATCCCGCGGCATGGCTGCACGTGGACGACGCGTTCGCTGCCCAGATGGCCGAACGCGCACGGCTGCTGACGGGGGCGCGGGAGGATGTGCTGGCTGTGACGGCGGGCGCGCAGTCCGCGACGGACGAGCTTTTGCGCTATGTTCTGGACTGGTTGCGCGCGCATGCCCCCGCGTACCGCGTGGGCGCCGACACCGTTCTGCGCCCCGATGGCGTGGATGTCCTGATCGATCGCGCCGATCCGATGGGCACGCTTGGGCTCCTGGTGCAGGAGGATCTGTGCCTGATGGAACGCCGCGGGGACGAACATGTTCTGACCGCCGCGGTCCTGTGCTTTCCGGCAAGCTGGCGGCTGGCCGACAAGATCGGGCGCCCGCTGACCGCGATCCATGTGCCGGTCCCGGAATACGACGCGGGGCTGGCACGCCGGGTGCAGCGGCTGTTCGACGGGGTGCAGGTTGGCCGCCCGCTCTGGCGGTTCAATGCGCTGCATTACGCCGACCCCGCGCTGCACCAACCGTGCTCGCGTGTGCGTCCGACCGAAGATGCGGATCACCGCTACCTGCGCTCCGAACGCCAATGCGTGCTGCGCCTGCCGGAAACCCGTGCCTGCGTGTTCTCGATCCATACCTACGTGGTCGACCGCTCGGCGGCGGGCTGAGGCGCGTTCAGCCGTCGATGCGCGCGGCCATGATCGCGATCGCTTTCTGGTAGACGGTGGCGGCGTTCCATTTCTCGATCACCGCGAAATTGGGATCGCCCTCGCGGTAGCCCCGGCCCGGCTGCCAGCCCTTTTGCCGCAGGAAATTGGCGGTCGAGGCCATCGCGTCGGTCAGGTTGTAGAGATCGATGCGCCCGTCGCCGTTGCCGTCCACGCCATATGTGAGCGCGTTGCCCGGCAGAAACTGAGTGTGGCCCAGTTCGCCGTGACGCGCGCCCTTGGTCTGGCCGGTGATGCTGCCGCGATCCACCAGTTTTAGCGCGCCGATGGCATGCGGCCGGAAGAAATCGGACCGGCGGCAATCATAGGTCAGCGTCAAGATGGCCGACACCACGGGCGTGTCGCCCATGAACCCGCCAAAGCCGGTTTCCATGCCGTGGATCGCTATGAGTATGCCGGCGGGCACGCCATAGCTCCGCTCCAGCGACTCATAAAACGCCGCGTCGCGGGTGCGCCGCTGCTTGCCCTGCCTGACGATGGTGTCCGCACCGCGGATCTGCATGAACTTTTCCAAGCCATAGCTGAAGCTTTTCTGATTGCGATCGGCAGAGATCGTGCGGCGCGAATAGTCGGCGGCGCCCAACGCGTCTTGGCCGCGCGCGCCGACGCCAGTGGCCGCGGCCTCGGCGGCGAAAACCTGTTTCCAGTTTTCAAAGTCCGCGGCCGTATCCCCGCATTGCGCCGCGATGACAGGTGCGCCGCCCATCACGAGCCCGAGCGCAAGCCCCATACGCCTCGCCCAATGCGCGATCCGGCGTGAGTTTGCCATGTGCCCTCTCCTGTCCTGAAGCTGCAGGCAGCGTAGCGTCATTTCATCGCGGTGCAAAGCCGCGATATGCGTCGGTCTTCGGGGACGAGGGGCGTCTGCAAGGTGACGATGCAGATAAAAAAAAAGGGCACCCCGTGCGGGATGCCCTTTTAGGGAATAGGTGCCGGGATAGGTCTCAGCAGCTGTAATACATCAGGAATTCGATCGGATGCGGCGTGTGCTCGTACATCTCAACCTCTTCCATCTTCAGTTCCAAGTAGCCTTCGATCTGGTCCTTGGTGAACACGTCACCGGCCAGAAGGAACTCGTGATCGGCCTCAAGTGCGGCGACAGCTTCGCGCAAGCTGCCGCAGACCGTCGGAATACCTTCCAGCTCTTCTGCCGGCAGATCGTACAGGTTCTTGTCCATCGCCTCGCCCGGGTCGATCTTGGACTTGATGCCGTCAAGCCCGGCCATGAGCAGGGCCGCAAAGCACAGGTAGGGGTTCGCGGCCGGATCCGGGAAGCGGGCCTCGACACGCTTGGCCTTTGGGCTTTCCGTCCACGGGATCCGTACGGCACCCGAGCGGTTGCGCGCCGAATAGGCCCGCAGCACCGGCGCCTCGAAGCCGGGGATCAGGCGCTTGTAGCTGTTGGTCGACGGGTTGGTGAATGCATTAAGTGTCTTTGCGTGCTTTAGGACGCCGCCGATGAACCACAGCGCCTCCTGGCTGAGATCGGCATACTTGTCGCCGGCAAAGAGTGGCTTGTTGTCCTTCCAGATCGACATGTTCACGTGCATGCCCGAGCCGTTGTCGCCGTAAAGCGGCTTGGGCATGAAGGTCGCGGTCTTGCCGTAGGCTTGCGCCACGTTGTGCACCACGTACTTGTATTTCTGCAACTCGTCCGCCTGCTTGGTCAGGCTGCCGAAGATCAGGCCAAGCTCGTGCTGGCACGAGGCCACCTCGTGGTGATGCTTGTCGACCTTCATGCCCATCCGCTTCATCGTCGACAGCATTTCCGAGCGGATGTCCTGGCCGTCATCGGTCGGGTTGACCGGGAAATAGCCGCCCTTGACGCCGGGGCGGTGGCCAGTGTTGCCCATCTCGTACTCGGTGTCCGTGTTCCACGACCCGTCAAGCGCATCGACCTCGTAGCCGACCTTGTTGATCGTGTTGCTCATGCGGACGTCGTCGAACAGGAAGAACTCTGCCTCGGGGCCCCAGAAGGACACGTCGCCGATGCCCGAGGATTTCAGGTAGGCTTCGGCTTTTTCGGCGGTGCCGCGCGGATCGCGGTTATAGGGCTCGCCCGTGTCCGGCTCGACGATCGAGCAATGCACGCAGAGGGTTTTCTCGGCGTAGAACGGGTCGACATAGACGCTGTCCAGATCGGGCAGCAGCTTCATGTCCGAGGCTTCGATGGATTTGAACCCCTGGATCGAGGAGCCGTCGAACATGAACCCCTCATCGAGGAAATCATCGTCGACCTGGTCGGCCATCACGGTCACATGCTGCAGCTTGCCGCGCGGATCAGTGAAGCGGATATCGACATATTCGATATCCTCATCCTTGATCTGCTTGAGAATCGCGTCCTTGCTCATTCTCTGTCCTTTTCTTGTTCTGAAGTGGTGTTAAAGCGCGTCCGGCCCATGTTCGCCGGTGCGGATACGGATGGCCTGTTCGACGGGGCTGACGAAAATCTTTCCATCACCGATCTTGTCGGTCTTGGCAGCGTCGATGATCGCCGCAATCGCCGCGTCGACCTGATCGTCGTCGAGCACGACGTCGATTTTGACCTTGGGAAGGAAATCCACCACGTACTCGGCGCCGCGATAAAGCTCTGTGTGGCCCTTCTGGCGGCCGAACCCCTTGACCTCAATGACCGAGAGGCCCTGAATGCCCGCATCCTGCAACGCTTCCTTCACCTCGTCGAGCTTGAAGGGCTTGATGATCGCTTCGATCTTTTTCATGGGCGCGGGCCTCCTCGGTGCGAATTTATATCGGGCAGACCACTTCTCAGGCGCCGGCTCAATCGGTTAGCCTTGGGGATGGACGTTTTCGCTATGGCTGTCACCTTGTATGATTAAATTGTGTGCACAAAGCCAATGATCGCGGCAATTTTTAAAGAGGAAAGGGAGGTCATGGACGACCTGCTGACATCCGGGCAAATGCGCAACGTCGAGCGCGCGGCCATCGAGTCGGGGGCGACCACCGGTCTCGACCTGATGGAACGCGCCGGCACCGCCTGCGTCGATGCGATCCTTGCGCATTGGCCCGACCTCGCTGAAGGATCGCCGCGCGCCACTGTTCTGTGTGGGCCGGGCAACAATGGCGGCGACGGCTACGTCATCGCCCGGCTGCTCGCCCGGAAGGGTTGGCGCGTGTCGGTCTTCTGCCTTGGCGATCCGCAGAAGCTCCCGCTCGATGCGCAGGCCAATTACCAGCGTTGGCGCGAGATGGGTGAGACCGAGCCGCTCGACGCCGCGCTGGATGCCGATCCCGGCGCGCTGCTGGTGGATGCGCTTTTCGGCACCGGGCTAACACGCCCGCTGGAAGGACTGCTGCGCGATCTCACCGCCAAACCGGCCCCGCGCGAGGTCGCGGTGGACATTCCCTCGGGGCTTTGTGCCGATAGCGGGCGGGTGCTGGGGGCGGCAATGCGCGCCGATCTGACGGTGACCTTTCACGCGCCAAAGCCCGGCCATTACCTCGCCGACGGCCCGGCGCAATGCGGCGACCTCGTGACTGGCGATATCGGGCTGTCGCATCAGGTGGGCGACGACGTGTTGCGGCTATGCCCCGCGCTCAATCCCGTAGGGCTGCGCAAATCAGCCGGTGGGCACAAGTATTCCCACGGGCACGCGCTGGTTCTGACGGGTGCCGCGGGGCGCACGGGTGCGGCGCGGCTTGCTGCAAGAGCCGCGTTGCGCATCGGCGCGGGGCTGGTGACCCTCGGCGTGCCAGGTGCCGCCCAGTTCGAGGTCGCATCCTCGATTACCGCATTGATGATGGCCCGGGTCGATGATGCGGATGCGCTCACCGACATGCTGGCCGATCCGCGCCTGACCGCGTTGTGCTTCGGGCCGGGGATGGGCACAAAGCGGGCGCAGGCGCTTGTTCCGGTCGCGCTGCGGGCATGGCATGCGCCGGGTATCGTGCTGGACGCCGATGCACTGACGGCGTATCAAGACGAGCCCGCAGCGCTGTTTGACCAGCTTCACGCGGGCTGCGTGCTGACGCCGCATCTGGGCGAATTCGCGCGGCTTTTCCCCGATATCGCCGACCGGCTGCGCGCGACACCCACAAAGGGCCCCGCATATTCCAAGCTCGACGCGACCCGCGAGGCGGCGGCGCGCGCCGGATGTGTCGTTCTGTTCAAGGGGCCGGATACTGTGATTGCGGACCCTGACGGGCATTGCAGCCTGTGCGCAGCGGCCTATGGCCGCGCCGCGCCGCAACTGGCGACTGCCGGGTCGGGCGATGTGCTTGCCGGGTTCATCACCGGCCTTCTGGCGCGCGGCTTTGCCCCGATGGCAGCCGCAGAGGTCGCGGCGCAGATGCATGTCGATTGCGCGCTCTCGTTCGGTCCCGGCCTCATCGCGGAGGATCTGCCCGAAGAAGTGCCGACGGTGATGCGCCGCGCCTGAGCCCGCGTCACTCGCGCCAGTCGAAGAAGCCTTCGCCGGCCTGCGCCAGCAGCTTTGCCGCCATCACACGCCCCAGCTCGGCGCCGTCCTCGATCGCGGCGGACTGATCGTCACTCAGGCATTCGCTGCCATCCGGGCGCAGGATTTCGCCGCGCAGGCGCAGCGTGCCGCCCGAAAGCTCCGCCAGGCCGGCGATCGGGGTTTCGCAGGACCCGTCGAGTGCTTCCAGAAAGGCCCGCTCAGCGGCGAGTTGCTGGCCAGTGGTCTTGTCGTGCAAGGCGCTCAGCATCTCGGCGGCGCGATGATCGTCGGCGCGCCGTTCGATCCCGATAGCGCCCTGTGCAATCGCTGGCAGCATGATGTCGGGGTGCATCGCCGCCGTCGCGATATCGGCCCGGTCCAGCCGGTTCAGCCCCGCCATCGCTAGAAAGGTGCAAGCCGCGACACCGTCATCGAGCTTGCGCAGCCGGGTCTGCACGTTACCACGAAACTCCACCACCTCCAGATGCGGGTAGGCCACAAGGACCTGCGCGCGCCGTCGCAGGCTCGACGTGCCGACCTTTGCGCCCGCGGGCAGCTCGGCCAGCGACGCCACCGACGGGGCCACGAAGGCGTCGCGGCAATCCTCGCGCGGCAGGTAAGTGTCGAGCATCAGCCCCTCGGGCTGCAACACCGGCATGTCCTTCATCGAATGCACGGCGATGTCGATCTCGCCCTGCACCAGCGCCTCCTCGATTTCGCGCGTGAACAGGCCCTTGCCGCCGATCTCCTTCAGCGGCCGGTCGATGACTCGGTCGCCGGTGGTCTTGATGACCCTGATTTCAAAGGCATCCTCGGGCAGATCGAAAGCGGTACGCAGCCGGTCGCGCGTCTCGTGCGCCTGCGCCAGTGCGAGCGGCGAGCCGCGCGTGCCGATCTTCAGCGGTTTGGTCGGGGTGGGCAAATCCAGTGTCATGAGGCCGGTTTAGACGCCGCCGGCTGGGCTGACAAGCGGCACGATGCTTGACAACGTGGGCGGCGGACGCGACGAGGTTCAAAACGGAGGATTTCATGCCGCATCAAAAGACCATCCTGCGCGCCCTTGCCGGCGAAACGCTGCCCACGCCGCCGATCTGGATGATGCGGCAGGCCGGTCGCTACCTGCCCGAATACAAGGCGACTCGCGCGAAAGCGGGGGATTTCTTGTCGCTTTGCTACAACAGCGATCTGGCGACCGAGGTGACGCTGCAACCGCTGCGGCGCTATGATTTCGACGCGGCGATCCTCTTTGCCGACATCCTGCTCTTGCCGCAGGCGCTTGGCGCGGACCTGTGGTTCGTGACCGGCGAGGGGCCGCGGCTTTCGACGATCACTGATCGTGCCGGCGTCGACAAGCTGAGGCCAGTGGCCGAGATCCACGAAACGCTGCACCCGATCTACCAGACCTTGCGCAATCTAGCCGGCGAGTTGCCGCGCGATGTCACGCTGATCGGCTTTGCCGGCGCGCCATGGACCGTGGCGACCTACATGATCGCAGGCCAGGGCACCCCCGATCAGGGGCCGGCGCATGCGCTGATGCGCGACGACCCGGCGGTGTTCGAGGCGATCATCGACACGCTGACCGACGGCACCATCGAGTACCTGTCGGCCCAGATCGACGCGGGCGCGGAGGTGGTCAAGGTCTTCGACAGCTGGGCGGGATCGCTTAAGGGCGACGCGTTCGAGCGCTACTCACTGGGCCCCATCCGGCGGATCGTCACCGAGCTGAAGACGCGGCATCCTGGCATCCCGGTCATTGCCTTTCCGCGCCAGGCCGGTGACGCCTATATCGGCTTTCACGCGGCGACCGGCGCCGATTGCGTGGCCGTGGACGAGTCCGTCAGTCCGGGCTGGGTGGCCGAGCATGTGCAGAAAGACGGCTGCGTGCAGGGCAACCTGAAATCCTCGCACATGGTGACCGGCGGCGAGGACCTTGTCCGTGAGACCCGCCAGATCGTTGAGGCGCTGAAACACGGCCCACACATCTTCAACCTCGGCCACGGCATCACCCCTGATGCTGACCCGGACAACGTGCAGCTCATGATCGACACGGTGCGCGGCGGCTGAAACGCGGCGCGGTCCGGCCCGTCAAATCGAGACTTCGCGCAAGAGCCTGTCCCGCTCGACCGTCGCGGCGGGTTCCGACAGGCGCACCTCGCCACGGTTGAGCACCACGAGATCATCGGCAAGATCGTAGGCGAAATCGAAGAACTGCTCGACCAGGACGATGGCGATCTCGCCCTCGTCGCGCAAAAGGCCAATCACCTTGCCGATCTGGCTGATGATGTTGGGCTGGATGCCCTCGGTCGGCTCGTCCAAGAGCAGCACCCGCGGCCGGGCGATCAGCGCGCGGGCGATGGCAAGCTGCTGCTGCTGGCCGCCCGACAAATCACCGCCCCGCCGCTCGCGCATCTGCGCCAGCACCGGGAAGAGGTCGTAGATGCGGTCGGGGATGACACGTTCGGATTTTGGCACGCAGGCGAAACCGGTTTCGAGGTTCTCGGTCACCGAAAGCAGCGGAAAGACCTCGCGCCCCTGCGGCACATAGGCGATGCCAGACTGCGCCATCTGCGCCGCGCTCAGGTGATCCAAAACTTGCCCGTCCAGCGAGATGCGCCCGCCGGAATAGTGATGCCGGCCCGCGATGGCCTTCAGCAGGCTGGTCTTGCCCACGCCATTCGTGCCCATCACGGCCGTTACGGCACCCGGCCGCGCCGTCAGGCTTACGCCGTGGAGGATCTGCGACGCCCCGTAATGCAGGGTCAGGTTCTCGACACTCAGCATCGCTCAGCGGCCCAGATAGACATCGATCACCTCCTTGTTCGCGGTGACATGGTCGATGCTGCCCTCGGCCAGAACCGACCCCTCGTGCAGCACCGTTACCTTGCACTTCAGCCGCCGGACGAATTCCATGTCATGCTCGATCACCACGACGGCACGCGTTTGCGCCGCGCGCTTCAGGATGTCGGTGGTGTGCGCGCGCTCTGTCGGCGTCATGCCGGCGGCAGGCTCGTCGACCAGCAGAAGGCGCGGATCCTGTGCCAGCAGCATCCCGATCTCGAGCCATTGCTTCTGCCCGTGGCTGAGCTCGCCCGCGCGGCGCGGCAAGTCGTCCGACAGGCCGATCTCCCCGGCCAGCTCCACGATGCGCGCGTCCGCACCCGACTGGCGATCGAACAGCACATGCAGCGGGCCGCGCGCGTTCTTGAGCGCCATGGTAAGGTTTTCGCGCACGGTCTGATGCTCGAACACCGTGGGTTTCTGGAACTTGCGCCCGATGCCGGCGCGGGCGATGGCGCTTTCGCTCATGCCAACTAGCGAGCGTGACTGCTCGCCCCAGATCACGCGGCCCTCGTCAGGCCGCGTCTTGCCGGTGACGATGTCCATGAAGGTCGTCTTGCCCGCCCCGTTAGGGCCGATCACCGCGCGCAATTCCGGCTCGGCGATCTGGATCGAGAGATTGTTGATGGCGCGGAACCCGTCGAAGGTAACGGAGACGCCGGAGACTTCGAGAAGCGTGGTCATGGCTTTCTCACCAGGTAGTCGAACAGCCCGCCTATGCCGCGCGGGAAGAACAGCGTGACCGCCACGAAGCCGCCGCCCAGAAGGACCAGCCACCAGTCGGTCCAGTTGATCGTGTAAAAGCCGAGATCGATATCCGGCGCGCCGCCACCGGTGAACCAGCTCGATGCGAGGCTGACTAGTGCCGCGCCGATCACCGCACCGTATAGCCGCCCGCGCCCGCCGATGGCCACCCAGACGGCGAGGTAGATGGACGCGATCGGCGCCACCTCGGCCGGGTTGATGATGCCCGCCTGCGGGTAGTAAAGCGCGCCCGCGAGCCCCGAGACGATTGCGGTCAGGGTGAAGATCAAGAGCTTGTAGCTTTCGACATGGTAGCCGAGGAACCGCACCCGCGCCTCGTTGTCGCGGATCGCGCGGATGACCGAGCCGAACCTGTCCGACACCAACCACGCGAAGAACACGTAACCCAGCCCGAGCGCGGCGGCCGACGCCCAGAAGAACCACAGCGCGATCGTCGATTGCGGCAGATGCAGCAGGCCGGGGATGTTCTGCAGGCCCGACAGGCCGTTATTGCCGCGCAGCCCGGTGTCGTTTTGAAAGAGGTACAGCGACAACGCCAGCGTCATCGCCTGCGTCAGGATCGACAGGTAGACGCCGGTCACGCGGCTGCGGAAGGCCAGCCAGCCGAAAACCAGCGCCAGGAGCCCGGGCACCAGCACCACCAGTAGAAGCTGCAGCGGCAGGGAATGGGCGAACGCCCAGATCATCGGCAACTCGTCGCTGCCCACGACGCCGAAGATCTGGCCGGCGATGGCATCGTCGATCTCGCCCTGGGTGGGGGGGATCGGCGCGTTTGCGAGAGACCCGGTGACGATTCCCTCGGTGCGGGCATACATCAACCACATGCCGATGGCGTATCCACCCAACCCGAAGAACGCGAAATGCCCCAGGCTGAGGATCCCGCAATAGCCCCAGACCACGTCCATCGCCACGGCGATCAGGCATAGGCACAGCGTCATCCCGAGGATCTTGACCATCGAGGTCGACAGGAGCGCGAGGCCGAATCCCTCGGCCAGTACCGTGACCCCGAGGGCAAAGAGACCCAAGATGCCAAGCACCCACATGACCGACGGGTTATCTGCGAGGAAACTGCGTTTCATGACACTGCCCTGGTGGTTCCCGTGCACGAGAGGTTGCGCCGCGCGCTGCGCGTCGCCCGGGGCGAGGGGGTTTCACCCCCTCGCGCTCCCCCAGGATATTTTAGGCCAGAAGAAACCGGGATCAGGTGCCGCATGGATCAGTCTCCTGCCGCGCGGCCCTTGAGGGCGACGATGCCCTTGGGCCGGAACTGGATGAACAGGATGACGAACAGCACCATCCAGGTTTGCGCCGCCAGCGTGTTGGAGGGGTTGAACCACTCGATCCCCTTTTGCAGGAAGCCAATGAGAGAGGCCCCTGCGAGCGTCCCCCAGACATTGCCGACACCGCCGACCACTACGGTCATGAAGCTTTGCACGATGTAATTGGCGCCCATTTCCGAGGTGACCTGCGCGTAAAGCCCGATCGCCACACCGGCGATACCGGCGATGCCGGACCCGAGGCCGAAGGTCAGCATGTTGATCCGGTCGGGATCGATCCCCATCGAGGCGGCCATGCCGGGGTTCTGCGTGACCGCGCGCACTTCGAGCCCCAGCCGCGTGCGCTTGAGGATGTAGAGCAGCAGCGCAAGGAAGATCAGCGCCAGCACGAAGATCGCAACGCGGATCGTCGAGATGCCGACGATGTCGTTGAGCGTGATCGCCCCGCCCAGCCAGTCGGGTGCGGTCAGCGGGCGGGCCTGCGTGCCGAAGATGTTCTTGGCCAGTTGCTGCAGCATGATGGAGATGCCGAAGGTGGCCAACAGGGTCTCCAGCGGACGGGTGTAGAGATGGCGGATCACCAGACGCTCCATCGCCACGCCCGCGCCAAAGGTGACCACGAAGGCCATGGGCAGCGCCACCACGAGGCTGAGCGTGTAATCCGGGATAAAGAGTTGCACCACGTAGCCGGTATAGGCGCCCATCATAATGAACTCGCCATGCGCCATGTTGATCACGCCCATCACGCCGAAGGTGATGGCAAGGCCGATGGCGGCCAGAAAGAAGATCGACGCAAGCGACAGCCCGTCGAGCACCAGGTCAGCCGTCTGGTAAAGGCCGAGCGCGCGGGCGGTGGCGTCGAGCGCGTCCTGCGCGGCTTGCGTGATCTCGGGATCGGGTTGCAGGTATTCGGCGTAGAAGACATGCGCGGCGACAGCCTGGGCGACCTCGTCGGGGGCTGCGCGCGGCGGCACGGTGCCTGCTGCCTCAAGCGCCTCGTAGGCGTCCGCCCGGCTTGCCAGCGTATCGAGCCGGTGCACCGGGACGCCGCCCACGTGGCCATCGACGATGTGCTGCGCCAGCACGTCGCGCAGATCCGCCTCTGTCTGGCGCGGCGGGGCGAGGTCTTCGGCGACGAGGCGGTCATGCGCCTGCGATTCGGTGATGTCTCGGCCGACCTCGAGCACGCCTGCGATGTTGGCATCTTCGGGCAGGGTTTCGGCCACCCCGTCGCGCGTCGCGGTGAGCTGGTTGAGCACGCTGCGCGCCTCGATGCTGATATCACCCGCGAGCGCCGCGATCGCGTCGAGACGGTCGGATTTCGTGGCGCCGAATTGCGCGGTCAGCAGCGCCAGCAGCCGCTTCTTGCGGGTCTTGAGGCCCGGCTCGGTCTCGCTGTCGATGCTGTCGGCGAGCGGCGCGATCTGGCTGGGGTCCGAGCTGCGCAGGATGGCGTCGAGCGCGGCCTGACGGCGGGCAGGTTCTGGCGCCGTCAGTTCCACCGGCACCAGCGCCGCGGCAAGCTCCCGGCGAACGCCGGCATTGGGCCGGATCTGGTCGACCGCGCGGCTGCCGACCACGTCCACCGCCTCACCGCTGTCGATATCGATGAGGCGCAGGTCGCCGCCCGCCTCCTCGGCATAGAAGAATTGCCCGTCCTCGGGGCGCACATAGACCTCGCGCTCTTCCCATTTGCGCAGGAAATCGGCGATGCCGGGATGACCGCTGTCAAGAAGCTGGGCTATGACCGGCCCGATCGTTTGCCGCGACGGGTTGGCGATGTCGTCCTGATAGGTCTGCAGAAGCGGCTGCAGATCCCACGGCGCCTCTTGTGCTGCGGCCCCACCGGGTCTCAGCATCATGACGCAAACCGCGAGCGCGAGCATCATAACGATGCGGGCTGTAAAGGCGGAAACTGGCATGTCGGATCGGGTCCTGTTGCAGGCATGGCACCGCGCGGGAGGGCCGCGCGCGGTGCCGGTCGCCCTCAGTAATTCGAGGTCATCTGCACGCAGGTTTCGGTCTCGGTGTTGTACATCCCGCAGCCGAGATCCTGCCAGTCGCTTTTCAGCACCGCGCTGTCGGGCAGGTGGTCGGTCCAGGCGTCACCGGGCACTTCCTCGGTCTGGGTGATGATGTCGAACTGGCCGTCATCGCGGATCTCGCCGATCAGCACCGGCTTGGACAGGTGGTGATTGGCGTTCATCACGGCCGTGCCGCCGGTCAGGTTCGGAACCTCCTGCCCCCACATCGCCTCGCGCACCGCGTCGACATCGGTGGTGCCCGCCTCGGTGACGGCGTTCACCCACATGTTGAAGCCGATGTAATGCGCTTCCATCGGGTCGTTGGTCACGCGGTCGGTGTTGCCGATATAGGCGTGCCAGTTCTCGATGAATTCCTCGTTTTCCGGCGTGTCGGCGGACATGAAATAGTTCCACGCCGCGAGATGGCCGACCAGCGGTGCCGTGTCGAGGCCCGACAGCTCTTCCTCGCCCACGGAAAACGCGACCACCGGGATATCCGCCGCATCGATGCCCTGTGCGGCCAGTTCCTTGTAGAAACCGACATTGGCATCGCCGTTGATGGTCGAGATCACGCCGACCTGCTTGCCGGACGCGCCGAGCGCGACGACATCCGAGACGATCGTGGCCCAGTCGGAATGCCCGAAGGGCGTGTAGTTGACGAAGATATCCTCATCCGCGACGCCCTTGGACTTGAGGTAGGAATCGAGGATGTTGTTGGTGGTGCGGGGATAGACGTAGTCGGTTCCCAGAAGGGCGAAACTTTCGACGCCCAGTTCTTCAAGGAAATAATCCGCCGCCGGGATCGCTTGCGTGTTGGGTGCGGCTCCGGTGTAGAACACGTTTTTCGACGATTCCTCGCCCTCGTATTGCACCGGGTAGAACATCAGCCCGTTGAGTTCCTCCAGTACCGGCAGCGCCGACTTGCGGCTGACGCTCGTCCAAGAGCCGAAGATCACGTCGACCTCGTTGACGGTCAGCAGCTCGCGCGCCTTCTCGGCGAAAAGCGGCCAGTCCGAGGCCGGATCGACGACCACCGCCTCGATATCGCAGCCCAGAAGCCCGCCCTTTTCGTTCTGCTGCTCCACGAGCATGAGCACCGTGTCCTTGAGCGTGGTCTCCGAGATCGCCATCGTGCCCGACAGCGAATGCAGGACGCCCACTTTGACGGGGCAGTCCTGCGCGAGGGCGGGGGCGGCAAGAAATGCAGTCATCGCGGCGAGGGTGGCCGCCAGTGTTCTGGTCTTCATCTGTCTCATATCTCCCGTGTCAGGTGTGCCGCAGCGACGGCGAAAGGCTTTCAGCCATTTTTTATCCGGCGCACCGACAGTCCGGGGTGAGAATGGGTGACCCCACGTCACCGTCGGTCCGGTGCGTTCAGCCAATATGCGCGCCGCGGGCCGCACAATAAAAAGGCATAACCCTGCGCGGGAAATGCACGTGCACGCCCTTTTGGCAGGCAGGGGGGCTGATTCTGTCCATTAATTACGCACATGCGAAAGGATTCTCGCGTCGTGGCTTGCCGAGAGGCCTCTGCCTTGTGCCGCCGCGGGATGAGTGTGCTGGGCGGGCACCGAGGCGCCGCCCGTTTTACTGAAACGTTACCTGCCCAGTATATGTCACGACAATGGCGTATGACATCCTTGCGTCTGGCGGGATAAGACAAGGTGCGCGAAATGCGATGGAGGGCTGGATGGCGGTGCAACTGAAACGGGGAATCCTTGCAGCGATGGCGACCGCACTCTTGGCCGGGGGGTCGTCGTCGGCTTTCGACTACGTCGCGGGCATCGACGTCCGCGGAGCGGCCGAAGCGGCATCTTCGGCGACCGGCACGGTGTTTGTCGATGTGTCAGAGGACGGCGTATGGCAGTCGGACGAGCCGGGCCTCGCGGGTGTCATCGTGTCGAACGGGCGTGACGTGACGGTGACCGATGCGGACGGGCGCTACGTGCTGCCGGTCTTCGACAACATGACGCTGATGGTGACCAAGCCCGCAAGATATGCCACGCCCACCGACGCCGCCGGGGTGCCGCAGTTTTTCTACCACCACAAGCCGGAGGGCACGCCAGAGCCGCTGCGCTATGGCGGCCTCGCTCCCACCGGGCCGCTGCCGGCCGAGGTGAATTTTCCGTTGGTGACGCGTGACGAGCCAGAGAGTTTCCGCTGCGTCGCCATGGGCGACACCCAGCCCTATTCCGGACAGGAGATCGGCTGGGTGCGCGACGGCGTGCTTGCCGATCTCGCGGCCCGCGACGACCTTGGCGATGTGCCCTGCATGATCCTGCTCGGTGACGTGATGGGCGACGACCTGGGGCTGTTGCCGCGGTTCATGGATCTATTTTCAGTGCTCGGGCTACCGCAATACTACGTCCACGGCAATCACGACTTCGACTTCGACGCCACCGCTGATGCCCATTCCGCCGACAGCTGGCGGCAGCTTTACGGGCCTAACGTTTACAGCTTCGAGATCGGGCGGGTGTTTTTCGTGGCGCTCGATAACGTGGTCTACCCCTGCACCGCAAGCGACCGGGCCGAGGACGACCGCGCCCGCTGCGGCGCCGATCCGGCGCGCCCGACCTATAACGGCCGCGTGACCGACGTCCAGATCCAGTGGCTGGACGCACTGCTCGCCGAAGTGCCCGATGACCGGCTGATCGTGCTCATGCACCACATACCTTTCGTGTCCTTAACCGATGCGGATACGGGCCGCCACCAGACCGACAATCTTGCAAAGATCCACGCGATGGTAGAGGGGCGACCGGCACTGTCGCTGTCTGGCCACACGCATACATTCGAAAATCTCGCCAGGGGCGAGTCCTTCGCGGGCTGGGAAGAAAAGACAGGGGTCGCCACCCTGCCGTTCACCCATCTCGTGGCGGGCGCGCCCTCGGGCAACTGGTTCATGGGGGATTTCGGCTTTGACGGAACGCCGCTGTCCTTCGGGCGTGACGGCACGCCGCCGGGCTACATCATGCTGGACTTCGATGGCACGGATTACACGATCACCTTCCACGCCGCCAATCAGCCCGCTGACCGGCAGATGGCGCTGTCGTTCAACACCCCCGGGTTTCGCGCGTGGTTCGAGACCGCGTATGACTTCGCGCAAACCGACGATGAGGCCGGTGCGGTGCCGCCGGTCACGGTTCACGACCTTGAGGATCAGAGCCTGTTCACGTCCGACGATCTGGCCGAGGGCGTGTGGCTGACCGCAAATGTCTGGAACGGCAGCCGGAACACACGGGTCGAGGCGCGCCTGAACGGCGATGCGCCGCTGGAGATGAGGCGCACGCAGGAGGGCGCAGGCGAAGCCCGCCGCGTTGGTGCCGATTATGCCGATCCCTTCGCTATTGCGCGGCAGATGACCATCGGCCGCCACGGCTGGCAAAGCACCGACGGCGATGCGCGCGCGCAAGGCTTTGAAGCCTGGCAGGGCACCCGCTTTGGTCCGCAACCGCCGCAAAGCATCCCCGCTTGGGCGCTCGCCACCGGCTCGCCCCATCTGTGGCGGCTGAAGCTTCCCGAGGATATGGCCGAGGGCGCGCATGTCGCCGAAGTCACGGTAACCGCCCCGGCAGGCCGACAATGGACAGATCGCATCGTCTTCGAGGTCCGCGCCACGCGCCCGCCGCGCTTCTGGCGTCAAGACGTGTGGGATTCGACGACAGACTGAACGCGGGCAACCAAGATCGGATCTCCGGGCGCCAGATCTCCGGTCTTAGGCCACACGCCGCCCAACGGACCAGACACCGCGGATCACCGGTGTCGCCTCAAGGCACCTTACGCGCAGAAGATCCGCGCGCAGCCCGGCCTCCAGACGCCCGCGATCGCGCAGACCTGCCGCGCGAGCCGGGCTGTCGGTAACGGTTCGGATCGCGCGCGGCAGGTCCGACCATAGCTCGGCGAGGCGGAACCCCGACAAAAGCAACGCCGACGGCACATAATCGGACGACACAATGTCCAGAAGGTCGCGTTGCGCCAGGTCGATGGCCGAGACGTTGCCGGAATGCGATGCACCGCGCAGGATGTTCGGGGCGCCCATCATGATGGCGATCCCGTGTGCCCGGCAGGCCTCGGCCGCCTCGATCGTGGTCGGAAATTCCGCCAGTCCCGCACCGCTGTCATGCGATGCGCGCACATGGTGCTCTGTGGTGTCATCATGACTTGCAAGCACGGCACCGAAGCGCCGCGCCTCGGTCACCGCCGCATCGGCATGGGCCGCGCCATAGCGTGCGCGAAGCCTGGTCAGATGCTCGACATGCGCGTCGAACTCGGCATCCCTCAGACCGCGCTTGCCTGACCAGTACGTGCGCAACTTGTCCAGATCCCGGAACTGCCGCTGGCCGGGCGTATGATCCATCAGGCTCAGAATGCCGACCCGGTCCTCGGGGCCGAACTCGGCCAGCTCTTCGAGCAGGGTCTCGGAGCAGATTTCGGCCCGCAAATGCAGGAAATGGCTGATCTTGAGGACACCCCTGCTGCGCAATCGCATCAGCTCTGTCGCCAGATCGCGGGCATATCCGGCATCGTTCGCCGTACCCGACCGGATCGAGCCCACACGCATGGCATCGAACACAGTTGTGATGCCGGTCGAGGCCAGTTCCCCGTCATGCGCCAGAAGCGCCGAAATGGGCGGGAACATCACGCCCGGACGCGGCTCTATATGGCGTTCGAGATTGTCGGTGTGCAACTCCACGAGACCGGGCAGGATCAGGTCGCCGTCGCAATCGATGGCGCCGGGCGGCACGCCGTCGCGTTCCGTGATCTCGGCAATCCGTCCGCCCTCCAGCACGATCTCGCCGGTCACGACACGGTCGGACAGCGCCAGCCGCGCATTGGCCAACCGCATCGGCGCCTCGCCTGCCACCGCGGGTCGCCGGGCCGAGGGCGCACCAGTTTCGCCAATCATCCGTAAGGCGCGCGCGACGGTGTCCTCGATCGGCCCGTCATTGGGCAGATCGAGGCACTGGATGCCCGCCGGTAGATCCGGCGTCACGCGTGACATCCGTCCGTCGATCTCGGCCTCGGTTTCACGGTGGCGCGCCATCAGCCGGCGGGCCAGCGTTTCGGGACGTGCGGTGACATGCAGCACCAGAAGATCGGGAAAGAGCGCCTGCGCCTCGGACAGCACACCGCGCGACAGGTTGACGATCCGCTGCGCACCGCCCTGCACATCCGCCAGCACCTGCACCGGGATGCCGTAGCTCAGCCCATGCGCGCACCAGTGCAGGCAGAATGCACCATTCGCGCGCATCTCGGCAAAGTCTTGCGGGCTGACGGGGATGCTCGCCTCGCCCGGCAGGTCCGGCGCGCGGGTGATCACGCGTCTGACCGGGGTTATATGCGGCACGGCCTGCGCGACCTCGTCGAGGACGCGATCCTTGCCCGCCCCCGACGGGCCGACAATTGCTATAAGCCTGCCCCCGCTCATGCCGCGCAGCCCGGCGAAAACGCGGTAACATCGACGATCCGGTCGCAGACCCGGTCGCGCGCCTCGGTGTCATGGAAAATCCCGATGATGGCCGCCCCGCGGGCCTTGGCTTCGTGGATCAGGTCCAGCACGACCGCGCGATTGTTGGCATCGAGCGCCGCTGTGGGTTCGTCCAGCAACAGCGCGGGATAGGGATGGGCGAAGCCGCGCGCGATGTTGACGCGCTGCTGCTCGCCGCCGGAAAAGGTGGTGGGCGACAGCGCCCAGAGTGCCTCGGGGATATTGAGCCGGGTCAGAAGGCGCTCGGCGCGGGCACGGGCGTCGCCCTCGCTCATCCCGAGACGGCGCAACGGCTCTGCCACGACATCAAGCGTTGGCACGCGTGGGACCACGCGCAGGAACTGGCTTACATATCCGAGCGTGTCGCGGCGCAGGGCGAGGATCTCGCGCGGCGCGGCGCGCGCCACGTCCACCTCGCCCACCCGGATCGCACCGTCTGCAGCCAGGTAATTGCCGTAGATCATCCTCATCAGGGTGGATTTGCCCGACCCCGACGCGCCCGTCAGCGCCACGCATTCGCCGGGCCGCACGCTCAGGTCGGCGCCCTCCATCACGCGGATCACCGCCCCGCCCTGGTTGTGCAGGGTGAAGGTCTTCGACAGGTTCTCGATCTCGATCATGGCGTCCTTCTTTCCATCGTTCACCGCGCTTAGCGGTCACACCTGCAATACGCTGGACACCAGAAGCTGCGTGTAGCCATGTTGCGGATCGTCGAGCACCTGGTCGGTCAGCCCGTGCTCGACCACCTCGCCCGATTTCATGACCAACAGCCGGTCCGCCAACAGCCGCACAACCGCCAGGTCATGCGTCACGATGATCGCCGACAGCCCCATGTCGCGGACCAGACCGCGCAGCAGGTCCAGCAGCCGCGCCTGCACGCTGACATCGAGGCCACCGGTTGGCTCGTCCATGAACACTAGCCGCGGCCCGGTGACCAGATTGCGCGCGATCTGCAGGCGTTGCTGCATGCCTCCCGAAAACGTCGTCGGACGGTCGTCGATCCGCGCCGCGTTGATCTCAACCCGGGTCAGCCAGTCCTCGGCCGTGTCGCGAATGCGGCCATAGTTGCGCGCGCCCACGGCCATCAGGCGTTCGCCGACATTGCCGCCGGCGCTGACGCCCATACGCAAACCGTCGCGCGCGTTCTGATGCACGAAGGCCCAGTCGGTACGCCCCAACATCCGGCGCTCGGGCTCGGACATCCGCAGCACATCGCCCCGGCCATCGGTGCGGGTGTCGAACACCACGCGACCCTGATCGGGCACCAGTTGCCCCGCCATGCAGTTCAGGACCGTGGTCTTGCCCGAGCCGCTTTCACCGACGATGCCCAGAACCTCGCCGGGAAAGAGATCGAGCGCCACATCCCGGCAGCCGACATGCGCGCCATATGACTTTGTCAGATCCTTGACAGACAGTAACGGGGTCATGCCGCGTCCTTTCCGCGATGGCCCTGCGCCTGCCGGTCCTCGCAATAATCGGTGTCCGAACAGACGAAGATGCGCCCGCCCGCGTCATCGACAATCACCTCGTCGAGATAGCTGTCCTCGGCCCCGCAAAGCCCGCAGGCCGCATCGGCCTTCGAGGGATAGAACGGATGATCCTCGAAATCGAGGCTCGCCACCTCGCACCAGGGTGGCAGCGCATAGATGCGTTGTTCGCGACCCGCCCCGAACAGCTGGATCGCGGGATTGCCCGACAGCTTCGGATTGTCGAATTTCGGGATCGGTGAGGGGTCCATCACATAGCGCCCCTCGACCATCACCGGATAGGCATAGGCGGTGGCGATATGGCCGTGCCGGGCGATGTCCTCGTAAAGCTTGACATGCATCAGCCCGTAATCCTCCAACGCGTGCATGCGCCGCGTCTCGGTCTCGCGCGGCTCGAGAAAGCGCAGCGGTTCGGGGATCGGTACTTGGTAGACAAGGATCTGATCCTCGCTGAGGGCTGTCTCGGGGATGCGGTGCCGGGTCTGGATCACCGTCGCCTCCTTGGTGCGGGTGGTGGTCGCGACCCCGGCCGTCTTGGCAAAGAACGCCCGTATCGAGACCGCGTTCGTGGTGTCGTCGGCGCCCTGGTCGATCACCTTGAGGCAATCGTTTGGCGTCAGGACGGCGGCGGTGACCTGCACGCCGCCGGTGCCCCAACCGTAAGGCATGGGCATCTCGCGGCTGGCAAAGGGCACCTGGTAGCCGGGGATCGCCAGCGCTTTCAGGATGGCGCGGCGGATCATCCGCTTGGTCTGGTCGTCCAGATAGGCAAAGCTGTACGCGCTCACAAAAGCCTCCTGTCCCGCAATTCGGCGCGCAGGCCTTCGGCACCGGTAAAATGATGCGCCTGCCAGCCGGCCGCACGCGCCGCCACCACATTCGCGGCTGTGTCATCGATGAAAAAGCAATCTTCAGGTGCCGCACCGGTGCGAGCGCAGAACAGATCGTAGATCCGGTGATCGGGTTTGGCCAAGCCTTCCTGGCCCGACACCACGATGCCCTCGAACATCTCGTCCAGTTCCGGATGCAGCGGCTGCGCCACACCCCAGGTGTCTGGACCCCAGTTGGTGAGCGCCCAGACCGCGTGCCCGTGCGTCCGCAACTCCGCCACGATTTCCCAGCTGCCGGGGATCTTGTCGCGCACGGTCAGGCCGAAACGGTCAAAGAACCCATCCATCAACGCGGTGTAATGCGGCCAATGCGCCGCGATCGCGGCCACCGCGTCGGCTCGTGACCGCCCGCGATCTTGCTCGAAATTCCAGTCGTAAAACCCGACCTCGTAGAACAGCGCATCGATTGCCGCGTCATCGTCAAACGTGTGTCGGAACGCCGCGCGCGGATCCCAGCGGATCAGCACATTGCCGATATCGAACACGATCACCGCGGCACCCCCTGCTTCATCTTTCCAAAAATACTCATTCTTTCAAGGCGTCCCGATAGTGGTCCGTCGCCTCGCGCCTCAGCTTGCGCACAAGCTCCAGCTCGCTCTGGAAATCCACGTGATGCGGTAGCTTTATATGCTCCAGAAATCCCGTGGCCTGGATGCTGTCGGCATGCATCAGCACGAACTCCTCGTCCTGCGCGGGGGCGCCTTGATCCTCCTCGCCCAGTTCCTTCCACCGCAGCGCCCGGTCGACAAGCGCCATGGCGATCGCCTTGCGCTCGGTCTGCCCGAACACCAGGCCGTAGCCGCGGGTGAATTGCGGCGGCGCGGTTTTCGAGCCGCCGAACTGGTTGACGGTTTCGCATTCCGTCACGGTGATCTCGCCTATCTCGATGGAAAACCCAAGCTCGGGGATATCCATCTCGACCGGCACGGTGCCGATACGCAGCTCTCCGACGAAGGCGTGATTGCGCGCGTATCCGCGCTGCGTGGAATAGGCCAGCGACAGCAGGAAGCCCTCGTCGCCGCGCGCCAGCGCCTGCAGGCGCAGCGCCCGGTCCGCCGGCAGCTCCAGTGGCTCGCGGGTCATGTCGCGCGAGGTGTCGCCGGCCGGCGCATTGGGCTCGATCAGGCCTTCGTCGTCGAGATAGTCTGCGACATGCGGGACCGGTGCACCGTCCGCCTCGGGGGGCATTTCTGCGGCCGGATCGGGATCGCCCTCGGCGGCCAGTTTGAAGTCCAGCAGACGGTGCGTGTAATCAAACGTGGGGCCCAGAAGCTGCCCGCCCGGCAGATCCTTGAACGTGGCCGAGATGCGCCGGTCGCAGGCCATCTGCTGCGTCTCGATCGGCTGGGACGTGCCGAACCGGGGCAGGGTGGTGCGATAGGCACGAATGAGAAAGATCGCCTCGATCAGATCGCCGCGCGCCTGCTTGATGGCCAGCGCCGCGAGATCGGGATCGTAAAGCGAACCCTCGGTCATCACACGATTGACGGCAAGCGCCAGCTGCTCGCGGATCTGCGCCAGCGACAGCTCGGCGACCGAGGTGTCGCCGCGCCGCTCCTCTGCCAGCCAAGTATGGGCGTTCTCGATAGCGCGCGCGCCGCCTTTCACCGCCACGTACATCAGGCACCCTCCACTTTCGTGGTCCGGGGCAAGCCCGCCACCCGGTCACCGCTGGTCAGAAGGAAATCCATCCCGAGCGGGAACCGCGCCGCGTTGCGCTGGAACGCCTCGGTCTCCGGAAGCGACAGATGCGCCTTCGACCGGATCCCTGGCCCGCGCAGCACGCACCCCTGAGGCAACAGCTCCGGCATCTCGACGATCAGCGTGGCAGAGCGGTCGGGGTACTCGGCCGTGCCGTCGCGGTACTGTGAAAGCGGCATCAAGGCGTCCCACGGGCCAAGGGCGAACGTGCAATCCTTGGCCTCGCAGAATGGCGCGCCGGTGTGAAACCCGACCCATGCGCGGACGGGGTCGCAATCCGCGTGCCCGGCCAGGTAAAGCGGCGTCTCGGTGTCGCAGAGTGTCAGCAGCATTGCGCCGGCGGCCACCGACAGCGGCGCGGGGGGCACGACGCCGCCCGCGGCCTCGATCGTGCCCGGCCGTGCCATGGCCCGCATGATCGCGCGAAACGCCTCTGCCGTGTCGGTGTCGGGGCTGGTAAAACCGGGCTGCAACGTCGTTTGCTGCGTCATGCCTCGCCCCGCATCATGGTGAAGAAATCGACCTTTGTCGCGGCCGCCTTGGCGGCGCGGCTGGCGCGGCGAGTCTCGGCCTCGGTGGACAGGACAGCCAGCACGCCCGCGTGCAGATCTTCGGCGGCGTAGGTCTGCATCATCGCGTCCACCAATGCAGCGGCTTCGGCATCCGTCCGGCGGCGGCCCTGCAGGTAGGCATGCCCGACCTCGCCGGTAGCCAGTGTGAGAGCGCAACGCGTCACGGTCATCTCACCCAGGTTGAAGGGCGCTCCACTGGCCCCGGTGCGCCCTCGCACCATGACGGTGCCGTATTCCGGCGCGCGCAGCCATTCGAAGTCTGGCCGCGCAGTCGCGGCGTCGAGCAGTGCCGCCACCCGGCCTTCCGGCGCGCGGGCCATCAGGCCCATCCACGCGCGGCGATCCTCATCGAAATCTTGGGTGTCTTTCATGTCGACACATTTCCGCATATACTATACAACTATACTAATCATGACAGACATGACCCGAAGATGCGAGACAGGATTTGTGAAATTTGAGTAAAAAGACTCCTCTCTGGGCCGCCATAGCCCGCACGCTGCGCGAGGATATCGCACAAGGTCGCTACGCACCCGGTGACAAACTGCCGACCGAGGCCGCGCTCGCGACACGCTTTGGCGTCAATCGGCACACGGTGCGGCACGCGCTCTCGGCCCTAGCCGAGGACGGGCTCGTGCGCACGCGGCGCGGGGCGGGGGCGTTCGTGGCGGCACGACCGACGGAATATCCGCTCGGCAAACGGGTGCGATTCAACGAGAACCTGCTGCGCGCCGGGCGCAGGCCCGGACGGCGCGAGCTGTCCCTTGAAACCCGCACGGCCAGCGATACCGAAGCGCAGATGCTCGACCTGTCCCCCGGCGCCCGGGTGCTCGCCTCTCACGGGCTGTCGCTGGCCGATGGCCTGCCGATCGCGCTGAGCGAAAGCCTGTTTCCGATCACCCGCCTGCCGGAGATCGAGCGCGCGCTGCGCGACAACCCGAGCGTGACCGCGGCGCTGCAGCAAAGCGGGATCGCGGACTACACCCGGGCCGAAACGCGCCTGACCGCAGAAGTGGCAAACGCAACGCAGGCGCTGCACCTGCAGATCCACGAGGGCGCCCCGCTGCTGCGCAGCACGAGCCTAAATGTCGGGCCGGACGGTGTGCCGGTCGAGTACGGGCACACCTGGTTCGCCGGCGACCGGGTCACGCTGACGCTGACGGAGGGCTGAACCTCGCCGGCCGGCCGGACGCGGCGGTCCGGGTCTTTGGCAAGCCGGCCCGCGATGATCCGCTCACCCACCGTGTTTTTCAAGCAACCCCGATACCGAAAGCTCGCGAAAATCCGTCAATGCGGCGCGCAGGCGCGCATGATCCCAGTCCCACCAGCCAAGCGCCATCATCCGCTCTGCCAGGTCCGGTGCGAGCCGCCGGCGCAGCAGCCGGGCGGGCATTCCCGCGACGATCACGTAGGGGGCCACGTCCCGTGTCACCACCGCCCCCGCCGCGACGACCGCGCCATGGCCAATGGTGACCTCCGGCTTGACCTGGGCACTGTGCCCGATCCATGTGTCATGCCCGATCCGCGCCATCCGTGCGCGCCGCTGCGCGAACCAGTCCGCGTCATCCTCTGCGTCGTCCCAGTACGAGGCCGACCGGTAGACGAAGTGATGCAGGCTTGCACGGTCCAGCGGATGATCCGTCGCGCCAACCCGCACGAAGCTCGCGATATTTGCCGATCCGGGCATTGGCCAGGTCGCAGGTCCGGTCGCAATAGGAATAATCCCCCATCGTCACATGCGCGAGACGGCTGCCGCGACCCACCTTGGTGAAGGCCCCGAAGCTGCACTCGGTGATCTCGCATTGTTCATGGATCACCGCCCCCTCGGCTCGCAATCGCGTCATGCCGCGCTCCTGAAATATGTGTTGCGCCCGGCCGGGAATACTCGGCGCCCAAGAAGGTGAAACGCCGGTATTCTTTTCGGCCCAAATACCCCGATTCGCCGTCTCACCGCCCGCCGTCATCCGGTGCAATGAGCCGCCGTCGCAACCAGCCCGAAACGGTGTCCATCACCATCACCATGAGAAGGATCAGGATGATGTAGTAGCTGACCTCTTCCCAGTCCTTCTGCGTGATCATTGCCTGGGTAAGCAACAGCCCGATTCCACCACCGGTGATCGCGCCGATGATGGTGGCGCTCCGGGTGTTGGATTCGAGATAATAGAGCAGCTGGCTCAGCAGGATCGGCGTGATCTGCGGTATGACCCCGAAACGGTAGCGCTGCAACGGTTTGGCCCCGGTGGACTGCACGCCCTCGATCTCGCGCTTGTCGACGTTTTCCAGCGCCTCGGAAAACAGTTTGCCGAAGGTTCCGGTGTCGGTCAGCAGGATCGCCAGCGTTCCGGTCAACGGCCCCGGTCCGAAGGCCCGCGCCAGGATGATCGTCCAGATCAGCGCGTCCACCCCGCGGACAAAATCGAAGACGCGCCGCGCAACCGCGCGCACCGCCATCAGCGGCGAGAAGTTTCGCGCGGCGGCGAAGGCCAGCGGCAGCGCAACGATGGCCGCGCCCATGGTGCCTAGGAAGGCCATGAGAATGGTCTCGAAGATCGCCCACATGACATCCTTGTGCTGCCACATCTGGTTGTTCCAGATATCATGCGCGATGGCGGCGATGTTGCTTTTGCCCTCGACCACGCGCTCGCCGGACAGCGCGAGGCCGGCAAGCTCGAAGAAGCTCTTGCCGTAGAACGGGCTGTCGAGCGTGAACCAGAACAGCTCCCAGCCGAAGTGATAGCGCATGACCTCAGTGCGCGCCTTGGTGAGCGTCACGCGCCCGGCCTCGGTGGTGATGTCCACGCGTGTGTCGGTGGCGCTGATCCAGTCGGGCACGTCCGCGGTCGGCAGATCGAGTTGCACGCCTTCGCGCCGCGATACCTCTGCCGTGATCAGGCCGTAACCGGGCACGTCGTAGCGCATCGTGTTGCCTTCGATGAGCACCTGCTCGCCGCCCTTGAGCGTCACGAGGGCGCGATCCTCGCCCTCGACCGCGACCCAATCGGGACTGCGCCCGTCGGGCCAGGTGCCCTTGCGCTCGCCCTCGACCGCGATGGTCAGGTCGCTTGTCCGGTTGTCGCGTGTGACATGCGTCTTGTAGCTGTAGCTGTCGGCGACGAGGATCCGCGCATTGTCCAGCCGCGCGCGCTCGGCCAGCCCAGGGATGTCGAAGGCAAAGAAGATGTAGACGAAATAGGCCAGGATCACCGCAGGAACCGCAAAGGCCATCAGTTTCTTGCGCTTGAAATACTGGGCTGCGTCGAAGCCCGAGGGTATCATGTTGCTTGTGATGCTCATCGTCTCAGCCCTCGCCGATCAACTTGTTGCGGTAGCGCCCCGACAGCTGGTCGAAGAACACGATTGTGCCGAAAAGCAGCAGAAAGATCGCGGCAACCTCGTCATACCGGCCCTGGCCCCAGCTGAAGGCGTTCTTGAGGTCATAGCCGATCCCACCGGACCCCACGAAGCCGAGGATGGCCGAGGCGCGGATATTGATCTCGAACCGCAGGAGCGCATAGCTGAGGTAATTCGGCGCCACCTGCGGGATCACGCCGAGCCACATGCGCTGCGCCCAGCTCGCACCGACCGAGTGCAGCCCCTCGATGGGCTTGAGGCTGGCATTCTCGTTGACCTCCGAAAACAACTTGCCAAGCGCGCCGACGGTATGCAGCGCGATGGCGATCATCGCCGGCACCGGACCACCGCCAAGGACGAAGATCAGGATGAGCGCGATCACGATTTCCGGCACGGCGCGCAGGATATCCATCAGCCTCCGGAACACGCCGATGAGACGCGGCCATCTTGCCAGCCCTCGCGTTGCCATAAGGGCACCTCGATTTTTGACAGTTTTTGCGGCCACGCAGCGCCACAGGTTGCGTAGCGCAGTGTGGTGAACGTCGGCTCTCGGCTGGGTGCCTTGGGACAGTCACGGCGCGGCGCCTTTCACACCC
>Ga0307978_1000340_pt1 | contig 39570 bp, 29 predicted proteins | sample OrgLakmetage1056_FD_203151 | JGI IMG/M metagenome (GOLD analysis project Ga0307978, IMG submission 203151) | Saline water microbial communities from Organic Lake, Antarctica - #1056 | ecosystem: Environmental > Aquatic > Non-marine Saline and Alkaline > Saline | place: Antarctica: Organic Lake... | reverse complement strand
CGGACCCAAATAGTACGTTTTTTGAAAGCACGAATCCGATTCAGCTGCCAAGAGTCTGACGGAATGCAACCATTTCACGTTGCGGCATCCCGCCACGCCAGGCAAAAAGACTCGGACGGGATACCCATGATCTCGTGGCAAGGGTTCACCGTTCATTTCAGTACACAACAAGGCGTCTGACGCAGGATCTAAAATGCGACGGAGTGTAGTACTTGCGCGATACTGATCGGCCCCTTCGAATTCGACGTGCATTTGGTCCATTTCTGTGTCCGTCAAGTCTTGGAGAAAAGGAAAGGCGTCCAAAAGCACTTGCGACAGTCGCACACCCTTCCACTCGGCATTTCCCATGAGACCCGTCTGAATAACGGCAAACGGTGTGCCAGCAAAGGCCGTGGGTGCTACAGCCATGAGATCCGCTGCGCGATTACCAGCACACTGCAGAATAGAAGGAATGGTCACTGTTGGATATCGCTCCGTCAAGTCCTCGAGATTGAGGGTCGTTTTGAACTGCTTGGGAACCGAGTTGGGGAGTTGACTGCTCGTACTGTCTGCAGCGACGATGAGAGTAATCGAGTGGTCGTCAGCGTCCAAGTCTGGAACAGGAGCGTGATTTCGTACATAGAAAGCGTAGTTTGGCGTATACATGGTTGTCAGCTTTGACGGAGTCGTTTCACTGCACCATGGCTGGTAACATAGCGGTATTTGTCCATTCGTCCCACTATTCTGTCGATTCGGATCTCCCTCGTAGAGTTGCTGTCGTATATCATCCAGACTTTCTGACTCGTCGTTTTCTATCGATATCCCAATCTCGTAACGCTTCAAAAAGATCATGGGCTTGTCCAGCAAAGTGTGGTAGGCCCAATAGGCCCAGTAGTTTTCCAATGGACCTCCAGCCGCGTCGTGAATGATGGATCCACCGGGATGCTGTGACATAAAATCAGTGATATCATAGACTTTGCCGCGAAACGAGACCCACGTGTCTGGATGGTCGACGCCATTGCGTTCAGCGACTTGATTGGGCGTATAAAAGGTTTCGGAAGGCGCTGATGGCGTTTCAACCGTCGATTCGGCTGCTGCTGCTACTGATGCTGCTGCTTGGCATAAGGAACGAGGAGGAGTCTGTGATTGCGTCGACCCAGACCATGCGGTCACTGAACTACCGACAGTAGCTGCTACAAAGACAATGCGTTGGTTACTTTTTAGGGCGCCTCGGAGACTGCGAAAGAACATGCTGGAGTGTTATGAGCGTATCATAGACCATCAACCGTCATCTCGAAAGATCGTTTCAAGAAGATTAGGAAACTTCTCCAGCAGGATTTGTATTCCAAAGTAGAAGCATAGACGCCAAGTACGATAGACTATACACACGCACGCACGGCACATCACTTCCGTCCGCGAGATGTCGCTTCAATTCCTCCCACTTTCTCCGACCGCCACGCGTTTTCGCGCGCTTTCCGAATTTTTGGGGAGGCTTCGGCAACCTCAACGGACATTCAGGAACAATGAAACTATTCAGAGCTTTGAAAATTAATGTTCGTGCTCTCTGAGTTCTTTATCAAGATTACCAATTTGCTCATAAATGGGTCGTAACCGGACTAAATTATCTATTTATGTGAGTACTAAAATATATGTTCTCACTAAATTTCAGTGAAACGGCAGATTTCGATCCGTTTCTTTTGGTCAATTCCGAGATTTAGGCGGAGTGCGCCAGCCCGGAAGTTTAAATTTGAATGAATAGCCTAGATCTCGAGGATACGTATAATATGCAACGGATAAATACTTAATGAAACGGCTGCGTTTCTAAAGCCAGCCACTCTTGTAGACTTCACAAAACGGGCGCCAAGAGAATTGCCGCGCTTTCCCAAGCGCGGACCTCTTCTTCCCGGGCTGATGGGAAGGGAGAGGAATTGCCTCCACGAGCGTGCTGCTCGGCCGAAGAGCACACATTGCAGCCAAAGACTGCCGATCGATTGTGGGGATTGTGCTTGTGCTTGTTGTTCTTATACTGTTGGACAGCAGCGTGTTGCATTGAGTCTTTCATCCATCCAGATATTCATCGATCGTTTGTTTGGTATCGCTCGTTTACACTTCTTGCGGAGCATTCATTCATTTCTTCATTCGTATTGTATTTGGCTAGTCACTACGCCAAGACCGACCGGCAACCGTACAGCGCGCTGCCAAGACTTTCTGGGGAACGCTGTAGGGAACAGGGAATAGCAACGCTATCGGGGAAGCGTAGATCGTTGTAGCTGCTGAGATACTTGTTGAGACAAGGGTCGTACCAGCAAGTGCGCTCGCACAAAAGCCGCAAGCAATGCCTTCTCGAAATCACGGGGAATCCGCCGAGCCACCTCTAGGAGAAGGTTCTGATGCGCCACGGTCTTTATCGCCGTCAGGGTACAGAAATACGCAACAACAAGACCCAACTATTGAAGGAGCCTCGAGAGCAGACGCTGGCTTTGACTTTCAGCCTCCGCAGAGTCAACTTATGCGCTCTGCTCCTTCCAAGACGTTGGTGCCCACAATGCCCTCGGGGGGACATTCCTTGCACCCGTTGGATCCACAACGACAACAAGCGCAGCAGCAACAGCATCGTCCAAGTTCCTCGCGACGAGCGGAATGGGCTGCGCAACTAGCGCAACAGCATTATCAGGCAGGCGCCATTATGTATCCGAGAACTCAACAACAGGTGCGTCAAGAATATTTGTGTGCAACTTTTTGACTGGTAAAATGCGTGTTTCTTGCCGCACGATTGCTTTGCCGCAACCTGTACAATCAGTATATCGAGGACTCGTGCTGCATGATGGATATCTTCTCACCCAACTGCTCTTTTTCTCTTTTTACTCTTTTACTCGTTACCCTCTATACTTGCTTTTTCATTCGCACCCTTGTTCTCAACGATACCCGCACGATACATCTTATGCTTCTCCTTCCATGGTCTGTACCAACTTTTCTCGCCGTACCCGGGACCTTACCCAAACTCAACGCATTTCACGATTACTGTGGCAACGACTTTTTCCTAAATGTTTCCTGCTTGTCACGACTCGGGTATCCATCATGATGCCATGCTTACTCACAATTTGGTTCAAAAAGCAGACTGGTCGTGCACAAAATTCAATGGATCTTCCCCGTCGACACCAACGCGATCCTTATGCTCCGGTCGACCTTGACAATGCAGTCGCGGACGTTTTTAACGCACCCTTGGGATCCTTCACCGAGGACTCTCCACCTCGTGGTGGATGCTCGTCTTCGGACGATGAACGAATGAAGAGGCATGCGCAAAGATCGCCGCGAAACTCACCCCAAGGTTCTCCCCTCGGTGGACGTCACACCATGCCGCCGCAGCAGTCGTATCCACCACCGTACGACAGGGGCGGCTATCACTCGTATCAACGCAAGCCTCCGTACCCTGGCGCACCTCCCGCTGGTGCACCTTCCTCCCACCGAGGTGTACCTCCGCCACCTCCATACCACGCTTCGGGACGAGATTCGTATCCTCCGCAACCTCCACCGGGTTATCCTCCGCAACAAGCGTACTATGGGTATCCTCCACAACAGCAGCATCAGCAGCCCGAGCACAATTGGAACTCGCCACCAGCGTTGGACGATTCGTTTCCTCCGCATCCAGTGACGGATTCCAACAACAAGTTGATGATGCGTGGCTCTCCCTTGCGCGGATCGCCACTGCGTGGTCCACCGATGCGATCTTCACCGCTCCGAGCTTCACCTGCTCGTGAACCACGAGGCTTTTCGAGTATTTCGACTCCTGACAAGCGGCCGGGCAAGATCTTTCGGTCTCCTCCTTCTACGCGTGCTTCGCCTCCGTCGAATCGCAAGTCGCCCATGTTTCACGCGTCTCCCTCGATTGGTGGATACGGTAGCTTTGGTATGATTGATACTCCAGGAGGTACGCTGGCGGCGGACTTTTCACCCATGGGACCGTCCTTTGCAGGCTTGGGTGACGAAACTCCAGCTCCGCCAAGTAATGATGCCTTTGGAGGACGGCAGCTCAATTTGAGTCGTTCCACCTCTTCGGGGGAATTTGGCGCTCCCATGATTCAGCAACGTCCAACCAAGGCTGATCAGTCGCCGTTTGGTGCCTTTATCAATGACTTTTCGCCCGCCTTTGCCAGCAACAATAGCTTGCCCAACGTGCCGCGTTCACCTGTTCGTTCCGCGTCGCAAGCGCGCCGTGCCCAAGGTGGTCCTCCACATTTCAGCCATTCGCAAGAGCATCCACCCTCTGCAATCTTGGAGGAGGTGAGATCCATCGCTCCTGTGGCTGCGCCAGCAGCAAGTGAAGCCAAGCCGAGACAGCTTTGGCAAGAGTCGGGTGCTGGGGCTGGTGCCATGCGTCTTGAACTGGGTACGCGAACGCATTCCACGCAGCGGCATTTGGAAGGAATCAACAGCATGATGCGTGCGCAACAGCAGCAAGGTGGCATTCCACAGCATTACTCGACCCCCTCGTCCCATCATGCGTACGGGGGGCTCCAGCATCCAGGAGCTCCCCGTGGCCCGCCCATTTCGCATCACGTGCAGTCGTCGTTCCCTCACCCGATGAATACTCCCATGAAGGGTCCACCGAGACAACAACAGATGCGCATGGCGCAGCCTCCGGCCCATTATGCGCCATCGGCGTCCATGACCAAGCAGGCGCCTCCTCCATCACAGCATCAATCTCAACAACAGCAACATCAGGCGCAACAGCAGCATCAGCGAAACTTTGCTCCGGTAGCTATTACGGCGCCACAGGTAAAGCAAGGCAGCTCGGGGGGCAAAGAAAACACTGCTGGAGCCAAGGGTCGGCGTGGACCGTGCAACTGCAAAAAGTCGAAGTGTCTAAAGCTTTACTGCGAATGCTTCTCTCAGGAAAGATTTTGCGATGGCTGCAACTGTGTCGAGTGTAACAACATTCCAAGCTTTGCCAATGTCCGCGACAAGGCCATTAAAGAAACTCGAGCCAAGAATGCGGAAGCTTTCAAGCCCCGCATCACCGGCGGGCACAACATGGGTTGCAAGTGCAAAAAGTCGGAATGCTTGAAGAAGTATTGCGAGGTAAGTGTTGAAACTATATGTGTTGTCGTCCTTTGTTTGCATTGCTTCTTTATCCAACCACTGACGTTTCTTTTCTTTATCAGTGTTTCCAAGCGGGATTCTTGTGCAGTTCCAAGTGCAAGTGCAGTAGCTGCATGAATCACGCTGGGTCTCAAAAGCTCATTGACAAGCGCCGCAAGATGAAGGATACCATAGGCGCTGAATACGCCATGCGAGTCGCCGAAGAATCCTGGAAGGGCGTCCCAAGGCCGCGCAATCCTCAAGGGCTCCCTCATCACCGAGTACCCTTGCCGTCTCCTGCTGGTGGCCGACCTCCAATGATAGGAATGCACGCCATGATGGGCCCCAGTCCACACGGACACCAAGGTCCTTCTAGTTCCAACCGAGCGCCACCGCACTTTATGGGGGCGCCCTACATGGGCCCACCGCACATGGGCTCGATTGGTTATTCGCCGATGGGCGTTCCTCCCATTACCCCAGGCTACGGCGACCCTAGGATGGGTGACGCTTCAAGATTTGTCCGTGACGGTGTCATGACCGCACCAGGATCTGGGCCTAGACAGACATTGAAGCGACCGGCCCAAGAGATCACCCCGGGGGTCAGCACTCCCAAAACTCCAGGCGCAAGGTTGGCTTTTGACCCGTCGCTTTCTCGTAAGAAACGCAAGAAGGAAAACACGGAGGAAGAAATGCTTGCCTACTTTGGCCCTTCTCTACCGCTACAAACCAAAACCGCTGCCTTGGCCATCTTTAGTTTCCTCTCCAATTGTGATGTTTACAAAGCAGCGCAAGTATGCAAGGAATGGAAACGCTTGGCCACGGACGACGAGTTGTGGCAAATCGACTAACAACATCGTAACAATGACGCGGAGCTGACTCGGGACAAGGCTTTGAAGGCCTTGTATTGCCCATGTGTCTTTCACGCTACCGCTCACCTCTCTCGGGAAAGAGAGGTTTATTAAAATAAACGACTGTCAATATCCAAATCGTTCTTAATATATTATTTAGCGAGTGCTATCTCTCTTAGACTATCCGTGTCCGTCTGGGAAGTTGTTATGGCAATCAGTGAACCCAATGGTATTTGGTATCAGCATTGTGTTGGTTTCAAGGAGCACCGTTGTACAGAAGAATCGACAAATGCTTTTCAAACCCCGAAAACTGCCCAACAATTCGACAATCATAAAAATCTGCTTGTCATCTTGAAAATCGCTGTGGAGTATTTCGTCAATCTGTTTGATCAACGCATTCATCAAACTGTCCTCGGGGCTTCCCGACGCAAAGTTTCGAACCCCGCAATGAGGAAAGTCGCCAGTAAAAGTTACGCCAGGCTTCGCCTTCAAAACAACGAGATGGTGATTCTCACGCACAATCGAAAATACTTCGTCAGGTTTGCCATTCACGATCCGACACTCCTCACGCGTGAATCTGTTGCGTTCAATCTGATCCTTCTGTACACCAATCAAGATATCACCCCCATTATCACCCATGCCGACAATCGTGCTAGAAGGCGCGCATTTCTTCGACATCGCCTTGTTGTAGGCAAGTCGGTTGGTTTCCCACCCGAGAATCGCCTGCTCGTCAGTGGAAGGTCCGATCCTGGTCGGTAGGTAACACGTCATCTGCCTCGGTGTATCGTGGTGCAGACTTTGGTCTTCTGTTCCGCCAATCAATAAAACAAGGTCATGAATCTTTTCTTTGCTCGGATCGATAATACCGGCGTCAATCAAAATGGACTCGATACGTGAGCGCGTTCGGACACACCCTTGCGAGTGTTGCTTGATAGGCACTTGCCAGCGCTTGTCTGTGTTCCCTGCTTTGGCAACGTTTGCGAATTGAATGTAATGGTGCATGATGGATGTGGACACATCAGCTTTGCAATCGGCATTCAATGCTCCATCTGACCCAAAGAGAACCGCTTTCAAAGTCCTGATATTGGCGCTGTTGAATGGCGCACGCGCTAGTCTCGGTCTCGAGACTAGAGGATCGAACTGCCGAGCCAGTGTGGCATTGACTTTTGCCATGAACCCAGACTCGAGCAAGAATTCCCCTTCTGTCAAGTCATGATCTGTCCACAACTCGGCTCCCCTGACTAACCTTCGAGGCTTTAACGCAGATCCATCCCGCCGACGTGCTCTTTTGTGAAGCTCGATTCGTTTCTCTCGAATATCGAGAAGCTCCAAGAAGGTATTATCTGGGTAGGAACGTTGGTTTCCGTATGCTGCCTTAGCCATTGGTAGATGCTTCATTTCCAAGCAAACCAGTTTTAAGCGTTTGCCTCGAAAGAGGTATCGGCCTCCCAACCGATGCAGTGCTTCCAAAAGGAGCTCTTGCAGCTTTCGATACTCGAAACGAATTTTTGTGGAAGCAACAGCGCCCTTGGTCCATATTTGCAGCAGCACCAAATACCGGAGAAGGAGGTCGACCGTGCTCGATTGTGTTTCGGCGCATCGCAACAAAATATCCACCAACGAATGTTCTAGCGTGTAGAATGCAATTTTGTTTTCTTGATTCGTCGATCGAATAGTCAAAGGCGAAAGTGTACGTCGTAGCTTGGCAAGATTCCGCAAGGGAAGGCGTCCGGTACAATGTTGCCACCATAATATATCGTGGCCGCCGAAAAGGCATCGCTGTTCGGAAGATGGTTGCATTATAATCTTGTATCGGTTTACAGCGGCCGCAATGTCCCTGGGGATATCCACCGGTTGCTCTTTCCACTCGGCCAGTGCCGTCTGCAGTAGTCTCTTCCAATTACTACTTTGCTTCACATGGTGTTGCAGTTCCTTTTGGACAATGGAACTCGTTGGTGGATCCAACGATGATAATACCTGAAGAAACATTGTACAGCCCACGTTTTCACTTGGAAGTGGTAGTAATACTGCGTCGGCCGCTAGTAGTAGAAGTGGCTGTAATGAGATGGATAGGCTTGAAGGTGGCGGCTTGCATGGGTCGGATTCGCCTGATATACCCCGGCGCAATTCCACGTATGGAGCTGGTAATGTCGTTGGTTGGTCGGCCTTTTGTTTCTCCTGGTGTATCTGTTTCTCCTGGTGTAGACAACGGTATGATGATGAGCCCGAGTCTTTCTTTCGAAAGATATAAATCTGGCGGGCAGCAGAGTGCAATTGTTCTTCGGGAGGCGAACGACACGTGACGGAAGTGACGGACATGATGCAGGCTTCTCGGTCTCGATCGAACCTGCTTCACTCACAATAAGCTTTCAAGATACTCAATTACTCTTTTCCTGCTCGCATTTGGATACTTACTCTGTTCACTCTTCGACTTGGTTAGAGGTGCAAAGAGTCATCATGGTGTGAAGGTGGGTAACGTATCACACTCGGATCTCGGCTTGAATCACGCTCGTCAGAAAAGAGGTTATCTAGGAATCTCTTCATAAGTAATCCAGAAATATCAAGACAGCGAATGACCCAAATCTCGTTTCATTCTCTGCCGTTCATTTATTTCCAAGGGCATTGTTTTCGTTTCGCCATGGCCGTTTCATCACAGCAGAGCCAGAGCTTCGTGCTGGGTGTAGCGACTGCTCTTTCCGTGGTGCTTGTCACGCATCTCTTTCAGGAGGTGAGACAACAAAGGCTTGCCACTAAAAAGGCAGCGACCTCCAACCGAGTCGTTCCTCATGAACTTGATGACGCCGACGAAACGCAACAGAGCAAGTCGTCGACATCGACAGCACAGCAACAAGATCAGCTGTTGGATACTCCCGATCTGGACTTACGTCTGATTCGTAAGGCCGAAGCTGTGATTCAATGGCGCAGTAGTAGCGTAACTCTGGTTGTTGAGCGGTGCACCAACGACCACAACTACTCGGCCATTCTTCGAACGGCCGAAGCGCTGGGCATTCAAAACGTATGGATCATTGATCCACCGGCTTGGACCGACGGAGGTGGTAACAACGAGGATAGCGAAGAAATTGATACCGTTGCTGACACGGTTAATCGGACCGGTCTCAAGTTGTCACCCGATGAAATCGAACAACGTTCGAAGCACCGACTGTTCGCCCAAAACGCGACGGAATGGTTGACCCTGCGAGAGTTTGGGACCACCGCGGAATGCGTCCAAGTCCTAAAAGAAAGTAATCATCAGATTTGGGTAACAGACCTTTCACAAGAGGCCGTGTCACTGACTCCTGATAGTCTTCAGGAGACAGGTAATTGGCCACTGCCACAAAAAATGGCCATTGTGTTTGGGACTGAAGCCGTGGGTTGTTCGCAAGAAATGTTGGACGCGGGAGACTTGCGGGTGTACTTGCCTCTCCGTGGCTTTGCTGACTCGCTGAATTTATCCGTCGCCACGGCCTTGATTATCCATCAGCTTTTTGTCTTGGAGCCCAATCTAGTCGGAAACATGTCGGAATCCGAGCGCAAAGACCTTCGAACTGCGTGGTTTTCCAAGTTGGCGCGGCAACGACTCTTGTCGGCAAGAGAAAAGAAGATGCGACGCAAGCTGCTGACGCAGATTGATAACTGCAAACGCTTGCAGGCCAGGGTTGACGCGGGACACACATTGACCAAGGAGCAAGTCGTCAAGGCGCAAAGGGCTGCCGAATACCAAGCCACTTTGAGTGAACTAGAACAAGGGGCTAACTATAGTGACGAATTGTCGAAAAGGGCCGTAGCAAGCCTGGTTGAGACTCCTCCATTGCCCATGACAGACCTTCGCCGAGCTGATCTGCATCGCGTCACGTTCGTTGGAAAGAACACTAAGAAGCTGCACGCAGACCACTGGAGAGATATGGCGGCTACGAACAAGGCTCATTCTATTGAGAAATCGACCGCTTCCTACTTTCGAGAGCGTGTGGCATCGGTAACCAAGGAAGGTTCTAAATAACGACGTTCTGATAAAATAGAGTCTATGATAGGTCTACTAACTCTAGCAAGCTAGCTAGCGTGTACGCTATGCGTTTGGTGGTGTTGACATGTATTTTGTAGTTACAGTAGGATTGAATAGTGTGAACATGAGGTATTGTGTACTGGTGGGGTGGTTGTAGAGAAGAATGAGGAGGAAAGAAGGAACAGATGGGGAAGTGGGGTATGTGTGCAAGCGTCCCAAGGGGGTATGCCGTTCCCACGAATCACAGTCGCTTTTCTAAAAGCGCAAGCCTTGTAGCGCATCTTGGGCTGCATCAAGCATGGAACAAGTCGAGGGAGAAGCGAGCAAGAAGCCCGCGATAGCTTCACACGATCTTTGACCAGAGGCTTGCTTGTTTTTAGTTTCAAAGAATGATGTTCGGGCGGATGAACAAAGCCGCCGGCGCTTGGGTGAAAGTCCGTAGGGTTGATCTGTACCACAAACAGACGGGAGAAAACTTTTGGGGGAAGCACGGCCTAGTTCGGCGTCATCATCGTCGCTGCTAATACTGGGGGCCAGCAAGTCAATAAAGTGCCCCCATGGTGAAGACGGGGAGATTTCATCTGACTGTTCAGAGTCTGTGAAGCTACTGCTAATAGGCGAGCGAAAGTATGCATTTCTCTGGTTCGTGGTGGGAGTGTCTTCTTTCCCAGGGATGGCAGGAGCAAGGTCCACTAGGCATACGCTCGGTGAAGGGCGTTTGAGTTGTGCGCTGCGTCGAAGGGGAGGTACCTCGACCTCTAGCCGACAAGTCAGGTCGGTGCAGGCGTTGATGTCTTCCTCTGACACCTTTCGAGGTGCCGTTCGATGGAGTGACGTGTTATCCAAAGGACATTGATCCTGCAAAGTAGGAGACTGGACTAGCGTTCTACGGGCGCGGCGCCGACTCATGGAGACTTTCGGCATGTTGTTGCGGGATTATAGCAGGTTACGGGAAAAAGTATGGGGTGATGGGGCTTGATGGCGGTTGTCAAAACACGAATGTGTCCCCGGATAGAGAGGCACTGAAACACAAACAAGTGCGAACGAGTGAGAGAATTTTGGCATCAGGAAATTGACACCCAAGTGCGTTTTCCCGTTTTCCCACCCTTGGTCGCGATGACGCTCGCAACTTTGCGTTGAGTTGGAATTGCGACAGCATACATCATCATCGTGACTGCACTGACAACCTTTGGTGTCAGCGAAATTCTGCGACTTGCGAAGCTTTCCAAAACTTTCTTAAAGGTATGATTCTTCCACTGTGTCTGAGGGTTCCAATGCTGATTTCTATTCGGATTGCTGCAATAATTTAAAAAGCATCTTTTGCTTCTTAGATGATGCCATACATATAGATATTATACAGTACTCGTACTGTAATCTCGTATTCTCGAATTTACTACTGTACAGTAGGTACCGGTACAGTTCTTCCATCCCTATCATAATATCATACGCTTCGTTTCATTGGACGAAGCGATACGTACGTCACTTTGAGTTGTCAGAATAACTACTGACGGACGACGGCCAGTACTGTAGAGCCAGATTCGCCAGATTCGCAACCCAGATGATTCTGCTTTTCTGCTGCTCACCACCCATCACGGCATCACGCTCACGATGGGCTACGTAGACTTCAGAGCGCACACCTCATCACACAACGCTCCTCGCCCACCGCCTGCCTTTTAACAGCTCGTCTTTCCAACCACCCATAAATCCCTTATCAGCTATCGAGTCCGACACAATCAGAGTGCACCAATGATGAGCGCTCCTAATCCGCACGAGCAAAGCAGGCTCTTGCACGCCACAGAATACGATAGTTTCAACACACGCCTGCATCAGCAACCGCAACATTACAAGGCAGAGCTTGTTCACAAAGTCTCGTCGTCCGACGACTACGGCGATACAACATCCGCCAGCAGCTACAGCAATAACAATGAAGAAGACGTCTTTGTCATGGGAGTTAAACTTCCTAGCTTGCGTCGTCTCGCCTTGGAGCTTTCACTTTACACCAACCTTTTCATTACAGTGGTCAAGCTGGTGGCGTATCTTCAGACCTTTAGCTTGTCAGTCTTGGCAGCCTTGCTAGATTCCGTCTTGGATGTGGTATCTCAGCTAGTCTTGAACTATACGGAACAACACAGCTCCATGAGGCGGTCGTCTGCAGCTTATCCAGCTGGTGCCGCTCGTTTAGAGCCAGTCGGTGTCTTGACTTGCGCCGCACTCATGGGCATGGCTTCCTTTGAAGTACTCCGAGAAAGTTTTACGTCTCTTGTTTACCACAAGGAACCAATTTTGGGGTATGATCATGGTGCTGGTACGGGCAGCGAAATCAGTCTCGTTAGTTTCTGGTCCATGCTGGCCATTGTCGTGGTGAAATTAGCGCTATTGTGGCTGTGCAACCGAGCAGCCAACAAAAAGCTTGTCATTCACGCAGCCGCCGCTGGGTTTGGAGGCTCCGCCAAGGCTGTCGTTCAATTAGGGGACCCCACTTTGGAAGCTTTGGCACAGGATCACTGGAACGATGTCTTGTCCAATTGTATTGCTGCCGCTGCTCTCTTGTTTGCGCTCCGGGAACCCTCCTTGTGGTTTCTGGACCCAGTTGGTGCTATATTGATTAGTATCTACATTATATATTCGTGGTACCTCACGGGTAGAGACCAGATTGAACAGTTGACGGGCAAGTCGGCACCGGAACATCTGATTGAAGAATTAATGGACATTGCGTCCAAGTTTGACGATCGTATGGAAGTTGATGTTTGCCGAGCCTACCACTTTGGCCCCAAGTTCTTGGTCGAATTGGAAGTCGTCATGCCGAAACAGACGTTGCTTTTTGAAAGTCATGACCTCGGAATGGAACTTCAGTACGAAATTGAAGCACGAGAAGAAGTGGAACGCTGCTTTGTCCACATTGATTATGAGTTGCGACCGTACGACGAACACGTGGTGAGCAAGGTACCTGAACTTCTTAAAAAGTACAGACCGGGGAGACTTCGCTCGACGCAGAGTGTCTAGAAGCCCGACACATTCAATCCATTGCAAACAACCACATTACATGCTAATAGATTTGTATATATTAAAGAAGATACTTTTTCGTGCTGTGGCGACCAGTGATCCGAGTAAAGACCTCTTCGGTCTATATCCTCATAGATTCCGTTCGATGTGCCCCCTTTCCAGATCTGGCAGGGCCTCGACTCGAATCTGCGCCATACGGGCATCCCATGAATAAATAACCCCCGTACAAGCCAGCAAGTCGTGTAATGCACGTCCGTCTCGTCGAACCCACCCAATGAGCACGCCAACAATCGTTATACTGGAAATGGGAGCCATGAATTCTCTCCAAAAAGCTTGAATGACACCAATTGGCTTGCCGTTGACATTAACAGCCAATAGACCAAAGACAGCCATTCCAATGGTAGCTCCCAGGGTTGATATAAACCCAGCTCGATACAAGAAATCGACCAAGGCGTAGCTCAGCGGAACAAATTTCCAATCATCACCTTCCGGGCCCCAAGGCTCCTCGTTGTTGGTCACGGAATTGAAGGTTTCAATCAGTACGCGAATCAACAAGAGCATAATGGTAAAACATACCCATACGATGCCAGTATCAATCAACCAACACAAAAAGCGCGGAACAATGCCTGCATACCGACCTTGAATCGCAATGGCGAGTTCAGAAGACCGGACGGGGTAGGGATGCCGTGATTTTCGTTCGCTTTGATTACCGGGCTTGGGTGGTAATCGTTTTCCCTTGAGACAACAAGCAAATCTTCCGACGGGTTGCACGTGCTGATCAATCGATACCACTAGAGTCCGTAATCGGTCCCACATTGACGACACAATACTGCTGCTAGATCTCGCTACAATAGCTTCCAAGTTTGACTTTTGTACAATGGCTGCCATGTCGATGCGATCCAAGACTGCATCTAGGTCCAATCTCGCGACAACTTCGTTGAGATCGATTCTGTTCAACAGTCGGTCCATATCAACCTTATCCAAGACGGCGTTGATGTCGATTCTTTGCACGAGTTCATCGACATCGACGCGGCGAATCACGCCGTTGACATCCACGTATTCAATGGCGGGGGATACGACGGATCCGATCGCGTGACCCAGCAGCCGGCTCACGACGCCGCCCCCGCTGGGGAGAGGCGTCTTGGTGCTGGCGGTATTAGTAGGGGAGTTGGCATTCTTATCTGTCGTAGGAGGCGTAAGAGAAGCCGGTGTGGGCACTTCTGTTATACGAGGGGGCGGCGTGCTGAGAGAGGGCCGCATCTTCTCTTGGGGAGAAGGGGAGGTAGGACGCACCATTGTCGATTATGTCGCCTTCATTGTCTAGACTACTCTTCTCGTCTCCATCATGAAAAATTCATATCAGTCATCGCAGTCGCGCGCGGTTTGAATTCTTGTTCAAATCTTTTCTGAAGTGGGGATTTCCGACAGTAGGGTTAGACTTCAATCCTCTATTGGTATGGACCTCTATTGGTATGGACCTCTATTGTATGGAACCGACACTAACTAGTCTAGTCTACCACGGGATACTTGCAGGTGCTTTATTTAGACAACATGAGTTCACTCGTGTAGTCTACATAGCTAGTTAGGAGAGGGTGCTTATATACCTCTCGTTACGGACCAAGACCGTTCAGCTCCGTCTTCCAACAAAACTCTTCCAAGAAGGCAGCTACATAGTAGTAGCTAGTGCTGGCATGTCACTACTACTAGAGCATCTGGAACGCTAGAGACTCCACGTAGGCGATCTGGTCGGGCTTTTTGAATGCCCCTGGACGGAGGGCTTGGACTTGCTCGATAATCTTGGGTAGATCCCATCCCTTTTCCAAAAGGAGATGCGCTGCACCAATACCGGTACGCCCAGATCCTCCCATGCAGTGTACGGCAACCTTGCCGCCGTTGTCCATAATATCGTGCAAGATTGGACTCGCCGTAGCCCAGCCAGCTGCAAAATCCTCTCCGGGAGACTCATCATCACTAATGGGAAGGTGGAACCACTTTATTCCGAGCTCTTCTGCGATAGTTCCAAGAGTACCGACATTTTTTCCTTCTAATTCCTCAGTACTTAGTAAAGTCAAAATAGCTTGGACTCCCTGACCTTGTAGCTGCTCCAAGGAGGACTGTAGATCCGCACCCTTGGTGCCCGGGCAGGGCATTAGGACTAGAGCCGAATCGTCCACTGCGAGCTCGTACGTGGGGTGCTCGGCATGATCTGCCGCGGCCGCAAAGGTGCGCGTGGCTATCGAAGGTGGTCCCGCCAGCATGACCAACGATGACGACAGCATCATTGCGCCCGATCCGCGTCTAGTCGAAGAATGGAGAGTGCGACTACCAGTATTATCCGCGGTTGCGGCACGGAAGATTCGTGCGCGGTGGTTCTGGCGGCACAGCAGAAAGGATGGTTTCTGAAACAGCAAAGCTTTCGACATGGTACTTGAGCAGCGGCTCGCTAACGTGAACAACGCCATTTTGAGGAATAGCTAGCTACAGTAGATAAGGAAAGAACTGATGATCAAGAGGGGCTCGCAGATGAACGAATGAATGTTGTGTTCGGCGTCATCGATATATGTGGTCAACGTGGATATCGACGGCCTAGCGTATTTTCGAGACGAAGAAAAAGGAGAAACAAGTTCGCGGGACTTCGCGTGACTGAGAAGGGATTTGCTTTTCTGTTCCCGAGTGATGAGTCGAGTCGTGCATTGTTTTGGATTTCGGAGCTCACCTAGTCTAGTAGTAGCTAATAGTGAATAGATAGCTCTCGAACGGAGAACGGAAGATGGAATACATGCAAAGGACCTATGTATGCATTAGTTGGACTCATGGATGAATTTGTCCACTTGCGTGAAACAGAAATCTTCTTGCTGTCGATACAGCCAGTGGCCTGCTTCTTGCACAGGAATCGCGTGACTGTTACGCCGTTGCGCGTGTTCTTGTTGAAGCAAGCACACGGAGGCATTGTCATGAAAGTGAACATTCTTGTCTATTCCATAAAGATACAAGACGGGGGTGACCACCAAGTCCTTGGGCAAGCAGGCTCCAGAAAACTCTTGAAGGATCCGACCATTCCAGAGAAACTGCAACGGCGTAAAGTATGGATAGCTCATATATATGAGTCTATCCGTGTCTTTGCGCTCCTTTTTTAATAGTTCCAGATCAAAATTGCAAAGTGGATTCAGACCAAGGAGGGATAAGGTTGCAAATCCGACCCCCAAGAACAACTTGGCCAAGGCGGCGGACACGTAGCGTCGCGTCAGGAAGCTACTTCCCAAGACCACACGGTATCCAGTCAGCGCTGCCGCGTTGTAGAATTTGGACAACAACGTTTTTTTCGGTGGAATGGGAACGTTGGGTGTCTTGGGGTGTGGAGAAAGACACACATCAAACAGAACCAACCTGTCGGGTGCATAGTACTGCTCCTGCTGCTTCTTGACTTTGTCACCACTGGCCGCCGCTACGGCCGCCTCCTCTTTTAAGGCACGGTTGGTAAACATGAGGCCAGCAACGACACCCCAATCGTGAAATATTCCCGTGAATGTGGCTTTCGGATGGGTGCTCTGGGATTTCAGTACCTTGGCAGCCTCTCGGAGGCTGACGGTCCATTCGGTAAAGGTGAATCCATCGGCTGGGTGGGTTTTCCACGGTTTTTCGGGGCGATCATCGTACCCCGGAAGACAGATGACGCCAACGAGACAGTTGGAATGCTCTGCTAGACGCCGTGCGAGAGGTGTAAAAGAGCTGTGATCGTCTGGAAAACCAGCACACGTCAATACAATGTTTGGCGCGTCGAGCTTTCCAAGCAAAAAGAGGCATCCGCCGGTTTCATCGTGTGAAATCGCGTAAGTAATCTTCTTGTCGGGTTCAGTCGTCATCATGGCGCTGTTACGCCGTGGTAGATAGAGGAGATTGTCGTTAGCGTACCTTCAGCGTTTCGCCGTGGTATCAGGTTGTACAGGTGCGGCACCCTATTCTGCAATGAACTGATTAGAGAGTATATGCCCATCGTCATCGTTTGGTTGACAGAAAAGATCTGGCGAAAAAGAAAAGTTGTCACATTTTCAGGATTCTACGCGCCAAATAATTGCGCGCGTTGAAGACCACTCAACTTTAAAACTTGGGGGATGCCAACACCCAACACCATGAAGATCTGTAATCCATCACTTTCACAGAACAAGTCTCTCGTTCGACCCATTACGCCTCCCTGAACCACTCATCGAGACGTATAAAAGATCACTCTACCGTATCCAGCATAAGCCTGCGACTGAAAGAACCATGCCAATTCGGATATCAGTTCCTCTGTTGGAGGCGGTTTTGCTACTGATGGCCCTCTTGCCAACCGCATCGCAAGCAGCCTTTGCCGTCTCTCGAACACAATCGGTGGTCAGGCAACCTGCTCTACCTCTCTATTACTCGCAACCTGAAGCTAGTAGCGATGAGAGTTCCGCATCTTCAGCAGCCGAACTCGCTCTCCAAAAGACGGCCGCACACTTGCTCAAGTTAAAGCAACAAGTTGTGACTGTCAACGACGACGATCCGCCGGATCCGTTGGGCATTGAACGAGAAACGCGATACCGAAAATACCTCGCGCAGTCGGCAAATGCACTCAAAGAGTTGTTGAAGGAACGCAAACTCACGCGGACGGGAAACAAACCCGATCTCGCCCGACGACTGGTGGAGTATGATCTCGAAACGGCCTACGGTTACAATTCCGAAAAGCAAGCCATTGAAGGAGAGAAATTGCTCGTGGCGACGGATCATGGCAATACTGCGGAGGAAAGTGGCACATTCGTGGATCATCACGACGAAAGCGATACTGCTGCCGCTGCTGCAAGTACTGCGGATCGAACCATTGGTCGCTTTGCTGGACTCGATCTGTCGGCCGTTGCGGGACGTGCCTTGGGCAAGGCCAACTTTGCCAAGCCCAGTCCGATTCAAGCCGCCGCCATGCCAGCCATTGCCGCTGGAGAATCCATGATTCTGCACGCGGAAACGGGCTCGGGAAAGACCTTGGCCTATCTGCTGCCCATTACAGAACGATTGTGGATGAAACAGGATCAAAGCTTTTCCGTGATCTTGACTCCCACCAGAGAACTGGCTGCGCAGGTTGCCGGTATTGCCTCTGTGTTGGCACCACCAGGCACTGTACGGCTGGTATCCCGTCCCACCAATCTCATGTCGAATGGTTTGAAGGATCGTGGCGAGCTGGAAAATGGTGGACGCATCGACGATCTACCAATGGGAGTCATGCCAAGACTCTTTGTCGGTAGTGCCAAGAGCATCATGCACAGTCTGTATGGTGACGGCCGCATGCCAGCCTCGCCGACATCCAAACCGGAAGCCATGGCATTTTTAAAGAATGTACGCTGGCTCGTCATGGATGAAGTGGATCGACTGTTGGGTATCAAAAAGTCCAAGAGCGACAAGATGGGCAAGAAATTTCACGAAAAGCCCGCGGCTGTGGTGGCGGCGGCAGTGGCTCGCTTGAGTCTGGGTCGCGCGCAGGTTGTATCCGCCAGTGCCACTGTTGGTCGTCCCCTCAAGCGAGAACTCGCACGTGTCTTGGGTCTGCCAGCGCAAGATTGTCCCCGGGTTGTTCGAGGGGATGATGTTTCTGCTAGTTTGCAAGAGGAAAGTGGCAGTGTGCACTTGGGACGCGCCGTTAGTATTCCCGACTCTGTCGAGAATTATGTAGTCGAGTCTGTGGGATCCTCCGACGGAAAGCTGTTGACGACTGCTTATCATGTCGTAAACGCGCTCGGTACAAAGCCAAGACGAATGCTGCTGGTATTGACCCGAGGGTTTGGTATCAACACGCAGAATGCGATTGGCGCACTGAGTCATTTTAAATGCGAGCCCAAACCGCAGTCTCTACTGGATGCTTTAGAGGCTGATGGTACAGATCGAATGATTGAAATGCATCGTCAGGTGTCAGGAGCCAGTGGAGTGGGGGAGTCAGCCTACTTTCAAGAGAAAAACGGCGCGGCGGAAGCTGGAGAAGGATATCTTCTTGTTACTGGAGAGGACACGGTGCGAGGCCTCCATCTGGATGGTTTAGATGTCGTGATTGTGGTCGGCCGACCCCACGGTCCAGACGAGTACACGCACATTGCAGGACGAACGGGCCGAGCCGGGCGAAGTGGAAAGGTGATCAACATTGTCGGCGCTGAGAACGCAGCATCAATCAGATCCTGGGAAAAAATGTTGGGTGTGAGCTTTCACCGATTAGGTGTGGAAGAGGTCAAGAAATTGAACTAATGATTCGAGCATAAACTAAGATAGTACATTAGCTAGTATCGTGTTCGCAGCTAGCCCCAGTTTATAGAGCAATCCGAATTCGCTTTCCAGTTATGGCATCGCCGCTTCCGATGGTGCAAACGTCTTCCCCGCCATTTGCCAGTGGAATAGCCTCTTGTTTTTGCTGTTGAAGATGTTCAAGCTCTCCGATCACAGTCGCCGCAACGTTCTCTTGCTGTAGTCGCGAAACAAACGCATCACATTCACTGGGATCGACGAAAAAGAGGAGCCCCCCAGCTGTCTGTGGGTCAAACAAAAGCGGGTATTCGACTGGATACGTTTTTGCAGCTGCAGAGTGATTCGAAACAGCGCGTCGATTCCGAGCATTCTGAGACTGCAAGGACGAATAGATCTGCTTGGAGGATGCTTCCAGCCCCCCTTGCAGAAAAGGAATGTCTCGAATAAAGATCAGAGCTCCGGTACTCTCCAACTGACTGTCGCCTTCGTTCGCCATGAGCATTTCCAACAGATGGCCAACCAGGCCAAAGCCAGTTACATCTGTACAAGAATGCACGCCTTGAAACGTAATGGCCACCTTGCTAGCAACCACGTTACTTTTCACCAGACTTGCAATGGCCTCTGTCACAAACTCCCCCTTGCATTGAGCACGCATATCTGCCGCAAAGAGGGCGCCGGAACCGATTGGTTTTGTCAACACCAGCTTGTCTCCAATCTTTCCGCCACGTTTTCTCAGTAGGCGATCCGGATTTTCGGCAAAGCCTTGAACACTCAGGCCACAGGCGAGCTCCAAACCTTCGCACGTATGACCTCCAACCAGCCGTACTCCTTCTTCTTGTAGTACATCGCTAACACCACTCAGCAAATGAAGCAATGTCGACTCTGTCACGGCCTCGTCGGCTGCAAAAGGAGCCACGGCCAATGTCAAGGCGCTCACGGCAATTGCACCCATGGCGTGAACATCGCTGAGGGCGTGAACTGCCACAATCTTTCCAAATATATATGGGTCAGACACTAGCTCGCGAAAGTAATCAATCGTCTGAATGAGAACACCAGCGCCATTGCCGTTTGTCTGCGGCAAGGGCATGACAGCTGCATCATCGTGATCAATTGGTGGAGGTGGATCCAAGCCGAGTTCTTTCGCTCGAATCACTTGTCGTTGGTGAACTTGTCCCAGTACGCGCGATACTGTCGTGGAACCGACCTTGGCGCCGCATCCACCGCAACGCATTGGGTCCGCTGAAAAGGCTTCAAAGACATCTTCGCCCTTGGACCGAATGTACTCGTTGCTTTTACTGTTGGTGTTGCGTCGAAAATCCATCTTGGACATCATTTGTTCCAAGTCTGGAAGTTCCGTCGTGTACTTGGCCATCCATTTGCGGTCAATCCAATCCTTCCACCACCAGAACCACCGTCCTTCCATGGCAAACCAACTACCCTTGGAAGCGATGGCATACTTGTCTCCCGTCATGATTAATCCCAAAAAGTCTTGCTGAGGTCGATGCGATCGCAACGGCTTGCGTAAGAGATAATTCACCAGATTCTCCGTTAGTATCGGACCGGCCCGAACAGCAAAGACGCCCGCCTTGGGGCGCGGGTGCTTGTCCATGTGACAGCAATCACCCGCGGCAAAGACACCAGGATGGTGAATGCATTCGTAGGTATCGTTGACGCGCACAAATCCCGACGACGTCGTGGCAAGGGGTGTCTCTGTTTCCAACCACGACGATACTCCCGCAGTCACGCACCAGATGCAATCGTCCACCACGATTGGGTCGGCACTATCAGGCGATATAGCAGCAGTGCCAGCGTTGGTTCCCACAACCAAGAGTTTGCGACCATTCAGCTGTTCCACGGCTGTGACGGGAGAATTGTAGTGGACTTGAATGTTGCGTTCTTTTAAAACGCGCTGAAAGATACGTCGGACTTTTGGGTTGTGTCCTTTCAATAACTCGGCACCACTGGTCACGAGAATGACGCGCAGCAATTTCACGTGGGCGGTTGTTTGTTGTTGCTGCTGCTGGAAATTGTACTGAATCGACAGGGCCAGTTCAATGCCCCCGGCACCTCCCCCCACGACGGCCAGGCAATATTCCTTCGCGTCGTTCTTGTCGTTGGCCAACATGGTTTGCCATTTGGCTTGCAATTCTTGATAGCGGGCACAAAAGTTGGCAATGGGCTTGACTGGAATGACGCCTTGCTGGTACACTTGATCGCCCGCCGCTGGGGCACTGCCAATATCGAGCGACAGACAATCGTATCGGATCGGAGGTCTCCCATCGGCACAGTACACCATGCCACCACTATTGCTGCCTCCTGTATTATACGTAATCTTGCACGCGGCCGCGTGAATCAAGCGCGTTCCCGAAAAGCGACAGAGCTTTTGGAGATCCAAATGAATTTGCGTGGCGGTGTAATGCCCCGCGACGTAGCCCGGTAGCATGCCGGAATAGGGCGTGTGCTTGCCAGTGGTAATGAGAGTGACACGAATGCCCGATTGCCACAGCGTTTCTCTGAGGGCAGGCATGCCCATCATTTTCAAAAGGTGTACGTGGGCGTGGCCACCCCCAATCAGGACGAGATCGGAGACGGTGGGAGGTTTGCCTTGCATCTTGGAGTAACAAGTATAGATAAATAGATAGATATATCTTGACACTAGCTAGAGTAATGTGTGTAGATAGATTTTCTCCCGTAGACTACAGTTGTTGCTCTTGTGTCTTGCTTACGGGTACAGTAAGCGAGGGAGGGGACGGAGTGCTGTGGGGTGCTAAGGAAAGCAGGTCGGGTAAGATTGTGTCGAATGGGAACCTCTGTCATCGTCGTCCCATCATTCCATCTTCCATCATCCAAAACTTGCCTTGGTCGATGACGCATTCCGCGAAACGGATAGAATATGGGTACCGGATGACATCATCCGGTACAGGGGGTCATTATTATATATAAATGACTTTTGATAGTTTTTAGGGCATTTTTTCGTGAAGAATGAATCTGGAGATTTTGTGTGAGTCAGACGCGAAGTGGCCTACTACGGGAGACATGCGTAGAGACGACCTGCCACCACGACCACACGATGGGAAGAACAACCTTGTCTTTCTAACATTCATTGTCTTGGTGAGTGAGTCAGAGGAAGAATCAGTCACACGCCAGCAACTGCAACATACCTGGCGTTACTTGCGCAAGAAGAATACAGACGATAATCTTATCTGAAACCACAGCAAACCAATCAGCATGAACTCTGTAATCTCTTGCCTCCTCCTCGTTCTTCTCGCGGCAACCACGTGCAGTGCCTTTTCTCCTGTAGCAACATCAAGGGCTTCCACCAGTTTGAACAACTTCCTTGATGGATCACCCATTGATCCAAAAACGAACGCCTATTCCCGTGGTGGCAAGAATTCGTGGGAGTTTGAAACCGAGTCCATGTTCATTGAAGAACCCAAGCAAGCAAAAGTTGCTCTGAAAAAGAAGATCGTTGCCAAGAAATCTGTCACGAAGAAGGCCACCCCTGTTAAGAAGGTGAGCCTCTTTGGCGCTAAGAAGACTGTCGCGGCCAAGAAGGAAACTGTCAAGCCTTCCAACCCTTTTTCCTTCTTGGGCGCTAAGAAGGCTGTCCCCGTCAAGAAGGAAGTTGTCAAGCCTTCCAACCCCTTTGCTGGTTTGTTCAAAAAGTAAATGGAGTTTTAGTTTGCTCACGCACGGTATTCTCTGTATTAATGTATTTGCTGCCAAGGTATTAGCGAAGAACTAGTCCATTCTTTTAGACTACAGGTAACTTCATTCAAGCAAGAGTTCGATTATTGGAAAATTCTGTATTCGTAGTGTGGTGGAAGAAGCCTGTTCGCAACTATTCGAGCTAGGTCATGCACTCCCTGTGTCAACAATCGCCGTTGAGGAGGACAACCAGCCCATAGATCAACGTGAAGGGTTCCTTACGTGCGTTAAACTTGATTATGAGCGTCAACATTTTGTAGCTACGACTAGCGTCTGGTAGACTCTTCCCGAGTGGAGACGTTCTGCCACATGATTCGTGTCCAGGGGTTCAACAATTCGGCCCACATGGCTTCAATACGTCAATACGTACGAGCTTTGGAATTTTGATATGCGCTGGTCCCGTTGTTTTACTGGCGTTCCCATCAATATCCAGACGACGATAGGGAATCTTGAGATCCTTACCCCTAACCCTATGCACCTACAATTTATGTACCCTCGAACCATGATGACGATCGAACGACCCTATTAACCGCGTCGCTCCATTCATCCACTTACAGTAACAGTACGTAGCGATGAGCACCAAAGACTTGCCGCCACCCCAAGGTGAACGTCACGTCTTGGCACCGGAAGAGGAACTCCGTCTCGAAGTACCATTTGCCGTTCGAGGCAGCACTAGCACAGTTCAACTCCTGCTGCAACAGGGAAGTTGCGAACTTCAAGGCTGCGAGCTGGTTTCGGGCAAGCCCGTTATCATCTCGGACGATGGGGGTCTCAAGATTGCGCTCTTTACTTGGCACGGCTGTGTCCTGGACGTGCAAACGGAAAACGTGCCCGTGACCATTAGTTACACTTCGGACGAAACCACGTCTAATGTCGCCGCAGTCAATACCCACGCTCAGCTCGAAGCGCTCAGAGATGAAGCAGCCGCCGCCAAAACACAAGGCCCGCGCGTATTGATTGTTGGACCAGCCGAGTCGGGAAAATCCAGTCTCTGCAAAGTATTAACGGCATATGCCGTCAAGTTGGGACGCACGCCCGTCGTGTTGGACTTGGACCCTGCCGATTCCGCCGTGTCGGTGGCTGGGACCTTGGCCGCCGTGCCCATTACCAGCCGCGAGGCCGTCACGGCCCAATCGTACGCCACCGCTGGCCTACCGGCTGGAACCGCATCACCGCTCGTCATGTGGCACGGCAGTTTAACACTGCAACCCGACTTGTTTCGGGAACAAGTTACTGCGTTGGGGAATAAGGTGAATGCGCGGTTGCAAGCCGATGAATGGGCGCGCAGTTCGGGCATGATTGTCAATACCAATGGGTGGATTCAAGACGAAGGCTACCAAATTATATTGCATGCGGTGCAAGCTCTGGGAATTACCGTTGTCTTGGTGGTGGGACACGATCGACTCTACAGCATGATGAAAAAGGATGTAGGTACAGCGGTCAAAGTTATTAAAGTGCCGCGTTCGGGTGGAGTGGTGAGCCGCGACGCCAATTATTTGCGGGCGTGTCGATCCAGAAGTCTCAAGCGATTCTTTTATGGGGACATGCTGGACGCCGCGCCGCAAGCTTCTGCCAGTAGCGGTGGCGGTGGCAACAATAGTAACAACAACAAGGCAGCCGCAGAGCCAGGAACCGCCAAGCGTGTGCCACAATTGACTCCCTCTTTGTTGCAATTGCCATTCAAGGAATTGACCATTTACAAGTTTTCCTCCATCAGTCTGTCGGCATCCTTGCTGCCCGTGGCGGCTGCCCAAGCGACGGAACACGTGCAGTTTGCACCAGTCGAAATTACCGACAAGCTCCAGCATGCCGTCTTGGCGGTCTGTCACCCCGACGCCGTGGCTGCCTACGAACAGTCAGGACGCGCTGCCGACTTGTACTGTTCTGGAGTGGCTGGGTTCTTGACTGTGGAACGCGTCTTGATGGATACGGAGATGGTGCACTTGCTGAGTCCGTGCGCGGGGAGTTTACCGAGCAATACACTCATTGTGGGTGATATTACATGGATGGAGTAATAGCGTAATAGCACATATAATGATGGCTTGAGTAGGCTCTAAACTTTAGAGAATGCATTAAGCTTACTTTACAATAATATTGGACACCAAATGGTTAGTTTTCTACAGCCAGCCCAAGCCGATCAGTGTGCCTCATTACTCCTCCCCTTGGGCCATTCGCACAATAGCACACAGCGACTTGAGTTCGTCTTCCAGATGGACAATGGTGTGAGCCGTGATAGATGCTTCGTCCCTTTGAGCTTGTCGGAGAACCAAGAGATAATCCCTTTCTTCCTCAATGTTTCGAAGCTCTTGTCGTTGCTTTCTTTCGCGATCAGTAGATTCCTCATCTTGAAGTGCTACTTCTTCTTTGGCCAGCTCGGCTTGTAAGGCAGCAATCTTAAACTGGAGCATAGAAACTTTATCTCTTCGTTGCAACAATGCAGCACTCATCTTCTGCGGTGCTTCTGCTTTGCTGGTATTATTGATGAAGCTAGCATTGTTCATCCTTAGGTATAACCCGGCAGTAACTCCAGTCAATGATCCATATCCAGACCGGTACAGCCAGCAATAAGATCTTGACGCCGGCCGACATGCCGTTGCCTCATCTATCGCTGGACCAGAACATCGTAGCTTAAAACCATCACTCGTGATGGCCATTATTAACGAATGTCCTTTGTCTCTCCTTTCTTCTTGTAAAGCCCTCAAGCCTAGATTGTATTGAGAGCTTTAGCAGACATTCGTTACATTTAACGTACCTTAACTGAGTTCGAGATCCCGTCTCCTCTTTCGTGCTTCTTGTCGCTGCCCGCAGCCATCGCACCGTGCTTTTCGTTGCTGCTCCGTACAGCCATCGCACCACCTCCCGAAATGGTCGACGACTCCGCAAGTCTCACCATCTACCCACACACTACTCTAACCCGGCTTCATGAGCCGGGCCACAAGCCAACACGCAAACAGATTTTGCTCGTCCAGCTCGAACTGGACGCTAACTCTTCGTCCGTTGACTCAGTGTTTGGAAACCACGGTCATGTTTTTCTGACGCTATCACCAGCAGAATACGCTGACCTCCACGGGGCACCTTTCCAAATCCCCGAGCAGCCGCCCATGGATCCAACTCCGCCACCAGGTGGCAACGCAAACCCAACTGCAGCCCAGTTGGCTGAAGCGCTACGACTCCACACCAACGCTTGGAAAGCGTACAAGCTCATGCGAGCCACCAAACGCAACTTGCGCAACCAGCTCCTCTCCGCCGCTGACGACGTCTACTAGCAACGACTACGCCACGTCCGCCTTGGTTACAACATGTGCAGGATCCAAGACATGTTGAACCACTTAATCGAAAGTTACGGACGCTTCACCGAAACGGAGCGCAAAGAAGTCGCGAGCCGCATGGAAGTCCCCTGGGAAGGTAGATCGCTAGAATTTGTCATTCAATAGATTAGCGACGCTGCCGATGCTTTTGCGCTAGCAGGCACTCCTTTATCGGCACAACAAAAACGGACAAGCTCTACGAAAAGAAAGCGGCCTCCTCCGACGCTTGCCAGCGTTGGCGCATGTTTCCGACGGCCGACAAAACGTGGGCAGCCGCAACAGCCATTTCCAGCAGTACGCGAACAACCGCAATGAAGAACTCACCACAGAAACTGCCGGGTATCAGCGGGCAAACCACGTCCAGCCCAACAGCAACACCGGTACGCTTGGAGACATCACAAGCCAGCTTGCCAACCTAGCTGCCCAAGACGAGAGCCGAAACACCGAATTTCGGGCCCTTCAAGCCGAGCTGGCCGCCAACAAAGCCGAGTCTGCAGCCACTAAAGCCATGTTCACTGCGTATAAAGAGGCGAATAAGGGACGCGGCAACAACGGAGGAGGAAGCAACAAAAACCGTCGCCGCAACAACGGCGGTGGCAATGACGTACCAACAACAACAACCGCCATCATTGACTCCGGTGCGACTAGCAATTATTGCCAGTTCGATTCAACCACAATACCATGTTTTGATGTCAAACCAACAAAAAATCCAATCGCGGTGCGTCTACCCGACAAGCGTACGATAACGAGCACGCACGAAGGATACTTGCGTCTACCGCACTTATCCAAAGAAGCACGCAAGACGCACCTGTTCCCCAACATGCAAGCATCCCTTATATCTGTCGGACAGCTGTGCGACTCCGGATGTATAGCAACCTTTGACCAAGACAAAGTGGTTGTCATGTTTGACAACCACGTTGTGCTAACTGGTCACCGAAACTACACCACCGGGATGTGGCAAGTTCAGTTACCCACTAACTCCGCCACCAATCCTCTTCATGCAACAGAGGATTTACCGGGACCAAACATTCTACAGCATGCTGCACATGCTGCAGTAGCTGCTGAATCAATACCGGAACGCATTGCTTTCCTGCATGCTTGTGCTGGTTCACCAGCCGTCTCGTCTTTTTGCACAGCCATCGACGATGGGTATTACACGACATGGCCCGACTTGACATCGGCACGCGTTCGCCAGCACCTGAAAGAGCCACCCACCGCCATGGTACAAGGACACTTCAACAGCGGCGTAACCTACGGTCAACAAAAAAGAAACAGAAAGCCAACCAGGTGTATTTGCTACCTGGAACTGACAAAAGGCCCGGCAAACTACAGCCCAAAAACTCGGAAGAACGCTGCAACCACATCTATGTGGAATGCCAACCCATCAGCGGACAGATCCATCTCAACCAGCCCGGCCAATTCCTTGTTGCATCAACGAGTGGACATCGCTACTTGATGGTCGCTTAAGATTACGACAGCAACGCAATCTTGGCGGAACCAATGACCAGTCGCACTGGTCCAGCGTTACTTGCAGCATTCAAGTGTATTCATCAAACACTAACATCGCGTGGCCTGCAACCCAAACTCCAAAGACTTGACAACGAAGCGTCCACCGCTCTCAAGCAATACATGTTGGACGAAGGAGTGGATTTTCAGCTCACAGACGCTGGAATGCACCGGCGCTTTGCTTCAGAACGTGCGATTCGCACTTTCAAAAACCATTTGATCGCCGTCCTTTGCAGTACCAATCCCGAGTTTCCGTTACAACTATGTGATTGTCTCTTGCCCCAAGCTCTCACCACCCTGAATTTGTTGCGCGGATCGCGCATCAACCCAAAGCTTTTGGCGTACGCACAGCTCAACGGCGCGTTTGACTTCAATCGCACGCCAATGGGCCTGCCAGGCACGCGCGTATTGGTACATGAATTACCCGAAGCACGCGGAACTTGGGCACCGCACGCCGTACCCGGATGGTACATTGGACCAGCGTTTGAACATTATCGATGTTACCGAGTGTACTTTACCGAGACGGCCAAAGAGCGGATCGCCAACACGCTCGTATGGTATCTGTCGCACGTTGTCATGCCAAAAACATCTTCCGCCGATGCCGCCACCGCTGCAGCCCGCAATCTCATTTACGCTTTGCAGAATCCTCATCCAGCTGCGCCCATCGCGCCGTTAGCTGACGATCACCGAAAAGGATTGCAAAACCTGGCGGAAATTTTCCAACAAGTCGCCACACACCCCGAGCCAGCTCCCAGGGTGCTTTTCGCCAACAACCAACCAAATTTACCCACCACTGCAGAATCTCCAAGGGTGCCGCCAAGCGGCACAGCATTTACCTACGCAGGCGCCACGCGCAACTGCGGCCAAGTCCGACGAGAACTTGCGCGCTAGAACAAGCAACCACCTGTATTCCCGCCAAAGCCGGTGCTCACTAACAACAGATTTGCGCCACTTGTGGATGATCCTCCTGCGGCAGTCCCTGAACCAGTGCAACCGCCCAATTGCCCAGTCAACGCGCCTGCTCGACGCCAACCAAAAGTCACAGCGACGCCAGCACCAAAATCGAGCCCGCCAACACGCCGCCCTGGACCGCATCGCCACAGCAATTGCACCAAACAGCGCTATCGCAAGCAACAGAAAGCTAGTCATGTTTTCGATGAGCCAGGAACAACAGTTTTTCCCGAGCCAATGGCCAACTCCGTCATTGATCCCAATACAGGCGCATCCCTTGAATATCGCCACTTAATCAAGGGACCCGACGCAAAACAATGGCAACAAGACAACATGATTGAAATTAACCGACTCACGGATGGACGCCTCATCAAAAGCTCCACGGGCACAAAAACGATAAGCTTTATTGCACGGTCCAAGCTACCAAAGCATAAAAAGGCCACATATTTGCGCTAAGTCTCCAACTACCGCTAGAGCAAAGCGGACCCGTACAGAGTCCGATGGACTGTGGGAGGCAACAAGATTGAGTATGCAGGCAACACATCAACGCCAACCACCAATCTAACCACTGCCAAACCCGTCTTGAACAGTGTCGTCTCCACTCCCAACGCCGAATTTGCAACTGGCAACATTAGTGACTTCTACCTGTTCACCAACATAAACGAATGCGAGTATATGTGGATCCCGATCCAGTTTCTCAACCCAGAAGTGATGGCCGCCTACGAACTCGACGATATCATCGTTGACAAGCGAGTCTTAGCAAAAGGGAATGTACGGCCTGCCACAGGCTGGACGGCTTGCCTACAATCAACTTGTTCTCAATCTCGGGCGAAACGGATACCATCCGTGCAAAAGACCTCACGGTATGTTGTGCCACGTTACGCGCCCCGTCCTTTTTTCATTGGTGGTCGACGATTTCGGAATTAAATACGTCGGCAAACAGCGCACGCGCGAAAATTACAAAACCACCGAAGATTGGACCGGAGAACTCTACTTGTGCATCAAGCTGAACTAAGAGTACAAAAATCGCACTTCCAATCTGTCTATGCCAAATTACGTGTCCGAAGCTCTCCACAAATTTCAGCATCCAGCGCCATATCGCCCCGAGCATGCACCTCACGACTGGACAAAACCCGCCTACGGCCAACGACAGCAATTCGTAACCCCGCACGATGACTCTGATCCTCTCGACCAAGACGAAATCAACTGCGTTCAACAAGTAGTTGGAACGTTCCTCTATTACGCAAGAACAATCGATTCTACAGCCATGGTCGCTATAAATTCCATCTCCGGTGAAGAAGCAAAAGCGACGAAAAACACAGCAAAAAAGGTTACTCGCCTCCTGAACTACTTCGCCACGCATCCAGACGCGACACTACGATACAGCAAGTCAGGCATGGTATTAAAGCTTCACACCGACGCCGCTTACTTGGTTGAGCCCCGCGCACGTAGTCGCCACGGCGCGCACTACTGGCTTGGCACCCTCGGCATTGATGACAACAACGGTGCCATCAAAAACAACGCCAGCATCATCAAACCGGTCATATTCTCCGTAGCTGAGGCTGAGAGGGCGGGTCGTTTCTACAACTGTATTGATGCAATTCCAATTCGCATCGCTTTCGAAGAAATGGGCACACCCAACCGCCAACACCAGTGACTTGTGACAACTCCACAGCTGTTGACATTGCCAACCAAACCATCAAGCAACGCCGCTCAAAAGCCATTGACATGCGATACTACTGGCTCCAAGACCGTGAGTGCCAGGAGCAGTTCAAAACTGAGTGGCCTGCAGGTGCCAACAACAAAGCCGACTACTTCACCAAACATTTTTCTGTCTCGCATCATCGCGAAAAAAGACCAGTGTATTTGCACACCAAGTAGTGTGTCATTGACTGCGAGGGTGTGTTCATTCTTGGGTATAACCCGGCAGTAACTCCAGTCAATGATCCATATTCAGACCGCTACAACCAGCAATAAGATCTTGACGCTGGCCGACATGCCGTTGCTCATCTATCGCTGGACCAGAACATCGTAGCTTACGACATACCCAATCTCAACATCTTGAATCTTGGCTTCGAGTTTGTCAATCTCGGCTTCCTTGAGAAAATGATTCGCTTCTCCTCTATAACACGCCGTCGTAAGCTACGGATGGAGTCGTCCATGTCTACTGCTCATCTATCGCTGGACCAGAACATCGTAGCTTACGACATACCCAATCTCAACATCTTGAATCTTGGCTTCGAGTTTGTCAATCTCGGCTTCCTTGAGAAAAATGATTCGCTTCTCCTCTATAACACGCCGTCGTAAGCTACGGATGGAGTCGTCCATGTCTACTGATGGTGCCGGCTGCTGTCACTTATTGTTGAAGCGGAGGTGACTCGATTGAGATTGCCAACTGGAAGATGCACTAGAAAGTTATGGGCGATAGACGGGAGAGCCGGATTTCCTCGGGGCATTTCAAGTGGATTGTGCGTCACGTTCGTAGGTGACAGTATTCCAATTTCTGGAGGGATCGGTCCAGCTACTGGTGCTGCCGCAGGTGGTGGCTTTCTTCGATCCGGAGATGAGGTTGTTCAATTTACGTTTCTTTTAGCATTACACAATAACTTACGCCATTCTGCCGTGGTCGAGGCGCGAGGTGTTATCTTTAGCTTGCTTCTCCTGGAGTCCGCCATGATGTTGGGGATGTCCTTGTATGCTATTCTGGTATAGTCTACGACGAACTGTATGGTCCCTGAAATGTGAAGGCGTCAATGCAAAACTGTACAGTACAGTACTAACTGACTGCAACCTGCAACCTGCAACCAACCACGCACGCGCACCAAGCCTGAAACTTAATATTCGTGCGACTCAATTAATTAGGCAAAATATTCTCTTTCGTGGTTTGGTCGTACTGTAGTCGAGAACCGCTCTAGCTCTAGCAGATTACGATTACTGTAACGACAGTTGGATTTAGTTCTGTACGGTACCTGTACCGGTACCACCTGCCACTGGTATGGGTATGGTATGCCATATACTGTATACTGTACCTCGGGTACATAACAGTCCAGTCGTCTAATAATTCACAGTATGAGTACAGTACAGTACGGTATACATCCTCATGCGGCGGCGAGCGGTAGTCGTGCGGTATTACAGGTATTACAATTACAATATCGACAAACCATAGGCGCCTATACTGTAGCTAACTCGCTTCGCGCTCGACCATGGCACAAGTCCATCGTTGTCTTCTGCTAAGGAATGCTTCGCTCCTTGTAGCTACCCGTAGCTATGCGGGACTTGTCCATCGCTGCTTAGAACCCAAATGATGACAGCTTCAATGACTATGGTCGCCACGAATACAAGGAAGTCGGACCCGTTAGAGAGCAGCTGACGCAACCACTGCGTGCGATCTTGTGCTGCAGCAGCTCATGTCATGCCAGGCCACGCGCGTTGAGCTACGGGATCATTCTTTTGGGGGGACTTCTTGTCCTTGCTCGGTTCCGGCTCTCTCACGCTCCATGAGCGAAAGTCGTGGGTTTCTAGAATTTCTTCTGGCCCACACAGTAGGGAGTTGGATGAAGAGATATGCCGCGTACTGTTCACCGACGGATGGGACGATCTTGCGATTGCTCGGCATTGCTCTATACCGAGTGACCAGTCATACCATAGAGTAGTAGCTTCTTTAGATATTATTGTCAATGTAAGTTAAAGAAAACATCTAGTTTGCCATTAAAGAACAGTAATACTATGCACGAGTTCCGGACTATGCATGAGCTACTCGGTGCCCCGACATCTTGCTGGTGTTTTCGGGCTTATCAAGGGTCCAAGCCTCCATGTGGACGCCCTCTTCGGGAGGCCCGATACAGACTATACAACCTAATGCGCTGTTTGTCGCGTCAGAGAGTGAAGGAAGCTTGAGGATCTCATAATTGACTTCGCCCATTAATTTGCGAGTATCAAACAGCTCCTTCGCATCCTCATCCATTTCTCGGTACATGTCTTCGAGAGGCTCCAGGTTCTCGAAAGCTTTTTGCCAGTTGTCCATACGAATGTGGCAAATGACAAGCTTTCGAAGAGTTTCTGTCTTTTCTTCTTGTTGGTCGTTGGACTTCGATTGAGCGCCCCACATCTCGTTGTACACCTTGATTGCTTTCTCGTTGTCTTTCATCATGGCATAGGCATATCCAAGATTGTCGAGCGAAGTTTGCACCAACTTGTTGTCAAGTCCAAGCACGGATCGTTGGATTTTGAGCGACTCTTCAAAAATGGTGATAGCTTCTTCGAACTGGCCTTGTTCGATCGCAACGTATCCTTTGTTGCACATGGTGGAAGCCATGGTCAAGACACCAGGACTGCTCATGTCCATACCACAGACAAACGTATACCAGTTGGCAAAGACAGCCTTTTGTAACTCAATAGCGCTGTCAAACGACTTGCGTGCTGCAGATAGATCACCCTTCTCAAAGTTGACGCATCCAATGTTATTCAAGACTTTGGCAACCTTTAGACGACTCTCGTCCAAATCGTCGCCATACGTGTCCTTTTCTCTTTCATCTTTGCGCAGCTTTGAGGCACGTTCAAAGACTTTCAAGGCATCCTCATGTTCCTCCATGGAGAGGAGAATGATACCTAGCTCGACGAGGGAGTCTGCAACCTTGGGATGAGCGCGACCAAGAGACCGAGATCGGATTTTGATAGCTTCTTCAATCGCATCCAAGGCATCATCGAGGCTTCCTGCTCGCAAGTTGGCGATTGCTACATTATGAAGAGCAGCACCCACGCGCTCATGCTTCTCGCCGTAACGAGTCAAGAGTTCCGACAAGATCGATTCGAATTCTTCTAGTGCGGCGTGGTAGCTTCCTGTCTGTAAGTTGGGTGAGGACAGAGGTGAGATGTTTAGTGCGCCGCTTGAGGTTCGAATATCGACATAGGGGTATAGGACGGTCCCGATCTTATTTCGACTTACTGCCATGGCCTTGCAGCCTTTCGAATGCTTCGTACGGAGCCTTCGCTCGAACTTTTGGCCATTTTCGCTATTGTTAGCGAGACTTTCTATCTGTTCTTCAAGACCATCATCGGTAGAATCGGATAGATCAGACAGCTGCGCCGCTTTCACCTCGTCGTCGTCGTTCATCAAGGCTTTCTGCCAGGATTTCTTTTTCTTCCCGTCCTTTTCCTGAACAGCATCCTTCTTAGGCTTGCTGGGAAGCAGATTCGTTAACTTTACCATCGTGTCTTTTTTGGGACGACGGGCAAGCTGCTCTACAACTAAAGATTAAGTGAGAATGGGTCGAATGGCGATTACCAGCGATAGAAACACTTCGCAAAATGTGAGCGTGGAACGGGACACAAACAAAACTCAAGCCCTAACCCGTCAACGACGAAATTTGTCTATGCACAAAAACAGGATGGCATCGCCAACGTAAGTAAAAAGCCAGGGTCGTTCGCTGAACATAAATTTAGCCCTCGCCGAAAATGCCCATCGTCTCGTCCGATAGCTCACAACTCCACCAATTTGCTTTTGCTCTCCACATCAACACCCAATACCACCAACAACAACACAATGAAGTAAGTAAACACGGCCTCAGTGTTATCTTTCACCTCCATCCTTCGTAGTTACTTTATCGAAACAGTATGCTGGCCTGTTTGCTCACCATTGTCTCTTTCTCGTCATTCTCAGGCTCTTTGGACGTACCAAGCAGACCGACCCCGCTGTTACCTCGACCGGTGGTGCTAAGGTTGAGAAACGTGGACTCTTTACCAAAAAGAGCAAGGCAGCAAAGAAGGTTGAGGAGAAGGCAGCCCCTGTAGAGGAAAAGCCCGTCGAGGAATCGGTCGCCGAGGAACGTGCTCCTCTCGAAGCAGTCAAGGCGGATGCACCTGGTGCCGAGGATGCTGTAGACAAAGCACCCACTGAGGACGAGGCTAAGCCTGTTACAGAGGAACTCAAGGTCGAGACTGTCGCGTCGGATGCTTCCAAGGCCGAAACCGAGAAAGCCGATGTCGCTGAGACTGAAGCCGTTGATGACGAACAGCGTGAGCTGCCTGAGGCTGAGAAGGCTGCCGAGCCGGAGGCTGGTATCTTCTGCGGGTGCATCGACACCAAGGCACTAAAGTTGAGCTCCTAAGTCTTCCTGCTTTTTAGTCTGGCGCCGGTAGTCTCACCTTCGTCGTCTTTTGTTATCTGTCGAAAGTTAGAAGTTAAAGAGTAATCGATAAAGAAAAACTTCACTGGGAAAAGCATTGTATTACTTTTAGATTAGATGTGACTTATTTCTTGGGAGCTGCTGGTATAACAAAGCCCATGGCAACCCGCGTTGCGTACAGTGTTCGAGACGCAACATCACGAGCCGCTTGGGCTCCCTCTTGTAGAACCTGCTGTAGGTACTGGTCGTCCTCTCTCACAGCGTAATATCGCTCTTGAATGGGTTCCAAATGAGCCACAACAGCGTCCGCCAAGACTGGTTTGAAATCGCCCCACGACATGCCTTGCACTTGCTCCAGAATATCTTCACGACTGCGATCCGGTTGGACAGCCGCAAATATATTGAGCAAATTGGTCGCTTCCGGTCGTTCTGGATTATCCCATTCAATACCTTTAATGCCGTCCGTCTTGCATCGTTTAATCTTGTCGCGAATAACTTTTGGGGGATCTAGAACATTGATGCGACTCGCGTCGCTGGGTTCCGACTTTGACATTTTGCTCTTACCGTCGGTCAAACTCATGACGCGAGCGCCCGTCTTGACAATCATGGCTTCAGGTTCCACAAAGACGGGGCGGCTAGGAATACCCGCAGCCTTGCAACGCTTCTTGTAGGCGTTGCCTTTGCAGAATAAATCTGTGAAACGTCGACACACATCACGCGCCAACTCCAAATGTTGTCGTTGATCTTCGCCGACCGGTACTTTCTCGGCTTGGTACAAGAGAATGTCGGCCGCCATGAGCGTAGGATATGTAAAAAGACCGACGCCCACGGACTCCCCTTGCTTTTTGGCCTTATCTTTGAATTGAATCATGCGTTCGAGCCAGTTCATGGGTGTTATACAGTTTAGCAGCCAGGCGAGTTCAGCATGCTCGGAGACGTGAGATTGGACAAATATTTTGGATTTTTTCGGGTCAATGCCTGTATGAAAAAAGCGAAGAACAGATTCAATAAGTTTCATGAATAGATTGAAGCGACAGGGTTCTTTCTACATGCTCTCGACATAGCGGAAAGAAGTCACGTACCTGCCGCAAGGTAGAGAGCTGCCGACGCCAGGGTGCTCTCCGCCAAGTCTTTAGGATCATGGGGCATAGTAATGGCGTGCAGATCCACCACACAGAAAAAGTTTTCCGTCTGAATGGAATTTCCATCCTCGTCGGTATCATCTGGTGAGGCGGCATTCTGAAAGTCCACCCACTGTCGAATCGCACCTAGATAGTTTCCAAGGTGGAGACTGCCCGTTGGTTGGACTCCCGACAAGACACGACGCGTCTTGATTCGCTTGGGGGAGGGAGTTGCGGGTTGGACGGCAGTGTTTTCGTCCGTCGTACTCGCACTCAACCATCTCTTAGTAGTGTGCCTTGCTGTTGATGTTCTTGCAGATACAGTTACAGCTGGTCCTCGAACGGAAAAGGCTGTTGCTGACCGCAGCATAAACTGGCTGCTGGCGGCAAAAAGAAATCCCATGGTGCAAAATCTGCGGGCTACGGAAATCATTCTCCTCAAAAGGCGCTTTTTCAATTTCAGTCTCTATTGTCCTTGGCCGGCGAGAGAGCTGATGTATTGGGAGTCGGAATCTCTCGAAAGATGGAGGCACCTTAATGTTGATCCTGATCTTTTTGTTCTGTGTCAGCGCGTGTCATCGTCGGCAAGATATGTTAGGTTTGGAGTTAGTCGATTCGAGGCAACCGAGTTCAAGCTCTGACGAAGCACTGACGCACGCGGCCGACCGTGCGTGGTGAAGCAAAAGAGCGACGGGTTGGCTCCTACTTTTGTCCGTTCCGAACGAACAGTACGAGTACAGTAATAGGTCGTAGTTCTCGTTTTCGCCGAAAGGAGAAAGAAGTAAGGTGCATGCCTATCATACTGCACAGCAAACAGTAAGCAGCCACTTCCAGTCTCTTGTTGGTTGCTTTTTAAAGGCTCCACCAATCAGCCTCAACTACCAAGGATTGTGGTCTTCTCGTCTCTTCGTCGTTGCGGTGAACGTTGTTCTGTTTTTGAGATTTGACGCGAGCACTTCAAAACTACAGTCCCGTAAGCTGCCCCTCTATCTAGTTTCACTCGCTATTCTTGTGAAGTCAACCCAACTACATCACTTTGACTGATTAGGTTTGTTACTGTAGCCATAGGAAACTGAGCCAGCTAGAACGCCAAAGCGCTTGACGGAAAGACGAAGGACGGACGCAATAATAACCCGGATAGCAGGTTCAAGTGCAAGATTGAAAGATCGAATACGAATTCTTGAATTCTTTCAACAAAACCAGCGAATTTACGAATTTACTGTAGATGACTTCGAATCTACTACGATGACTTCTTTGAAACATCTACACGAAGTATCCGGTACCGCGGACAGCGGCGGCCCACACAACAATTATTTTGGGTCAGCATGATGACTTCCATTCCTACTACATTTGCTCAGTTGGCTGTTGCATTCTTTTGCTTGGTAGTTCCGTTCACACTGGCTGTAGAGGATTCACCTACACCGAAACCCACCACATCCCCTATTATACACGGCAGCAATACCTCCGAATGGAATCTAGTGCAACAGCTAGAGCTCTCTTCTGGTAGCATCATTTACAAATTGGAATTATCTGCAAACGTCGATGGAACAAGATTCGTGGCAAGCGCTGGAGCGAGTAGTGCAGTCAGCATATACCATCTTCAACAACCTAATACGATTGCCGAAGGCAGTAGAACATGGGATCTGTTAGCAAGCGTTGTGTATTCGGGAGACGCGGAAAGGTACTTTTTCGATAAGGCTATGTCAGGTGACGGGACTCATTTTGTCGGTGCCATGAGCTTGAGCTCCCGCAGGTATGTCAGATTCCGAGGTGAAGTTGTAGTTTACGCCACCACGGACGGAGGTGCTAACTGGAACATAAAGTTTCGCACGGCAGGTTTTTTTGAGAAAAACACGCCAGAAGGATTTGTGCGAGAAGCGGTAGTTGGATTCGGCTTCTCCAATAGAGTCGCGATCAGCTACAATGGTACAAGGCTGGCTTTTCCTGTATCAATCCATAAGTGGACAGGATTTGAGTGGGGTAGTCCCACATCCCAGCAAGGGTTTCATGTATACGAATGGAATGGCACAGACTACCAACAGCTGGGTGAAACTTTGCTTGTGGAGGGTGGCGGAAGCTCAATTCAAATGGACTGGTCAGGCGCGTTCCTTCTTGTGGATGGTATACAGTACTATTACCGGAAAAAAAATGGGCGCTGGGAGCCATCAGGTGGTGAGGATTTGCCACTTGGTTTGATCAGTCCTAACGGTTCGCGTGTGGCCAAAATTGAAAATGAACGCGTTGTGATCTTTCAGCATAATGACAATACCCACAACTGGGATGAAATTGCGGCAATCCAGGCTCCATACTCAGAGAGCCCCAATGGCTACAGCTTTGGTTTTTCCGTGGACTGGGGCAAGGATGGCAAGACTTTGATAGTTGGCGCTCCGACAGAAGAACGACCTCGAGATCCGGACCAGGAGCGTGTAGAAGGTGCCGTGTACGTATTCCAAGAAATGGAATGCACGAAAGAACCTACAAGTGGCCCAACGGTTTCTCCAAGCGTTTCGTCAAGTGAGCAACCCACTTCTTCTCCAAGCGTTAGTACACCGAGTGGATCACCAACTTCCGCAGCCACAAGTGATGGCCCGACTTCCTCCCCAAGCGTCACACCGAGTGCTGATAAAGTTTCATGCGCATTCGCCCAGGTCGGCAACATGCCCTGCTCTGGGGAGAGCTGCGGTCGCTACGTTCTTATCTCGGCCGATGGTCAAAGAATATTGAATTCGAAGTACATTGAAGATCCAAGAGGTTGGAACCAGGGGCCAAGAGGGTGGTACCTGATGTCCTACTCAAGAAGTGATGCTGCCCCAGTGGACATGGGAGGTGATATAGTTGGCGAAGATACGAATTCCACTCCCAGTTTGACTCCAAGTCCCACTGCAAGCCTTGGTGATGGTAACGAAGTTGGCGAAGATACGAGTTCCACTTCCAGTTTGAAACCAAGTTCCACTCCATTTCCGAAGCCAAGTGAAGTACCAACTAGCCTCCCTGGAGAAGGTTACGAGGGTGTTGAAGATACGACTGGTGAAGGCGAGACATCTGGAGCTGCTTCTACCGCTGCCACTACCATCGTACCCATTCTTTTGATCGCATTTGCGATGACGGCCTTTTAGTATGCGTTGGTCTCTTCAAGAGTGGTCGACGTTTTCCTCCTAGCTTTGTAAGAACTTTATAGAAATGACGTATCTCGACCTAATTTTGTTTTGTACTAGGGAGCACCGCTACGGTGGCGGCGGAGGCGGCCAGGACTCTAACGCCGTTGAAGCTGACATATCCCTGCCAGATACTACGACCACACGGAATATGCTGCTCTGAGCCAAGCCCAGAAAAAGGGATTAAAGCTCAAACGGGGCAAGCGAGGCCCGAAACCGGCTCAAAGACCGAGAAGTAGCCTCAAGGAGGAGGCGGTATGTCGGCAGTAGCTAGATACGGCTATGACGTCTACTAGAGCTACTTGAGAAGATCTAGAGTCTCCAGTCGTCGATCTCTATCTTACTCTCTACTATGTCTTCACGATTACGCAACTAGTATTTTGGTGAGAATGAATAATCGATTCGGCTTATAATCGATGGCGGTAAGGTACAAGGGTGCAGTAAAAAAGTAGGTACGAGTAGATATAAAACATGTTTATTATCCAGTGTCTACTGCAACGGATCCAACAAGGTTCCCGCAACAACGGACAAAACCGCCACCAAT